>Ga0074045_10000061_pt1 | contig 87371 bp, 73 predicted proteins | sample BogForMeECP23OM2_FD_94442 | JGI IMG/M metagenome (GOLD analysis project Ga0074045, IMG submission 94442) | Bog forest soil microbial communities from Calvert Island, British Columbia, Canada - Bog Forest MetaG ECP23OM2 | ecosystem: Environmental > Terrestrial > Soil > Wetlands ... | reverse complement strand
TGTGGTGTCTGCTCAAGTAATTCTCCAAAGGGCTCGGATAAGTCCTTCAGGCGTCAACGAAGCGGAGGTAATCGCATGCGTAGCCTGAGAAGCCGTCCCGCTTTAGCGGACGGAGAAGTCACTGATTTCAGACGAGTTATTGTTGTTTTGGGGCCTCTTCGCGTAACCGTCGCGGTAAATCAAGCCGAGCGAACGCCTCTTTATTGCTGCGGTTTTGAGCTGCGCTGATTGTGGAGCTCCTCCAGGCGCTTCTTCAAATATTCCTGGTATTCCTGCTTCAATTTTGCATCAGTGGGCGTGGAGTAGATCTCACTCGACTTGTATTTTCCTTCGTCGAATTTCTTCCTGGTCCATTCATCGTGAATGTGAATTTCATCGGCCCGGTCGAGAACCTCCTTCACAAACTGCGGGGGGATGAAATAAACGCCTTCGCGATCGCCGACGGCGAGATCTCCAGGCATTACGGTCACACCCCCAATGCGCACCGGAACATTGATTCCGGTGAGCATGACGTTATCGATAGGGGTGGGATCGGCGGATCGAAAATAGGCGGGCATGTCGATTTGGGCGAGTCCATCGAGGTCGCGAATGCTGCCGTCGACAACGAGTCCACCGCCGTGCGTGGCTTTCATCACGTAATAGAAGAGGTTGTCTCCGACGATGGTTCCACCGACTTTTTTGTCAAAGAGGTCGACGACGAGTACATCTCCCGGCCGGAGCATATCGATCGCCATCTGATTGGTGAGCCGTGGAAGCCCGTGCGCCTTCGCCTTCTTCTCGGCGACGTCATCAACATCCGACCGCAAGGGCATAAACTGCACGGTAAAAACACGTCCGACCATGGTCTTGCCAGGGTGCAGGACATAAAATCCGTCAGCGTACTGGTTGTTGAATTCCTTTGCTTCGAGGACCGCCCAGACCTCCTCCGAAGAAAGATTGCGAGCCCTCTCAATGAATTCATCGGGCACCTTAGGCCTGCCATCGGGAAGGCGATCGAAGGGATTATTGGGAGTGTATTCGACCAGATCCTGCTTGGTGAATGTGAGCAGCTGTGCGCGAGCGGAATCGGCAACGATCAAAGCAATTGAGCACGTGACCAGGGAGAGAATCAAACCCAGTCGAAAGGGGTGACGGCAGACAAAGTTGGTCATTGGGAACACCTAATGCAGCATGAGTGGCCGCGAGCGAACAGGGGAATGCTACCAGATTGGTCTCGACGGCTGCCGGAAATTCGTCAAACTCAGACCTGCCGCGACACGGCAGTGGTACGATGCACTCTGAATTCACTGCGAACTTCACGGCTCCGGGCGACTAAGAGGTTTAACTTCCATGAGCGAAAAAAGTGGAAACATATTCGAACGCCGCGAGGTTTTGAAGGCTTCGGCGTTGGCCCTGGGAGGCGCGCTGCTCGCGAAAGAATCGCTTGAGGCTCACCCCAAAGGGGTGAACACCAACTCCAGTCCATCGGCGCTGAGGATCACGGATCTGCGCGTGGCCACGGTGGTGAAGCCGGGACCTAGTCCGTGCCCGCTCATTCGGATGGACACGAATCAGGGGGTTTACGGGCTGGGCGAAGTGCGCGATGGCGCAAGTCCCAGTTACGCGCTCTTTCTGAAAAGCCGCATTGTGGGAGAGAACCCACTCGAGCTCGACAAGATTTTTCGCAAGATCAAGCAGTTTGGCGGTCACGCGCGGCAGGGCGGGGGCGTATCGGCAATAGAAATGGCGCTGTGGGACATCGCGGGCAAGGTTTACAACGCCCCGGTGTATGCCATGGTGGGAGGCGGCAAGTTTCGCGACAAGATTCGCATCTATGCCGACACAACGGAATCCAATGATCCGAAGGTCTACGCACAACGAATGAAGGAGCGCAAAGAGCAGATGGGCATTACCTGGCTCAAGATGGATTTAGGAATTGAGATGGTGGCGGCGACGCCCGGCACAATAACGAATCCGACCGACATCGAGCAATGGAAGCCCAACCAGCTGCCGCACCCGCTGCTGGGGATGGAAGTGACGGACAAAGGCATCGCCATGCTGGAACAATACGTTGCCGCGGTTCGCGACGCGGTGGGCATGGAGATTCCGCTATCGATGGATCACCTGGGACACCTGGGAGTGAAGTCGATCATCCGCCTCGGCAAGGCGTACGAGAAATACAATTTGTCGTGGATGGAAGATGTGATTCCGTGGACGTACACCGACCTGCTGAAGCAAATTTCGGAGCAAAGTCCAACGCCGATTCTCACCGGCGAAGATATCTACCTGAAAGAACCGTTCGAGGTGCTTTGCGAGAAAAACGCTGTGGGCAAGATTCAACCGGACCTTGCCACGTCGGGAGGAATCCTGGAAACGCACAAGATCGGAGACATGGCAGAGCAATATGGAGTGCCCATGGTGATGCACTTCGCAGGAACGCCGGTGAGTTGCATGGCGAATGTGCATTGCGCGGCGGCCACCGAGAATTTTTTGGCGCTGGAGAATCACTCGCTGGATGTGGCGTGGTGGTCGTCGCTGGTGGAAGAAGGAGTGAAGACCCCGATCGTGAACCATGGTTGGATCGAAGTGCCGGACCGGCCGGGTTTAGGCGTAACACTCAACGAAGAACTGGTGCGGCAACACTTGGCTCCGGGAACCGGCTATTTTGACCCCACACCACAATGGGATCAGGAACGCTCGTGGGATCGGCTGTGGAGCTAGACACCGCTGCGCCTCAATCCGTGAGCTCGCCTGATCTGGTGCTGTTGAATCCGGTGGCCGGTGGGGGAATTGCCAGCCATGCCGCTCGGCGCGTCCAGCAGTTTGCGGCTGAAACCGGCTGGCGCTTGGACCTCCGAGCTACCACCAGTGCCGATGATCTGGCGGCGCAAGCACGCGCAGGTCTGGCCGCGGGATACACGCGCATCCTGGCGCTGGGTGGCGACGGAACATTCCAGCAGCTTGCCAACGCGATTGGCGCCGGGCAAAACGTCGTGCTGGGCGTTCTTCCCGCAGGCGGCGGCAATGACTTGGCCCAGGCGCTGGGACTTCCGCTGGATGCGGTCCTTGCGGCGAAGCTCCTCCTCGACGGCGAAATTCGTTTTCTCGACGCTGCGCGGGTGCGAACGTCCGATGGCAACGAACGACTGTACCTCGGAGGCGGGGGAGTCGGCCTGGACGCACTGGCCGCGCAATTTGCCGGCGGAGTTTACCGAAATCTTCGCGGACGCCCTCGCTACCTGCTGTCGATGGTTCGCGCGCTCGTCGGCTTTCACGCGCTCGAGGTTCGCGTGTCGATTGAATCCGAAAACAACAGCGAGTGGCAAAGCGATGCCTTCGTGGTGGGAGTTCTGAACACTCCAAGTTATGGAGCGGGGTTGCGGCTGGCTCCACAGGCAAAGCTCGATGATGGAATGCTGGATCTCGTTGTGGTGGAGAATCTGCCGCTCTTGCAGATCCTTCGCGTGCTTCCACTCCTCATCACTCATGGCGAACTGCGGACGAATCGGGTCCGGCGCCAGACGTTTCGTCGTGTTCGCATTGAAACGAAGACACCCGCGAAGTTTCACGGCGACGGAGAAATTCTAGGTTGCACGCCCGTGGAAATCACAGTGGTGCCACGGGCGATTCGCATGCTCTGCCCGCGGAACGGTTCTCCCAGTCGCTAGTTACTCGGGGAAATCGGCGAACGGTTGTCTTTCACATCTGCCGGATGGTGCTTTTTCTTATACCGGCGGTTCAAGTACGCACCGAGGTCGGGAGTGAATTCCTTCAGTTGATTCCATCCAATGTTATAGAACTGGTTGATGGCCCACCCGGAAAACAACCCGCCAACGTTGCGATTCACTTGAGGATAATACGTCAGCGAAATGCTCGCCTGCCCTAGCTGGCCGAAAACTTGCGGAATATTGAAGGTATTTTCCCCCGAATCTGTTCGGCAGATCACCGTGCGCGAAGTCGCATAGGCGATCCGCGACCATGCGGACCCGCGGCCCTTGCGAAAATAACGGGGGTCGTCGTGCAGAACCGTGGGTAGAACGCCGTAGATCAGCATGGCTCCCGTGAATTGATCGCCCTCCTGGGCCGCGTATCGTTCGCCGAACGCGCCCCAGCCTTGGCCATACTCTGGAATGCCATTGGCAGCCTGCGAAATGGCCGCTTGCAGAACATTCCCGACGTGGGCGCTGACATCCCACCACTGGTGCCAGGCAATGTTGAATTTCTCCTTGGGTGTAAGTGGACCGAGATTCTGCGGCTGATCGTTGGCGGTCATGAAGTTGGGGATGATCCAGAAAATCCGCTTGGGAACTTCGTCGTTTGCTTCCTTGTCTGTGTCTTTAGCTTTGGTGTCGGTTATGGCGGGAGTTTGCGCGGCCGCTGTGGCTTTTGTTGGCTCCGGGGAGTCTGGCTTTTCCTGCGCGCAGGCACACCAACCAGACATGGCCAGGGCCGCGAGCGCGATCCACCGTCCAAAAATAGTCAAACGCCGGGTCATCTTCCTCCCTGCACACTCCATCGCAAATTATTCGGTAAGGGCGCGAATCGTTACAACGCACGATCTAAACGACCGTCAGGACAACTCCCAAGCCTCACCCACGCCCCTTAGTAACCCCAGATCCTAGCTTTTTTTGCGGTCAATCTTCAGATTCAGGAGAATTTCTTTTCGGCCGTCCAGCGAGGAAATCGTCTTGGTCGGCGACTTTGCCCCGTCCAATTCGGCGTGGATTTCGTAGTCCACGTTGGGGTCCAGGCCACTGAAGCGGTAATTTCCGTCTTTGTCCGCAAACCGGCTATTGATCGTGCCCGTACGGTTGTTTTTCAGGAAAACAACCCCGCCGGGCAGTGGAGTATCGGCTTTATCGGTGACCGCCCCGAGCACGGTCCGCAAAGGCGACTCCTTTTTCGGATTCTGCGCGGCCACAAATCCCGCCGCCAAGAGCAAAAGAAACGCCATCCACGCCGATCTTCGCGTCTTGTTCATTTCTTGTCCCCAGCCTTGCCCTGGCTCGCCAGCTGCATGCGGATCGACAATTGCTGCTGGATCACTCCGCTTTTCGCCGATACGAATTGCGACACGTCCTCGAAGTGTTTCACGTGCACGAACACTTCGTAATCCGGACCTTCCGGAACACGAACCGCAAATTCTCCGCGCGAATTCGTGTACGTGTCCCACTTGAATTTCTTGTCGCCCTTCAGCCTGACGCGCACTTCCACGCCGGGAAACGCCAGCGCCTTTTCATCGAACACGGTTCCCAGAATCACAAATGGCGGAACGGTGTTCTTGTTCTTGTTGGTGGAAGATTCTCTTGCGGGCGGCGCGTTCTGCGGCGGTGCGCTTGTGTTCTCCGGCGCCACCGGCGGGACCGGCTGCTGCGGTTGCTGAGCCGGTGTTGCAACACAAAAGCAAAGGCAGCCCGCCAGAAGCAGGGCAGGAAAAACTGGCGACCGCACGGAGCTCAGGGGGAGTCCTTTCACTGTGCTTTAGATGACGGCGGAGCCATGGGAAGATGCATGCCGTGCACGACTAGCGCGCCTACTCCTCGTCTTCGTCGTCTTCCTCGTCCTCGTCGATGAGGTCGCCATCTTCGTCGAATTCGTCGTCCTCTTCATCCTCTTCCAACTCTTCTTCTTCTTCGTCCTCGTCTTCCTCTTCTTCAATATCATCGGAGATGGGATTGAGCGCGACCGGATGGGTCTGTGACACTTCCAGTTCGCACTCGCACTCCGGGCAGCTAAGGATCTCCCCTTCTTCCACTTCGTCTTCATCCACGTCAATTTCTGCGGAACACTCTGGGCAGCGGAGCACGGCTGCTTCCTCCGATCTCTTCTGTTGTGCTGGGCAAGCGACGCGCCAACACCTTCCAGCTATTATATACGGAGGCGGGCTAAGTCAATGGAAGCGCACCCGCCGCGTAGTGCAAAGTTACCCTACAGACTGGCTTGGGGAAAATCAAGCGAATGGCGCGCCAATATCCGGACCGTCCCGTCGTCGGAGTCGGCGGTGTGATTATCGAACAGGGCCGCGCCCTGTTGATCCGCCGGGGCAGCGAACCTCTGCTCGGGCAGTGGTCCATACCGGGCGGCACGCTGGAGCTGGCAGAAACGCTGCAGGAAGGCGTTGCGCGGGAATTGCTCGAAGAGACGGGCATCACCGTGCGTGTCCTGGACGTGATCGAGGTGTTCGACCGCATTTTCCTCGACCCGGACGATGTCGTCAAACAGGCTGATGCGCGCCCCAAGTTTCACTACGTGATTGTCGATTACTTATGCGAGCGCATTTCCGGCGAGCCGCGTGCCGCAAGCGACGTCACCGAGGTTGCGTATGCCAGCGAAGAGGAGTTGGAACGATTTGCGCTGACGCCCACGGCTACGCGCGTACTTCGCCGGGCCTTCGCGATGGATCGCGAACGCCGCAAACGGCTCTAGTCCCTGGAAATTGCCCCGACGGCCTGCCTCTTTATCTGGACAGCTTCAGGATGTCGATCGAGCCGTTGGCGTTGGTGAGCGAAAGGGTGCAGCCGCCATTGCCGATCTTTCCATTCAAGACATCGCCGCTGAGCTGGCCAGTGCTGGTCACCGGGAGTTCGCTGTTGATTCGCCCGAATGAGGTGCGCGCCGTCAAGTTATAACCGGCGCTTTCCGGCAGGCGCACCTGGATTGGCGAGAAGGAAGTCTTGACGGTAATGTTCTGGCACGATGACGATTGCCGGGCGGCGGAAAGTACCACGGCTCCGTTCTGGTTGTCGACAGTGATGGCGCCGCCGATATCGTCGAGCGTCACGGATCCAAAGCTCGTTTTCGCTGATGTATCTCCACTCACGGAGTTCGCCGTCACCGGACCGTTGGAATTCTCGAGCCTGAGCGTTCCGCTGATGTGCTGAACGTTGATCGCGCCAAAACTGGTCTTGGCGTACGTTTCGCCAGCAATATCATTGAGGGAGATTCTGCCGTTGCCGGTTGTGGCCTTTGCGCCCTTGCGGATGCCGGTGGCATCGATGGCGCCAAATGAGGTGTTCAACGTCGCGTGACCCTTCACGTCCCTCACGGTGATTGCGCCGTTGGAGTCGTCCACTTCGACCGAGCCGCCAATCTGCTCCAGCAGCACGTCGCCAAAGGAAGTCTTGACGTAGAGGTCTTCTCCCACCGGCCCGCCCTTCACTCTGCCGTTCGATGAAGTGCATTTCACGTGGCCATTTACGTTGCTGAAGGCAATCGCGCCGAAGCTTCCGTTTAATGTTGCGGACCCGCTGACGGTGTTGGCATCGATGGAACCATTGTTATTGTTGACCGTCAGATCGCCGTGAATATTGCGGGCATTCACGCTGCCAAAGGAATTGCTGATTGCAGATGTGCCGGCATCGCTGATTTCCACGGCGCCATTTCCGCCGGATATGGTTGCCGGACCCTGAACATTGCTCACGGTGATGGAGGCAAAGCGGTCCTTCACCTCGAGCGAGCCTTTCACGGCCGCGACCGTCACCGCTCCGTTGTTATCGTCCACCGTCAGGTTGCCGTCTGCTCCATTCACGTCCACCGTGCCAAATGAGTTGATGAGCTTCGCGGCGCCGCTGTCGCGCAGTTCCAACTTGCCATGGCCGTTTTCCACATCGGCCCAGCCGCGAACGCTGCGCATCTCAATGTTGCCGAAATCATTGCGCAGCCAGATTTTTGCATCGTTCGGGACCGCGACGTCGTAATCAACGGAATAGGAAGGCCCTCCCTTTTCGATGCGGATGAACCACTTGCTCTCATCCTGATAGACGGTGCGTACCTTGATGCCTTGAGCATCCTGCGAGACTTCAATCTTGATTTCATCCGCCTTGCGATCCGCGTCGGCCTGGGATTTTGCCTGCGTGCGGATGGTCGCGGAGATCTTCACATCGCGGCCGCTTTCGCCATGAATGTGCACATCACCAAATTTATTTTCCATCGTGACCGTCTGGTTCGCGGCCAGCGTGAGCGTCTTGTCAAAATGCCGCGTGGCTGTCTCCTGGGCGGCGCTTGCGGCCAGCGACGGCACGGCCATCGCCATCGCAGCTACGGCCACTGCAATCGCGGCAATACTCTTGACAGCAACGGAACTGCGGGCGGGCTTCATGGTTTGGTCTCCAATACCTCCTGCAACGTGGCCTGTTTTTCCTGGTACATCGACAACAGTTGATATCGCAAATGCGCATTCGAGGGATTCTGTCCGGCTTGCAAGCGGAGTTCGTCAATGGCGCCGTCGAGCATCATGAGTTTTTCGCGATAGTTGGCCATTAACGGTGAATCCGGCGTGTCCAGTTGAGGTTTCGCTTCCGCGGCCAGCTTGTCGATGGCCTTCATGTAGTCGCGTTCCGCGCGCTCCACTTCCGCGACCTTACTGTCCCTCAGCAGCGGGTTGTACGTTTCGACTGGACCTGGCCCGGGATGGCGATCGAGAACCACATATCCCGCCCCAACGGCCATGAGCAGCACCAGTGCCCCGGCCAGGGCTGTCTGCCAGACCATCGGAACGTTGCGCCAGAAAGACAGGCGCTCCAGCCATGGCTTGTGAGGCACCGATTGCTGCGCTTGTTGCGCTAGCGCCGATTCAATCCGCGACCAGAGCGCGGGGCTTTCCTGGTAATCGCGTAATTCCCGGGCCGCCGCGCTCAGTGCCTTCCAGGCCTGCAACTCTTTCGCACATTCGGCGCACGATACTGCATGCAGCTCCAGTCCGGCCCACTCTTCCGCGCTGCCATCCAGAAAAATCCGTTGGCGATCTTCACATTTGATTTGCATCATGCTCCTCCCGCCTGCTTGCTCCGGGGAGCCTCCAGCGTCTGCCGCAAATTCTTTTTGGCCTGAAACAAAGTGTTCTTCGAAGCTGTTTCCGTAATCTCCAGCATGGAGGCAATCTCCGCGTGATGAAAGCCTTCCACCTCGTACAGCAGAAAAACGCTGCGCTGTTGTGGCGTCAGATTAGCGATCGCCCGTTCCAGCGCCAGCTTCAGGGAAGGGTGCCCGCCGGGCGCCCGCGGCTCCGGCGGCGTGGCACAGTCGTCCCTTTCATCCGGCACGAATTCCTTCCGGCGCACGCGGCTACGGCGTAAGTCGTGGCAGGTGTTCACCAGAATGCGAAACGCCCAAGTGACGAACGACGATTGCCCGCGAAAACTGGCGATGCTTCGCTGCACTTTCAGGAACGTTTCCTGCACCGCGTCTTCCGCGTCGCTCTGCGTGCCCAACAAGTTCCGCGCCAGGTTTCTCATGCGCGCGCCCTGCAAGCGGTACAGGCGCTCGTAGGCGTGCAAATCGCCAGCCAGACATGCGGCAGCCAGTGCTGCGTCCTCCGGATTACCCCCTGCAGGATTGCCTTGCGCTTCGCGTTCGGCTGGTTCCACTCGAGATATCCCCTCGCGCGCTACCGGGGAGATTCTATGCTCCCAGGGCAGCGTAAGTCCCACAGATCCCATTCGTTTCTCCTGGGTAATAGACGACCGAGAAGGGGAATTCGTCGGAGGCAGAAGCGTGACTTTTTGTCTAGTGATAAGCTATTTAGAATGAGATGCTTATAAGGCTTTAGAGGATGTTGCGCCGGGAATAGACTCGAGGCTGAAGGCAATCTTCTTGTGCCCGGGGCTGTTTTCATGGCCCCAGAGCAGCGCGTCTTCCCCATCTCGAGCACTCAGTTCGAGGCGCAGTTTTGCGGCATCGGCAGACACTTCGAAAACGAAATAGGAAACGTAGGCATCCCCGGGCCGCAGGGCAGTGTCCAGAGGTGTCGAGTGCAAACGGAGTGCCGCGAGGACCGCATGCGTTTTCGCCCACTCGCGGTAACGCCGGCCGGCGCTGTCGACGAGAACCACGGAGCGCGCATTTGGCGTCAGCGGCGCGTTCCCGCGTTGCGGACCAATCGTGGAGGGATCGAACCAGGTCTTCAGTTCGACGATGACGAATTGCCCGCCGCTGGAGACTTGCTGAGATTCCGGGCCGACGTTCGCCGCCAGCCGCACATTGGTGACCGCGTTGGCGATATGGCAATCAATCTCGCAGAAATATTTCCACGCGCCGACCGGAAGGCTGACTTCCCGGCTGAATGCCGAGAACCCGAGCAGGATCATAAGGTAACCCGCCAGGACGATCGCGCCGATTCCTGCCGAGCCCCGTAAAATTCGCCGCGACCTTCGCAGCAGTCCCACGAGAAACGTCAGTCCACAAGCTGCCAACAGCAGGATTGTTCCCAGAAACGCCAGCACCACGATCGGCGCATATTGCGGCACGTATACAGACCTCGCGCTGGTTTTCTCCCCTTGCTGTTGCTAGCATTCACCCGGCAAGGCGCCGCGGGTGCGCTCTCGTTGTTCAAATTCCATTACCGCGTCTCGCAAATCGGCGGGCGTGAAGTCCGGCCAGCGCTTCGCCAGAAACACAAATTCCGCAAAGGCGCATTCCCACAGCAGGAAATCCGACAGCCGTTGCTCGCCGCCTGTGCGTATCAGCAAATCCACGTCGGTCGAGCCGCCACGCAGCACTTCAGAGAGCAGCGTCGCGAAGGCTTCGCTGGAAAGGTCCGTCACCTTGTAGAACTTGCTGGCGGCCTGGTAGATGGTGTGCCGCGCCGAATAGTCGATGGCCAGGCGCAGGTGCAACCTGCGACCCTTCACGGTCATCGCCTCCACCTCGGCAATCGCCTCGCGCAACGCGGCCGGCAAGCGGTCGCGACGTCCAATAATGCTCAGGCGGATTCCTTCTTCGACGCAGTGAGCGGTTTCCTCGACAAGATACTCCTGCAGTATTTTGAGGATCGCGGCCACTTCTCCCGCCGGACGCTTCCAGTTCGCCGAGGACAAGGCAAACAGACTCAGGGTATGAATGCCCAGGTGCGGGGCGCAGGCGATGATCCGCCGCGCCGTTTCCGCGCCCGCGCGATGGCCCTCCGAGCGGTGCAGCGCACGCGATGTGGCCCAGCGCCCGTTTCCGTCGCAGATAATGGCGACGTGGAGCCGCGAAGCCAGCACCGCGGGTGCCGGTGCGATACGTTCCAGAACCGACTGTTGCGTCAACATGCCCATGCCTTGCCTTCTCCGCCGCCGGTTCCTGTAATGTACTTTGCCGTACAAAGCAGAAGCCCAAAAAAATTTACCGCTCGCGCGTCGCCCGGATCAGCGCCTCCATGTGATCCAGGTATTTCTCCAGCGCGCGCCGCCCCGCAGCCGTCAGCCGGTACTCGGTCTTCGGCAGCCGGCCGTCGAACGATTTGGTGCACACGATGTAGTCCGCTTCTTCCAGTTTCCGCGCGTGCACGCTCAGGTTCCCGTCGGTGGTCTTCAGCAGCGCTTTCAATTCGTTGAAGGTCAGCGAGCGGTTCACCGCCAAGGCGCTTACGATTCCCAAGCGCATGCGTTCATGGATCAGGCGGTCCAGGTTGGAAGATACAGGTTCCGCGGCCTGCCCGCGCACGGCGGCCGGTGCTGCCTCGCGCGCGCTTCGCTCCTGCCGAAGTGGAGATGATTTTGCCATGGCTGCAACCTTCTCGACTCGTCCTTCAGCCTCCGTACCGCAGCGCGATCCAAATTCCAAAGGCAATCTGTACCAAGCCAAATCCTGCCGCCATGAACAAATTTCCCCAGCTGGCAGACGTGAATAAGGCCGCGGCACCAAACGCCATCAGGCAAAGGCCCATGATCGGCACCACGCGCACGGAAAATGCGCCGCCGGTGACGATGGCGGTGCCGTACAGCAGCAACCAAATTCCCGGGAGGTAGGAAATTCCGCCGGATTGAGACATGGCATAGGTGAGAAGGCCCCCCACAAAAATCGGGGGCGCGAAACTCAATACGAACTTTCTTCCCGGGCCCGTGAACAGCGACGAATTTGCCCGGCGAGCCTTGGTCGCGGCCGCCGGCGCGGCAATCGCCACGGCCACAAATACTTCCGCAAGCCAAACCGCCAGCCAGGCGCGTGGCGCAGATTGGCGAGCCGCGAGCCAGGCCGCGGCCAGCGCGGTCATGCCCATGGCGACCCCGCCCCAACCGGGAACGGCGGTGAACTCCGCGGCGCGCTCCATGGTTTCGCGGATGTATTTCAGGTGGTCGGCGGCACGCGCGTCGATGGGAATGGGTTCGCGGCGTGCGGTGCGAATTGCATGGGAGAGTGCCACGCAAGGGATAATAGGCGCAGGGAGAATCCTTGTCAAGTACTTTGTTACGCAAAGTCAAAGGCTCGTGCGCCACTAAACCCTATTTCACCTGGCGGTACCGCCCCCTTAGCGCGTTCGAGCGAATGATGAACACGTCCAGGAACATCTGCAGGCTGTCACGCAACATGCTTACCTTGGTGGCCGGAGAGTGCGACCATCGCACCGGCACCTCGATGGCGGAAAGTCCGTGATGCCGCGCCAGGTACAGTAATTCCGGGTCGAAGCCGAATCGCTCGATGGTCTGCTGCTCGAAGATGATGCGGCTGGGTCCGCGCCGGAATGCTTTGAAGCCGCACTGCGTATCGACAAATGGCAAGCGCAGGATCACGCGCACGATGGCATTGAAGACGATACCGGCAAATTCACGAAACCGGGATTCGTGGACTTCAATCAGTCCTCGGTCCATCGCACGGGAACCGATGGCCACGGCGTGATCGTTCAACGGCGCCAGCAGCTTGTCCGCTTCCTCAATCGGCGCGGAAAGATCGGCGTCGGTGAACAGGATGATTTCGCCCTGGGCTTCCAGCGAGCCGCGGCGAACGCTGTAGCCCTTTCCGCGATTCACACCATTGGAAAGGACGCGCAAATTCGCGAGCTTGCCGCGATAGGATTCCGCCACTTGCGCGGTGCGGTCCTTTGAACCATCGTCGACCACAATCACTTCGGTGTTTCGCCGTGAGCATTGAATGTAGCTGGCGATCTTCTCGAGGGTTGCCGGAAGCCGGAGTTCTTCATTGTAGGAAGGAATGATGATGGAGAGTTCCGGTGCGGCCGCCGTCGGCGTCATAGAAGGTCCAGGCCCTTCCAACCGAATCTCCCTACGAGCGGGACGAAACGGCATCCTTCGTGCCACTCGTACGAGATTGCATTGGCTCGTTTCCGGGCGCACACAAGGTTCTGGTGAGACGGATCCCCAACGGGAGCCACGAGACGGCCTCCCTCGGCCAGTTGCTGCTGCAGCGGTTCAGGTAGCAGGGGAGCGGCAGCGGTAACCACGATGGCATCGTAGGGTGCGAACTCCGCCAAGCCGGCAGATCCGTCGCCGCAATGGACGTGAACGTTGGCGAAACCCAATTCTTGCAAGCGTTCAGCGGCGCTGCGCGCGAGCTCCGGGCGGATCTCGACGCTGTACACCTCTTTGCTCAGGCACGAAAGGATCGCCGCCTGGTAGCCGCATCCCGTCCCGATCTCAAGGACTTTGTCAGTCGGTTTTAACTGCAGCGTCGCTGTCATCACCGCGACCATGTAGGGTTGCGAGATCGTCTGGCCACCGCCGATGGCCAACGGCTCGTCTTCGTAGGCGCGCTGTCGGGACTCCGGTGGCACAAACTCTTCGCGTGGGATTCGCGACATGGCCTCCAGCACACACTCATCCTTGATGCCCCTGCGGCGAAGTTGCATGGCCACCATGCACTGCCGGGCTTCCCTGGATTCGTCTCCCCGCTCATTCGTGGACGTGGAATTCATGTCGATGCCGTCAGCGTTACCGGCCTCCGCCGCCCTCCCGCAAGTTATACCCATAGTGTATCTGAAGCTTTGCCTCACGGCTTCCGTTTTGCGATCAGCAAAATCAGTAGAACGCGTTAGCGGCACGACCGCCAGAGTTTCGCCCCTTTCCGCACTTTTGACAGCATCTGCTAGAAAGTGCCGCTCCGTTTACCTCCTCGATCGCTCGCCGCATTTTTTCTCGCGGCATAATCCTCTTTGCGGGCTTTTTGACCTATGCCTGGTTTCCTCCCGCAAAAGCCCCGCAAGGTCCTGCCGACAGACTCATGGTCCTGAAATCACAGCGCCGATTGATTCTTCTTCGACCTGGCGAAGAACTGCGCTCTTACCCGGTATCGATTGGCCGGAATCCTGTCGGCCCAAAAATGCGTGTAGGAGATCACAAGTCGCGCGAAGGAATTTACGTCCTGGATGGCAGAAACGCGAAAAGCGGGTTGCATCTCGCCTTGCACGTCTCCTATCCCAACTCGGAGGATCGTGGAGCGCGCCGCGCTACAGGGATCTTCTCCTGGAGGCGACATCATGATTCACGGGATCAAGAACCCATCTCGGCGTTGGTCACCGCGCCGCCGCCGTCGGTCCAGTCAATGAAGCGGTGAAAGCGGCCAAGCCATGCCAATCGATCAGCTCTGGGACCTGGTTCCGGTGGGAACAGTCATCAAGCTCCGCCCCGAGTCCAGCCGCCCCAGCAAACGCTCCTGGCACGCCGCGTCCTGCACCTCTGGACAGTGACCGAACTAGCAAAGCTGCACCGACGAGCAGGCGCGCTGCGAAACTTTACTTCCTACAATCAATTCTTAAGGGCAGACGCGCTCGCGCTGCTTGCTGTCGTTTGGGTTGGAGGCAGTTTATGAAGGCCGTTCTCGCATTAGTGGTGATTTACGTCGTAGCATTTCTGGTGGCCATCCAAGGGAGCGCTCCCGCCGCGGTCGAGGCTTCCCCGCAATCTGCCGCGGCCAAGCCTGCCGCCGCGCGTTCTTCCGCCATCGACCCCGCCAAAGAAGCCGATATTCGCACCTTGCTCGATCTGGTTGGCACCCGCGATCAGGTTCAGGAATCCGTGAACTATTCCGCCGAGCAGTACCGCGACAAACTGCTCGCCACGTTAGCCAATAACGAAAAGAATCAAGCGTTCGTAAATGCCGTCATCACCGACTACGAAAAGAAATTCGATGTGGATCAGGTTACGGAGCAACTGGTCTCCATCTATGACAAGCACTACTCCGGTGAGGAGATCAGGGAACTGCTGCAATTCTATGGCTCGCCGCTTGGCCAGAGAATGGCCGCCGAAGGCCCAAAGATTTCGCGGGAAATTCAGGCCGCCACCCGCGCCACGGCTGCCAAAGCCGTGAAGGACGCGCTGCAGGAAGCCAAGGAAGAGAATCCGGGCGTCGGCCAGAATGCCCACCTGACTACCGCGCCTGCGCGGCGATTCCAACAACGTCGCGCCGCGCAAGATGCTACGCCGCAGCAAGCCGCTCAACAGGATCAACCCTAATCTGTCGCGCCAAATCGAAAAATGCGGGAATCGTCGTAGGCAGCGCTGGGTACGTTTACGGCAGGCGCTTCTTGATTTTGACGTCGATACCGAACGTCCCGTTCTGATCCAGCAGCGCCACCACCGACACATTTCGATTCACGATGTACTCTACCTGGATCACTTGCTGCTGCGTTGAGTTCACATTCGACTCGTACAGCACTGTCAGGTTTCTCGTGACTTGCTGCTCCACCGTGATTCGCGCCGTAGCGTTCTGGCCGGACCCTGTCGCCGTTACTCCGTTCAGCCCGGGATCGACGCGAAATCGCGTAATCCCGAATAGCCGCTCGACGCGCCCTCCCAGTTGGCTGGAAATCGCCTCAGAAAGCAGAGCCGTCGCTCCGGTGCTGCCGCTTTGCGTTGTTCCGCCGGTTCGCAAGGTGGATTCCGAGGAGGTTTGCCCCAGCGCCAGCAGCGTGATGATGTCGTTCGCGGGCAGCGGCGGATCGGATCGGTACGAGAGATTCAACTTGCTGGATTGCCCGCTGAAGTTCAGCGTGATTTCGTATTGCTGAATGGTCGTGCTTGCTTCGACGTTGATGACCGGGTCCAGCCGGAAAGGGTTGGCAAAGTTCAGGTCACCTCGCGCCACGCGATAGCGATTGTTGTGGAAGTACAGTTCGCCGGACAAGACGTGAATGTGTCCCAGCATAATCGGGTGTTCCGCAGTGCCACGCACACGAAGGTTGGCGTCCGCTTCCAGCTGAGCCCCGGGCCATTCCATTCGCGCATCCGGCGTTGACGAGGCTTCCACGTCGAATTGCAGATTGCGCAAAAAACTGGAGGTCGCTCCGCCGCCCGTCTCGGGGGAAACCAGGATTCCCGCGGATTCCAGGCCGGCATTCAGGTTCACCCGCTGGATGATTACCTTGCCGGTAAGCAGGCCGCCATCCAGTGTTCCGGCCAGGCGCAGCCCGCCACCCAGTAGCCAGCTGATTCCTTCCGGATAACGCACGCGGATGCGATCGGTTTTCGCCGAGATATCGTAACGCAGCGGTTTCTCCGAATAATTCACGCTGCCGCCGAGCGTCAGCACTCCGCCGCCCGCTTCGCCGGTTACATTGTCGAAGAACAGGCGGTTGGCATCGAAATTCAAATCGCCCTTCAGGTTGCTCAATCCGGTGGGAAAATCCGCCGAACGCAACGTGGCGTCCAGCAACTTCATTCGGCCAATAATTCGCGGTCTGTCCAGCGTTCCTTCGAACGAAGCGTTCGCGTCCAGGTGACCGCCTACATCGACGTCCTTGATATAAGCGCTGAGCAGGCGCAGGTCCAGCGTTCCGTTCAGTTTCATCGCCACGGTGCGCCGGCCGGTGAACTGCACCGAGCCGCTGAGATCGATGTTGGTGTTCAGTCCCTGCAGACGGGCGCTGATGATTTTCAAATTGTCGCGAGTGGAGGTGAGATGAATCGGTCCGGAGTTTTCCAATTTCAAGACGTCGTACGTCAGCACCAGCTTGGTTAGATTGCTGTCTACCACCAGGTTCTCTGGATGCTTGAGCTCGCCCTCGACGGTAATGTCGCCGTCGGCCGTGCCGTGGCCCGGGAATGTTTTCAGGTGCAATGAGGTCATCAGAAAGGGATCGAGATTGATGTTCTGGATGGAGATCTTTCCGTCCACGGGCATGGGATCAGCCCAACCAACGGAAATTTCTCCGGAGATCGAGCCTGCACTCATGGCCGACTTCAGTTTCAGCCGCGCTTCTTTTCCGTCCGAATTCAGGTCCCCGTCGAAGCTCCCCACCACCTCCTTCCCGATTTGCAGGTCCACCACGCGGAATGAGCCTTCCGCGACAGGTTGCATGACCGGCCCGCTGGACTTCAATCGAAATGTGATCTGCCCGTTCAGGGGCAGGGTGGACGATTGGATTTTCCCGATGTTGGCCAGCGGCAGCGATGCTCCCACAAGCTCGGTCACCAGGGAACGATCCGCATAACGGTAGGCCGCGTTGCCCGTCACGATTCCCGCTCCGCCTGTCTTCTCCGTGCCCGGGGCAAAAAAACGCAACTCCGCGTTCGACAATCGCACCTCGTCCGGCAAGACGTTCAGCTGCCCGCGCAAGCGGTTGAACGTCATTCCGTAGACATCACCGTCTGCCAAGTCGAAATTGCCGGTCAGCGCTGGTTCCGCGCGCGTCCCCCGGCCGTGAAATTGGCCCGTCAGCGTGCCCTGCACTGGATATTTGAATCCGGCCAGCTGTTCCAAACCCTCCAGCGGGACTTTCTCCAAATCGATTTCGCTGGACCACTGGTTGTCTGGGTGAAACTCCCAGTCCGTGAGTGACAATCTTCCTTCGATTCCCGCCTGCATCACGCCGCGGTAGGCGCGCGCATGCGTGAGCACGAGTTGGTCGGGGGAGTACAACATGTCTCCATCGATCGAATCGAGCGCCACTTGGTCATAGCGAAGGTTCTCGCCGCGGAAGTGTCCTTGAAATGTTGGACCAGCGGAAGGCCCGGTGAGCGTGCCGTCCCACTGCAGTGCGCCGCGGAGCGTCACGGCGGCTGCCGGACTGCCGGGCTTGTCCCCTGAAATGGCATGAATGAAATCGTTCCAGGGTTCCAGCGCTCCGACGTTCACATGCAGGTCGAGGCTGGTCTCCTTAGGGGCAAGTATCCCGGACACCGATCCGCGCGTGGTGGGAGTTTCAAAGTCCCCTTCCGTGATATATAGCGTGCTCAACAAATCCCGGTACCGCAAATTCCATTCGCCGGTCACCGGCGTGTGTCCCGGCATCAGGTCCTCGGGTTCCACCCAATGCATCCGCGCCGAAATATCAAAATCGAGGAAGTTTGCGTGCCAGGTCTCGACGGTGTCGGCGGAGATCACCGAATCCCAATGCAACGAATCGATCGGAAATCCCGCGTGATCGATGGCCGGCGTGACCGCGGAGAGACGCACGTCCTGCACTTTGGTCTCGGCGCGAAACTGCAAGCCTTCATAGCGCATCACGATTCGGCCTTTCACGCTGCCGCCCAGTGCGTAAGCAGCAAAGTCCGGCAAAACTAGGTCTTTCTCTTCCAGAATGTAACTGGAACGGCTGGATAAGTTCGCGGAGTGAAAATCCTGGAAGCCCAGGGTAATGTTGTCTCCCGCAAAACTTCCTTTGCCGAGAACGCTTCCGTTCGCCACCGTGCCTTCGCCACGCAGGTCCACACGGCCCAGCGGAACTTCCGGGGTGCGGAAGGCTTCCCGCAGGTCCAGCAAATCCAGCCATCCGCGATAGCGATAGGTCAGACTGAACTCCGACAAGTCCGGCATTTTCGCTTGCACATCGAAATGCGAACGCCCGACATCCAGGATCGCTTGTTCCACCGCGAATCCTTCTTTGTCCAACGAGAACTTCGCCGAAAGATTGGCGGGAACCGGGACATCGTGCCGCCGCGCCAATTCAACGGAATCCCAATCCAGCGTTCCCCGATATACCGGACTGCCCGGCGTTCCGGCCAAAGTGACGTTCAGGCCAAGTTCGCCGCCCTCGACGGCCACGAGTTTGCGCACGTTGTTGTAAAGCAGCCAGCCATCGGTGATTTGCAGGTGTCCGATATGCAAGTCGAGAAGGGTCTGCTGCAGCGGCTTGCGCGGGCCGGTGGATCGGGCAATCGTTGGCAAATTGTTGCTGCCGTCCTTTTCCACGCGCACGTGAAAGCGTGGTTGCTGAAGAATCAGCTCTTTCAACGAGACTTTGCGTCCCCAGAACGAGTCAACCCGCAAACCAATCTTCGCTTGTTCCACCGTGAAAAGAGGTTCTGTCCCGCTCGGCTCTTTCCCATGCACCACCAGGCCTCGGACCGTGGCATCGAGGGAGAACCAGCCGATCGACACCGTGCGCACCTCGACCTTGCCGCCCGTCAGCGCTTCCATGCGGCTGACCAGCGCGCGCCGCAACAGTGGATTGGCCAGGCCGCTATATACGGCAATGGCTGCCAGCGCGATGGCCAGCAGCGTCCACGTCCCTAACACCCACAGGACGTGTTCCAGCCACAGAACCCTCCGCCAGCGCGACTCTTTTGTCATTTCGTGTTCTCGTTCAGCAGATTCTCCACGCGCACCCGCGACCGGCTCTCCTTCAACCATTTGTCGGCTTGCTCATTGATGGCCCGTTGCACCAGCGCTTCCTGGATGAAATCGTGCGCCGCTTCCAGCGTTGGCGGAGTCTGGCCTCGGGACTCAGCTCGCGGCACCACGCGATCCTGATAGAACTCGGCAATGGCGTTGTCGTCGATTTGGATGGAAGCGCGGAATCGTGAGTCCAGATAATTGCTGAGGTACAGTTGCGACTTCAACTGCCGCAGGATTTCTTCGTCGGTCAGAGCGCTCTGCTTTTTTCGTTCTTCGAATGCTTCCGGACTGGAGAAGGAGCGCTTCAACCGCGCCAGGCTGCGTTGCACATCCTGGTCGGAAGGCTGCTGGAATCGCGCGGCAGCCGCCTCGGTGCGCACGATCCACTGGTCGATCAAGCGTTGCAGAATCTGCTCGTCACTTTCGGCCTTTCCGTCAACGAATATCTGATACTCGGCCAGTTGGCGAACGTCGCTTAGCAGGATCACGTCGGTTTCCACGCGCGCGACTATTCGGTCGATCACTTGCTGGGCATGGCCTGCGCTCGTTTCGAGCAGCATTGCGGCCAGCAGCAGAAATAGCACCAGGCGTGTCATCAGAAACTCGATCCCAGGTTGAAGAATACCTGCAAACGAGGCAAACGCGTTCCCTGTTGGCAAAACACGGAGCTATTCGGGCAAGGGATTACAAACTGCGGGCGATTCAGTTCATAGCCCAGGTCAACTCGGATCGGACCGACTGGGGTTGCGTAACGCAAGCCAAACCCAATCGTGTTCGACCAGTAATTCAATTCGTTCGTGCAGTTGTACACGCACTGCTGCGGATTGAACCGTCCGGGTATTTTGTCGGGATAAGCGGGTTTAAACACAGGCCTCGGAGGAAGCCAGCGCATGGTTACGTGGCTGAGTTGGCTGTAGGAATTTCCGCCGTCATAGAAAAGCGCTCCGCCCAGCCCTTTTCCGGCGAACGGGACTTTCAGCGGGAAGCGCAATTCCTGGTTCAGGATAATCATGGCCTGGCCGCCGACAGGGAATCCCGTGATGGAATCACGCGGCCCCGCCTGGTTCAAGGCAAAGCCACGCAGCGTGCTGCCGCCGCCAGCAAATAGCCGTTCCGGGAGCGGAATAACCTGCGCTGGAGGTTCCCCGGTCTGCGCCGGGAATGTGAGGGAAACGGTGGATGCGTAGGGAACCAGGGCGCCCAAGCGAATGGAACGCGCGTACACCCAGTTCTTTTTCAACGGCGTGAATCCCGAATTCTGAAAGAACAGGCTCAGGAAGCTGGCGCTTGATCCAATGGCCGTACCGGAAACGGCGAAGTTGGCGCTATTGAAGCTGCCCTTGTGCGCGTCGGCGGGATTGTCGCGCGTGTCGCGGAACCACGTGGTGCTGAACTGGGAAACGAGCGTGGGCTGATTGAATAGCGGGATTTCGTCCGACGGAATATTCAAGTTGCTTACCGTTACTTTCCGGAAGGAGTAGCGGTACAAAATCCGGGAGTAGGAAGAGAGCTGCTCGGTAATCTGGATGTTCCCTTCATACCGGATTTCCGTGAAGGTATTGATGTCCTGGGTCTTTTCCACATAGGTGTTGGCCTGCAAGCTCAGGTTCTGATTCTCAAATGTGCTTGGCGCGTTGTAACCCAGCAGCGCGCGCCACTGAATCGTGCTGGCACGCAGTTTCAGCGTCAGGGAATCCGCCCTTCCGGTCAAATCCTGCTTTGAGATTTCCAGGATGCCACGCGGCGAAGCTTGCACTTCTCCACCCACCGGATTGGAGGTACTGGCCAACCTTTGTGCTTCGAATCCACCGCCATACGCAATCGTGTAACGCTTGGCTTCTTCCACGAGCACCACGACATCTTTGTCCGGATCAGTCCCCGTTGCGTTTTGCGGCTCGATGGTCACACGATTGAAAACGCCGAGATTGTAGAGTTTCTGCTGTGATTCGACGATTTCTCCCTCGCGCAGCGGCCCTCCCGGCGTCACCTTCACCTCGCGGCGAATTAAAGTCGGCCGAGTGTGGTTGTAGCCGGTTAGAAATACGCTGCGCACATGAAACTGCTCGCCTTCCTCGATCTTGTAGGTCAGCACCATGGGCTGCGCTCGTGCAATGTGATAGGCGCCCTTTGTTTCGGAATCGTCCTGCGGCTTGGCGCTGCCCGCGGCACTTTTCTTCGCCGTGGATTCGCCTTCCGGATCTTCGGCTGCCTCCGCGGTGTAGGTAAAGGTGGCATTGGGAAAGCCTTCGTTGTAGTACAGCGCGAGGATATTGTCGCGGTCCGCCGCAACGTTGATGTCGGAAAACGGCTGCCCCGGCGACGAGCCTACCACGCTCAGGATCTGCGGCAATGGAATCGCGTGTGCCCCTTCGACCTTCAGATCGGCCACCAGCGTCTGCTTTCCTTCGTCAATCAAAAACCGGATGATCAGGTAGTTGGATTTCCCGGGAACCCGCTCGGTCTTGGCCTCCACTCGCGCGGACAAAAATCCGTTGGCCGCATACAAGTTCTTCATGGAGAGGGCGTCGCCATCCATCAGGCGTTGGCTGAAGCGCGGGCGGGTAAACAGGGAACTGGGGGAAATCGTCAAGCGGCTGCGCAAGACTTCGGTACTGAAATAATGATTTCCCGAGAATTCGATTCTCAGCAGCTTGCTTTTCTCTCCTTTCGCAACCTCGTAGGTGATGGTTTCCTCCGAACCCTTCCACCCGGTCTTCTTTCCTTCTATGTCGCGGGCATTCACGCTGTACTCAACCCGGGCGTCAAAATATCCGCTGCGTTCCATGCGCTCCCGAAGGTTGCGCTTGCCTTCTTCGAGCAGGTCCGTGTCGACCGAGCCTTCCTGGTATACCGGTATTAGTTTTTTCAGATCGCCCTTGGAAATCTTGGCGCCCTGCACTACCAGCAGCATTCGCGGCCCTTCGGTCACTTCCAGCGTCAGCGGTATTGTGTTCGTCGCCGGGTTATACTCGCCGCGCCGCACGGAAACCCGCGCGCTCAGGTGGCCTTTCTTCTCCAGAAATTTCCGCAAGCGTTCGGTGCTCGATTGCACGCGCGCCACGGTCAGCTGTCTGCCGGGCGACAATTTCGTGAGCTTGATCAAATCCGGGTCGCGGTATTCCGTGTTATTGATCAAATCGATCTTGGCCAGGCGCACGCGGGGGCCCGGGTCGACGTGCGCAATGATATTAATTTGATGCCTGGCTTCATCCGGCTGTTGGGTTGCCGTGACTTTGGCCTGGTACAAGCCTTCGTCGCGCAGCAAATCCCGCAAACGGTCCAGCCCTTCATCCACATCCTGGGAGTGATAGGTTTGGCCCAGCGAGAGTTGCATTGTGGCGACTGCGGAGGCTTCCGTGGGTGGAGGTTTCAGACCCTCGACCAGCACTTGGCTGACAAACAAGTTTTCCCGCGCGATGAAGTCCAGCCGCATCCCGCCTTCTACTGGAGTCGCCACGGCGCGCAAATCGGCATAGTCGCCGGTGCGGTAAAGAACGCGGATGCTTTGCGCCACCTGGTCGGGCTCGAGCGGTTCGCCGACCTTAATGGGAAGGCCTTTGGGGTTATCGACCAGAACCTTGCCATGCTCGTTGACCACGCGGAGGTCAACGATCTTGGCGCCGGCGGAAGTCTCCGAGTGCGGCGCGACATTCGCCTGGGCCTGGGCAAACGCGCTCCTTCCCCCCAGTAGCAGTGTCAGGAGGAGCAGACTTTGTAACCCATTGGCGCAACATGGTTTCATCCGTTTCTATACTCAGACGAAGGGTAGCACACGCGCGTTGCTTCTTCGGATGCCTTTGGCGCTATCATGAGTAAGCTTCCTAAGTAAGGCTGGACTTCTATTTTACGTGACCCATCCGCTCCATGAGAAATATTCCCGCCAGATGCTCTTCGCCGGCATTGGCCCGGAAGGACAGCAGCATTTGCGGGCATCTCGCGCGGTGATTGTGGGTTGTGGAGCCATCGGTGCGGCCGCGGCGAATCTGCTGGTTCGCGCGGGCGTGGGGCACTTGCGAGTGCTGGACCGGGACTTCGTCGAGCCCTCTAATCTGCAACGCCAGACGCTGTTTGAGGAGGCCGATGCGCGCGACGCGTTACCGAAAGCCGTCGCCGCGGAGCGCAGGCTTCGAGCGATCAACTCGGATGTCAACGTGGAAGGTATGGTCGCTGATCTGAATGCCGCTAACGCCGAGGAACTGCTGGCCGGATATTCGCTGATCCTCGACGGTACCGACAACTTCGAAACACGTTTCCTGATGAATGATTACTCGGTCAAGGCACAGATACCGTGGATTTATGCGGCTGCCGTCTCCAGCTACGGCCTCACCATGGTCATTCGGCCTGGCCAGACCCCGTGCCTGGCCTGCCTTCTGGAGCCGTCTGGCGGACTGGCGATGGAGGAAACGTGCGACACCGTTGGCGTGCTTGGGCCGATCGTGAATCTGATTGCTTCGCTAGAGGTAGCGGAGGCTTTGAAGCTGCTTGCGGGCAGGGAGTCTGCCTTGCACGGGCGGCTGCTGTCCTGCGACGTCTGGAGCGGCCGCATGCAGTCTGTTGCGCCGGAGCGCAGTCCCGTCTGCCGGGCCTGCGTGCGCCGCGATTTCTCTTACCTGGAAGGCGCAGCACAACCGCACATCACCTTGTGCGGGCGCGATTCCGTGCAGATTCACGAGCGCAACCGTAGTCTTGACCTGCAGGCGTTGCTCGAGCGCCTCTCACCCACGCTCAGCGATGTGCGGCAGAACGGATTCTTACTGCGCTTCCGTGCAGACGCCTGCGAAGTGACGGTCTTCAGCGACGGCCGTGCCGTGGTTAAAGGCACCAAGGACCCCGCCGTTGCGCGGTCGCTCTACGCCAAATATATCGGTGCTTGAGAGTACGGTTGAGAACTGGCGTGAGGCTAGACTGAGGAGAAAACTTGGGCCTGATCTAGCGCTCGCTGTTATGCTAGCCGCAACCGCCCGGCTGGGATAAAACTCAGCGCTACTTAGAAGACAATTACCTCCACACGCTGCCGCGGCCGGTGGGCGTGCGCATCGAAGCACGATCCAGGTTTTCGCGCAGGTTCATCAAGGTCAAGAATGTGCTCAGCACGCGCGCTTTCAAATCATCCGTCAGGTGCAAACCGCTAGTTGCCACCCGTGCGAGTTTCTCTCCGTGCTCGGTGATGAATCCCATGATTTCGCGCTGCCGGTCATGGGGCGTATTGCCCAGGGCGGTCTCCCGGCGCATCTCCGCGCAGCTGGATTCCAGCGAAAGGGTGAAATGCAGCACGCAGAGTTTTTGCTCGGCCAGGGCGGCCGGCACGTCATGATTGCATCCACCGATATGGCATAGCTCGCTCATCGGCAAAAAAAGGTGATGGCAGATAGGTAGCATCCCCAGCGCGGAAAATCCAGCGTTATCCGCACGGTGCGGCGAATTGTGCATCGTATGCTACCTGTCCTCACCACCTGTCCCTTCGGTCAGAGCACCTCCAGCGCATCTTCCAGGTCGGCAATGATGTCGTGCCAATCCTCCAAACCCAGCGATAGGCGGATGCCTCCGGGCTGCAATCCGCTGCGAATCTTCTCCTCCTCCGGAACCGAAGCATGGGTCATGGAAAAGGGGTTCTCGATGAGCGTCTTGATCTGCCCCAGGCTCACCGCCAGCGTTATTGTGTACGACTTCTCCGCGATGTAGTCGACGAATCGCTCCGCAGCCTGCGCCGCGCTCTCCACATCCCCGTTCTTTCCCTTCAATTCAAAATACAGCATGTGGCCGGGAGCGAAGGACCCGTCCGGCGTGGTCATCTGCCGGTGCGCCAGTTCGCGTTGCGCGAAGTTTGCCAGCCCCGGATACACCACCCGCCGCACTTTTGGCTGCCGCAGCAGGAATTCCGCCACCTGCATGGCGCTTTTTTGCTGATTCACCATGCGCGCCGCCAGCGTCGGCAAGCCGTATACCAGAATCGGCCAGGCATTCTTGGGAGACAGCACGCCTCCAAAATCCTTGCGGTAGAGCATCAGAAGATTGAAATAGGTGTTCGAACCGATGACCGCTCCGCCCATCTCGGTGCCAAATCCGCCGATATCCTTCGTAAGGCTGTGCACCACGAGGTCGACGCCGTGCTCGAGGGGCCGCTGGCAGTAGGGCGTGGCGAAGGTATTATCGACCACGATGCGGATTTTCTGGGCTTCCAGGCGCCCCTGGTTCAGCCGGTCAACAACCTGCCGTATGGCTCGCAGGTCGATCAGTTCCAGGGTTGGATTCACCGGCGTTTCCAGATACACCACCCGACAATTTCCGGTCGCCACTTTTTCGAGCGACTCCGGCTTGGTCAGGTCGCAGAAATCGGTGTGAATCTTGTAGCGTGGCAGCCAGCTGGTCAGCAGGCTGTGCGTGCAGCCGTACAAGATCTGGTGCGCCACGATCTGGTCGCCGGTTGCCGTCAGGACTCCCAGCGCTCCGCTGACCGCGGCCATTCCGGTGGCAAACGTCACCGCCACCTCGCCGCCTTCCGCAGCCGCCAGGTTTTCTTCCAACATGCCACGGCTCGGTTCGTCCAACCGGTCATAAATGTAAATCGGCGCGCGGCGGGATTCCGGCGTGGCAAATTCCACGAAACCCTGGGCCCCGCGATGAACGGACGAGAGGCGGTAGGTTGCCGAACTGGATTGCGGAGGAACCACGTGGTGGTCGTAGTCCCACCGGCCGGTTGCGAAACTTCCGTGAATCAGCCGGGTGCGCAGGCGGTATTGTTCGCGCGGTTTTTTCGGAGTGCGTTCGTTTGGCATGGCTGGCTCCTTGTTTCTGTGCGGAAAACCCGCGAGAGGTGAGGCACCCCGGCGAACGGGTGAGCGATCCTGGCAGCACTTCCATCATAGTCCAACAAATGCAGCCGTGTTCCCGGCGCCGTTACCGCATGCGACACAAAAAAAATTGCTTTAGCCTTTGACAACGCCGGAGCGGGCCTGTATAAATATACAGTCGGGTGAATATTGCATACAGCATGAGCGCCACCAAAACATTCCGCCACGGTCAGATCCTTCGGCTGGTCTCCGCCGAGCGCGTTGGCAATCAGGAGGAGTTGCGCCGCCGCCTCGCGCAGCAAAAGCTGCGCGTCACGCAGGCCACCCTGTCGCGTGATTTGCAGGAACTGAAGCTCGTGAAGACCACCGAGGGTTACAAGCCCGGCTCCGGGGTTCCGGACGACGTTTCCGCCGTGCCGCCTCTCACCCGCGCGCTTCGCGAATTCCTTCTGGATATTCGGCCGGCGGAAAATCTTTTGGTCCTCAAAACGCCTCCCAGCGGCGCTCAGCCCTTGGCCGCAGCTGTGGATGGCGCGAAATTTCCTGAAATCGCCGGCACCATTGCGGGCGACGATACCGTCCTGATCATCACGCCCAGCCGCAAGACGCGCGAAGCGCTGCAGAAAAAAATCGAAACACAGGTGAAATGAGAGATCCCGGAAACATCGCCGTCATTGGTGTCACTGGCTATACGGGTTTTGAGCTGGCCACGCTGCTTCTGCGCCATCCCTCGATCTCCAAGCCCGTCTTTTATGTGCGCGACAGCAACGGAAACCATTGCCTTTCGCAGCGTTTCCCGCAACTCCGCGGCTGGGGAGAAGCGCCTCTGCGCCCTCTTTCTCTGGATGCCATCGCGGCAAGCAATGCCGGTACAGCGTTTCTCGCCACGCCGCATGAAGTTTCCGCGGAACTCGCGCCAAAACTGCTCGACGCGGGACTTCGCGTCATCGATCTCAGCGGCGCCTTTCGTTTTGCCAGCGCCGAAACATTTTCGTCCTGGTACCAGCTGCCGACTCCGCACGCGGCGCGTCTCGGTGAAGCCGTATACGGCTTGTCTGAACTCCTGGCGACGCGCTTGGCTACTGCGAAACTCATAGCCAATCCCGGATGCTACGCCACGAGCGTGATTCTGGCCGTGCGTCCTCTCGCCGACGCCGGAGTGCTTGCTCCCTCGCAGAACGTTGTCTGCGACTGCAAGTCTGGCGCCAGCGGTGCCGGCAAAGATCCTCGCCGCGACCTGCACTTCGTCGAAGTGGACGAAAATTTCCGCGCCTACAACCTGTTTTCGCATCGCCACACACCGGAAATTCTCGAGCACTCCGGGGTGCCTGAATCACAAGTGATTTTTGCGACGCACTTGCTTCCCGTGGCACGCGGCATTCTTTCTACCATTTACATTTCGCTCCGGGACGCACACAAGCCCGAACAGATCGAGCGCATCTACCGGACGTTTTTCGCCGGCCGGCCCATGGTTCGCATTTGGCCTGCCGGCTCGCTCCCCGAACTGCAGCACGTGGTGAAAACAAATTTCTGCGACATCGGTTTTGTTGTGGAGGCCTCCGGGAAGCGCCTGATCGTGGTTTCCTGCCTCGACAATCTGGGCAAGGGCGCGGCAGGCCAGGCCGTCCAGAATCTGAATCTGACGCTCGGTATCGCGGAGCAGACAGGACTTGTATGAGAATTGTCATCAAATTCGCAGGCGCTTTGCTGGAAGACGCCGCGATGGTGCGCGATCTTTCGCAGCACCTCGCGAAGCTCGCCGCTCACGGCCACGAAATCCTCGTTGTCCATGGTGGCGGCCGCTGGTTCACGGCCACGCTCAAGCACCTGGGCATCGAAAGCAAGTTTGTTGGCGGCTTGCGCATCACCGATTCGGAAACCCGCGACGCCGCCGTGATGGTGTTCGCCGGGCTACTCAACAAGCGTCTCGCCGCCTCGATTACCGCCGCTGGTCAGCCGGCCGTGGGCATCTGCGCAGCAGATGCCGCGTGTTTTTCATGCTCGCCTCTCGTGCATAATGATGTGGAAGGCGCCCTGGGTTTCGTCGGCTATCTCACCAGCGTCAACGTTCGCTTCCTGGAATCTCTCTGGCGCGAAAAGTTGTTACCGGTTGCCGCTTGCCTCGGGCTGGGCACGGATGCTGAGCTCTACAATATCAACGCCGATCACATGGCCGCGGCTTGCGCGGAATTCATCGCCGCCGATCACCTGATCTATCTCACTGATGTTGCGGGCGTTTTGCACGGCGAAGAAGTGATCTCCGCGCTTTCCTGCGAACAGATCAATCACCTTATCGAATCGCGCGTGGTTTCCGGCGGCATGATCCTGAAGCTGGAAGCAGCCAAGCGAGCGCTCGAAGGCGGCGTTCATGAAGTGCACATCGTTGGCGGCGAATCGGCTGCCGACGCGCTGGCGCCGCACCTTTTCGCCTCTGTTGCGGCGCAAACAGTTTTTTCGGATGTACCGGGAACGCGTGTTTTGCGGGGTCTTTTTTCCTCCGAACAGGCTTCCATCGCGGCAGTGTAAGAAAATCAAGAAGTACGGAGAAGAAGGATGACGGCAACACTCGCAATTCCAGTTTCGATCGCCAAGGATCTCCTCACCGGAGCCGAATGGTCTCCCGCAGACGTTCGCGACCTGCTGCACCGCTCCGCGGAGATCAAGGCTCGGCCCGCGCGTTTCGCGTCTGTGCTTCGCGGCAAACACATCGCGCTGATCTTTGAGAAGCCGTCACTGCGCACCCGCGTCACGTTTGAAGTGGGCATCCAGAGCATGGGCGGGTTTGTGGTCTTTCTTGACCACACCCAGGCGCGCCTCGGCGAACGCGAATCCATTCCCGACGTGGCGCGGAACCTGCAGCGCTGGGTGCACGGCATCGTCGCGCGCGTCTACGAACAGCGTGTGCTGGAGGAAATGGCGCGCAGCGCGGACATCCCCGTGGTGAACGCGCTCTCCGACAAGTTTCATCCCTGCCAGGCGCTTGCGGACTTCTTCACCCTGGAAGAAAAGTTCGGCTCCCTGCGCGGCTTTAAGCTCGCGTATGTGGGCGACGGCAACAACGTTTGTCATTCGCTGATATTTCTGGCCGCCAGGCTTGGCGTGCACATCCGCATTGCCACGCCTGCGAACTATACGCCTGATGCCGACGTTCTTGCCGATGCCAAGCGCGTTGCCAAGGAGACGCGCTCCAAAATCGAATTGTTCAGCGATCCCGCCGAAGCCGTCGCGGGCGCGCAGGCTGTCTACACCGATTCCTGGACCAGCATGGGTTTTGAAGCGCAAGAAAAAATCCGCCGCACGATCTTCAAACCCTATCAGGTGAATCGCAAACTGCTGGAGCAAGCCGCGGAAAATGCCGTATTCATGCACTGCCTTCCGGCGCATCGCGGCGCGGAAGTTACCGACGAGGTCCTTGACGGTCCTTCGTCCATCGTCCTGGACCAGTCCGAAAACCGTATGTACGTGCAGAAGGCTATTTTGCACGCGCTTTATTCCTGATCTCTTATTGCCATAACCGGGGAGAGCGAACCGAGTGAATCAGCACCCGCAAAAACCAAAAAAAGTCGTCCTTGCCTATTCTGGCGGACTAGATACCTCCATCATTATTCCCTGGCTCCGTGAGAACTACGGCTGCGAAGTGATCGCCATGATCGGCGACGTTGGCCAGCAGGAGGATCTGGAGGCCGCGCGCAAGAAGGCTCTCGCCACCGGCGCGTCTGCCGTGTACACCGAAGACCTGCGAGCCGAATTCGTCCGCGACTATATCTGGCCAACGCTGCGCGCCGGAGCCGTCTACGAACATACCTACTTGCTCGGAACCTCCATGGCCAGACCGGTCATCGCCAAGCGGCAGGCGGAACTCGCGCTTTCCTTGGGCGCCGACGGACTTTCGCACGGTTGCACCGGCAAGGGCAATGACCAGGTGCGGTTCGAGTTGGCTTACAAGGCTGTCGCGCCCAACCTGCAAATCATCGCTCCCTGGCGCGAATGGGACATCGACTCCCGAGAAGACGCCATCGCCTATGCGGCTAAGCACAATATTCCCGTCGAGCAGAGCAAGAAGAACATCTATAGCCGCGACCGCAACATCTGGCACTTGAGCCACGAGGGCGGCGAATTGGAAGATCCCGCCAACGCCCCCAATGAAGCGATGTGGCAGTGGGTCGTCTCGCCGCAAAAAGCTCCGGACACTGCCGAGGAAGTGGAAATCGGATTCGAAGCGGGCACGCCCGTTTCCGTCAATGGAAACACGCTTGGCCCCATCGACTTGCTCAACACCTTGAATGACATTGCCGCGAAGCACGGCATCGGACGCACCGACCTCATCGAGAACCGTCTCGTTGGCATGAAGTCGCGCGGTGCCTACGAAACTCCCGGCGGCACGCTACTGGTCACCGCGCATCGCGAACTGGAGCGCCTCACAGTCGATCGCGAAACCGCGCATTTCGCGCAAACCCTTTCCGTGCGCTATGCCGAGCTGGTCTACTACGGACTGTGGTTCTCGCCACTGCGCGAAGCTCTCGATGGCTTCTTCCACGTGACGCAGCAGCGCGTCACTGGCTCCGTTGGCCTGAAGCTCTGGAAGGGCACTCTGAATGTCACCAAGCGCATTTCGCCCTATTCTCTCTATCGCGCTGACCTCGCCAGCTTCACCATGGGCCGCTACAATCCTAAGGACGCCGAAGGCTTCATCAATTTGTTTGCGCTGCCGGTGACCGTTCGACCAATCGCCAAGGCCGGCACCGGTAAGCCGTAATCGTTTGAGCGTTCGGCTGGACTTCACGATTTTGCCGGTGCGCCTGTTTCGGAGCTCGGTCTTTTTTCGCGCCGCGCTCCCCAGGGGCCACGCTTTTGCCTTTTGTAAAAGGCAGGGAATGACGGACCGCAAAGACGATCGATTGTGGGGTGGACGCTTCGAAAAGGCGCCGGACGCGGACTTCGATGCGTTCCAGCGCTCTTTCGCGTTTGATCGTCGCCTGCTTCCCTATGAAATCGCCGTGGATCGCGCGTGGGCCAAGGCTTTGCTGGGCGTCGGGATTTTCACCGAAGCGGAAGTGCGGCAGACCCTTCAGGCACTCGACACCCTCGGCGAACGCGCCAACACAGACTCCGCGTGGGTGGAAAAATTCGGCGCGCACGCCGAAGACGTTCATCATTTTGTGGAAAAAGCCCTGGTCGCAGAGCTTGGGCCGCTCGGCTGGAAACTGCACACGGGCCGCAGTCGCAACGAACTGGTGGCCACCGACTTCCGCTTGTTTGTCATCGATGCGGTCGGCCAGGCCTGGAACTCCCTGCGCGCGCTGATCGCCGCTTTTCTCGAGCAGGCCAAGGCAAATATCAACGTCCCGATGGCGGGCATGACTCACCTGCAGCATGCCCAGCCAATTCTTCTGTCTCATTTCCTGCTGACGCACGCCGAGGCCTTTTCCCGCGATGTGACCCGGCTGCAACATGCCGCCAACTCCGCCGATGCCTGCCCCATGGGCTCGGGCGCCCTTGCTGGATGTTCGTTTCCCGTCGATCGCAACGCTATTGCGCGCGAGCTTGGTTTTTCGCGCATCACTGCCAACAGCCTCGACGCGGTCAGCGATCGCGACTTCGCCCTCGATTATCTTTTCGCTCTCGCGGGCATCGCCACGCACATCTCGCGCCTCGCCGAAGATTTCGTCCTTTTCGCATCGCAGGAGTTTTCCTACGTCGTTCTTCCCGACGAATACTCCACCGGAAGCAGCCTCATGCCCCAGAAGAAGAATCCCGATTCATGGGAACTTCTGCGCGGCAAAACCGGCCGCATCACCAGCGCTCTGTTCAGTCTTTTGACCACGTTGAAGGGCCTTCCGACCAGCTACCAGCGCGATCTCCAGGAAGATAAGGAAGCCTTGTTCGCCGCACACGACCAGATTCTTGCCATGCTTGGTGTGGCCACTGGGGCACTGGCCGCCACAAAGTTCCGCGAAGACCGTTTGCGCGCCGCTGCCTCAAACCCCGCCCTGTTTGCCACCGATGCTGCCGACTATCTCGTTCATCGTGGCGTGCCATTTCGCCAGGCCCACGATCTTGTCGGGCAGGTCCTCCGCGAAGCGGAAAAGCAAGGCAAACCCTGGACGGCGCTTTCTCTCGAGAGCGTGCAGAAGATTTCACCGCTCTTCGAAAAAGACTTTCTGGCCGGTCCATCGGTCGAACACGCCATCGCCACCAAGCGCGTTCCGGGTGGAACTGCCGAAGAATCCGTTCGCGCCGCTATCGCACAGCTCGAACAGAATTTACAGCAAAGGGAGAACAAACCATGAGCCTTGGCTCCGTCATCTACTCGTTGCAACCCGCACCGATTCACGCGGCGGATTGGAGGTCCCTTCGGTGAGAGACACCCTCACCCTGCGGAACCTGGAGCCATGAAGCAAGCCCTCTCTGAAGCCGCCGTACCTCGCGGATTCCGCTTTTCCGCCACCGCCTGTGGTCTGAAAAAGACAGGCGCGCTCGATCTTGCGCTGCTTTCCAGCGACGTTCCCGCTTCGGCTGCTGCCGTCTTCACGCAAAATCTGGTTGTTGCCGCGCCAGTGGTCGTCTCCAAAAAGAATCTGAGCGCGTCAAAAGGGCGCATGCGTGCCGTGATCGTGAATGCGGGCAACGCGAATTGCGCTACCGGCGACGCCGGCTATGCTGCGTCTGTAAAAATGGTTGCGGAAACCGCGCGGCGTCTCGGCTGTGATCCCCAGGAAGTGTTCGTCTGCTCCACGGGTGTCATCGGCGTTCCCTTGCCGCTTGAGAAAGTTCTCCGCGCACTCTCGGGAATCGCGCGCAATCGCCGGCCCTCGGTGCGCTCCTTTGCGGAACTCTCGCTGGCGATTTGCACCACCGACACGCGTCCGAAAACGGCGGCCAGCTCTTTCCGCATGGCTCGCCGGCGCATTCACTTTATGGGCTGCGCGAAGGGTGCGGGAATGATTCATCCCAACATGGCCACCACGCTGGCTTTCGTTGTGACCGACGCGGCGATTTCGCCTTCGCTGCTGCAGAAAACTTTGCGCGATGTCACCACACGAACCTTCAACGCGATCAGCATCGACGGCGACACCTCCACGAATGACACTCTGCTCGTGCTGGCGAACGGCGCTTCCGGTGCTCCCCGAATCAAGGCCGGCACCCCGGCTCATCGCTCCTTCGCCAAGTCTCTGGAGGAAGTGTGTCATTCGCTGGCGCTGCAAATCGTGGCTGATGGCGAAGGCGCCCAGCGCGTCATTCAAATCGAAGTTCGTGGCGCAAAGACCGAGTCCGCGGCGCGCCAGATTGCGCGAACCATCGCGACTTCGCCGCTCGTGAAGACGGCTTTTGCCGGCGGCGATCCTAATTGGGGACGTATCTTTGCCGCTGCCGGGCGCGCTGGCGTGAAGTTCGATCCCAGCCGCGTCGATATCCACATGGCAGGCATACCCGTTCTGCGCCGCGGCCAACCCATCGGTTTCAGCGAGCGCGAAGCGAGCAATCGCCTGCTGGAGCGACAAGTCATGCTGGTCTTGAATCTGCACGCCGGCCGCGCTTCCGCGCGCTACTGGACTTGCGATTTCACCGCCGAATACGTGCGCATCAACGCATCCTATCGCACCTGAGAACCCAAGCAGTGCATTACGATTGCACCTCCCGGGAGCACTTTTGACCTGTATACGTTGTATGCTATTGTAATCGCGAGGGCATTCCGTGGCGGACTCAACAATCCTGACATTGCGACTCGATCAGAATCTCCGCAACCGGCTCGACAAACTCGCCAAGTCCACAAAGAGATCCCGCTCGTTCTTGGCGGCGGAGGCCATCCGCGATTATGTTGCGCTCAATGATTGGCAAATTGAGGAGATTCAAAAGGGCATCGCGGAGGCGAACCGCGGTGAGTTCGCCAGCCCGGGCGAGGTTGCTCGCCTAAGGAAAAAATGGACGCGTCGTGCGCGTTAGATGGCTTCGCAAAGCTCTCGACAACTTGCAAGCCGAGATCGAGTTCGTGGCCGAAGAAAACCCTTCCGCGGCCACCCCTCTGGCAAGCCAGCTATTTGAAGCCACGGATCGCCTGGGAAAATTCCCCGGCATCGGGCGCGCTGGACGCGTTCCGGGTACCCGCGAATTTGTGATCCCAGGTACCCCATATATCCTTCCATACCGCGTTCGTACTGGCGTTGTCGAAATCCTGCGTATGTTTCACGCTGCTCGCCGGCGGCCAGAGCACTTCTGAAAGAAGAGTTCAGCGGCGTCTACCGCTCCGGCAAATTCTCGCCAAAGAAACGCAACGCATTGCCGCCCATTACCGCTCGTATCTCTGCGACGCTGAAACCCTCCTGAACAAGCGCTTCGGTTAATTCGGAGAGATGTGCGGCATCAAACGGCGCCGTGACGCTGCCGTCAAAATCGGATCCCAGCCCCACGTGCGCGATTCCCAGCACCTGCACGGCGTAGCGGATCGCGCGCGCGATGGCTCTGGCATCCTTTCCGCACACCGCCGTGGGCCAAAAACCAATGCCGATGATCCCGCCACTACGCGCGATTCCGCGTGCTTCCTCGTCGCTCAGGTTCCTGCGGTTGTTGCAGTTTCCCTGCAGCCCGCCGTGGGAATAGATCACCGGGCGCTTCGACTCCGCCAGCACATCGCGAATCGTTTGCGGCGACGTATGCGCCAGATCGATGATCATTCCTCGCGCGTTCATTTGCCGAACCAGTTCGCGACCCAGCGGAGTCAATCCGCCCTTGCTTACTCCCGCCGACGAACCCGCAAACTCGTCGTCAAAGAAATGCGTCAGCGACATGTATCGATAGCCGGCTTGGAAGAGCGGCTCCAGATTTTCGACCTGGCCATCCAGCGCTTGCGCGCCCTCAATGCCCAGAAGTCCCGCGGTGATTTGTCGATTCTCTTTTCGCCGCTTCAAGTAGCTCGCCAGATCCTCGGCCGTCCGGATAGGAACGAGCTTGCCGTTTGAGGAAGCTGCGGTCTGGTCAAAACGGTTTGCCAGATACAGGGCGCGCTCGGTCAGGCTGTTCCAGGTTCCCGGCGGCCAGCGCTGTGCCAGTGCCAACCAGAAAATATTGTCGGAGTTGCCTTCATTTCTCTCGTAATTGAGCCCGCGCGGCGTCTTAGTCACCGCCGTGAACACTTCCAGCGCGACGTTTCCTTCAATCAACCTCGGGACATCCGCGTGCCCCCGGCTTCCCTTCTCCAGTAAATCTCTTCCCCAGAGCAGCGAATCGGCATGCAAGTCCGCGATTTCCAGATCTTCATGCAACTCCCGCGCCTGGGGCGACACACTGCTCGAAGGTGACGTTGTTGCAACCCGATTGAGTGTGGACTCGACCAACTGGGGTGCAAACCCGAAAAACACCAACAGCAATACCAGCAGCAACCCTGCGAGCAGCAGAAAGAATTTTTTCATTATGGATGCGCGACCTTGTTCTACTCTGCGCTATTTTATTCCCATTTCCAATTCGCGAATTGCTCGCGCAGCGCGATTTTCTTGAATTTTCCAACGCTCGTCCGCGGAATCGATTCCACATACACGAACGCGTCGGGCAATTGCCAACGCGCAAAATCCTTGTGCGCCAGATATTCCCGCAATTCCTCGTCCGTCACCTTCGCTCCATCCTTCAAGACCACCGCGGCCAACGGACGCTCCTGCCATCTCGGATGCGGCACGCCCACCACACAGGCTTCCTTCACCGCGGGATGGCCCATCAACGTGTTTTCCAGATCCACGGAGCTGATCCACTCGCCGCCGGATTTCACCAGATCTTTTGCGCGGTCGACAACTTTCATGATTCCGTCCGGATCAATCGTGCCCACGTCTCCGGTACGAAACCAGCCATCTTCACTCCACTTGTACGCCTGGTCCGGTGCTTTGTAATACTCGCTGGCAACCCAGGGTCCTCGTATTTCAATCTCACCCGGCGTTTCCCCATCCCAGGGCGCCTCGCCTTCCGGACGCATGACGCGAAGATCAATCAGCGGCACGGGCCAACCCTGCTTTGCGCGAATCGCATAGGTTTTTTCCACCGGCCAGTCCAGCATGTGCGAGCGCAAGTGTCCGGTCGTGGCCAGAGGCGATGTTTCCGTCAATCCCCACAAATGGAGAATGCGCATGCCGAACCTGTCCAGCTTCCGCATTAGTTCCAGTGGTGGCGCGGTTCCCCCGGATACCACGCGCACCGGTTTTGCGAAATGCCAGCGCCCCGGAAATTTCTCCAGCGCCTCCAATACGCTGATCCAGACTGTCGGTACAGCGTTGGCCACGGTTACTTTTTCCGCCACCAGCAAATCCAGTACCGCCTCCGGCTCCACATTCGGCCCCATGAACACCATCTTCGTTCCGGTCAGCACCGCGGTGAAGGGTACTCCCCAGGCATTGGCGTGGAACATGGGCGCGAGCGGCATGACGGTGTCGTGATGGCTCAAGGAAAACGTGTCCACCATGGCCTCCGACATCGAGTGCAGCACCAGCGAACGGTGCGTGTAGACCACGCCCTTCGAGAACCCCGTGGTTCCCGACGTAAAGCACATCACAGCGCCGTCGTTTTCCTCGATCTTTGGATACTGAAAATTACCGCCGGCCCCAGAGAGAAATTCTTCGTAATTCATGTAGCCCTCGGGCGTGTCGGCAAACCCAAACGGCACCACGATCACTTTCTCGAACTTCACGTCGTCGCGAAATTCCTCGTAGCAAGGCAACAACACGTCATCGATGATGAGAAATCGGTCGTCCGCATGATTGACGATATTGGCAATTTCGTGAGGATGCAGCCGCAGATTCAACGTGTGCAGGATTCCCCCGGCGCACGGCACACCGAAGAAAGCTTCCAGGTGCGCCATGTGATTCCACATCATCGTTGCTACCCGGTCTCCCGGTTGCAACCCCAGTTTCGTCAGTGCTTCCGCCAGTTGCCTGGCCCGCTTGTAAAATGCGCCAAAGTTCGAGCGGATCATAGTGCGGTCTGGTCGGCGTGAGAGGATTTCCACATTCGGAAAGAGTTTGCCGGCGCGCTCGAGAAAAGCCGTTAGCACCAAGGGATACTCCATCATTGTGCCGCGCATTAAAACCTCTCTGGGTGCGCCTGGGTTGCCGCGGATACTATCACCAATGCCATCGGGAAAGGAGCAATTCCCGGCTTTCGGCGAGGGTGGGTACTCGGAATGGACTGGTACCGGGCATACCCCTTCTCGGGTATTTATTTGGTTGCAAATCTGGACATTTTTCGAGACCATCTCCGGGACCACCGAACAGCACCCCCCGCGCTGCGGCACGTCCTCCGGTCTGCCTCGTTGCTGGGAAAGGTCTCTTCGGTGCGCTCCGCAACTCGAGGTTAGGTTCCGGGCAGAAGGAGTCCGCAAGTGAAGAAGCTTTACGTCGGCAATCTTCCGTTCAACGCATCGGAAGAACAGCTGCAGGAATGGTTCGGGCAAGTTGGTGTGAATCCCTCGGCCATCAGTTTAATTCGCGATCGTTTCACAGGACAGTCCCGCGGTTTCGCGTTCATCGAAATCTCCAACGATGAAGAAGCGGACCGCGCGATTACCTCGCTCAACGGTCAGAACTTCGGGGGCCGGAACCTGGTGGTGAACGAAGCACGGCCGCAAACCGAACGCTCCGGTGGCGGCGGTGGTCGTGGCGCCGGTGGTGGCGGCGGTTACGGCGGTGGCCGTGGCGGCGACCGCGGCGGCCGCGGCGGCGGTGGCCGTGGCGGCGATCGCGGAGACCGCGGCGATCGCGGGAACCGCTGGTAGCGTTCTCGTTTACCCCGTTTTCGCTCCACTTCTATTAACCAAAATAGTATTACGCTTGGGGTTCGCTTCCGCCCGGTGGCCTCCCCGCGAATACTGTGCGTTTCCTTCCGCCCGTGCGCGTTTTGCCCTCTCCGGCGAGCACCCGCTTTATTCACAGGCTGCTGTAATTTTCGCTGGCCATTCCTTTTCCTTGGATGTACTATCCGGCCCGATTGAGCCCGCGGCCTACTATCTCGCGGTCCTTCCGCTCAAGTCCCCGCGTCTGGCATCGCTCTTCGGTCCGGATTGTGCGACCGAAACATTACGCGGGTTGACGTGTTTGATACACCAGGCCAAGTTTTTCCTTCGCTCCCTACGGCTTGGAGTGTATGTAAGGGACGAGTCGAACTGTATTCGAGGCGCGGCAAAACCTGATGCGATCGGTGCAGGCAGAGACCTTTCCTCGGATTAACGCATCAAACGAGTGAGACAACAATGAGTGTTCGTGCGATGAACAATTGGCAAAAACGCGATTGGAAACAGTTTTACGAGCTGGCGCGCCGCCCTTGGCAGCGTCACCGCCCGCCACGGCCCGTGTATCCAGCGGGCATGAATCGCGTGGCTCCCGCCGCGGGATACAGTTTGTCTGAACTCGATGACGCCGGAGTCGATCTCGATCAGGCCGAGCAGCTCGGTCTTCCCGTGGACGCGGGTCGCATCGGCGCGTACGGTCCCAACGTAACCACTCTGCGCGATTTCGTCCGCTCCTCTCGCCAGCCGCTGTAGTCAATTCACGCCCACTTCTGTAGTATGCTCACGCACAGTTTAAGGCGCGTCTCTCCATGAAACACCTGTTTCTGTTTTTTTCTCTCTTCTGGGGATTCAATTCGCCGTCGCCCAGTCCCGACTACTCTATTTATGCCATTCGCTACGCTGACTCGCCGGGAGATTCACTTGCGGACCTGATGGTGGGCGGACCGAAGGACCAGAAACTCGACACCATCTACGCCATGTGGTTGATCCGCGGCGGAGTACACAACATTCTTTTCGACAGCGGCTTTCACCGCCCGCGCTGGTTCAAGGAATGGACCATCCTGAATTACATTCGGCCCAACGAAGCCGTAAAATTGGCCGGCGTCCAGCCTGAGGAAATCACCGACATCGTTGTGAGTCACGCCCATTGGGACCACATGGGTGGCATCGATCTCTTTCCCAAGGCCATCATCTGGATTCAAAAAGAAGAGTTCCGCTATTACACCGGCGAGGCCTGGCAAGCTGGCGGCGATCATGGCGGCATCGATCCGGAGGATGTGCAAGCGCTTGTTCGCCTGAATACGGAAGGTCGCGTGCGTCTCATCGACGGCGATAACGTAGAGATTTTCCCCGGCATCCGCGCCTACACCGGTGGGCGCCACACCTACGCATCGCAGTACCTGTTAATCGAAGGCACACCGCGTTTTGTTCTGGCTTCCGACAATACCTATCTCTACCGCAATCTGGAAACACACCTGGCCAGCGCCACGTTCAGCGATGCGGATCACACCGCGAACATCAAAAACCAGGAACGCATGATTCAGCTTGCCGGGTCCATCGATCGCGTCATTCCCGGCCACGACGCGCTGCAATTTCAGAAGTTCCCCACGCAAGGCCGCGTAGCGACACTGAAAGCGCCCCAGTAGCCGCGGTCTTACAAGCTCACTCCGCCGATTCTCGCCGCTGTGCCAAGCGCGCGAGCCTCGCAGAACTTTCCGCCACTCCCGCTTCCACATTCACGCCCGCATACAATTCCCTGGCTTCTGCCCACAGCCGTCTGGCTTCTTCGACTTTGCCGGCATCATCCTTGAGTATCGCCAAGGGACGAATGGCGTTCGCCAAGTCCAGAGGCGGAGTTGCTTTCTGGTTGCGATACAGCGCCAGGGCCTCGAGGTAGCAATCCTCGGCCAGCTCCGCGTTTCCCTCGTGGCGGTGGACGTCGCCTAAATGTCGAATGGTGTGCGCAAGCTCAGGCGCGCCACCCTCTTGGCGATAGATGGCGACGGCCTCTTCATAAAGCGCTCGCGCAGCATCGCCATGTCCCGAATCCCGTTTGATCTGGGCCAGCCTCTTGAGGGCTTGTGCCAGTTCGCCTCTCGCTCCATCCGCGCGACACAGGCCCACCGCCTCGCTTAGATCCCGCTCGGCATCGCCCAAGCGGTGCTCTCTTCGCGCGCGATCGGCCTGGTTCATCAGCTTGAGGGCTTCATCGGACATGGCGCTTGCTAGGCTATCACCGGCGCGAACCGGAGCGAAAGTCCATATCAAAGAAGCTGGCCACCCGACTTGGGGCTCTGCAAAGAGAGATTCCCTTCTCTTCTTTTGGACACAAGGCAACAATCCGCGTAAAATTGAGGTTTCGGATTCTGCGAATGGCCTCACCTTTCAACATCATCGCCAACAGCAGCCTGGCCCCGGTGCCTGCGCCCAACGCCCATCCGCGTCCGGATTGGCTGCGCGTCAAGTTTTTCGGCGGTGAGCGCTACCACGATTTGAAGCGCATCATGCGCACCCTCGATCTCCACACCGTCTGCGAATCCGCGCGCTGCCCCAATATGGGCGAATGTTGGGAACACGGCACCGCGACCTTCATGATCCTTGGCGACATTTGCACCCGCGCCTGCGGCTTTTGCGCCGTGCCCTCGGGCAAGCCGGTGGGTCCTCCGGATGAGGACGAGCCCGTGCGGGTAGCGGAAGCGGCTGCGCGAATGGGTCTGCGCTACGCGGTGGTCACCAGCGTGAACCGCGATGACCAGCCGGATGGTGGCGCGCGCATCTTTGCCCGCACCATTCAGGAAATTCGTAACCGCCTTCCCGGCTGCAAGGTGGAAGTGCTCATCCCTGATTTTCGCGGTGACTGGAACGCTCTCGATACGGTCCTCGCGGTGAAGCCCGACATCCTCAATCACAACACGGAAACCGTGCCGCGCCTCTACCGTCAGGTACGCAAAGGCGCGCGGTACGAGCGTTCCCTGGAACTGCTTCGCCGCTCCAAACAGACCCATCCCGACGTCCCGACGAAAACGGGGATGATGCTTGGTCTTGGCGAACAAAAGGACGAAGTTCTTTCCACCCTGCAGGATCTCGCTGCGCAAGGCACGGACCTCCTGACTCTCGGCCAATACCTCCAGCCGACGCGCGATCATCTTCCGGTGATCCGATTTGTTCACCCCGAGGAGTTCGCCGAATTCAAGCGCTGGGGTGAACAGATGGGCTTCAAGCACGTGGAGTCTGGCCCGCTGGTCCGCTCTTCCTACCACGCCTTCGATCAGGCCGAATCTGCCATCCGCTGACACTTGTTCACTTGCTTTAAGGGGTGCGGTGATCCCCAAGCACAGAGCCGCAGCGTTCCCTGTGAAACCCTGCCCCAAGAACGCGCCGGCTAGACACACCCCGGCGCCTTTTCAGGCGCTCGGGATGACTTACTTAAGGCGGGAATATTTCGAATTAAGAACGGGCAGCGGCGGCAGCGGCCTTTTTGCTGGCCTTTGCTGCGGCAGATGCCTTGCGGCGGCGCTTCGTCTTAGGCGGGGTTGCGGGCGCTTCGCCAATGATTTCGGCAGACAATAGACTGGTCACGAACAACTTGGAGCCATGGTCGTCGAAATCGACCGAGGTACGCTCGGGATCCGAGGAAAGTACGATCCCCATCCCGAAAATCTCATGCTTGATGGTTTGGCCTTCCTGCATTACTTGCACAACTTCCTCCTTAACAACCGCTCGGTCTTAAACTCGTCTTCTTTCTGAAAGTGAGAGGTCCCCGACCCCTCGGGGACCTCTGCAATGCACAGGCTAGAGGCTTGTGACGTTCTCCGCCTGAAGGCCTTTCGGGCCCTTCTTGACTTCAAACTCCACCGCTTGACCTTCATTCAGCGACTTGTAGCCCTCTTGCTGAATTGCGGAGAAGTGCACGAATACATCTTCTCCCGTCTGACGTTGGATGAACCCGTAACCCTTCGAAGCATTGAACCACTTAACTGTTCCTTGTTCCTTCACTGCTAAACCTCGATATTGAATTGCTTTGCCTCTCTTGGTCCGGCCCCCCGGTTTCCCGGGCGTCCCGACTGCCTCTAGCCCGAAAAAAAGGGCTGCGAGTTTGTTCTCGCAGCCCCCTGAACGAGTCAAAAGGTAATACAAGAGCAACAAACGCTATACCTAACACTATCACAAGAAAGGGCTTATTGTCCACCAGAGAGTGCGCCCACGATTCTCGCTATGGTAAATTGTAACTTGTTGGATTTATGGGAATTATTGAGGCTTTTTGGCCATTAACTGCTTTTAATAACCGAAATCTGCTACTCTTCCAGTGATTCGGGCTGCAAACTAAGACTGCCCCCACCTGCTTCCTTCTTGTCCCAATACTTCTTCACCCAGGCTTCCCAACTCTTGCCCGCGGCGGTGTCGCGACCCGAAAAGGCAAGTGCCGCAATCTCGGCATAGGCGATCTGCAGTCGCTGATTGGAGTCTTTAGGCAGCACGCGCACATAAGACGTGCCCAGCGTCGTGCCGCTGACACGATCAAAGATATAGCCCTCTAATTTGGACCCGTCTTTCCGGGTTATGGTCACGTCGCCACGGTAATCGAACGCCTTCTCCAGCGCCTCGCGCAGTTCGTCCTCGCTGGCAAGCTCCGGAATCCACCCTTGCAGCGTCTCGTGGACGAACCCCGGCGCCACTTCCAGTTCGTCGGGATTCACGGTGTGCTCCGGGCGGTCGGCGTGGCGCGGTCCCGTCATGCTCGAGTCTCTTCGAGCTTGGAGGATTTCGCGTCGATCTGCACCAGCGGGTTGTAAGAGTGCACTGGCGCGACCGGCTCGTTCAACATCAGCAGGGCCTCGTCATCCTGATTCCGCGTGAATAGGGTGGCCTTTGCCGCGGCCCACAATCCCTTCAGCGAACTGAACGTGTAGTCTACTCCGGAGGCTTCGTAGCCGCTGTGCACCATACAGTTCGCGCACTTCGGATTGCCGGACTCCGTCCCGTAATTGCCCCACGCCGTGGTCGACATCAGCTCTGCAAACGAATCGGTGTAGCCGTCCTGCAACAGGTAGCAAGGCTTCTGCCAGCCAAAGATCGAATACGTAGGCATGCCCCACGGCGTGCACTTGAAATCGCGCTTCCCCATCAGGAATTCAAGAAACAGCATCGACTGATTGAATTGCCAGGTGGGCTTGCGGTTCGCCAGGATGGCACGAAACAAGCGCCGCGTCCTTGCGCGACCCAGGAAATGCTTCTGGTCCGGCGCCTTGTCGTAGGAATAGCCCGGGGAGAGCATCATGCCTTCCACGCCCAGTTCCATCATTTCGTCGAAGAAAGCGCGCACGCTCTTGGGATCTGCGCCGTCAAACAGCGTTGTGTTGGTGGTAACGCGGAATCCGCGCTGCAACGCCTCTTTCACCCCTTCGACGGCCAGTTCATACCCGCCTTCGCGGCATACCGAGAAATCGTGATGTTCCTTCTGCCCATCCAGATGCACGGAAAATGTCAGGTATTTGCTAGGCTTGAAAAGGTGCAGCTTTTCTTTCAACAGCAGCGCATTAGTGCACAGGTAGATGTATTTCTTGCGCGCTACCAGCCCTTCGACAATCTCCTCGATCTGCGAGTGCATCAGCGGCTCGCCGCCCGGAATCGATACCATCGGCGTGCCGCACTCATCCACAGCCTGGAAGCATTCTTCTGGCGAAAGTTCCTGCTTTAGGACGTGCGCGGGATACTGAATCTTCCCGCAGCCCGCGCAGGCCAGATTGCAGCGGTATAGCGGCTCCAGCATCAACACCAGTGGATACTGCTTGCGTCCCTTAATCTTCTGCTTCAGGACGTAACTCGCCACCGTCCACGCTTGTGAGATTGGTACGGGCATTCCTTCCCCAGTTGTGCCGGTCCGCGACTCTTGCCGCGCCGCACTTCGCTACGCTTTGAAACACGCTGCCGAACACGGGCTGTTCGCAAGGTTCTTGCGTTTGCTCCCCCAGCCCTGAAGCTTCTAGTTTACCTGAGAAGCCCCGGGTCGCGTCACCCTAAGATTCTACGGCCCTTTCCATCGGGCCTCCATTGTGATGCAGTGAAAGGCGCTTAGGTGGCACCCGACGTGCTCCCCGTTGATTAAATGGCGATCCTCCTTTACCAATGCATCCGGCGTATCATGAACCCGCTCGCTCTGGAGCGCCCGTAATCATGCCCCGCCCCAACCTGCTGTCGCTGCTCAACTCGTTTGGGCGATTCGCCAAAGATCCGGCCGTCGTCGAAACACGCGGCTACCGTCGGGAATCCCTGACATATGCGGAGCTCCGTTCCAACGCATTCTCATGGGCGCGTGTTCTCGTCGGCCACGGTGTTGGCCCGGGCGATCGCGTTCTTCTCTGGGGCCCGAACTCGTCCGCGTGGATCGCCGGCTTCTGGGCCACTCTGCTTCGCGGAGCCGTGGCTGTGCCAATGGATGCGTCCGCGAATCTCGAATTCGTTCAGCGCATCGTTCGTGAAGCGCAAGTGAAAGCCATCCTGCACGACGCGGCGCAACCGGCAATGCCCGGCGGTCCACCTTCTCTGGTCTATAACGATTTGCAAGCTGCCATGACCTCGTGCCTGCCTCTCGCGGATTCAGTCGCCGCTCCCGGTGATCAAGCCACGCGAACCGATGTTGCTGAAATTCTCTTCACTTCCGGCACCACCAGCGAGCCCCGCGGCGTGGTTCTCACCCACGGCAATTTTCTTGCGAACCTGGAGCCCATCGAAACGGGTATCCAAGAATATGGCAAGCGCGAAAAATGGTTTCATCCCCTGGGATTCGTTTCGCTCGTTCCGCTCAGCCATGTTTTTGGCCAGTTCATGTCGGTGTTCGTGCCGCCGCTGCTGGGCGCCACCGTCGTGCTGGAAAACTCTCCGCATCCCCGGGACATTCTCCGCACCATCCGGCGCGAGCGCGCCACCATCGCGATCGCCGTTCCTCGCATGCTCGATGCCTTGCGCAATGCCATGGAGCAGGACATCGACGCGCGTGGGTGGCGCCCGTGGTTCAATGACACCGCTGCCGCCTATGCCAAGGAACACTTCTACATGCGCGCCTGGCGCTTCCGACGGATCCATCACCAGCTCGGCTGGAAATTCTGGGCGTTCATTTCCGGCGGTGCCGCTCTTTCTTCGCAGACCGAAGAATTTTTCAAGCTGATCGGCTACGCCGTTGTGCAGGGTTACGGTATGACGGAGACCGCATCACTGGTCAGCGTCAACCATCCGTTCAGTGCCGCCGAGGGAACCGTTGGCAAAATCCTGCCGGGCAGGGAATTTCGGCTTGCCCCCGACGGCGAAATCCTCGTTCGCGGCGAGAATGTTTCTTCCGGCTATTTTGAGAAGGGTGCGTTCCAGTCAAGGATGGCGGAAAACGATGGCTGGCTCCGCACCGGCGACCTCGGTGAACTCGACGCGGAAGAGAACTTGCGCTTTCGAGGCCGCAAGAAGAACGTGATCGTCACGCCCGCCGGCCTGAACGTCTATCCCGAAGACCTCGAAGCCGCCCTCCGCCGCCAGCCTGCCATCCGCGACGCCGTCGTCATCCCTCTAGACTCCGCCGCCAACGCCGAACCTCTCGCCATCCTTTTATTACGACCATCGCCATCACAGCCAAGTGTCATCCCGCCTGCTCCGAGTTTCGAGGGGAGCGAAGCGAGGGATCGTGGCAACGTTCGAACATCGCCACAATCGGTGGAACCAGCAACTTTCGACGGATCGTCGGTCGCAGCCCCCACCGCCATTGACGCCGCCAATTCCTCCCTCGCCGAATACCAGCGCATCCGTCGCTGGCTCGTCTGGCCCGACCCCGACTTCCCACGCACTCCGACCGGCAAGCCGCGCCTTTCCGTTCTAGGCTCCCGCGCCGCCGAACTTCTTGGTCCCGCCACAGGGTCTGTCATCCCTGCTGACAATTCTGTCAGCCCGCATGCCTTGAGCGCCTTTCGCGAAGAGAGCGAAGCGAGGGATCTCTCTTCCGCTTTACCTTCCACCGCCGATCTGTCTTCCATGTCCTCGCTCGACCGTGTCGAACTCCTCTCCACTCTCGAGCACCGCTACAACATCGAACTCAACGAAACGCAATTCGCCGACGCGAAGTCCACTGCTGACCTCGAGCGCCTCATCGCGCAACCGGCCGCCCGCCGCTCTGACTTCGTTTACACCAGTTGGCAGCAACGCGAGCCCATCCGTCTCATCCGCATCGCCGTCTACTACGCGCTCACATGGCCCGCCACGTTGCTACTGGCGCACGCGCGAATCGTGGGCCGCGAACATCTCGCCAATCTCAAGGGCCCTTTTATCTTTGTTGCCAACCACGTTACCCGCCGCGCCGATATCGGACTCGTCCTTGTTGCTCTTCCCCCGCGCTTTCGGCACCGTCTCGCTGCGGCGATGGGGGGCGAGGAACTCCAGTCTTTCCGCCACCCGCCTCACAAATGGTCTTTCGCCAAACGTTTCCTGTGGAGATTCAAATATTTTTCGGTTGTCTCGCTGTTCAACGTTTTCCCGCTACCGCGCTTTTCTGGGTTTCGCGAGAGCTTTCGTTTTGCCGGCGAGTCCGTCGATCGCGGCTACAGCATCCTGGTTTTTCCCGAGGGTGATATCAACATGCGCGACACTCCGGCCATGGCCCCGTTCCAGCACGGCATCAGTCTGCTCGCGCAGAATCTCAACATTCCCGTAGTCCCCATGCGCGTCGATGGCCTCTGGCGCATGCAGAAGGAGCATCGCCGCCTCGCGCACCCCGGCGAAGTCACCGTCTACATCGGCGCCCCGGTGACCTTCCCGCGCAACACGCCTCCCGCCGAAATCGCCTCCCGCCTCCAGGATCTGGTCCGCTCTTTATGATTTGCGACGATTCCACACTTCGCGCTCGCATCTTTGGCATTGACGAAATGGATCGAATCCCTGCTGTTTGCTACAACACCGACCGACCCTGTGGTCTTCTCAGGGGTGATTCTGCTCCTGTGTGCCGCAGCATTGGTGCTGGTTATGTCCCAGCGCGACGAGCCTCGCGCGTTGACCCGATGGTGGCGCTGAGAACCAGCTGAAGCCAAACCCCAAGATGCATGCTCCCTGGCCGCTGCCTTCGCTGCGGCCTGAATGCGCCGCCTACGGCGTCGCAGGCCTCCCCTTTCTAGCTCCTAAGCTCCAGAACGACGTTGTGAAAATTGGCAAAGCCATCGCCGATGCCAGTGAAGACTCCGCCGCCCAACGAACGTGGTCTCAGCGCAACCCCATCCAGTAGCTTTCGCTCCCAAACGGCCAACTCACTGGCAAACCGGATATTCGGCACCGCCAGGCTCTTATGGCAAAATAGAAAGAACCGACCTATGGCTAACCGTGTGACCATCGCTCCCGACAAGCTATCCAAATCCGCGAAGAAATCGGCCTCATCCAACGGCAGCAATCATGCCGAGCGCGAACGTATCTTCGATCTTTTCCGCCGCTGGGGCTTTTATGAAGCCACGCTCGACCCTCTCGGCTTCTTCGCCCCCCTCAAATTTCCCGACCTTCAAGGCCTCTCCGGGGAATTCGCCGAAGAAGCGCGCCGCTACTATTGCGGCACTATCGCTGTGGAGATCAATCATCTCCCTGAACCGGAGCGCCGCCGCTGGATCGCCGAGCGCATGGAAGGGCCGGAGTTCGAGGTCAACCAGCCAAAGGTTCTCGAGCGTCTGATTCGCGCCGATCTCTTCGAGCAGGTGCTCCAAAGCCGTTATCTCGGCAGCAAACGTTTTTCTCTGGAGGGCAACACCGCGCTCATTCCGCTTCTCGATGCCATTCTCGACGTAGCCGGGGAAAACGGCGGCATCGATTCCATCATGGCCATGAGCCATCGCGGCCGCCTGAACGTCATGACGCACATCGCCTGCAAACCGGCGCATGAAGTTGTCGCGGGCTTCGAAGATGTCGACCCGCGCAGCGTACTCGGCGCAGGCGATGTGAAGTATCACGTCGGCGCAACCGGCACGTACACGACTTCCGCCGGCAAGCAATTGAACATTCACCTGGTTTCCAATCCCAGCCACCTGGAAGCCGTCGATCCTGTGGCCGTGGGACGAGCGCGCGCCAAGCAAACGCGCCACGGGGTGCACGGCGCGCAAATCGACCACTCTCAACCCGTCCTCAACAAGGTTTGGTCTATTGTCATGCACGGCGACGCCGCCTATGCCGGCCAGGGCGTGCTCGCCGAAACGCTCAATCTTGCTGATCTCGCGGCTTACTCTGTCGGCGGCACCGTGCATATCATCGTCAACAATCTCATCGGCTTCACCACTCGTCCGACTCAGGAACATTCGTCGCGTTTTGCGTCCAGCATCTCGCGCCGCCAAAGCATTCCGATTTTCCACGTCAACGCGGAAGATCCCGACGCCGTGGTACGCATCGGCCGCATCGCCGCGGAATATCGCGCGCATTTCAATTCCGATGTGGTCATCGATCTGATCGGTTACCGCCGCCACGGCCACAGCGAAGTGGACGACCCCACGATCACGCAGCCTCGCCTTTACGAGCGCATCAAGTCGCATCCGCAACTCTGGAAGATTTATGCGGAGCACACCGGTATCGATGCCGAGCCCAGGGCTGCCAGCATCCGCAAGGAATACGAAGAAGCTCAGCGCAAAGCAGGCAAGCTCACCAAGATTCCGCGCCTTCGCAAATTGCCCGACTACTGGGCCCCGTACAACTACGGCAAATACAATCCCGCGTTCGAAGTCGATACCGGGCTCTCTCGCGAAAAGCTTGCCGAAATCACCGCTGGACTGATTCGCCCGCCCGTTGGATTTCACGTGCATCCGAAAATCGTGAAATTGTTCGAACAGCGCGGCGAAATGGGACACGGCAAGCGTCCTGTGGATTTTGGCTTTGCCGAACTTCTCGCATTTGGCTCACTCGTTCTGGAAGGCAATCCCGTTCGGCTGACAGGACAGGATTCGCAGCGCGGCACGTTCAACCAGCGCCACGCTGTTCTGCTCGACACGCAGACGGAGCAGGAGTATCTCCCGCTGGCGCATCTCTCTGCGTCCCAGGCCTTCTGCGAAATTCACAACTCTTCGCTGTCCGAGTTCGCTTGCCTTGGCTTCGAATACGGCTTTTCGCGCGACTATCCCGAAGGCCTGGTTGTCTGGGAAGCTCAGTTCGGCGATTTCGTGAACGGCGCGCAAATCATCATCGACCAGTTCATCAGCGCCAGCGAAGACAAGTGGGGACTTCCCACCGGCCTCGCTCTGCTGCTTCCCCACGGCTACGAAGGCCAGGGTCCGGAGCATTCCAGTGCCCGCATCGAACGCTTCATGCAGCTCGCCGCCGAAGGCAATATGAATATTTGCCAGCCTTCCACCGCCGCGCAGTATTTCCACCTGTTGCGCCGCCAGGCCCGCCGGCTGTGGCGCAAACCTCTGATCGTTTTCACGCCGAAGAGCATGCTGCGTCATCCGGATGCTTCTTCCATTCTTGAAGAATTCGAGCGCCCGCGCTTCCTCACTCTCGTGCCCGATCGCGAAGTCACCGACGCGCAGAGTATCCTCATTGCCAGCGGCAAGGTGGGCCATGAACTCCGCGCCGAACGGCGCCGCCGCAACGACACCACCACCGCCATCTTTTTTCTCGACCAGCTTTACCCGCTGCCAAAAGCCGAAATTGCCGCCGCCATCGATGCGCATCCCAACGCGAGGGAAATCGTCTGGGTCCAGGAAGAACCCGCCAACATGGGCGCGCTCTTCTACGTGCTTCCGCGCCTGGAACGCATCGCCAAGGACAAAAACATTCGCGTGCGCTCCGTGAAGCGTTCCGCGAGCGCCAGTCCGGCCACCGGTTCTTCCAAAGCCCACGAACTCGAGCAGAAGACCTTGATCACGCTGGCCTTCGCCACAACTCCCAACTCCTGATCTCCGGGTGCCCCACACGCCGGGTCTGCCTGTGGGCTCCGGCATTCTCTTTTTCCGCGTGTAGCGCTGGCTTTCATGCCAGCTGTGAAACACGGCTCAGGATCGCAACCCGTGGCTAGCACAAAAGCCAGCGCCCCACATGGAAGACGCAAACCCTCTCTTGGGCCACAGCGTCAGCGCTACATGAATCACTAATCGCTACTCGCGAATCACGATGCCGGAAACCGCCCGGGACCGTAACCTCGTTACCTTATTTCGCATCTGCTGTTCCTGAGGAGAACACTGATGACCACTGCTCCAGACAACGGACTGGTCCACCTCAGCAGTTCCCACTCGGTCGAGGAAACCGCCAAGCGCCTGGAGGCGACCCTCGTCGCTCACGGCATCACTATTTTTTGCCGGGTCGATCACAGTGGCGAGGCCGAAAAGGTGGGCTTGCACATGCCTGCTACGCAGCTTCTAATCTTCGGCAGCCCCAGAGGCGGCACGCCGCTGATGCTCGCCTCCCCCACCGTCGCCATTGACCTCCCGCTTAAGGCCCTCATTTGGCAAGATGCCGGCGGCAAAGTCTGGCTTTCTTACAACTCCCCGGATTACCTCGAACAGCGCCACAACATTCCCCCGGAACTGATCAAGAACATCGCTGGCCCAACTCCACTGCTCGAGGCCGCTGCCGCCAGCTGACATTCCACCGCGCTCAAATATGAATGCGGTGTTAACCCCTGTCCAGTCCGCTTCTTAGCGTTGTTTACAATTCATTCATATTCTTGTCATCTCCTGCTCACCACATCCCCCGTTTCCCCTGCCACAATACTCGCGATTCAGGTAATTTCCCGGGGGTTCATACAAATCCATGCCTACCGCGATTCGGCGGTCTACGGTAGACTCCTACCGATGCGATCTGCGGTTCGAGAGCGGTACATGAAACGCATCCTGATCATTGAAGACGATCGCGACATCGTGGAGCTCGTTCGCTATAACCTTGCAAATGAAGGTTTTCAAATCAGCGCCGCTCTTGATGGTGCCAGCGGCCTATCCTCGCTCAAGAAGTCTCCTCCCGATCTGCTGCTGCTCGACCTCATGCTGCCCAAGCTGTCTGGCCTGGACATTTGCCGCGAAATCCGCAAGGACGAATCCCTGAATCGCCTCCCCATCCTGATGCTCACGGCTCGCGGCGACGAAGCCGACCGCGTGGTTGGCCTGGAAATGGGCGCCGACGATTACGTCACCAAGCCCTTCAGTCCCCGCGAGCTGATTGCCCGCGTTAAGGCTCTCATTCGCCGCGCCGAGCCTCCCGCCGATGCTCCCCGCATCCTGGAAATCGGCCGCCTGGCCATCGACCCAGCTTCCTATCGCGTCAGTCATGCGGGAAAGCCCGTGCCGCTGAGCACCCTTGAATTTCGTTTACTCTATTACCTGGCTTCGCGCCCTAATCGCGTCTTCACTCGGGACCAGTTACTCGACGCCGTGTGGGGCACCGACCGGTTCGTCACTCCGCGCAGCGTCGACGTTTACGTTCGCCGCTTGCGTGAAAAGATCGAATCCGACCCGGAAAATCCCCTGCACCTGAAGACCGTGCGCGGCGCCGGCTATCTTTTCGAAACCCGTGCGGCCTAAATTCTTTTGGAAACTCGCGCTGACCTTCCTGGCGCTGCTGCTGAGCATTTTGCTCGCAGTGGATTTCCTTGCCGAGCGCACGCTTCAGAGCAGCTATCAGACTCATGGTTTTCAGGAACTCAAAGCTCTCGCCATCGTTCTCCGCCGTCAGCCTCTGCCCGCCAGCTCTCCTCAAACGCCGCTGGATAATTCTGCTCTGAACACCTGGGTGAAAAACGCCGCTGCCAACGGTGTACGCGTCACCTTGATTGCCTCCGACGGCACGGTGTTGGCCGACTCCGAATCCGAAACGCAAACTATGGAGACCCATGCCGGCCGCCCCGAAGTGCTCCAAGCTTTGCAGAACGGCGAGGGCCAATCCACGCGCGAGAGTGTGTCGGTCAAGCGTCCTCTTCTTTATTACGCGGTGCGCGAGAATTTTCCCGACGGTACTCCTGTTATTTTGCGCCTCGCGTTGCCGGTGGAAAGCATCGACCAGGAATTGGCCAGCTTCCGCACCCGACTCTGGCTGTGGTCCCTTCTCATTCTTCTTCTCGCCGCCGTGGTTGCCCTGCTGATCTCCCGCTCCTACACCGATCGCATTGAGCGGCTGCGCGAGTTCTCTGTGCGCGTGGCGGAAGGAGATTTTCGCCCCTTGCCGGGAGACGGCAAGGACGACACGCTGGAATCTCTTGGCGTTTCGTTGAATCAAACTGCGCAACGGCTCGATCGCACGATCCGCACTCTCACCGAGGAGCGCAATCTTTCCGCGGCCATTCTCGGCTCCATGGTGGAAGGCGTCGCGGTGGTGAACGGCGTCGAGCGCCTTGTCTTTGCCAACCCCGGATTCGCTCAGATCCTCGACCTGGACGTACCGCCGGTTTCCGGAAGCTCGCTGCTCGAAGTGGTACGCCAAACCGAACTCATCGAAGCGGTGCGCCGCGTTCTGGCCGGCGAGCCGCGCGTCGAAGCTGAGATTGTCACCGGCACGCTCCGGCAGCACTATTTCGCCGCCACCGTTGCTTCCGTTCGCGCCGGGGAAACGTCAGGCGCGGTCATCGTGCTGCACGACATCACCGAACTGCGCAAACTCGAGCGCGTCCGGCGTGACTTCGTCGCCAACGTGTCCCACGAATTCCGCACTCCGCTCACCGCCATTCAGGGCTTCTCTGAAACACTTCTGGCCGGCGCGGTTAACGATCCCAATAATCGCGATCGTTTCCTCGGCATCATTCTTGAACATTCTCGCCGCCTCGCTCGCCTCACCGAAGACCTGTTGCGCCTTTCTGAAATGGACGCGGAGCGCCTGGAGCTGGAGGTTCGCCGTCTCGCCGTCTCGCAACTCGTCGAATCCTGCTACGAGACCGCGCAACGCCGCGCCGCCGAAAAAGGGCTCACCCTTTCTCTCCAGTTACCCGGTCGTCTCCCGGATGTTGCGGGCGATTCGCGCCGCCTGCAGGAGGTGCTGCAAAATTTGCTGGACAATGCCATTCAGTACACTCTGCCGGGCGGAAAAATCGTCCTCAGCGCCGAAGCCAAAAATGACGAAGTCATCTTCACCGTCGCTGATACCGGCATTGGCATCCCACGATCGGACCAGCCGCGCATCTTTGAGCGCTTCTATCGCGTGGATGCGGCCCGTTCGCGGGAAGCGGGCGGCACCGGTCTCGGCCTCAGCATCGCCAAGCACCTCATCGAAGTTCATGGCGGACGCATCTGGGTGGAAAGCGAAGTGGGTGAGGGCTCACAATTCCATTTCTCCATTCCGGTCTTCGACCCGGAACGCGCTCTGACGCGCACTGCGGTCTCCGCTGGTGGCAGCCGCAGCCGGGTATATCCTGCCAATTCATAGCTATCCGTCGCGCGTCCCTTCGCCCCTTATTCACCTGCCCGTCAACAAGCAGTAATATCACCACCCTACACTAGTCTCAGCGTGCGAGGGTGTTTAAGGCTGCTTCGCAGCGGAGGCGTGAATGGCTATTACCCCTGGGTTGACGGACGTCGTGTTGTACGACACGTTGGTCAACTACCTGATCTCCATGGCTCGCCTTGTCGAAGGGGCCATGAATCGTGCCCTCGACGCCATCGTCAGTTTTGAGAGCGAACGCAACGCCAGCCTTCCCGGTGAAGTTTTCCTGCTCGAACCGCGCATCAACGAAATGGAAATCGTGATTGATGAGCATGCGGTTCGACTCCTGCGCCGCGGATCGTTTACTGAAGACGAGACTCGCCTCATCGTTGCGGCGCTGAAAATCACCAATGATCTGGAGCGGATTGGCGATATCGCCGTCAACATCGCCGAACGCGTGATCTCTCTTCGCGAAATGCCGCAAGCGCAAACTCCCGAGGAATTGGCTCCCATGGCCGAAGCCGTTCGCTCCATGGTTAGCCGCAGCCTGGGCGCGCTGATCTTTCGCAATGCGGAGTTGGCCGCGCAGGTCCTGGAGTGCGACGATGTGGTCGATCAGTATCGCGACCGGATCTTTGAGCACCTGCTCGAGCGCATGACCCAGGACGTCACCCGGGTGACGCCCGACATGCAGTTCGTCCTGGCCACGCGCCATCTCGAACGCATCGCCGACCACGCCACCAACATCGCCGAAGACATCATTTTCTGGGTCCGCGGACTCGATGTCCGCCACGGCCGGGGCCTGACCCTTCTTCCTGAACCGCAGCAAGAGGACGTTGTGGTTCGGCGCTCAGGCGAGGTCACAGATAATTCATGCGCCCTTTATTCAGGCGTGATTCCGTCTTGCGAAACTCAACGTGTTTAGTCTTCACTCCAAGTCCTACCACGGGGACCGGTTGCACCCCTGGCACCGGTCCCTGCTCCTCCCTTTTTTGCGTCACCCCTTTGACGCACCCTATTGACGGGCATTCCGAATCTAATCTATGTTTGTTAGATGGAGAGAATCCGAGTGACTGACAGCCCCGCTTGGCGAGGCACCCCGACCGCCTGGCAGGTGTGTGTCTGCCTTGTCTTGATCGCCTCGATTCTCTACAACCCGTTCTTCGCTTTGAAGATTCAGTCCGACGGGCTGGTTTATGCCTCCTTGGCACGCCATCGCTCGACTGTCGGTTCGTCTGAAATGCAGCATTACCCCCCGGTCCAGGCCGAGTACGCGCAACCAAATGCAACGGTCGAAGAGACGGCCATCAAAGTCTCGGTAGTGCAGACCGAATACCTCGCCAGGATCATCTTGGATCAAATGCTGCCACCGCAGCCGGAACTGATCGCTAGCATCTGCTTCCGTCCCCCGCCTTCGCTGTAACTCTCTTAAAGCCCCAAGCCCGGAAAAGTACTCTGAAATCTCGGCCGCCCCGTTGCTTTCCGGGTGCGTTCCCTATTTAGCCCATTAGCTATAGGCCGGCGTACAATCCATCGTTCCCGACCCTAGGCAGGAAAAGGTATGACAAACAAAAAATATCTGCTGATCGCGGCGCTGGCTCTTGCCGGAGCGGTGCTTTTGTGGGGCATTTTCCGACACGGACGGACGGAAGCGGACGGCGCAGGCAACCCGGAGCACGCGAACGACCCGGTGGCAGCGGTGGTGAAGGTCGAACGTCGCAATCTGGGAGTGGCGCTGACGTTGGCCGGGGCGTTTAAGCCGTTTCAAGACGTGGATATTCACGCCAAGGTTGCCGGGTACATCAAGGCGATCTATGTCGACGTCGGCTCGCACGTGAAAGAGGGACAAACTCTGGCGGTGTTGGAAGTGCCGGAGTTGCAGGCACAGCTGGCCGGGGCAGATGCTGCCGCACGGCGGGCCAAGGAAGAGATCCGGCGAGCCCAAGGTGATCTGGAGAGGGCCAAGTCTTCCTACGCGGCGGCCCACGCGATGTACGACCGCCTGAAGCAGGCGTCCGACCAGAGACCCGGGCTCGTGGCACAACAGGACGTCGATGACGCGCAGGCCAAGGATCTTGGGGGACAAGCACAAGTGTCCAGCGCGGAAGCGTCACTCGACGCCGCCCACCAGGCCCTGGAAGTAGCCCAAGCAACGCAGAAACAGTACACGGCCCTAGCCGACTACACGAAGATCACCGCACCGTTCGACGGAGTTGTCACCATTAGGTACGCGGATACGGGATCACTGATCGCCGCCGGAACCTCATCGAGTACGCAATCCGAACCAGTGGTGCGGCTGGCGCAGATCTCGAGCTTGCGGCTGGTCCTGCCAATTCCGGAATCCATTGCCGGCGGAATCCGGCTGGGGGATCCGATAAAAGTACACGTCCAAGCGTTGAATCAGGACTTCGTGGGCAAGGTTTCACGGTTCGCAGACTCGCTGGACGAGCAGACCCGCACGATGCATACCGAAGTCGATTTTCAGAATTCTGATGGACGACTACTGCCGGGAATGTACGTGGAGGCCAAGGTGCCGCCGGCGATACGGAAAGAGGCGCTGACGGTTCCTTTGGAGGCCGTGGAGACGAACGGCTCAGAGGGAACGGTACTGGTGGTCGGCGCCCAAGAGGTGCTCGAAGAGCGCAAGGTGCAGCTGGGATTGCAGGGCAGTACGCATATTGAAGTGCTCTCCGGATTGCGCGAAGGAGAACGCGTAGTGGTCGGCAGTCGCAGCGAGTTTCGCGCGGGAATGAAGGTCAGTCCTAAAGAGATCAAAGTCGGGGAACCCGGCGGCCGAGGAGCGGAGTAATGCCAAAGTTTGCCCTCGCTTATCCCTATTTCATCATCATGATTTGTTTGGTGGTAGCGGTGGTCGGTGTGACCACCGTTGTGCGCATGCCGGTTGACCTCTTTCCCGAGGTTAAGATCCCGGTGGTTGTGGTGGCGACGTTTTATTCCGGCATGCCTCCGCAACAAATCGAAGCGGACATCACCAACACCTTCGAGCGATTCTTCACCCTCGGCAGCAATATCGACCACATCGAATCGCGATCGCTCACCGGCGTTAGCCTCATCAAAATCTATTTTCAGCCGGGAACCGATGCCAACGCCGCGCTCAGCAACATCGCCAATCTGGCCATGGCCGATCTTCGTCGCCTTCCGCCCGGCACGCTTCCCCCCGTAGTGCTGAAATTCGACGCCTCGAGCCTGCCCGTCTGTCTGGTGACCTTGAAGGGGCAGGGATTGAATCAAACGCAACTCAAGGACCTGGCGCAATTCCAGGTCCGCAACCAAATCGCAAACGTTCCGGGAGCTTCGGTACCGCAGCCGTTTGGCGGAACGTACCGGCAGATCCAGGTATTTGTGGATCCGGTGAAGCTGGAGGCGCACCAACTGAGTTTAATGGACGTCGTAAAGGCCATAAACGATTCCAACCTGATTCTGCCGGCGGGAGACGTGCGCATCGGCAACCGCGATTACAACATTTACGCCAATAGCCAGGTTCCAAAACCGGAGGACATCAACAGCATTCCGTTGAAGTCCGTGGGATTGGGCTCCGTGCTGGTCGCGGACGTGGGCAAAGGGGAAGACGCCGGGGCGATCCAGACAAACATCGTGCGGATCGACGGACAGAAGTCCGTGTACATACCGATCCTGAAACAGGGAGGAGGCAGCAACACCATCGCGATCGTTGACGGGATCAAAGCTGCCACCAGGCGCCTGGTCGATATCCCGGAGTCCTTGCGGACGGCAGTGGTTTTTGATCAGTCCATCTTCGTAAAGATCGCGCTAAAGAATCTGTTGAAGGAGGGCGGAATCGGTCTGGCGTTGACTGGCTTGATGATCCTGCTCTTTCTGGGAAGCCCGCGGGCTACCTTCGCGGTGCTGCTTTCCATTCCCCTTTCGGCCTTGACGTGCTTCCTGGTGATGAATGCGATGGGCGGATCGATCAATACGATGCTGTTGGGAGGGCTGGCGCTGGCTTTCTCCCGTTTGATCGACGACTCGGTGGTGGTGCTCGAGAACATTTTCCGCTTCATGGAGCAAGGAGTGGCCCCGTATGAGGCAGCCGAAAAAGGCGGTATGGAAGTGGCCTTGGCGGTGCTGGCGGCTACTTCGACGACCTCGATCGTGTTTTTCCCGGTGACGTTTTTCTACGGTGTCAGCAAGTATTTGTTTACCGACCTGGCCTTGGGCGTGGTGATTTCTATCTTTGCTTCGTATTTCTTTGCCATGACCGTGGTGCCACTGTACTGCGCAAAATTCATTCGCCTCGACGCGCATGGGGAAGAGAGTCACGAAAAACAAAAGAGTCCGCTGCAAAAGGTGGTGCACCGCTTCAACGAGATGTTCCAGCGGTTGCTGAATTTCTACGAGAAGCAGGTGACGCGAGCAATGGAACGCCCGGGCCGGACGGCGCTTATCCTCCTGGGGGGCATGGCGTTGCTGATTGCCGTTCTCTTTCCGTTCGTGGGGCGAGCCTACTTTCCGCGAACCGATCCCGGGCAGTTCGTGATCAACATTAAGGCGCCTGCGGGAACTCGACTGGAAGTTTCCGACAAATACGTCGCCCGGGTGGAAAACGACATCCGGGCGGTAATCCCGAGGAGCGACCTCGATATCATCGTGTCCAATATCGGGATTACGCCCGATCTTTCCGCCATTTACACCACCAACTCGGCGATGCACACGGCTTTCGTACAAGTGAGCTTGAAGGAAGACCATCGCGTGGGCAGCTACGAATATATGAAGCGCGTGCGCGGGAAACTGGCGACGGATCTGCCTGAACTGAGCGCGTACTTCCAGGCAGGCGGCCTGGTGGATTCCGTCATCAATCAGGGACTTCCAGCACCGCTGGACATTCAGGTGAGCGATAACGATATGAACGAAGGATACGGAATCGCGCGGAGCCTGGCGCTGCAGCTGAAAGGGTCCAAACGCGTAAGCGACGTGTTGATCCCGCAGGATATCGATTATCCGGGACTAAATTTGGACATTGATCGCGAACAGGCCAGCCTGCTGGGTCTGACCCCCAAGGACGTGGTCGACAATGTCATTACCGCGCTCACCTCCGATGGCATGATCGCGCCAAGTTATTGGATCGATCCCAAATCCGGGAACAACTACATGGTAACGGTCCAGTATTTCAACGAAAAGGTTAATTCCATGACGATGTCGGACTTCCGGAATATACCGCTGCGAGCCGCGAATTCCGCGAAGTATACACCCCTGCAATCGGTGGCCAAGATCGAGCCGATCAATACCCCAACGGAAGTGGACCACTACCAGATCCGCCGTGTCTTCGACGTATACGTAATGCCGAGCAGCGAAGATTTGAGTGCCGTAAACGGTGAAGTAAATCAACTGATAAAGAAACTGGTGCTGCCGAAAAATGCGCTGGTGACGGTGCGGGGCGCGGTGGTGGGCATGAAGGAGTCGTTTTTCCGCTTTGGAGTCGGTCTGCTGCTATCGGTGATGCTGGTGTATCTGATTCTGATGGCGCAATTCCGCTCGTTCATCGACCCGTTTATCATTTTGACGGCCATACCGCCGGGGCTCGCGGGAGTGGTCTTGTTCCTATGGATGACGCATACCACGCTGAACATCATGTCGCTGATGGGCGTGATCATGATGACGGGAATTGTGGTGTCCAACAGCATCCTGATCGTGGAGTTTTCCGGAATTTTGCATGCCCGCGGACTGAGTTTGAAGCAGGCGGTCGTGGAAGCGTGCAAAGTACGGCTGCGTCCGATTCTGATGACTTCGCTCGCGACGCTGTTGGGTCTGGCGCCGATGGCCTTGGGAGTCGAGGCGGGCAGCGAACAGTACGCGCCTCTGGCGCGTGCGGTCATCGGAGGCTTGGGAGTGTCCGTGGTGGTCACGGTATTTCTTGTGCCAGCCATCTATCTGATCATTCACGGCAGAGAAGGCGCGAGGACTGCGGAGGTGGCGTCGTGAAGCAGTTCGTCGGGGTGGTGGCAATACTCCTTTGCGTGAGTGTGGTTCGCGGCATGGCGCAGCAGATGCCAGCAACTCCCGCACCGACCACTCCCGCCCGAGCACCGGCGTCGACACTCCGGCCGCTCACGATTCAGGAGGCGGAAGCCACCGCTATCAAAAATAATCCTCAGATTACGGTTGGTAGGCTTCAGGCGCTGCGGGCGTACCAATCGGTTCGCGAGGTGCGCTCGGCACTGTTGCCGGAAGCGGCGCTCAGTGTGACAGGAGTGGGTTCGAATCCTGGCGGCCGCATCGCCGCAGGGTACTTGACGAACCCTACCGTGTATCCCCGGGCCGCGTACGGGGCCACGGTAAACCAATTGATTACGGATTTTGGCCGCACCCCCAATCTGGTCTCGAGCTCGGTCTTTCAAGCGAAAGCCGAAGACCAGAACGCCAGGGCGACCGAGCAGCAGATTGTGTTGGCTGTGGACCAAGCCTTTTACAATACCTTGGAGACCAAAGCGCTACTGAACGTCGCCGAGGACACGGTGAAGGCCAGGCAGTTCCTGGTCGATCAGGTACAGGCGCTGACCACTGCCAAACTGAAATCGGAAGTCGATTTGAGCTTCAGCAAGGTGGACCTGGCGCGCGCGAAGCTTTTGCTTTTGGAGTCTCAGACCAACTACGAGGCCTCGCTTTCCATTCTTTCGGCTATTCTCGGATACTCCGACCGGCAGGATTTTCTGGCGGTCGAGCCGGCAACGCAAGCCGCCCCGCCCGCGGTTGACGTTGCTCCACTAATACAACAGGCTTTGGATCAACGTCCCGAGGTCAAAGCCCTCCAGAACGAGGTGACGTCCGCCAGCAAGTTCAGCAAGGCGGAACACGACCTCTGGTGGCCCACGGTAACCGCGAGCGGCGTTGTTGGAGAAGCGCCGGTGCGAGACGTGCACATTCCAAACTGGTACGGCGCCGCAGGCGTGAACATCAACATTCCGGTCTTCAATGGATTTATGTTCAACGCGCGAGCCAAAAGCGCCGACCTGGCGACCGAGGTGCAGCGCAAGAGCCTGCAAGGTCTTCAGAACAATGTTGCGCGCGATGTGCGCAATGCCTGGCTGGACACGGAGAAATCCTTTGAGCGCCTGTCAGTGACACAACAGCTTCGCGAGCAAGCCGAGTTGGCACTGGAATTGTCCCAGGCCCGCTACAAGCTCGGATTGGCAACGATCGTCGAATTAAGCCAGGCGGAACTACAGAAGACCGAAGCGGACATTGAGGATACCGACGCGCACTACCAATATGCGGTCACACAGATTGTGCTGGCGTACCAGATGGGTATCACACGCTGACCCACTGTTCCATTTCTGAATGCACTCACACGCGGATCACCTGGACGTACTCGTTCAAACTCAAAGAGGACGTCTTTCCTGGTGATTTTGCCGCTCTCGGACGATGGTTGTTTCGTGTAGCGTTTCTTGACCGTGACTATGCGGCCATGATGCGCGGAGTGCTGAACGGGTACAAGACCACCGCGGAGGCGCAGCCGAACGATGCGCAATCGCGACACTAGGTCATTCAATCGGTACCAGGCCCGGGCGCAAACCCAAGGACGCCGGTTTGTGCGATTTATTCAAGACAGGGGTGGAGATTCGAGCTAACCTCCTGGACGATGTTCACTCCAAGAGAGCTTTTGGCGGGCTTAGCGGCGGCAACGCTAAACTCTTTTGCGACAGGAGAATCTGAGACCATGGAGCAGCGCATCAGCCTGGTAACACTTGGCGTGAAGGATCTTGTGACATCGAAGCGATTCTACGTCGACGGTCTTGGCTGGAAACCCGTGTTCGAAAACGAAGCGATCATCTTTTTTCAGGCCGGCGGGCTGATCTTTGCGCTCTTCCTGCGCGACAAGCTCGCCGAGGATTTTCAAGTCGATCCGGCAACATTTGGGCGGGCAGCCGTGGCGCTGGCTTACAACGTGCGCGCGAAGAGCGAAGTCGATCCACTCCTGAAACGGGCTGCGACCGCGGGAGCAGCAATTCTAAAGCCGGCTCGGGAGGCATCTTGGGGCGGTTACTCCGGCTATTTTGCGGATCCCGACGGATTTGCATGGGAAATCGCCTGGAATCCGGCGTGGCACGTGGCGCCGGACGGCAGCGTGCAGTTCCGCTGAAAAGCACCGGAACCTGCCCGGTCCGTTTCGCATCCTTACTGCGGCTGCGGGAGAGCGAACGCGACGTAGACCCCGCCCGATCGCGAGCGCGAATCCTTGCCGCCACCGGCAGCGATGACGACGAATTGCCGCCCATTGACTTGGTAGGTGGCCGGAGTGGCATTGCCGGAGAACGGCAGAGAAGTTTCCCACAGCAGCGCGCCGGTGGATTTGTCAAAGGCACGGAATTTTTTGTCGTAGTTGGTGGCGCCGATAAACAGAAGTCCACCGGCGGTAACGATAGGCCCACCATAATTCTCCGTGCCGGAGTTTTTCAGGCCGTGGGCAGCAAGCTCGGGATATTCGCCCAGAGGAATTTTCCACGCATATTCGCCGGTATTGAGATCAATCGCATTCAGCGTGCCCCAAGGCGGAGCCACCGCAGGATAACCTTCCGCATCGAGAAAGCGTTTGTAGCCGGTGAGGTGATAGGGAATCTCGGCTGATTCGGGCACGATGCTGGCCAATTCCTTGCTTTCGCCAGTGCTGAGAAAATCCACCAAAGCATAAATTTGTTCATTGGAAAGATTCGGGAAGCCGGGCATGCGCCCCTTGCCATCCTGAATCGTCCCGGCGATGGCTTGCGGCGAAAGGCGATCGCTGACACCAAGAAGAGAAGGCGTGGTGGGAGGAGCACCGGCACGGTTATCCGCGTGACAAATGCTGCACTGGCTCATGTAAAGAGCTTTGGTGGTGTCTTCATGGATGTTCTTGGCGAGAGCACCGGTCCAGGCGATGTCATTCGCATTGATATAAATGACGGAGGTTTCGGGATCGACGGCGGCGCCTCCCCATTCGGCTCCTCCATCGAAGCCGGGGAAGACGACCGTGTCTTTGCCGATGCTGAAGGGCACGAACTGGCCGGCGTTGCGGAAAGTATGAAATTTCTCAAGGGCCAGCTGATGGGCTGCGGGCGTGCGGCCGGTTAGAAGATCTCCGGTGAGAGTCTGCCGCGAAAACGGCGCGGGCTTGGTGGGGAGGCCTTGTTGAACAGCGGCGCGCTCGCCGGGAATGTTACTGGGAGGATAATCGCGGTAGACGATAGGAAAAAGTGCAGAGCCGTTGGTGCGATCGAAAAGATAGACAAAGCCCTGCTTGGAAGTTTGCGCCACGGCGTCAATGGATTTGCCTTGGCGCTTCACGGTGAGAAGCACGGGTGGCGACGGAAAATCGCGATCCCAGAGATCGTGACGGACACCCTGGAAATGCCACAGGCGCTTGCCGGTTTCCGCGTTCAGGGCGATCAGGCAGTTGGCGAAAAGATCGTCGCCAAGACGATTGGCGCCATAAAAATCGAATGCGGCAGAGCCGGTTGGAACATACAGAATGCCGCGCACGGAATCGAGAGACATACCAGCCCAATTGTTGGCGGCGCCGCTGGATTTCCAGGCATCCTTCGGCCAGGTGTTGTAACCGAATTCGCCGGGATGCGGAATGGTGTGGAAGGACCAGCGAAGTTTGCCAGAGCGGGCATCGAAAGCACGAATGTCACCAGGAGGAGCGGGAAGAGTCTCGGGATTCCGGCCGCCAACAATCACCAGATCTTTGTATACAACCGCCGGACTAGTGAGACTGATGGACTGTGCGGAAGCAGGTTCGCGTCCAAGCTGTTCGCGCAGATCGATGCGCCCTGCTTGTCCGAATGAAGGAACAGGTTTGCCGGTGGCGGCATCGAGCGCGTACAGAAAATGCATCACCCCGACGAGAATTCGCTTGTCGTTGCCAGCAGACCAGTGGGCCAGGCCGCGGTCGGGTTGCGTGCCACGTATGCCGGAATCAAATTTCCACAGCAGGGCGCCCGTAGCGGCATTGAGCGCGAATACTTTTTGCGTGGGGGTGATGCCGTAGAGGACGCCGTCAACAATAATGGGGCTGGTTTGCAGGCCCCCTTCTTCCCCGGTATCGAAACTCCAGGCAACCTGAAGTTGTTTCACATTGCCGCGACTGATTTGCGCCAGGCTGGAGTAGTGGTTGTTCTCCGGCGCGCCACCGTAGACCGGCCAATCGCGGTTGTCCTGGGCCAAACCGGAAGCGGCGAACAACAGCGCAAGCGCAAAGAGCGTCAAAGTTTTCAATTTTTCACCGGTGCAGAACGCACAGAAGATAGTACTGCTCTTGCGGACTCTTCCAACAGGAATTGATCGAAGTCGCTCCCGATTGAGTTTCTTCGGACATCCTCGTCAGAATGACAAGCGCTCTAGGCGGTTGCGGGCAGAAGATAAGGCGGATCAACGGTAGTCGAAGAGAGTCATAAATCCAAAATCCATATGAAGCTGTTGATGGCAGTGGAACAGAGTGAGGCCCGGATTGTCGGCAACGAAATCGATTTCCGCTTCCTGGTAACCTCCGAGCATCACCACGTCTTTGAAAATGCCAGCGCTAGGTGTGCCGGCGAGGCGCGTCAGCTCAAAGCTGTGACGATGAAGGTGGATGGGATGGATATCGTCGCTGGCGTTGCGCATGTGGAGCCGGTAGCGTTTGCCTTGCTTCAGATGAAAGGCGGCAGGAACCACCTCACGCGTCATGGGGAAGGCGATGCCATTGATGGACCAGCGATTGAAGCCTTCTTCGGCGGCGTTGTCCTTCGCGAAAGCCATTTCGAATGTTTCGTCCGGCGAAGCAGGGGCCGTATCGGGCTTTGCAAAACGCGCATAGTTCCATTTGAAGCCAGGCGGGGCGAGCCAGACGGGTTTCCCGGTACGGCCGGAATATTCGACCACAATACCCATACCGTGGCGCCGGTCGTCGTCAGCTAGGTCGCCCAAAATCCAAATGCCGGGATGATTCATTTCGACGATTGCTGAGATTCGTTCCGCAGTGCCCAGCCAAAGCACTGGGACGCGCACAGGGTTGGGCACAGGATTTCCGTCCAGCGCCAGCACCTGGAAAGAGTGTCCCGGGAGCGCGAGGCTGCGAATTTCCGTGGCGCTGCCATTCAGGATGTGGAAGAGCACGCGTTGCCCTTGCTTCACGCGAACCGGTTCGCCGTGACCGAGCATCCGTCCATTGATGGTGAACGACGCATAGCCGACTTCGTAGCCGTGTGGCGTGCCTTTCGCGAGCGAAGCCTTCATGGCGGACTCGCCAGCTTCTTGGAGAGATTTCACGCGAGTTGCGGGGAAAAGAAAATCCTGAGCCATGTCGCCGCCGCGGCTGAAGGTCGGCTCAAATTCCTTCAGGACCAGAAAGACCTCTTGATCGAAACGTCCGGGCTCATCTTTCGGGTCAATATACACCGGGCCGACTTGACCGGAATATTGTCCCGCGGCCAGATCGGCACCGGCGCGATTGTGCGTGTGATAGAAGCGAAGGCCCGAGGGATTCGGAGTGAACGAGAGGCGGCGCATGCCGCGAGCGCGGATGAACGGAGTACCTTCCTCGGCGGCTCCATCCACATCCGTGGAAACGCGCTGCCCGTGCCAGTGCAACTGTTCGGGAGTGTCGGTGTCGTTGAAGACGTCGACGATCGTGGGGCTGCCTTCCTTGAACCGAAGAAGCGGCCCGGGGAACTGACCGTTGTATGTGATCGTGGAAAGGATACGCTTTGGCGCGATCTCGATTGGCGCAGCCTTGATGCGCAGCGTGTAGTCCGCTGCTTCGGCGGGCGGGGTATCGGAGGAAGCCCCAAGGCCGGAATTGAGCGGAGAAAGGAAAAACGCCGCGGTGGTCGCGCCGGTGGTCTGCAAGAAGTGGCGTCTCGAAATGCGATCCGTCATAGCGGTTCTCCCGAAGGATGCTGACGCGCCAAGGTGCGTCGAGTGATCAAGAGCCGGCGACCGTTCCCCACCCCCCCTTTTCCAAACTGGGGTTGGTATACATGAGATGACTGCCGGGAATCAAATGTTTCGGGAAGCGGCGGGGAAAAGAAAAGCAGCTTCCTCGCTTCGCTCGGAATGACTGCTGACAGCTCCGGTAACGCCAACCTATCAGGGCTGCCCCAAGGTAGTCGCTGCATTGGCCGACAACCGCCGAGGCTACACGGCGGTTAGGAAGGAACCGTCGGGGGCGACGTAACCGTAGGCCATACGCGGGGTATTGAAGGCGAAACCGGGTGTGCCATTTTTGTCCAGCAGGATCAGACCTCCGGTGCCCTTGCCGCGCTTCGCAAGGAGCTCGACGGCGGCTTGCGCTGCGCGCGTGGGAGAAGAGCCTGCCGGCCGAAGAAAATCCGCTGCGGTTTTGGCCATGACAATTTTCATGATGGCCTCGCCAAAACCCGTGGAGGAGACACCACCGGTTTCAGCGTCGGCATAGCAACCACAACCGATGAGCGGAGAATCGCCGACGCGCCCCGGAAGCTTGCAGCAGGTCCCGCCCGTGGAAGTGGCCGCGAGGAGATAGCCGTGCTGATCGAGAGCGACCGCGCCGACGGTGCCCTGCTCATGGCCGCGATGATGTTCGGCGTTATGGGAGTCTCTGCGGCAGTGCAGCCACGCCTCGCTCTCGGCGGGGGAGACAAGTTCGTTGGGGTCGCAAAGCGGGACACCGTGATCGGAGGCAAAGTGTTCGGCGCCTTCGGAAATCAGCATCATGTGCGGGCACTTTTCGAGCACTGCGCGCGCCGCACGAATGGGATTTTTGACGCGACGCAGGCCGGCGACCGACCCCGCGCGGAGAGTAGTAGCATCCATGACGATGGCGTCGCACTCGACGTGGCCATCGAGATTCAAGTGTGAACCGAAGCCCGCGTCAAACACGGGATCGTCTTCCAGCACCATGATGGCGGCCTCGATGGCGTCGAGAGCGCAGCCACCTTTGGAGAGCATGGCCCAGCCGGCACGCAGGGCGTTCTGGCAGCCAACGTTGCAGGCGACCACCGCGTCATCCGGAATATCCCAGGCGCCTCCGTGAACAATGAGCGAGGGTTGCATTGGAGAAAGATATCAGATATCAGCGATCAGTTATCAGGCAACACCCGGGGTTTTCGTCTCCAACATAGCGCTAGCCTTTATGCTAGGTTGTGATGCGCTGTTTCAGAGCTGACATTGAAGAATCAATATGAAACCTTGCGCCCGCCCGCGACAGGGCACCTAGATCAGACGAAGAAATCCAGGAAAAAGAGCAAGACGCCGAGGAAAAGAAGAGCGGCGCCCCAGGAAAAACGTCGCTGAGGCAGTTTCGTGACGGAGTGAAACACCGTGGAAGGGATCACGCGAAGACGCGACTGGCTGCGACGTTCATAGAAAGGCCCCGAGGGCACGTAGCGCGAAAGACTTCGGCGCAGCAGGGAGAATTCGTTTTCCATCCAGTAGGAAAGCTCTTCGCGATAGCGCCAAAGATAGATGGCCCCGATGACAAAGACAAAGTACCCGAGAAACGTGAGAAGGCCGAGAGCCGGTCCTGAACCCCAATAAAACATTGCACCTCTCCGCGGGCTGAGCGGAAGGAATTAAGCTTCTTCGTGAATGGTCACCAGACGCACGATCTCAAATTCCTTTTTCCCAGCGGGCGTAGCGACCTGCACTTCGTCGCCGACTTTGCGATTCAGCAAAGCGCGACCGATGGGAGAAGTCGTGGAAATGAGTCCTTTTTCCACGTCGGCCTCTTCTGTGCTGACGAGCTTGTACTCGACCTCGATGCTGCGCTGCGTGTCGAGGACAACGATGCGCGAGCCGTAACCGGCTCGGTCCCTCGGAATATTGGTCAGATTGAGCATGCCAAGATCGCCCATACGCTTTTTCAGATGACCGATTTTGGCGTTGACATATCCCTGGCGTTCCTTCGCGAACTTGTACTCGGCATTCTCCGAAAGGTCGCCATGCGCACGCGCAACGGCGATCTCCTTGGGAAGTTCGACGCTGAGTTCGTGTTCCAGCGAATCGATTTCCTGCTGAAGCTTTTTCTTAATGGCTGCAAGAGGATCAGACATAATTTTCCGCTATAGAGAAAAATGACGCGGAGCCCAGCCTGGCCGGACTCCGCGTGCTCATATTATAAGGGTTAGCGAAATGCGGGAACAAGAGGGAAGCGCCGGCGAAGCACGGCGAAAATTGGGCCCTCCAACACACCTACAAGTAACTGATAATGCTAATACTTATAGACGCGCAGGGAGGTACCTAATGGACTTCGAGCTCCACGCTTTCGGTGGCCGTCTTGCCGCCGGCATCGGTAATCGTCAGCGTGTAGGTGGTGGTCCGTTGGGGCGCGAGATCCACGCAGCGAGAGTGCGAGGGCCACACTTCGCCCGCGGGAGGATCGAGCGTGACAGTTTTCGCGTTGGCGACGTCGTAGCAAAGCTGCGCTTTTTCGCCGCGACGAATCAGCCCCGGCGAAAGGTAAAGAGAACGGATGGCCAGATCCGATCCGCCCAGTTGCTCGACGGCGCGTCGATCATCCTCGCGTTGCTGTTCGGCTTTTTGCGCTGCATCGCGGCGTTCGAAATCGCGGTTCGATTGATAGCGCGTGAGCAAAACGAAGCCGATGTAGATGGCCACGCATGCCACAACGGCTCCCGAATAAAGGAAGGGGTTTTTCCAGGGTGATTTGCGCGACCCCGGAGAATCCGGATTTAAAGAAATCGCCATTATTAAATGATGCCCCAGGAGCACGGAGCGGACCATAGGGTAAAGAGGGGAGCATCAGCCAAGCGTGAACAGAGCGCCGAGAAGTTCCCCGGATTTTCCTAGCATGCAATCGTCGAAGACCGCGCTGTTTGCCGGCGCTTCCGGGCCGACATAGAAGCTTCTGGCGCGAGCGGCAACTTGCGAGACGAAGCTGGCGGCGGGCTCTACTGTGCCGGAAGTGCCGATGGCGAGGAACACCGTGCACTCGCGAAGCGCGGCGAAAATTTGGTCGAGATGGAAGGGAGTTTCGCCGAACCAGCAGATGTGCGGACGAATCAGCGCGCCGCAAGGGCAGCGGGGCAAATCCGCGGGTGATTCGTAGAGATTGGCGTCGTCGAATGGCGGCGTGTGGCAGGAATCGCAACGGCTTTTGAACAGTTCTCCATGCATATGAAGAACGCGCTCTGAGCCGGCCAGCTCGTGAAGATTGTCAACATTTTGGGTGCAGAGAAACACGCGATCATGGAGCGTCAACTCCAACGCAGCGAGGGCCGCGTGGCCGGGATTCGGCTTGGCCGCGGACGCGGCCCGGCGGCGCATGGAATAGAAATCCCAGACCAGTCGCGGATCACGGCGCCATGCGTGAGGTGAGGCAACTTCCTCGATGCGATATCTCCGCCACAGGCCGCCCGCATCGCGAAACGTTGGAATGCCGCTCTCGGCGCTGATGCCGGCCCCAGTGAGAATAAAAAGCCGGTCGTCGGGAGCGATGGAAATTGTTGCCATGAAGTTTCTGCGCGCTAGAGATTTTTTTGCCAGAACACGCGCATGGTGCGGTACAGATGGATGGTCGCCGGGCGATCGGCGATGCCGTGCTTGCGCATGGGGTAAAGCATCGTTTCAAACAGAATATTGTGGCCGATGAGCTCATTGGTGAAGGCCTGCTCGTTTTGCGGGTGTACATTGTCGTCGTACGTGCCGTAGACAATCAGCAAATGGCCTGAGAGATCGCTCGCGTGTTTGACGAGCGAAATGCGATCGTAGCCTTCTCCGTTGCTGGAAGGCAGCTTCATGAGCGATTCGGCCCATTTGGAATCGTAGTAATGCCAATCCGTGACGGGGGCAACGGAGATGCCGGCCTTGATTTCCTTCGAGCGGGTCATGATGTTCAGGGTCATCGTGCCGCCGCCGCTCCAGCCCCAGACCCCGAAGCGAGAGGGATCGACCCAAGGCTGAGACTTGAACCAGCGAATGCCGGCGACCAAGTCGTCGGTTTCTGAAGCAGTAGGGTTGGCCGGAATGGTGTTCTCCAGTTTTTTGCTGATGGCGGTCGCCGCGCGGTTATCGATGGTGATGAGAACGAACCCGTCCTCCAGCAGCAACTCGTCGGTCAGCAGGTCGCTCGTACTCCAGGCATCCAGGACGGAAGGCGCGGAAGGGCCGCCGTACACATAGAGGATCACGGGATATTTGCGCGCGGGATCGAAGTTGGCGGGTTTCAGGATTGCCGCGGGCATGGCGAATCCATCGGCAGCCGGAACAGTGAGGAATTCGGGGTACTGAATTCCCGCGGGAAGAAGTTCCGGGCGTGCTACAGCGAGTGTTTGCAGAAGTTTGCCGTCAGCCGAGTGCAGGCGCAGAGCAGGAAGAGTCCGAGCGTTGGAAAAATTGTCGAAATAGAATTTGGCGTTGGGAGACATGGAAACGCCGTGCGTTCCGGGTTCGGACGACAGGCGCGCGAGGCCAGAGCCATCCGCCTTGACGCGGTAGAGATTGCGTTGGATGGAAGAGTCTTTAAGAGATGTGAAGTAGATCCAGTCGTTCTGGCGATCCATGCCCACGACGGCCTGGCGAACCCAATAGGCAACGCCGCCGGAAGAAGCTATGGCCCAATCGCCCGACGTGATTTTGTTGACCAGCGAGCCGTCCATGTTGAAGCGATAAAGATGCATAAAGCCATCGCGCTCAGAGGCCCACAGGAAATGTTTGCCGTCGGGAAGGAAGAACAGATCATCGGTGACGTTGACCCAGTAGGCATCGCTTTCGGTGAGAATTAGCTTCGTTTCGGCGGTTTTGACATTGGCAAAGAACAGGTAGCTCTCGGTTTGGAGGCGCGTCATGGTCTGCACGCTGACGCGCTGTGAATCCGGCAGCCACTTCACGCGCAAAATCCATTCGCAGGGCTTCTCGCTGAGATTGATCCAATGCGTTTCCGGAGAAGAGATGTTCAAGACGCCCACGCGGACGTGCGGATTTTCGTCACCGGCCTTTGGATAGCGCTGATGGATGAGGCGTTCGTGGATGGGCTGGAAATCAACGAAAGTGCTTTCCGGTACCCCGGTCTCGTCAGTCTGCAGATACGCGATGGAGCGCGAATCGGGAGACCACCAGTAGCCGATGTCGCGACGCCCGAAAATTTCTTCCCAGTAAACCCAGGAGAGTGTGCCATTCAGGAGCTTGTCGGAACCGTCGGAGGTGAGCCGGGATTCTGTTTTTGCCGCGATGTCGAACAGGTAGAGGTCGTTGGAACGCACGAAGGCAAGAAAATGGCCGTCCGGAGAAAACTCCACATCTTTTTCTTCGGCGGGCGTGTTGGTGACGCGCAAAAAGCTGGAAGAAGGAAGATCCAGAAGAAAGATATCGCCGTGAAATAAAAAGATCGCCTGGTGCCCGCTGGCGTCGAAAGCCTCGGGCCACGGAAGAGCCTGCTGCACCTCGGCGGAAGTGTCGACGGCGAGCAGGGAGGCAACGGCTTTGTGCATGTCGAGCATGGGATGGCGCTCGCCCGTTGCGGGATCGAGTCGCTCGTAAGTGCGTTGCGCTTCCGGCTGGCGAACGTCGTACAGAATTGCTGAATTATCGGCAAGCCACGTAAACTGAGGGACCTCGGCGAGACGCTCACCATCGTCACTGAAAATCCACTCGGTAGTTAGGCGCGCGGGCGCTGTTTGCGCGAGCGTGGGAACGAGCGTCACCAGTACCAGGAAGGGCAAAGCGAGGAACAAAACGGCTGGGCGAAAGTGCTTCAGCAACGGGCGTCTCCTCGTATGAAACACGGACAGGATGCGGCAACGGTTCGGGCGAGGGTGCAAAACACAAACGGAGCCTATCCAAGTAAACGGAAGGAATCAAGTTGCGAGGGGCAGAATCAAAGGAAGACTGGCATGAAAGCCAGCGCTACATGTAAGAAAAAATCTCGGCGCTCGCCGTTTGTTCTTTTCTATAGCGCCAGCTTTTATGCTGGCCCCGGATCCCGATGGCGCTGTATGTGAGCCGAGGAAGCGCGCAGGCGGGCGCGGAACTTCCCCATCGGGAAAATGCGAACGGCACTAAGGCTTGTTGGTATAGATATCAAGCAACTGCAGGCGAGTGGCGTCGAGCCGGGCTGTAATTATGTTGGAAAACCGTTTCAGCATCTCGTAGCCGAGATCGTGATCTTCCTCGCATTTCGCGCGCAGGCAATTGGCGTCAAAAACCAGAGCGCGTGTCGGCTTCAACGTTCGGGCGTTAAAGTGCCAGTGGTATGGCGGCGAAACCCAGGACCAGCCAAGAATCTCGCCACCACCGAGGGTTTGTACCGTGGTGGGGCCAGTGTTCTGGACCATGAGTTCCACGGAAACGAGGCCTTTGCGAATGAAGTAGAACTCGTTGGCCGGATCGCCTTCGGTGAACATAACGTGCTTCTCGGGAAACGAGACGTTCTTGGCGCACCCAGTGATGAAGTCCAGATGCTCGTCCGACAATCCGTAGAAAAACGGATGTTCCTTAATCACCAACTCCAGTGTCTGAATCATGATCATCGTCTCCTTAACCCGCAACGTTGGCGTGACACGACATCCGGTCTCGACGTGATCCTGGACCGGTATGGCTCCGTGCGGTGGCGGCATCGGCAAAGAGGATCGGTAAGTTCGAGCCACGGCTCTCGGTAGGGCAGTCCACCCAACGGTCCTGAAATGAGGACACGGGCGGAAACCCCGAGGCGCCTTGGAGAGTGTCACATCTCTCCGTCGGTCCGGACGGGAGCGGGTCCGGCGCGCAATCCACGACTTTCTTCTATAACTGGATATACTCCTCTGAGTGTTTGAACGCAATGGCCGGTGTCACGCCCCACGATTAGAGATTAGACATCCCTGCGAGGCGCCAAGCGGGACACCAACGCGGGCGCCTATTTTCGGTTGACGAGCGAAATGGCAAAGGCTACATTCGGGGGTTATTGAATCGTTTTAACTAAGCGCATCTGGCTTGATCCACAGCCGTGCACCCGACGAGGCCTCGCCATGCTAATGATCCAGCAACACCGCAATCGCAGCATATCGCTTGCTTCGTTCTCCACCAAACAGCGCAGACCCAGCAAACCTGGACCGTGCCTCTTGCCTACGGCGGCGTTTCTCTGCCTCACAAGTTTTGTGTGCCCCGCACGGGCACAAAACATCGTCGTGGATGCCACGCCCAGCCATGTTACGAACACCATCCGTCCCACCGAAGCGCTGGGCGCAGGAATCGACCGGTTGCCCTACGGCGCCGCGGACAAACTGTACGTCGATTCGACAGTGAAGCAAGTGCTCGCCGCGGGCTGGCAAACCGTCACCTATCGCCAAAACACCGAGTTGCACATGGAGGCGTGGCACTGGAACCCCCAAGGAACATGGAGCGATCCTGCCGGCAAAGGATACTTCACGGGCAGCGCCACTCCCGGCACCGAGCGCATTCGTCACTCGTACGGTTATCCGTTGCCACATCGCGGAGTGACGCGCGACGACGGCACTGACACCGAAGGCTATTCGCGGCTGACCGATGGCGATACGAATTCCTACTGGAAGAGCAATCCCTATTTGTCCGCCACGTTTACCGGCGAGAATGACGCGCTTCACCCGCAGTGGGTGATCGTCGATCTGGCGAACCGGCATGACGTGGACGCCATTCGCATCGAGTGGGCGGAGCCTTACGCGGTTCGCTATGCGGTGCAATATTTCACCGGCAGCGATCCCATCAAGAAGCCTACCGAAGGAGTCTGGCAAACATTTCCCGGCGGAATGGTGACGCAGGGGAAGGGCGGGGCGGCCGTGCTGCATCTGGCGAACGCACCCATACTCGTGCAACACATGCGAATCTTGATGACGCAATCCTCGAACACCTGTGACACGCACGGAAATGGCGACAAACGGAACTGCCTCGGTTATGCGATTCGCGAACTGTACATCGGCACCACCACCGCCGACGGAAAATTTCACGACTTGCTCCGTCACACCCCCGACCAGGATCAAACCATGACGTACTGTTCTTCGGTCGATCCGTGGCATGAACCGGACGATCTGGACGAAAAGGCCGGCGACCAGGTGGGTTTCGACCTTTTTTATACCGGCGGCTACACCCGTGGACTTCCCGCGATGATTCCTATCGCCATGATTTACGGCACCCCGGAAGATGCGGCGGCGGAAATCGCGTATATCGAGAAGCGCGGATATCCCATCTCGCATGTGGAAATGGGAGAAGAGCCGGACGGCCACTTCATGCCTCCGGAAGACTATGCCGCCATGTACATACAATTCGCGGCCGCGCTGCACCGCGTTGATCCGAAGCTAAAATTAGGCGGGCCGATTTTTACTGGCGTGAACAAAGACATCGAGACGTGGCCTGATGCGGAGGGCCGAACCTCGTGGACCCGCCGGTTCATCGATTACCTGCAGAGCCACGGAAAGCTCGGCGAGCTGGCGTTCTTTTCTTTTGAGCATTACCCCATGGAGCCGGGAAAAATTCAGTGGAGCAACCTGTATCACGAAGCGGATCTGGTGACGCACATCATGAAAGTGTGGCGCGAGGATGGCGTGCCGCAAAATGTTCCGCTGTTGATCACCGAGTCTAATCTTTCCTGGGTCAGCTCGGAAGCGTTCGTGGACATCTGGGGAGCGCTGTGGCTTGCCGACTATATCGGCGCGTTTTTGAATGGCGGCGGCCAGGCGGTCTACTATTTCCATTATTTGCCGCTGGGAGTGCATCGCGGCGCCAATGGTTCCATGGGCACCTTTGGCATGTTCTCAACCGATGCCAATCTCCAGATCAAGCAACCGCTCTCGCAATTTTTCGCCAGCCAGCTGATTACCTTGGAGTGGCTGCAGCCCGGTGACGGCGTGCACAAGCTGTTTTCTGCGGAGAGCGACATCCGCGACACTGCCGGCAACGACCTTGCCAGCGCGTATGCCGCCGCACGGCCCGATGGAACCTGGTCGCTGATGGTCATCAACAAGGATCAGGAGAACGCCCAGACCGTGCACATTTCCTTTACGGATGATTCCAAGCACACCCGAGAGGAATTTGCCGGCGCGGTCAGCGTGAAGACCTTCGGCAAGGCACAGTATGTCTGGCACCCGGATCCAACCGGTGGAACCGCTGATCCCGATGGTCCGATCGCCGTTTCAACTGTAGCGGCGGGGCCGGGAACATCGTTCTCACTGCCCGCCGCTTCAATCACCGTTTTTCGCGGAAACGTCAAAGCCGTTGAGAGTACTGCAAAGGCGCCGCACTAAACCGCGAGGAATAGCCGCTCAGGAGCGCGACGCCCGGGCGACTTCGACCGCCAGCACCAGAGCTCTGGCGCCGGCCACAATTTTCTCCGGATTATTGTCCCGGAGTGCCGCGAGGTCTACCAAGTCAGCTCCGACACCCAGCGCAAACGCGCCAGCCGCAAAATATTCGGCGGCGTTCGAAAGATTCACACCGCCTGTTGGAATGAACTTCGCATCGGGAAACGGCGCCCTTAGCGACTTGATATGTTTGGGGCCACCGACGCTGCTGCACGGGAATATCTTGATCACTTCCGCGCCGGCTTCGCGTGCTTGCATCACCTCGGTTGGCGTCAATGCTCCGGGCATTGCCAGGATGCCGCGTTTTGCGGCAACTTCCAGGACGGCGACGGAAAGTCCCGGGCTCACCAAAAACTGTGCGCCGGCGTCGATGCAATCCTCCGCGGCCTTGGCATTCGTTACCGTGCCTGCGCCAATCAGAACCTTGCTTCCGTGCTGCTTGGTCAGTTCCTGAATGATTTTCGTCGCGCCCGGAACGGTCATGGTGATCTCGATGACCGGAATTCCGCCCAAATGGATGGCCTCTACGGCGCGACGGGCTTCATCCACACCGGAAGCGCGCACAACCGGTACGATCCCCGTCTCCCAGATTCGTTTTCGCACACTTTCTGTGGTCATAGTTTCCGCTCTCAGAGTGAAATCGTTGCTGGGCTCACAGACTAGCGCGAGATTCGCGCGCTTTTCCCCTTCATTACCTGCAGCACTTCCTCGAACGTGGCCATGGACGTGTCGCCCGGCGTGGTCATTGCCAATGCTCCATGCGCCGCGCCGCAATCGACGGCCCACGCGAGATCCTTCCCGGCGAGCAAGCCGTAAAGCAGCCCGGAAACAAACGAATCTCCTCCGCCAACGCGATCGTAGATTTCCAGATTCTCACGCAACGGGGCTTCGTGGAACGCCCCCGCAGAATACGCGATGGCGCTCCAATCATTCTGCGTGGCTGTGCGTGCATTGCGCAAGGTCGTTGCGATTACAGCAAAATTGGGAAACTCTTGCGCCACTTTTTCGATCATCCTCTGAAAGCCCCGGTGATCCAGTTGCGAAGGGGATTCATCGACCGCGGGAGCGGCAAATCCCAGAGCAGCGTTGAAATCCTCTTCGTTTCCAAGCATCACGTCCACCAGCGGCGCGAGCATGCGATTCACCTCTTGCGCTTTTTTCTTCCCGCCAATCGATTCCCACAGCGACGCGCGATAGTTCAGATCGTAGGAAATAATCGTGCCGTTGCGCTTTGCCGCCTCCATCGCCTCTTTCGCCACCAAAGGCGTCGTTTCGGAAAGAGCGCAAAAGATTCCGCCGCTATGGAACCATCGGACGCCTTCGCGCGCAAAGATTTCTTCCCAGTCGATCTCACCTGGCTTCAGTTGAGACACAGCGGTATGGCCGCGGTCGGAGCATCCCACCGCTGCGCGAACGCCAAATCCGCGCTCCGTGAAATTCAACCCATTGCGCACGCTGCGCCCTACGCCGTCGTAGCGCACCCAACGCAGGTGGCGGAGATTCACACCGCCTTGCAGCATCAGGTCTTCCACCAACCGGCCCACGGGATTGTCGGCAAGCGCGGTCACAATGGCGGTGTCCATCCCGAAGCAGCGCTTCAATCCGCGCGCCACATTGTATTCGCCGCCGCCTTCCCACACGCGAAACTCCCGCGTCGTGGCGATGCGCGCGTCTCCGGGATCGAGCCGCAGCATCACCTCGCCCAGGCTCACCAAATCCCACCGGCACCTATCTTTTGATTTGATATGCATCGCGGTCATCACTCTCTCCCAGTCGCACCCACAACATCTGTGTTGTTGCGGGTGCTGCACCTGCTCGCGAGGGAAGCAAAGAGACCGCCGGCAAACGAAGTGGCCAAATTATCCGGGCTGGCTGTGAAGCTACGCGCCACGCAAGAATGAAACTGCACTTCACCAGGTGAACGTTTCTATACTACAGGGCTGTTTCACAAATCCGGAGCAATTTCGTTTCGGCGAGCGTGCCATCAGGACCGAGCGGATATTTGCTACACTGGCTGCTTCTTGGACGACATTGCTGAAGAACCGCCGGAGGATTCGCGATGGGCCATCCGCTTCTCGACCTGGCAGGCAAAACCGCCGTGGTGATCGGAGGAACCAGTGGCATCGGTCTGGCGCTGGCCAAAGGGCTGGCCGAGGCGGGTGCGAACGTGGTGCCGACCGGGCGACGAGCGGAATTGGTGCAAGCGGCCGCGGCGGAGATCGCGAAGCTGGGCCGAAGCTCGCTCGTGTGTCCGTGCGACGTCACCGATACCAAGCAAATCGAGCGCGTTCTGGCGGAATCGTTGGCCAAGTTTGGCGCCGTTCAAATATTGGTGAACTGCGCAGGACAGACCAAGCGTATGCCCACGCTCGATTTTCCGGAACAAGACTGGAACGCGATCCTGGAGACGAATCTCAACGGCACTCTGCGCGCGTGCAAGGTTTTTGGGCGCCACATGATTGAACGGGGTTATGGCCGCATCATTAACATTGGCTCGCTGACTTCATTTCTTGCTGCGTTTGAAGTTGCCGCCTACGGCGCGAGCAAAGCGGCTGTTGCAGCGCTCACAAAATCGCTGGCCATCGAGTGGGCGATGAAAGGTGTGTGCGTCAACGCCATTGTGCCCGGCGTGCTCCGCACCGCGTTGAACGAAAAGCTGCTCGATGGCACGGAGCGGGGAAGAGAGTTTCTGATGCGCACGCCGATGCGGCGGTTTGGGAAAGTCGATGAACTTGCGGGAGCCGCGGTGTTCCTGGCTTCCGATGCGGCAAGCTTTGTTACCGGGCACCTTCTGGTGGTGGATGGCGGATTCATGGCCAGCGCCGTCAATCAGTGACCGCGTGTGTCAACGAGTGAGTTTGACTCCGCGAGGTCCGGTTGGCCATTCCGAGCGAAGCGAGGAATCTGTTTTTCGCTGTTAGGAGCACCGAGAACTGTAGCTTCATGCGCTCGGCGGAATGGCGGGGCGCACCGCCTCCAGCTTGGGCGCAAGAAGTTGCATAACCGCCAAAGCGAGCAGATACGCCGATCCTGCAATGAAGAAGGGAATCGTATAACTCCCGGTCCACTGAAGGATGTGCGCCACAACCTCTGCGATCAGCATGCCACCGAATGCTCCCGCTGCTCCGCCAATCCCTACGACCGATGCGACAACACTTGCGGGAAACATGTCCGAGGGCAGTGTCAACAAGTTCGTCGAGAACCCCTGATGAGCTGCCGCGGCTAACCCAACCAATAGAACTGCAGCCCACACAGAATTTACTCGGGATGCAAAGATGATCGGCACAACGCAGATGGCAGAGACCAGCAGGGCCGTCTTGCGGGCCAGATTCACGGTTTTGCCGCGACGAAGAAGGAAGGACGAAAGCCATCCGCCGGCCACGCTTCCAAAGTCCGCGAGCACATAAATCACCAGGATCGGCAAGCCAATTTGACGCAGTGACAATCCGTGCCTGCGTTCCAGGAAATCCGGTATCCAAAACAGATAGAACCACCAGATGGGATCGATCAGAAACTTCCCGCTGACAAACGCCCAAGTCTGTCGATGGCGAAGTATCTCGCCCACACTAAATTTGCCGGAGCTGTCGGTCAAGTCGCTTCGAATATGCTGCAGCTCCTCGGCGGAGCACTGCAAATGTTCCCCGGGCGGGCGGTAAATCCACAGCCACAGCGCAAGGCCAACGAAGCCTAAAGCTCCCACGGCGAAAAAGCACCCGCGCCAGCCCCAGCGCGCATAGATGAAGGGCACGAGCAACGGGGTCAATGCAGCGCCAACGTTTGTTCCGGCATTGAAGATTCCGGTAGCCAAAGCGCGTTCCTTCTTGGGGAACCACTCCGCGACGGCCTTCAGACTGGCCGGGAAAACGCCCGATTCGCCAAAACCCAGCGCAAAACGCGCGACCAGAAAGCCACCAAGAGAAGTCATGAAACCGTGGGCGATCGACGCCAGACTCCAGATCGCAATGGTCACCGCGTAGCCGACACGAGTGCCGAGCCGGTCGATAAAACGGCCTACGAACAGCATGCCCATGGCATAGGCAGTCTGAAACGCAAAGACCAGATGTCCGTACTGGATTTCATTCCAGCCAAACTGGTGCTGTAAATTTATCTTCAGAACCGCAAGAACCTGGCGGTCCATATAATTCTTGGTCATGCCAAAGAAAAGAACCGCGCAAATCACCCAGCGAAAATGAGCAAAAATGATACCTTTGACGGAAGCGATGGAACGGGGATTGGAGTGCCTAATGGAATTCATCCACGATGATTTCTTGTTGCATTCAGAAACAGCTCGGCAACTCTACCATAACTACGCCGCGGCAGAGCCGATTCTGGATTATCACTCACATCTTTCGCCTGCAGATATCGCCGCGGACCGCCGCTTCCATGATTTGTCGGAAATCTGGTTGGAAGGTGATCACTACAAATGGCGAGCCATGCGGGCGAACGGAATTGACGAGCGTTACTGTACTGGCAACGCAACGCCGTACGAAAAGTTTTTGGCTTGGGCCCGCACCGTGCCGGCTACGCTGCGCAACCCGCTCTACCATTGGACGCACCTGGAACTGAAGCGCTACTTCGCGGTCGGCGATTTGCTCGACGAGCGATCCGCAAAAAACATTTGGGACAAGGGGAACGCCCTGCTCGCGACGCCGGAATTCTCCGTCCGGCACATCCTCAAGAAATTCCGCGTATTGGCGCTGTGCACGACGGACGATCCCTGCGACGACCTTGCTCACCATCAGACAATCGCAGCGGACCATCCCGGCTTCCGTGTCTATCCGACGTTTCGACCCGATCAGGCACTGCAGGTGAATGCCCCTGGCAAATTCAATTCATGGGTGGAGCGTCTGGCGGCAGCCAGCAACCGGTCGATCCTGAAGTTCAGCGATTTCCTCGATGCACTCCAACAGCGCCACGATTATTTTCACGCCAATGGAGGGAGACTTTCCGATCACGGTTTGGCGCGCTGCCCGGCCGACTGGTGCACTGAGTCCCAAGCCGCGGCGATTTTCGATACGGCCCGCGCAGGCTTGCCTGCGACAGTGGACGACCAAGTGCGCTTCGCCTCTTTCCTGATGGTGTTTTTTGGCCGACTGGATGCCGAGAAGGGCTGGACCAAGCAGCTGCACCTTGGCGCCCTTCGCAATGCCAACACCCGGCTGGTACGTCAATTGGGGCCCGACACCGGATTTGACAGCATCGGTGACGGGAATCAGGCGGAGGCGCTGTGCCGCTATCTCGATCGGCTGGACCAGGACCGCGCGTTGCCAAAGACCATCGTCTACAATGTGAATCCCGCGGACAACTATGTTTTCGCCACGGCCGTCGGGAATTTTCAGGACGGATCAATTGCGGGAAAAGTTCAATTTGGCAGTGCCTGGTGGTTTCTGGACCACAAGGAAGCGATGGAGTGGCAATTGAATGCGCTTTCAAACACCGGCTTACTTTCCCGATTCGTCGGCATGCTCACAGATTCCCGTTCCTTCATGTCTTTTCCGCGCCACGAATATTTTCGCCGCGTCCTGTGCGACATGCTCGGCCACGACGTGAAACGCGGCGAGCTTCCCAATGACATCCCGCTCCTTGGCTCGATGGTGAAAAATATCTGCTTCGCAAACGCGCGTGAGTATTTGGGCCTGGTAGCCGACTAACTCTGCGCCTCAACCGTGGAATGTTTTCTGACCGTGTAGTTGAGATCTTTCGGTCGCAGACGGCACTCCTCGAGGACGACATTTGCCGCCTGGGTCGAGTCGCTGGAGTGAGGGTGTCACCAGTTGTGCATGCTGCCATCGAGTTTGCGGTTTACAGGCAAGTACGCGCGTTCGTAGGGCCATTTTGCGGCCAGCGACTCATCGATGTCGACGCCAAGTCCGGGCGCCTCCCCGGGATGCATCAGGCCATTTTCAAAACTGTAGGAGTGCGGAAAAACCTGATCCGTCTCCGTTGCATGGCGCATATATTCCTGGATGCCAAAATTATGAACGCTCAGATCGAAATGGAGCGCCGCCGCCATGCAAACCGGGCTCAAATCAGTGGCCCCATGCGAGCCCGTTCGCACCTGATACATCTCCGCCAGATGGGCAATTTTCTTCAGGTGCGTGATGCCGCCAGCGTGAACAACGGTGGTGCGAATATAGTCGATCAGCTGTTCCTGGATGAGTTGCTGGCAATCGTAGATTGTATTGAAAACTTCACCGACCGCGAGAGGCGTTGTGGTGTGGCGTCGAATCAGGCGAAATCCTTCCTGCAATTCCGCGGGCGTCGGATCCTCCAGCCAGAACAAGTGAAACGGCTCGAGTTCCTTGCCCGCGCGCGCAGCTTCGATCGGAGTGAGCCGATGATGCGCGTCGTGCAGCAGATGCACGTCGGGCCCGAACTCATGGCGCAGCCGCGTAAAGAGCTGCGGCACAAAGTTCAGGTACTTCTCCGTTGACCAATGGTTTTCCGGCGGCAAGCCTTTTTCCGCAGGCTCGTAGTGCATCTGGCCGCGGCCAACCCCATAGGTGCTCTCGAGTCCCGGGATCCCCGATTGCGCGCGAATCGCTTTGTATCCGAGTTTCAGGTAATGTCCGACTGCGTTGACCGTCTCTTCGATGTCGGCGCCACTCGCGTGCCCATACACCAGCACGGCATCGCGCGAGGCCCCGCCGAGAAGCTGATACAGCGGCACGTTCAGGCTTTTCGCTTTGATGTCCCACAGCGCCGTGTCCACGGCGCTGATCGCCGACATGGTCACCGGGCCGCGGCGCCAATACGCTCCCTTGTAAAAGTATTGCCAGATGTCCTCAATCTTGCGGGCATCGCGGCCGATCAGCACGGGAATGACGTGATCGGTCAAATAGCTGGCGACCGCCAGTTCGCGTCCATTTAGCGTGGCGTCGCCCAGACCATAGAGTCCATCTTCGGTGATGAGTTTCAGCGTGACGAAATTGCGCCCGGGAGAGCAGATAACCACTTTCGCGTCGGTGATTCGCATTCAGCGGTTCCTTTGATTCGAAGCGTACACAATTCTGCGGCGAATGACGAACACGATTGTATCGCGTGGGAAGTCTGCTTCGGCACGAAATCAGGGGTTAGGAGTAGGGGCGGCTTGCGGCGGCGTTGCAGGCGCGGAATCGGGCGCAGCTGCGACCGCGGCGGCGGACGGGAGCGTTCCCCGCGAAATGATTTGCTGTGGAGTAGGAATCGTCGAGGAATCCCAGCCCCCGCCGACGGCTTCAACCAGTTGCACGCTGGCCACAATTTGTTGAATGCGCAGGTTCACCGCGATCTGCTGGTTGCTGAACAGCGTGGTCTGCGCGGTAATCACGTTGAGATATGGATCGATGCCCAGGCGGTAGCGGTCTGTGGCCAGGTTCAAACTTCGCTGTGCGGACTGGATCGCGGTGTCTTGCTCCTTAATTTCCTTGGAAAGAACGCGGAGCGCGGCAAGATTGTCCTCGACTTGTTGGAACGCAATCAGCACAGTCTGGCGATAGTTGGCGACGGTCTGATCGAATTGCGCGCGGAACTGTTCCATGGTGGCGCGCCGCAGACCGCCATCGTAAACCGTTTCAGAGACGCCAGGGCCAGCGGACCAGAAACGGCTGGGCCACGTGAACCAGTTACCCCCCTTGGTGGTTTCAAAGCCGGCAGAAGCGCTCAGCGTGACGGTCGGAAAAAACGCGGCCCTCGCGACGCCGATCTGCGCATTGGCTTGGGCCATCAGGCGCTCGGTTGAAGCAACGTCGGGGCGGCGCTCCAGCAGTTGCGATGGAACGCCAAAAGGAACGGCGGGAGGTGGCGTCTTCAAGGGCTCGATGGGGATCGAGAAGGAAGAAGCGGGCTGACCCACCAGCAGTGCTACGGCATGCTCGTATTGTGCGCGCAGAATGCCGAGTTGGGTATCTTGCGCGCGGGTGGCTTCCAGTTGCGTTTCCGCTTGCGCCACAGCTTCATCGGAGTCGATGCCCGTTTCGTACAGCGCCTTGGTCAGCTCCAGGGACTGCTCGTAAGCCACCACGGTGGAATCAAGCAGTTGCTTCAGAGCGTCCTGCCCGCGCAGTTGAAAGTAATCGACAGCAAGTTCGGCCTGAGCCGTCAGGCGGGTATTCTCCAGATCGGCCGCACTGGCCTGCGCGCTGGCGACGTTGGCGCGCACGGTATTACGCACGCGGCCCCACAAATCCGGCGTCCAGGAAGCGTCGAAGGGCAACGAGTATTGAGTAAAGGTACTTCCCGAAGCCGCGGCAGCGATATTGCTGTTATTGCTGGGCTGGTGTTGTCCCGTGATGCTGATACCGACAGAAGCGGTTGGGAAATATTGCGAGCGAGCCTGGCGCACTATCGCTCGCGCAGCCATGAAGTTCGCAAAAGCCGCGGCGACGTTCTGGTTGGAAATATTGATTTGCTGTTCGAGGGTATTCAACTGCGGATCGCCGAAAATCTCCCACCATTTACCGTGCAGCGTGGCGTCCTGCGGTTGCGCCTCTTTCCAGCCATCCATTTGCTTCAGATCGTCGGGAGTCACCTCCTTAAACGTTGCCGGTACCGGAGCGGACGGCGCCGGGCGATTGTATTTCGGGCCGACGTCGCAGCCCTGCAGCAGCAACACGCCGCAAATGAGCGTCGCCGAACTCCGCATCCAGGTTTTCGATTGCATCGCTATCCCTGCCTCCCTGGGGATTGAACGTTTATGGTCACGCATGCCGCGTTGTCTCCGCGTGGCTTGATCACCCGGCAGACTCCAACGGCGCCGGGTTCTGTAATTTTCCGTGAGCTCGCAGCCACTTCAGCCTCAAGCGATCCAGCGAGAGGTACACGACCGGAGTGGTATAGAGAGTCAGGATCTGGCTAAGGATCAAGCCGCCGATAATCGCAATTCCGAGCGGCCGGCGAAGTTCCGACCCGGTACCGGTCCCAAACGCCAAGGGCATAGCGCCGAACATGGCGGCCATGGTGGTCATCAGAATGGGCCGAAAGCGCAGAATACAGGCCTGAAAAATTGCTTCCTTCGGAGTCTTGCCATCATGGCGTTCCGCCGCCAGCGCGAAATCGATCATCATGATGGCGTTTTTCTTCACAATGCCAATCAAGAGAATAATGCCGATGAGCGCGATGACGCTGAGATCGGTTTTGAAGAGCATCAGGGCAAGAACCGCGCCGACGCCCGCCGAAGGCAACGTCGAAATGATAGTGATGGGATGGATGTAGCTCTCATAGAGGATGCCGAGGACGATATACACGGCCATTAATGCGGTAATGATGAGAAACGGTTCGGTGGCCAGCGAAGATTGGAACGCCTGAAGGGTGCCAGAAAACATTCCGCGAATGGACTGGGGCATGCCGATTCTCTGTTCCATCTCGATAATCGCCCGGGAAGCGTCGCTAAGCGCTACGCCGGGAGCGAGATTGAAGGAGATGGTTACCGAGGGATATTGGCCCTGGTGATTGACGGAGAGAGGCGCGGTATTCGCCTGGTAGCTAGCGATAACACTGAGCGGAACAACTGTGCCTTGCGCCGAGCGGATGTAAACATCCTGCAAGCTGGTCGGTGACTGCCAAAACTTGGGATCGACTTCCAGAACCACATGATATTGATTGATGCCCGTGTACATCGTAGAGACTTGCGCCTGGCCAAAGGCCTCGTACAGCGAAGCGTCGAGCGTTTGCGGAGTAATGCCCAGACGCGAAGCGGTGGCACGATCGTAGACCAGGGTCATCTCGAGGCCGCTGTTTTGCTGGTCGGTATTGACGTCCGTCAGGATGCGCATCTTGCGCATTTGCTGCAGCAGCACCGGCCCCCATTGCACCAGATCCTGCAAGTTGTCGCTTTGAATGGTGTATTGGTATTGCGCGCTGCTTTGCCGTCCACCGACGCGCAGGTCCTGGCCCGCTTGCATGAAGGTGTTCGCGCCGGGTACGGCTAACAATTTCGGGCGCAGGCGGTCGATCACCTGGCCGGCATTCACTTTGCGTTCCTGGAGTGGCTTAAGGCCAAGGAAAATGAAACCGCTGTTCGTGGGGCCGCCGCCGCCTGTGAACGCCATGACGTTTTCGACCGCCGGGTCGGTTTTAACAACATCAACGATGCGCTGCACGGCAGCCTGCATGGCCTGGAACGAAGTGTCCTGCGGGCCTTGAATGCCACCGAACACTGTGCCGTTGTCTTGCTGCGGGAAGAAACCCTTGGGAACGATATTGAAAAGATAGATGTTGACGCCGATGGTGATGGCGAGAACCACGAGCGTCAGGGTCGAGTGCTCCAGCACCCACCCAAGACTCCGCTCGTATGTGCCGAGAACCCACTGAAAAAATCGCTCTGAGAGACGGAATGCCCAGCTGCGGTCCTCTTCCCGGATGTGCTTCAGAAGACGCGAACACATCATTGGAGTCGTTGTCAGGGACACGAGCAGGGAAACCAGAATCGCCACCGAGAGGGTGACAGCGAATTCGCGAAATAGCCGGCCGACGATGCCGCCCATCATGAGAATGGGAATGAACACGGCAACCAAGGAGAGGCTGATGGAAAGCACGGTAAATCCGATTTCACGGGCGCCTTTCAAGGCGGCCATCATCGGCGGCACTCCTTGCTCGATGTACCTCGTAATGTTCTCGATCACTACGATGGCATCATCGACAACGAAGCCGGTGGCGATGGTAAGAGCCATCAAGGAAAGATTGTCGATGCTGTAATGGCACAGATACATCACGCCGAAGGTGCCAATCAGCGACACCGGGACCGCCACGCTGGGAATCAGGGTGGCCCGGAAATTCCTCAGGAACACAAAGACCACAAAGATGACCAGGCACACGGAGATTACCAGGGTGCGTTCCACATCCTTGACCGAGGCGCGGATCGTCTGGGTGCGGTCCAGCACAACGCGAACATCAACTGCGGAAGGAATGGAGGCCTTCAGAGCCGGAATCGCCTCGCGGACACGATCGACGGTATCGATGATATTCGCGCCAGGCTGCCGAAAAATAATGATCAGCACCGAGGGCTTGCCATTCACGAAACCCGCGGCGCGGATATTCTCCGTCGAATCCTCCACGTTGGCCACATCGGATAACTTTACGGCCGCGCCGTTGTGATACCCGACGATAAGGGGCATATAGTCCACGGCCTTCAGCAATTGGTCATTGTCGATGATGTCCGCGCTGCTGGTTCCATCGACAATCTGCCCCTTCGGGGAATTGGAGTTCTGGCGGCTCAACATCGCACTAACGTCCTGCAAGCCAAGTCCAAAGCTGTTCAGTTGCGTGGGATTGACGTCCACGCGCACCCCCGGAAGGGAACTGCCGCCCACGTTTACCTGCCCAACGCCCTGAATTTGAGAAAGCCGTTGCTGCATGATGGTCGAAGCGGCGTCGTAAAGTTTTCCGCGGTCATACACATCTGAAGTAAGCGCCAGGATCAGAATCGGAGCATCGGCCGGGTTAACCTTGCGATACGTCGGATTGCTGGGAAGGTTCGTGGGCAGGTAACTCCGCGCGGCATTGATAGCCGCCTGCACGTCGCGCGCCGCGCCGTCGATGTTGCGGTTCAGATCGAACTGCAACGTAATGCTGGTGGTCCCCAGATTGCTCGACGACGTCATCTCGTTCACGCCCGCGATTCTTCCAAACTGACGTTCGAGCGGCGTCGCGACCGAAGACGCCATGATTTCTGGGCTCGCGCCGGGCAAGCTGGCTCCCACGGAAATGGTGGGGAAGTCGATCTGCGGAAGCGCAGAGACGGGCAACACGCGGAAGGCCACGGCTCCCGCGAGTGCGATCGCCGCCGTCAACAAGGTTGTGGCAACCGGCCGCTTTATGAATGGAGCAGACAGGTTCATAGAATTAATCCGCCGGCACGACCGCGGCGCCGCCTTCTGACGCACGATGAGAACTGAATCGTTGCGCCAGCCGGTCGAAGAAAATGTAAATCACGGGAGTGGTGTACAGCGTCAGGACCTGGCTCAGCAGCAGGCCGCCAACCATGGAGATACCCAATGGACGCCGCAGTTCGGAACCGATGCCGGTACCGAGCGCGAGCGGCAAGCCCCCCAGCAATGCAGCCATGGTGGTCATCATGATCGGACGGAAGCGCAGCAGGCAAGCTTCGTAAATCGCATCCTCGGGTTTTTTGCCGTGATTGCGCTCCGCTTCGAGCGCGAAGTCGATCATCATAATTCCATTTTTCTTGACGATGCCGATTAGCAGGATGATGCCGATCAGCGCCACGACGCTGAGTTCGGATCCGCAAATCAGAAGAGCCAGAATCGCGCCGACTCCGGCGGACGGCAGGGTGGAAAGAATCGTGATGGGGTGAATGTAGCTTTCGTAAAGAACTCCCAGCACGATGTACACGGTGACCAGCGCGGCGAGAATCAGAATTGGCTCGTTGGACAGCGACGCCTGGAAGGATGCGGCGGTGCCCTGGAAGGCAGTTTGCACGCTCAGTGGCATTCCGATGTCTTTCTGAGCCTTCTCGATCGCCTTTGTAGCCGCACCGAGAGACGCATTGGGAGCCAGGTTAAAGGAGATGGTCACCACGGGGAATTGGCCCTGGTGGTTGACGGATAGCGGCCCGCTCTTCATTTCGAAGTGCGTAAACGTGCTCAGCGGAACGGCTCCACCATTAATCGAAGATACCGCTCCCGGGGCGGCCGATCCCGTGCTCACCGCGGTATTGGTGGTGGCCCGGGGGCTCGACGTCGCAGTCCCCGAGCCACCCGAGGCGGTCGTGGCCGTAACAACGTTGGTAGATGCGGTGGTCAACGCAGAGGGTGCGATGGCCGAGCGCACATAGATATCCTGCAATTTCGCGGGGCTGGACTGAAAATCGGGCTCCGTCTCTAAAATGATGTGGTACTGGTTTAGCTGCGTGTACATGGTGGAGATTTGCCGCTGGCCGAAAGCGTCATACAGCGTCTGGTCGATGGTTTGCGGCGTGATGCCCATGCGCGAAGCTGTAACGCGATCGACGACCAGGGAAGCCGCCAGGCCGGAAGTCTGCTGGTCGGTAGCCAG
>Ga0074045_10000060_pt1 | contig 87472 bp, 75 predicted proteins | sample BogForMeECP23OM2_FD_94442 | JGI IMG/M metagenome (GOLD analysis project Ga0074045, IMG submission 94442) | Bog forest soil microbial communities from Calvert Island, British Columbia, Canada - Bog Forest MetaG ECP23OM2 | ecosystem: Environmental > Terrestrial > Soil > Wetlands ... | reverse complement strand
GCAGGAGATCCTTCGCTCCGCCTGAAAAGCGGCTACGCTCAGGATGACGCCTGCCCTAGAAGTCATCACCACCAGCCATTTCCTAGCGTCCGGTTTCGCGGCGGAACTGCTTGCTCAACGTGAGCGCCTGATGTTGATAAGATGACCCGATGTTCGTGCCGTAGATCTTGTTCGGGCGGCACAGCAGCGGCATGTAGTTCAGGCGGCCCACAAGCTGCCCATGCTCCATCAGAAACGGGACCTCGTGGGCGCGAACTTCGAGGACGGCGCGGGTCCCTTTAACGTCGTTGGAACCATATCCGAAGCCAGGATCGAAGAAGCCGGCATAGTGAATTCGGAACTCACCGTCGGCAGGGTCGAATGGAACCATTTCCGCCGCATAATCGGGCGGAACACTCACTCGCTCTTTGGAGGCGAGAATATAGAAGTCTCCGGGCTCAAGGATGAGGTTCTTGGCCGCATTCTGATGGCGAACTTCCCAGAATTCCTCCGTCGAATAAAAATTGATCTTGTCCAATTCGATAGCTGGAGCATAACGCTTCGCTTTGTAAGCAATGATCTCGCCGGGTTCCGCTCCTTCCAGATTTACGGTCACCCTTAAGCCGCGCTCAATCCGCGCTTTGCTGGGAACGTCTTCATCCATGTAAACCAGAGGCGCTTCCCGGTCCAGGCCTTTAATCGCGCGGTCGCTGTAGACTGGATTGCCTTGCACAAAGCGCAGCTGGCTTAGCCTCATCCCGGCGCGAATAGCGACGGTAAATGTGCGGGAAACAACTTCGGCATAGAGTTTGCCTTTGTAGCCCGGTGGCACGCGATCGAACTCGGTGCCGTAATCGGTGATGAGGCGCGTGAAAATGTCGAGGCGGCCGGTCGTACTCTTCGGATTAGCTTTCCCCGAAATGTTTTCCGGCAGGTTCAGTTCTTCAACCAGAGGGATGATGTAAACGCAATCCTTCTCGAAAACTGGTGCGCCGGTGAGATCGACGCGGGTCATGCGCAGTTCCTTAATTTTGGTCTCGACCGTGCTATTTGGTCCGGGCAGAAAACTGGCGCGCACGCGATGCGCCATGTTGCCCAACCTGAGGTCAAGACTCGCCGGCTGGATATGATCGGGATTGATTGCTGGGGTAGCGATCACGTTTCCGCGGTCGATCAGGACACCGATTTCCTGGGACGGAAGTATTCCGGTGGTTCGGGCTTGCGAATCGCCGGCGGGAGGCTCGGGGCCGTTCTCAAAAGCAATCTGACTCTGGTTGGGTGTGGACATGTCTGGAGCAGCGCAATTCTAATCCTAAACTCGTTTTGGAGGCGTCATCCCGAAACTTGGCGCATTTCAGCCGGGTGAGGGATCCCGCGTGGAGCATATCTGCGCCGCCTACGATTCCCGCGAGATCCTTCGCTCCGCCTGAAAAGCGGCTGCGCTCAGGATGACGCCTTCGGGAAGTAAGCAGAGAAAGTCACTGTGCCATCGCGACCGTTGCCAGGCTACTGGTGCGCGGCTGGGCTGTCGCCGGGGCTCGAGGTCAGAGGCGCGATGGGCTGGGCGGCTTCGTGCTCGTGCGTAATCGGCTGGACATTCTCTTCGTCGCGCAGCGCGGGCAGCGCGGATTCCAGCGCAATCTCCAGCACCTGGTCCATGGTATCGACGAAGTGCAGCTTCATGGCGTTGCGCAGGTTTTCCGGAACCTCGGCCAAATCCTTTTCGTTGTCCTTGGGCAGGATGATCTCGAACAGCCCGGCGCGATGCGCGGCCAGCAGTTTTTCCTTTAGGCCGCCAATGGGCAGGACCTTGCCGCGCAGCGTGATTTCTCCGGTCATGGCGATGTCGCGCCGCACCGGGATTTTGCTAAGCGCGCTCGAAATCGCCGTGGCAATGGTAATGCCGGCGGAGGGCCCATCTTTCGGAATCGCGCCTTCGGGTACGTGCACGTGCAGATCGAGAGTGCGATAGAAATCGCGAGTCAGGCCGAGACGATGCGCACGCGAGCGCACGTAGGAGAGCGCGGCCTGCGCCGACTCCTGCATCACGTCGCCAAGTTTGCCGGTCAGGGTGAGCTTGCCTTTGCCGTCGACCACTGTGGCCTCGGTGCTGAGGATCGAGCCACCGACTTCGGTCCAGGCCAGACCGGTGACCAATCCCACTTCGCTTTTTTCATGCGCGAGCGTGTCGCGGAACTTGATTACGCCGAGGAAGTCGGTGACATTTTCGCCGGTCACCGTGACCGTGTAGTTCTCGCCTTCTTTCACAACCTTGCGGGCGACTTTGCGGCAGACGTTGCCGATTTCACGCTCCAGATTGCGCACTCCGGCTTCGCGAGTGTAGGCGCGAATCAGTTTGGTGATGGCGTCGTCGGCGAACTTTACATTCTTTTCCGACAGCCCGGCCTGCAGCATCTGCTTCTTAACCAGGAATTGCTTCGCGATCTCAAGTTTTTCCTGCTCGGTGTAGCCGTGCAACCGCAACACTTCCATGCGGTCCTGCAGCGCCGGAGGAATGGTGTGCATTACGTTCGCCGTGGCTACAAAGAAGACCTGCGAGAGATCGTATTCCACGTCGAGGTAGTGATCGACGAACATGAAGTTCTGCTCGGGATCAAGCACTTCAAGCAGGGCGGCGGAAGGGTCGCCGCGGAAGTCCATCGACATTTTGTCGACTTCATCGAGCATGAAGACCGGATTCTTGGTGCCGGCCTTCTTCATCATCTGAATGATCTGGCCGGGCAAGGCGCCGATGTAAGTGCGCCGGTGACCGCGAATTTCGGCTTCGTCGCGCACTCCGCCGAGCGACATGCGGACGAACTTGCGTCCGGTGGCCTTGGCGATCGACATGCCCAGCGACGTTTTGCCGACTCCCGGAGGTCCGACAAAGCAAAGAATCGAGCCTTTGGGATTCTTTACTAACTGGCGCACCGCGAGGAATTCGAGGATGCGCTCCTTAATTTTCTCGAGGCCGTAGTGATCTTCGTTCAGTACTTTTTCAGCGCGCGCAATGTTGCGGATTTCCTTCGAGCGCTTCTTCCAGGGCACAGCCAGCAGCCAGTCGAGATAGTTGCGTGAAACTGTGGACTCGGCCGACATGGGCGGCATGGCTTCCAGTTTCTTCAGTTCCTGCAGCGCCTTGTCTTTGACTTCCTTGGGCATGCCTGCGGATTCAACCTTCTTCTTCAGTTCGTCGAACTCGCTCTTCTCGCCTCGGCCCAGTTCTTTCTGGATGGCCTTGATCTTTTCGTTGAGGTAGTACTCTTTTTGCGCCTTTTCCATCTGCCGCTTTACCCGCGATTGGATGGTGCGATCCACGTTGAGTTTTTCGATTTCCACGTCGAGCACGTCGGCGATGCGGTTCAGGCGCTCGGAGGGATCGAATATCTCGAGTAGCTCCTGCTTTTCCTCGATGGAAAGCTGCAAGTTGGCGGCAATGATATCGGTGAGCTTGGCCGGATCTTCCATGCGCACTGCCGAAATCATGGTCTCGTAGTTCAATGCCTGGCAAAGCTTAACGTATTGCTCGAACAGGGTGGTGACGCGCTGCATGCCCGCTTCGATCTGGGCATTCATTTCGGTTGGATAGCGGGCCACCCGCACCGAAGCCTGCATGAAGCCATCCGCATCGGTGGCCTGGAGAAGCCGGCCACGTTCGATACCCTCAACCAATACTTTAATGTTGCCATCGGGCAGCTTGAGGCTCTGCACGATGTTAACAATAGTACCGACCTGATAGATCTCGTTCGACTTAGGCTCGTCGATGGAGGCGTCGTGCTGGGTGGCCAGGAAGATTTTCTTGTCCGCGGCCAGCGCCTCTTCCAAGGCGCGCACGCTGGACTCGCGGCCCACCACGAAGGGCGTCATCATATAGGGAAAGATGACCACGTCCCGGATGGGCATCATGGGCAACTTTCTGGTTTCGAATTTTTCCTTGGATGTAGTCACTCAATCTCCCTGGGCTTGCTGAATGACGATTCGCCGAATGACGATTACTTAATAGTGACTGCCGTCCTGCTTCCCCGCCACCTACGCACAATTAACAGTTTACTACTCTTTTGTTATGCACTGGTGGCCCGGCTGTGCTACCCCGCCTTTTCCATCATGGCGAGGCTGGCATTGCGCTTCTCCACCATCTCCCGCGTAACTTCGAACTCTTTCAGTTTCTTCTGGCTCGGCAAGTGGAACATCAGGTCGAGCATTAACTCTTCGAGAATCATCCGCAAGCCGCGGGCGCCCACTTTCCGGGCCATGGCCTGGCGGGCGATGGCTCGAAGGGCATCGTCACTGAACTTCAAGCGCACATTCTCGAACTCAAACAGACGCTGGTATTGCTTGACGATGGCATTCTTGGGGCGGGTGAGGATCTCGATCAAGGCAAATTCGTCGAGATCTTCCAGCATGCCGACGACCGGCATGCGGCCAACGAATTCAGGGATCAAGCCAAATCTGATCAAGTCCTCGGGCTGAATCTCGCTGAGCAATTCGAAATTGCGCTTGCGCGAAACTACGACATCCTCTTTTTCCGCCTCTTCGCCACCGCGGAAGCCAAGGGACTTCTTGCCTACGCGCCGGCCAATGATTTTTTCCAGTCCTACGAAAGCTCCTCCGCAGATGAAGAGGATGTTGGTGGTATCGACGGGAGTGAATTCCTGGTGAGGATGCTTGCGTCCGCCCTGCGGCGGAACGTTGGCAATCGTACCCTCCAGAATCTTGAGCAGGGCCTGCTGCACACCTTCGCCGGAAACATCGCGGGTAATCGAGGGATTCTCGTCCTTACGTCCGATCTTGTCGATTTCGTCGATGTAGATGATGCCGGTCTGGGCGCGGCTCACGTCGCCCTCGGCCGCCTGCAGCAGTTTGAGGATGATGTTCTCCACATCCTCGCCCACGTATCCGGCCTCGGTCAGGGTGGTGGCATCGACAATGGCGAAGGGCACGTCGAGCATGCGGGCCAGAGTCTGCGCCAGCAAAGTCTTTCCGGTTCCGGTGGGGCCAATCAGCAGGATGTTTGATTTGCTCAGCTCGATGCCGTCGCCGGCGGTCTTCTGCCGGTTCATGAAGATGCGCTTGTAGTGGTTGTACACCGCGACCGCGAGCTTCTTCTTGGTTTGCTCCTGCCCGATCACGTACTCATCGAGGAAGGTCTTGACTTCCTGCGGCTTGGGCAACTGATTGGGAGCGGCGGCCGGTGGTGTGGCGGTGCGGTCGTCTTCCAGAATCGAGTTGCAGACCGCCACGCACTCATCGCAAATGTAGGCCCGGGGATAGTCGCTGGGAGACGAGATCAGCTTGGCCACAGCATCCTGCGACTTGTGGCAGAACGAACAACGCAAAATCTCGTCGGAACCCGACTTATTTTTCACTCGGCTCTACTCCTCAAAACTCTCTTGCGGCCGGAGCGCGCTCCTGTCGAGCGGTACCTGAACGCCGCCTCCGCGCTTCGATTCCGCAGCGCGAAGGCAGATCATACCGCTTTTCCGGTCTTATAGATGATATCGTCTATGATTCCGTATTCCTTAGCCTGCTGCGCGTTCATGATGAAATCGCGCTCCACGTCCTTTTCCACCTTGTCGAGTTTCTGGCCCGTGTGCTTGGCTAGTAACTGGTTTGTAATCTCGCGCATGCGCAGGATTTCGCGGGCGTGAATGTCGATGTCGGTAGCCTGACCTGACAACCCTCCCATCGACGGCTGGTGGATAAGAATCCTCGAATTCGGTAACGCCAGCCTTTTCTTCGGCTCCCCGGCAGCCAGCAGCAGCGCCGCCATCGAGGCGGCCTGGCCGACGCACAGCGTCATAACATCATTCTTCACGTATTGCATGGTGTCGTAAATGGCCATGCCCGCGGTGATCGAGCCGCCCGGAGAGTTGACGTAGAGCTGAATGTCTTTTTCGGGATCTTCCTGGGCTAAGAAAAGCATCTGCGCAATCACCAGATTGGCGATGTTGTCGTCAATCGGCGTGCCTATGAAAATGATGTTATCGCGAAGCAGGCGGGAATAAATATCGTAGGCGCGTTCACCTCGCCCGGTCTGCTCGATTACCATCGGTACCAGCATCATTTGGGGATCGTTTGGTTTCATGGTTTCCCTAACCTATTCAGCTAACCTGTCACACTCCGCCCCGGAATCACGCTCTTCCTGCGCTGCTCGGGGGAGGATTGAAAGTGGTCCGCGAATTTCTCTAAATCTCTACGCGGACTGATGATATAAAAAATCGAGGGTCTTTTCGCTGCGGATTCTAATCCGGATTCTATCGAGGCCCCCATCCTGTGTCAAACGAGCGCGCACCGCTTCCGAAGTTTGTTTTGATTGTTTGGCCAGAGCTTCCACCTCCCGATTTATTTCCTCGTCGCCGACTTCGATTTTCTCAAGATCTGCGATGCGCTCGAGGAGCAGCGAAGACTTCACATCCTGCACTGCCTGGTCCCGCTGGCCGGCGCGCAGGCGGGGCAGGTCCATTTTCTTCAAGTCTTCCATCTTCATGCCCTGTGCGGCCAGGGCTCGCAGGCCGCGCTCCAGGCGCAGATCAATCTGGCGGTCGACTAGAGACTCGGGCACTTCAAAGTCATTGCGCTTCACCAGTTCCGCAACCAGCTTGTCTTTTGCGGCATGCTCGGTCTTGTGGCGCTTCTCGGTCTCGATGTTCTCGCGAATCTGCTTGCGAACCTGCTCCAGGCTGGTGAACTCGCCCAGCTCCTCGGCGAAATCGTCGTTGAGCTCGGGCATACTCTTCTGCTTGATGCCGTTCACCTTCACGGTGTAGACAAAAGTCTTTCCAGCCAGCCGCTTGTCGGAGATATCTTCGGGATAACTCACGTCGAAGGTACGCTCATCGCCCGCCGAAGAGCCGGTCAGGTGCTGCGTAAACTCAGGCACAGTGTTCTTGCCGCCGATTTCGATCAGCACGTCGTCCATGTGCACGGGATTGGCGCCGGCTTCTTTGACGTCGATACCATCTTTGGGCTTGCCATCCATCGAGGCCTGGGCGAAGTCGCCATCAGCCAGGGCGCGTCCTTCGATCGAGGTAAAAGTTGCGTGCTGCTCACGCACGCTGTTGAGGGCTTCCTCGACTTCCTCGTCGGTGACGGTAATCTCCGGCTTGTCGGCGCGAAGGTCTTTGTAACCTTCGACCTGAATTTCAGGCAGCACTTCGAAGCTCGCCTTGAAGCGCAACGGCTCGCCATCGTGCATGTGTAAGTCGGTTACGCGAGGCTGCGAAACTGGAATCAGGCCCTGCTTCTCAGCTTCCCGGCGAAAGTGCTTGGGGATGAGAGCTTCGATCACATCGTTCTTGAGACCCTCGCCAAACCGCTGCCGGATAACGGAAGGAGGCACATGCCCGGCGCGAAAGCCGGGCAGCCGGGCACTCTTCTGGTAGCGCTGAATCTGCAACTCGGTCTCGCGGGTAACTTCGGCGGCGGGAATCTCAACTGAAATCTCGCGCTTGACGCTGTCTTTGCCAGCTTCGTGGTTTGGGGTTTCGTTCTTGGCTTCAGTAGTTTCTGTGGGGCTCACAATTCGCCTTTCACACTCCGCAGCATTCGGAGGCTCCGTCGAGCAAACCGGCCGGAGCCGAATTCATACGGCGTTAATTTGAGTGTAAAGACAGAAGGAGAGCGAGGTCAAACAGGGGGTGCCAGTGGGCACCGTCCCGCAGTGGCATTAACTTAATGGTTCTGCCCTCCAGTCCAGCGACGTCGAGATACCTTACCTTACTTAGTTCGTTGGCTGAGATGCTTTCCGCCATTTTTCTTCTGCGGCCCGGCGTTTCGTCTTTCCGTCTTCCTTTGCCGCGACAATATCTCCCAACCCGCCGATCGCAATGGGCTCTTGATTCGGAAATTGGGCCACAAGCGTCAGGCTGCCTCCAACCGCCTCCACATAATTTCGCAGAGTGGAAAGCAGCAAGTCGCTTCGCTTCTCGAGACGCGAGACCCCGTCCTGACCCATATTGAGAGTGCGGGCCACGGTCTTTTGTGTTTTGTTGACTGCGTGCCTGAGTTCTCGCAGGGACAGTTCGCGCGCCACTAGTTCGCGGGTGCGAGCCTTGATCTTTTCCCGCCTCGTTGGGTTGATTTCCTTGAGTTTCTGCTCTAACGTCTTCATTGTTGTCTGGGCCCTCTCCTGAGTGCTTTTTCTTTGAGAGACGCAAGGTGCCGGTCAAACCTTGCGTCCGCCGCTTTGATGAGTTGCCGGTAAAACCGTTGCTGACTGCCACCTGATTTATTTCCGGCGACGAGCAATATGGCTTTTTGCTCGCGATCGAAAGCAAACGCGACGCGCCAGACTCCATCCGCCGCTTTGAACCTCAACTCCTTCATGTTGTCGTGCTTGGATCCATGAAGAGTATCGGCGTTGGGCCGCTTGAGTTGTGGTCCGAACTCTTTCAGTAAATTCGCGCGCGCAAGCAGTTCATCCTGGACCGCCGGCTCAAGCGCATCAAACTCGGGCTCGAACTCGGCGCAAAAATATACCTGCCACGGCACGTTCATATTATGGCTTTAGAATCATATGCTGTCAAATACATATTCGTTTGTGGCATTCTGCTCCTCCGCTTTCTTGGCGGCACAGAATCGAAAAGTGGGATAATTCAGTTGAGAGATGGATCTCCGGGGAGAGTGGCCCGTGAGAGCAGCAATTGGTGGTTCGATCTGCGTTGTCGTCGCGATGTTGGTTCGCCTGCTGCCGATGCTTTCAGCGGCCCAACTGCCTCCGCTGACCCTGGATAAGGAATTCCAAGATAAAGATAACGACCAAGAAGTCGCAGAGAAATTCGACTTTGACTGGAAAACCGCCGCACGATTGCGCCCCCAGTTGATGGCTCTGAGCATCGCCCCCGGGAGCCGCTATGCGACCGGCAGCCAAGTATTAGCAAAACTGGTTGAGCAGGTGGATTCCCCACAACGCGCCAAGTACTTCTGGGAACTGCGCATCGTCAATGACGGTTTTTTGAATGCTTATTCCTCGCCCGACGCAACCATTTACGTGGAGAGTGGACTCGCCGATCTCGCGGGCAAGAGCGCGGGGCTGTGGGCGGCTGTTCTGTCGCATGAGATTGCGCATGTTGTACGGCGCGATTGGGCGCGGCGCTATCTTTACGAACAGTCTCTGCGCGATCGCGGTGGGGCGACGATTGCGCTTGGCGACCCGGGGCTTCCCTCGGCGGAATGGATGGATTCGACCAAGGCCTCCGCAGATCTGGCGCGTTTTTGCCGCAAAATCGAAGTGGATGCTGACCTCGAAAGCCTTATGCTGATGGCGCGTGCGGGCTATCATCCCGATTTTGTGCCTGCGCTCCACCACTTGCTGCACGCCCAAAGCGCGGACAAAACTGAACCCTCGATATTTGCCCTGCACCCTTGTTGGGAAGAGCGAGATCGCGAACTGGATCACGCTTATGTTGCAGCCAGCATCGAGTTCGAGCACCGCTGGCCGGAAACCTATGCCTCGCCGGGAGGCAATCCTCCGATTTTGGTGTTTGCCGACAGGCCCATCGTGAGGAAGAAGAGCACCGGGGAATGGGAGATTCGAGTTCCCATACGCTGTCAGAATCTGGCCGGCGCTGTGGAAGTTGTTTTGCAAACTTACGCCATCGCGGCGTCCTCATCGTCCTCTTCCTCGAGCCCGCAGACCATGGCATCCGGCGCTGCGGTTACGGGTGACGACGAAGTACGAGAGCTCACGGGATGCACATCGCCCAAGACTACCGTGAGTTTCACGATAGCGGATGCATCGCGGAAAAAACTGGGGGCTGAGGTGTTTGTTCTGGGAGTTGAGGGTGCGGTACTGTCACGCGCAACCATACCGAAGTTGCGGCCTTAGTTGCGAATTGCGCCGACCTCGCGATGCGACGAGTAAATAGGGGCGCGAACGTCCCGCTAGCCACACCGCTCAACTTAGCAACCGCGAAGGCATCGCCAAAGTGTAAGTTGATCTAAGAAGTGTGAAGGGCAAAGCGCAGAGCGATTCTGGTTTGCATCTCGACTGCTTTGCCATTCACGGTTTGCGGCTGGAATCGCCATTGTTTCACTGCGGCGATAGCCGCTTCTGCGAGAAGGGGCTGCCCGCTTACCAGAACTACATCCTGTACGGCCCCATTCTTGCCGACGCGCAAATCCAGCACGACGGCGCCCTGCATCCCCTGCTGGCGGGCATCGTCGGGGTATTCCGGTTCCACGCGATTCAGCAACATGCTTTCCGCTACGTCCTGGGAAAGCGTGACAGGGCGTTCCGGCACTGCGGAAGGCGAGTGCTCCGTCTCGCTGGCATTCTTATTTTGAGCATCCCGGTTCTCTTTCCCGTTGGACAAAGAGGGTAGCGGCCGAGGAGTTTGTTTTGCGTTTTGGTTAGTGGGGACGCCGTTTGTTTGGGGCGCGGCAGCTGAGGTTTCCGGGTGAGCGGTCGCCGCAGAGGAATCGGCTGGCGATGAATGACTCGTAGTCCCGGCGTGCGACGGCGGCGCGGCGGCTTCTGGCGATGCGGCGCTCTGTTGCGGGCTTCCCGACCTATGTGCAGGCTCAGCCGTGGTCCAATTGGGCATCAGGCGGAGACCAACCAGCGCGCACATCAGGACGACGCATGCCAGAACCACTGCGCCGAGTGCAATCGTAAGGATGTCGAACAGACGGGACCGAGTTGGCTTGGATGTTTCCGAGGCGCAGGCAACCGCCGAAGTGTCTGACTTAGAGTTTTCCGGTTCCGCGGCTTCAAACTCTTCGGTTTGCATCGTTTGGGGCGAACCGTCCGGCCCTCCGGTCAGATTGCGCAGATCGACGCGCAGCACCGCCGGCCCGCCGACGTTTATATCTTGTGATGGAAGGTCATTGCAAGCTTTGCCAGTTGCGGCAGACGCGTCCTGATCTAGGGGATGGTCTTCTCGGTGATTTTCCGCGTGGACCTCGACTGGGGTCGTGATCATCGGAGACTCCAAGCGTTGCGGGAACTCTTCTTCTTGCGCTATTGCTACATTGTCAGTCACGACGTCAGTGGATGCTCCAACCTCAGTAATCGGCGGAGTCCCGACCGACTCCCGCTGACTTAGGGAATGAACTTCCGGATTGCTCTCTGCGTGGGCCATGTACGTGAAAGACCCCAGCTGCTGCTGCGAGTATTCTTTTTCTTCCTGTATGAGCGCCAGGTTGCGTGGTACCGGTTCAGCGCCGCCCCGAAGTTCTTGAGGCAAGGGAGTTTTAGGCGCAACGTCGGGAGACACCCGTTCCCGGGCCTTGCACACGGGGCAGACCTCCAGGTCGGCGGAGAAATACTTGTGGCACTTAGCGCAAGGCAGACCGAAGCCTGCTGGCGTTCGTTTGGGGGCGTCTACCATCAGCCCGTCCGCGGCTGCAGAAATTGGCTGTGTCTCGGTTCTCACTACATCTCCCCTCATTGTAAGCACTTAGGCAGGCGGGTGGAACGCCGGGGGATCTCGCTCTACCGTCCAACTGCGCAACTCGGGCGCAGGCACTCTCCTCTTTGATTAGCACAATGCGCGACGCGAGTCGATGGCCTCTTCGTGCCGTAGAAGCCACGCTGAGGCTCTCAACCGGAGGCTTTTCTCTATGCCTCCGAGCCCCAGCGTCAAATGCCGATGCAACCTACATAGAGGACGAGAGGATAAGACTTAATGTAGCTTGAAAGGAATAGGAAAGCCCTTTACGGCGGCCCGTTACGACCGATGCCTCACTGGCTCACCATTCTGAACCGCGAAGTTGTCGCTTGTACCCGCTGCCCGCGGCTAGTGGCGTATCGCGAGCAAGTGGCGCGAGAAAAACGCCGGTCTTACCGGGACTGCGAATACTGGGGCAAACCGGTGCCGGGTTTCGGCGATCCCGAGGCGCGGGTGCTCATCATGGGACTGGCTCCCGGGGCGCACGGCTCGAATCGTACCGGGCGCCCGTTTACCGGCGATGCTTCCGGGAAGTTCATGTTTCCTGTGCTGCATGAAACGGGGTTCGCCAACCAGCCCAACGCCACTGATCGCAACGACGGTCTTATATTAAAAGATCTGTATATTACGGCTGCGGTGCGCTGTGCGCCGCCTGGCAACAAGCCCACGCCGCAGGAACTGGCGGAGTGCTCGCAATTTCTTGACCGTGAGATTGCAGGATTAGAAAAGGTGAAGGTCGTGATCGCGCTGGGCAAGATCGGCTTCGACGCCTATCTGAATTATCTGAAGCGCTTAGGCTTGCTGCCCAACCGCCAGCCCTATCCCTTCAAGCGTTATCTATTTAAACATGGCGCCAGGTACGGGTTACCCGATGGCAAGGTGTTACTCGCGTCATACCATCCCTCTAATCAGAATACGCAGACGGGCAAGCTTACGCGGGAAATGTTTGTGGCGATCTTTAAAGAGGCGGCAAGACTGGCCGATGGATAACCTGAGCGCCGTCGGAGCCGGATCGCTGCACCCACCTCTCATTGGGGTCATAGCCCACAAGGCAGGGTCACGAACTGGGGCGGCGCCGATGATCTTGTCCGGAGACGGCGGGGAAGCGGGTCCCTCCACTCCGCTTCTCATTCCCTCTGGGAATAAGAAGCTCCGATCGGGATGACAGCGCTTGCTGATTATCTCAGCTGCGGAACCAACTAAAAGCCCACCATGACTGGTTCCGGTTCCAACCTGACGCCCCAGATTTCTTCGACGCGCAGCTGGATCTGTTCTTTCAGCGCAATGACCTCAGCCGCCGTGGCGCCGCCGCGGTTTACGATGGCGAGAGCGTGCTTGCTCGAAATGCCAACCCGGCCAAAGCCGAAACCCTTGTTGAATCCGGAACGTTCAACCAGCCAGGCAGCCGAAACCTTCTTGCGGGTCTCGAGCGCCGGATAGCTGGGCACGGTCCATCCCCGTGCGGCCGCGCGCTGTTTCAGATCTTCATGCTGGGCCTCTGACAAGACGGGATTCTTGAAGAAGGAGCCCGCGCTCTGGCAATCGGCGTCGCCGGCGACGAGCAGCATTCCTTTGAGGGCGCGGATATGGCGGACTGCTTCGCGAGTTTCGGCGAGATCGGGGGTGGATTCGCGGCCCTCGAAGTGGCGCTTGAGGTCGGCGTAGCTGATGCGCGGTTTGCCGCCGGGCGTGAGCGCATAGCTCACGCGGAGCACGACGAATCTTCCGCGCTGAGTCGTATTAAAAATGCTGGTGCGGTAGCTGAAGCCGCAAGCCTCGCGGCAAAGTTCGCGCACCTGACCATCTTTCAGATCGAGAACCTGGACCGACGCAATTGTGTCAGCCACTTCCTGGCCGTAGGCGCCGACGTTTTGCACCGGCGTGCCGCCCACGCTCCCGGGAATGCCGCTGAGGCACTCGACGCCGGCGCAGCGAGCCATTACGGCGCGGGAGACAAACTTATCCCAGGATTCACCGGCGCCGACGTCGAAAACAACCGAGCCATTCTCATCGTACCCGCTGCGTTGTTCAATGCCCTGCAGAGCGATCTTCAACACCAGGCCGGGCCAGCCGGAGTCGGCAACTACCAGGTTGCTGCCGCCACCCAGAACGAACAAGGGCAAGTCGCGGGAGCGAGCGAAGGCGACCGCCTCTTCGACTTCGCTGGTACTTGTGGCTTCGACGAAATACTTCGCAGGCCCCCCGATCTTGATAGTGGTCAGCGGCGCGAGCGGAATGTTTTCGAGCAAATGCACGATACGCAGTTCTCCGTTGTCAGTTCTCAGTTCTCAGTAAGATACGCGGCTTCGATGCTGTCTGAACGCTGAGAACTGAGAACCGGGAACTGAGAATTTCATCCTCAGTGTCCGTAGCCGCTGCCCTCGAGCGAGACCTTGCCCCGGAACATGCGGTAGACGATGAAGAAGTAGGTGAAAGCCAGACACATGCCGAAGGCCCACCAGACCAATCCGACGTGCAGGGTGTGGGGGCCGGAAAGCGCCCTGTCGATGGTGATGTCATATTGCGTGCCGGTGGTAGACGGCAAGAGGCGGGGATACAACCCGAAGACAGCGCCGACCAGCATCACGGTGAGAAAGAGGCAGGAGGAGGCGAAGGCTTTTTGGTCATCCCCTTTGCGGCAGAACTGAATCATGCCGAGCAGGGCAAGCAGAACTACCAGCGGAACCGCGTAGGCGATGGGATAGGCGCGATAATTCGCCAGGAGATCGCTGCGAACCATCAGGGTTGCGGGCAGGCTTACGAAGGTCAGGATAAACAGCACTATCCAAAGACGCTGGGCTGTTTTGCGTGATCGCGACTGCAGATCGGCCTCGGTTTTCACTGCGAGATACAGCGCTCCATGCACCGCGAGGGCGACGAGAGCGAGCACCCCGCCGATGACGGTATACCAGTCGAGAATTCCCGGCTGCACGCCGATGCGCCCGTCGGTCCAGAGCGGCAGGAAGAAGTAGCCGTCTTCTTTCAGGGGAACGCCGCGGACTACATTGGCCAGCGCGGCTCCGTAGAAAACGGCGAGCAGAACGCTGGAAAAAACGAACACTCCGTCGAAGAAGGATTTCCACAATCCGAAGTCAATGTGCATGCGCAACTCGACGCTGATGCCGCGCAAGATCAGCAGCCATAGAACAATCATCAGGGCGAGGTAGAACCCGCTGAACGCGGATGCATAGAGTAGAGGGAAAGCGAAGTAGAGAGTGCCGCCGGCGGCCAGGAGCCAGACTTCGTTGCCGTCCCATACCGGCCCGATGCTGCGCAAGGAGAGTTGTTTTTCGTGCTCCGTGCGCGCCAGAAACAGATGCAGGATGCCGACGCCCAGGTCAAAGCCGTCGAGTACGACGTAGGCCACGAGCATGACGGCGACAATCCAGAACCAGATGAATCCCATTTTCTTTATCCTTCAAGTAAGCGGCTTGCGGAAAAAGTATCTTCTACCTCGCGGGTTAATCTCGGGGACTAAAGCCCGCGATGGAGAAGCCGCTTTATCGCAGGGTTGAAGCCCTGCGCCACCCAAAATCAGCCACTACATCGAGTCTTTTCGGCATCGGCTGGTCCCTTAGTTCTACGACACGGTCAGCGGTGTGCTTTTAGGTGCGGCGGAGCCGCTCGCCGGCCCCTCGTAAATAATCCGGTACACGAGCACGACAAAGAGAATAGATAAAACGGCGTACAGTCCCATGAACCCGAGCAGGGTGAATAGACCATTGCCGCTGGAGACATATTTGCTGTAGCCCTGGGAGGTGCGAATCAAACCATAAACCACCCAGGGCTGGCGTCCCATTTCTGCCGTCATCCAGCCGGCGGTATTGGCGATGTAGGGAAGCGGAAAGCTCAACAAAAGCGGCCATAGCGCCCAGCGCGTCTGGAATAACTTGCCGCGCCAGAGCAGAAAGACTGCGATCGCCATGATCAGTACGAAGTACGTGCCCAGTCCGGCCATGATGTGATAGCTGTAAAACAATAGCGGCAGGGGGCCGGGCCATTGATCGCGCGGAAACTGATCCAAACCTTTGACTTCGGCTTTCGTGGTTCCATAAATCAGGAAACTCAGGACATCGTTTACCGCGATCGGATTGTCGATAGTCTGCTGCTCTTCATTGGGCTGCCCCAAGAGCACCATCGGAGCGCCGGCCTTGGAGCTGAACAGCCCTTCCATCCCGGCAAGGGCGGCGGGTTGATGTTCCGCCACGTAGCGGCCGTGAAAGTCGCCGGTGGGAAAAATCTGGGCGACGCAAGCGATGACTCCAGCAATAACGCCAACGCGCAAAAATATTTTGCCGTGCTCGGTGAATTTATCTTCGAGCACGTACAGGGCGCCCACCGAAGACATCACGAACGCGCCGGTGATCACTGCTCCCGACATGTTGTGCGCGTACTGCAGCAAGGCCCAGGGATTGGTGAGCAGCCCCCAGAAACTGGTGACTTCATAGACTCCATTGGGCAGGACGCGGTAGGCGACGGGATGCTGCATCCAGGCGTTGGTGACAATAATGAAGAAGCCGGAAATCCACGATCCTACAAACACCAGAAAGGCTGCTCCCCAGTGCTGCCGCGGGGAAAGCCGCTTCTCGCCGAAGAGGAAGAGCCCGAGGAATGCCGATTCCAGAAAGAACGAGAAGACTCCCTCCATGGCAAGGGGCTGGCCGATCACGCCGCCGGTAGTACGCGCGAATTGCGACCAGTTCGTTCCGAACTGGAATTCCATAGGAATGCCCGTGACTACGCCGATGAGGAAGTTGACCGCGAATATTCTGGCCCAGAAGCGCGCGGCCTGATTGTAGCGTTCGTCGTTGCAGCGGATCGCGACCGTCTTGAGGGCGACGATCAACAGCGCAAGTCCCATGGTCAGCTGAGGAAACAGATAGTGAAAAGTGACCGTGAAAGCAAAATGAAGCCGGTGCAGCAGCAATGCGTCCATAGGGGGACCTTAAAGGGAGGAGATTACACTTTCTGTGATGCACGTCACAAGGGCGCGGACCGCAAAAATTCGTCGCCCTACCATCGATTCGAGGGCACGTCATAAATGGATCGAAACGGCAGGGCGCCGAATACCACTGGTGCTAAAGCCCGGGTCTGTGTTGGCTTGGGGGGCGGCACGGCTAGAAGCCGTGCCCTACCCAAAACCATTCATCAGAGACCGCCTTCCGAAATATCGCCCAGAAATCACCGCTTAGAGATCGAGGTAGGCACGCACCGAGGTCATATCATCGCTGGTGCGAACCCGGAAGCCATAGCGCTTCATGATGACCTGCATAGCCACGTTATCGGTCAACATTTCGGCGGAGACGCGGCTTAGCTTCTCGTCCCGGGCAATCTGAAGAACCCGGCCGAGCAACTGGTTTCCCAGCCCGAGTCCCTGATACTGGTCGCTAACCAGGACTGCGACCTCGGCCTCATTGCCGGTTTGGAATTTGTTCATGCGCCCGACACCGAGGATCCGGCGCTCTCCGGTGCGAGCATCAGTACGCTCGGCGACCAGCACCATCTCGCGGTCATAATCGCCGAAACAGATGCGCAGCAGCCGTTCGTGCGCCACTCTGCGGCTGAGACTTAAAGAGCAGAAGTAGCGTAAATAAACGGTGCGGTCGGAAAGGGTCTCGTGAAATTTCACCATCAACGGTTCGTCTTCAGCACGAATCGGGCGGATCGTGACCGGTTTTCCATCCTTCGTAATCCACGACCAGACATACTGCAAGGGATAAGGACGAATGGCGGGTTTGGGCAATTGGTCGAGGGTTACAGCAGGTCCGTGCAATACGACCCGGGCATCGAGGGCCAGCAGACGCTCGGGGGAAGCCAGCAGGGGATTGATATCAATTTCGGAAATCCACGGTTGTTCGACGACGAGTTGACTGAAGCGGACCAGCAGTTGCTCGAGCGCCGCCAGGTTGACCGGCTTGCGCCCACGCACTCCCTTCAGCGCGGTGAAAATTCGCGTTTGCTCCATCATTCTCTGGGCCAGCGTCGTATTCAGCGGTGGCAGGGCCAGGGCGCGGTCGCGATAAACTTCGACCAACTGGCCGCCCGAGCCGAACAAGAGCACTGGTCCAAACTGTGGATCGATGCTGCTGCCGAGGATTAATTCGTAGCCATCCATTTTCACCATAGGTTGGACGGTAACGCCCGAGAACTGATCGGCCGCTGCTTTCTCCGCCACGGAAGCCTGGATCGCGCGATAGGCGGAGCGGACCGCCGCTTCGTCTTGCAAGTTCAGTTTGACTCCGCCAACGTCGGTTTTGTGGGTGATGGTTTCGGAGAAAACTTTGAGAACAATCGGGTAGCCGATTTCAGTAGACAGGCGCGCGGCCTCATCTTCGGTGGCGGCGACGCGGGTCTCCACGCTGGGGATGCCGTAAAGCGACAATAACTGCTTCGATTCGGGCTCGGTAAGCAGAGTGCGGCTGCGACTTCGGGCATTCTGAATGATTTGCTCAACCTGACTGCGGGATGCGTTTCCGAGTTCGGAGTTTTCTGTGAGCGTGGGCGTTTCGTAGAGGCCGCGAAGGTTGTAGGTGTAGCGCCACATATAAGTGAAAGCGCGCGCGGCGGTGTCGGGAAAAGGAAAAGTGGGAATACCAGCGGCGTTCAATGCAGCTTCGCCGCCAGCCACTGCGCTGCCTCCCATCCAACTGGCGAGCACGGGCTTGCCGTAGTCTTTGGCGTGGGGCTTGAGGCGCTCCGCGATATCGGTGGGATCGGTCATCCCCTGTGGGGCAAGGATGACCAGCAGGCCGTCGCTGTTGGGGTCCTGTGAAGCGACCTCGAGGGCGCGAGCATAACGCTCGGAATCCGCGTCGCCGAGAATGTCAATTGGATTGTTATGGCTCCAATGAGCGGGAAGGAAGTCACTGAGCTGCTTCAGGCTCTCGGGAGAAAGCTCAGCCAACTCTCCGCCATTTGCTACCAGCGAATCGGTAGCCAGAACTGCGGGGCCGCCAGCATTGGTGAGGATGGTAAGCCGCGGGCCTTTAGGACGAGGCTGCCGGCCGAGGACCTCCGCCATATAGAAGAGGTCAGCAATATTGTGCACGCGCAGAACCCCGGAGCGGCGGAAGGCTGCGTCGAGCACTTCGTCGCTGCCGGTGAGCGCCCCGGTATGGGAAGCTGCGGCGCGCGAGGCCGCTTCTGAGCGGCCGGCCTTGATCACGATGATCGGCTTGCTAAGCGCGACTTCGCGGGCGGCCGACAAGAACGAGCGCGCGTCGCCGACCGATTCCATGTAGAGCAGTATGCTCTTGGTGTGCGGGTCGTCGCCAAAGTGAGAGATCAAATCGCCCCAGCCAACATCCAGCATCGAGCCGGTCGAAACGATTGCGCTGAAACCCACTTGTTCGCGATAGCTCCAATCAAGGATGGCCGTGAGAAGCGCGCCGCTCTGGCTCAGGAAGGCGACGCTGCCTGCCTTGGGCGCATCCTTGGCGAAGGTGGCGTTCAGCCCGATCGTCGGGTTCATGATGCCCAGACAGTTGGGTCCGATCAAGCGCATGGGACTCCGCCGCAACTGTTCCTGAATCTGCTTCTCAAGCGCGGTACCCTCGACGCCTCGCTCTTTGAATCCAGCGGAAATCACTACTACGGACTTGACGCCCGCATCCACGCATTCCCCCATGATCTGCGGGACGGTCACGGCTGGAGTTGCAACTACGGCGAGGTCGACCGGCTGTAAGGGAATGTCGCAAACGCTCTTGTAGGCTGTAAGGCCGAGCACTTCGGGATGCCTCCCGTTAACGGCATACACTTTTCCTTTAAAGTCGCGCAGCAGATTCTGGACAACGGTGCGGCCTACGGTGCCGGGACGGCTGGTGGCGCCGATGACTGCCACTGAACCGGGAGCGAACATGGCGTCCAGGCCATGCTTCGCCAGGGCAGTCTGTTTCGCCGCATTCGACGTCTCATGCACAGGAATAGCCTCAGTTGAATTCACAAGAGTTCCCCATTTCCCGACTTTCATTTAAATTCGCGCCAGCGGACGCCGGCTGATCCCAGAGCGTTCGTAACCCCCATATTTAACCACCCCAAGCCGTCCGTCCAAGGGTAGCCTGTCGGGGGATACGTGAGTCCCGCTACCAGCCTCCGAGGCCGGCTCGCCACGATGCTGCTCAACTGCGAACTGTGAGCACTGGGCACGCCGCGTGAGCCACCACATTTTGGGCCGTGGTGTGCGCCAGGTGAGTGACCGTGCTCAGGGCCGCGTGCGCCGGGCGTAAGCCGAGAACCAGCAGATCAGCCGCCTGCGCACTGGCAATTTCCAGAATACGCTCCTCCGGGCGGGCGAACTGCCGGTTGAACTCGACCAGACATTGCACATCGCACCAAAGTTCGGCTCCTTCCGGCACAAGTGCCTTGAGACGCTGCATCCAAGATGCCTTGACCGCAGGCATGTCAAAGACACCCGCAGCAGGTTGATCAACCACATGGAGCAAAATCAGTTGCGCTTGATCTTCCTCAGCCAGGGAGATGGCAAAGGGCAGCGCAGCCAGGGACTCCTGCCCGAAGTCAGTGGCCAACAGAATGCGCCGGAATTGAATCCCGCCATCCGGCTTGCCGGGTACATTCGGTCCGACACTCAGAACCGGACAAGTAGCCTGCCGAAAAATCTTCTCGGCGACTGAGCCCATCAGCAACTTGCGGGTGCCGGTACGGCCATGAGTGCCGACGACCAGCAGATCAATGTCGTTTTCGCCGATCAGGCGGGAGAGCACGTTCCAGACCTCGCCGACTCCGGACAACACTTCGTGAGGCATTTCGTGCAGCTGTTCCTCAAGCTGGGTTGCCGCTTCGTTGCGCATCTTTTCCTCACGTTGCTGGTGGATGGGCCAGAGGTCCGGCGCAACGAAGAGGTAATCTTCAGCAGGCAACACGTGAGCGCCATATAGCTTCGCTCCGTACTGGCGGGCAATGGCCCGGGCGTAGGGTAATGCTGCATTGGAAAAGGGAGAAAAATCTGTCGCAAACAATATGTTCTTGAGCGCGATCCGCTTACCGGCTTCCAGGGTCTTCATGACGCACCTCGCAGGTTTTTGCCCCAATATGGCTTGCGGTAAGGCGGCACTTGAGGTGGATGCCACCTCGACCGGCCGTTGAACTCGCGGCTCTGCGAACTCAGGCGCGCCCGTGGAAAGCTGACGCTTCCATGACTTGCCTGCGATTGATTTTCCTCGAACGGTGCCCGCTAGACGATGCCCAGTGTCACGCCGTTTCGTGATCCTGGTCACACCTGGTCGGTGATACAATCGGCCCTGGACCGGTGGTGAATGCGCGCTCCCTACGGACTGAATATCCTCGAGAATTGCCTTTCGTGTCCGGTGCGGGAGGACCACATATTCTGCAATCTGCCAGTAGCCGCGGTGGCGAAGCTGAATGAGATTAAATCCACCGCAGTCTATCCGAAATCCGCGATGCTGTTTATCGAGGGGCAGCAGCCTCGGGGAGTATTTGTGCTTTGCGCGGGGAAGGCGAAACTCTCCACTTCGTCGGCGGAAGGCAAAACCATCATCACTAAAATCTCAGAAGCGGGAGATGTTCTCGGGCTGAACGCCACCATTTCCAACCGGCCTTACGAAGTGACTGCCGAGATGATTGAGCCGGGCCAGGCAAACTTCATCACCCGCGATTCGTTGCTCCACTTCATGCGTGAGTATGGAGAGGTAGCGGTGCGGGTCGCGGAGCAACTCAGCCGCAATTACTACACGGCGTATGAAGAAATCCGGACTCTGGGACTAAGCGCTTCGCCCTCCGAAAAACTGGCGAGGCTGCTGCTGGGATGGTGCAGTACGGCGTCCAATGGAGATCCTGTGCACCTGCAGTTGACGCTGACCCATGAGGAGATTGCGGAAATGATTGGCACCAGCCGTGAAACCGTCAGCCGCTTGTTCTCCGACTTCAAGAAGCGGCAATTGCTGCAGTTGAAGGGCGCCACACTGATCATCCGCAACAAAGCCGCGCTGGAAAAAATGGTCAATCCCTGAAGGCCTACCCACAAGGACAAGCGTCATGAGACGCGTTGCAGGTTATCGCGCGCCGGATCCGGGGACCCAACCCAGCCATTTGCATCCGCCATATGTGTCGTCACTCAAGCGGGCGCCGACGAAAGCGGCGATTCTAATCCCCTACACTTTGTCCGAGGTCACGGGACCAGCATTCGGAGCCGCACTCGTCGCGCCCCAGGCCAGCGATTTGACGCGCCAGCACCGTGGCGAACCACTGGGCGAGCGGATCATTGTGAGCGGCCGGGTCCTGGACGAAAACGATCGTCCGATGACGAACACGCTGGTGGAAATCTGGCAGGCGAATGCGGCTGGGCGATATTTGCATGAATGGGATCAACATCAGGCGCCGCTGGATCCGAATTTCACGGGATGTGGACAAGCCATAACTGATAGCTATGGCCGCTATCGTTTTGTCACCATCCGGCCGGGGGAGTACCCCTGGCGAAATCATGACAATGCATGGCGGCCGGCGCACATTCACTTTTCAGTCTTTGGTCCGGCGTTTGCGACGCGACTGGTGACGCAGATGTACTTCCCCGGTGATCCGCTGCTTCCGTTTGACCCGATCTTCAATTGCACGGCGGATGAAGAAGCCCGCAACCGTCTGATATCCGTCTTCGACTGGCAAACTACGATTCCCGAGCAGGCGCTGGGTTACCGGTTCGATCTTGTCCTGCGGGGGCGCGATGCTACGCCGATGGAGAATGACGAATAAATGAGTTTGAGCGCGACTACATCGCAGACGGTAGGCCCTTACTTCAAGATTGGTCTTCAGTGGTTGAACTGCGACAATCTGGTTGGTGAAGGTGTTTCCGGCGAGCGCGTTACCATTGAAGGAAGAGTTTTCGACGGCGATGGAGTTCCGGTGCCGGATGCGATGCTCGAAATCTGGCAGGCGAATGCACACGGGAAATATGACCATCCGGAAGACACACAGGATAAGCCGCTGGAGCCCGGATTCAAAGGATACGGACGAGTGATGGTGAATGCAGAGGGAGTTTTTCGTTTCACCACGATCAAGCCCGGGCCGGTGCCTGGGCCTCGCGGCGGGGAGCAGGCTCCGCATCTGGTGGTTTCGGTGTTCCTGCGTGGAGTGCTGCGCCGAATGGTGACGCGAATCTATTTCCCCGATGAACCACGCAACGGCGGGGACTTCGTTCTTAATCTGGTAGACCCAGCGAGGCGTTCGACTTTAATCGCAAAAAAGATCGCAAAGACGATCCCTGGCGGTCCGGACGCGCTGGAATGGAATGCGGTTTTGCAGGGACCGGAAGAAACGGTATTCTTCGACCTGGGTTTGTAATCAGTTTGTAATCACCTGGTGTGTAATTATTTGGATGGCCTTGTTCGATCCACTGTTCGGCTCAGCAGCGATGTCGGAAGTCTTTTCTGACCGCGCACGTCTGCAGCATATGCTGGACTTCGAGGCCGCGCTGGCGCGGGCGGAGGCGCGGTGCGGTGTAATCCCTGCGGCTGCGGCCGCGGCGATCGCTGCGAAGTGCAGGGCGGAGCTGATCGATGTCGAGGCGCTCGCGAGTGCGACCGCGGCTTCAATAAATCCCGCGATTCCTTTGGTCAAGCAGCTCACGGCACTCGTCGGGAAAGAGGATTCTAAGGCAGCGCGGTTCGTTCACTGGGGCGCAACCAGTCAGGATGCGAACGATACTGGTTTGGTTCTGCAGATCAGGAAAGCTTTCGTCATTCTTGAAGTTGATCTGGATGCCCTGTGCGCGGGTCTGCGTGAACAGGCCCAGAAGTACCGGTCCACGCCGATCGCGGGCCGGACACTGATGCAGCATGCGCTGCCTACAACTTTCGGAGTCAAGGTTGCAGGCTGGCTGGACGCGATGAATCGGCACGGCGAGCGGTTCGTTGAAACCAGGAGACGCGTCCTGGTTTTGCAGTTTGGCGGCGCAGTTGGCACCCTCGCGGCTTTGCGAGACAAGGGATTGCAAGTGGCTGAGGCGCTGGCGGAGGAACTGCAACTTGAGTTGCCCGCCTTACCTTGGCACGCGCAGCGCGACCGGATCGCGGAAGCGACAACCACGCTGGGCCTTTGCGCGGGCACGCTGGGAAAGATGGCGCGCGATCTTTCCCTGCACATGCAGACCGAGATTGCAGAGGTCTTCGAACCGGCGGGGAAAGGTCGCGGCGGCTCCTCGACTATGCCGCATAAACGCAATCCTGTCAGTGCCGCAGTCGTTTTGTCGGCAGCGACGCGAGTGCCGGGTCTGGTCAGCTCCATGCTGAGCGCGATGGTGCAGGAGGATGAGCGCGGCGTGGGCAATTGGCATGCGGAATGGGAGACACTTCCACAAATCTTCCGCCTCACTGCCGGAGCGCTTCGTCAAATGACGACGATTGTTCCTCATCTCGAAGTGGACACGGCGCGCATGAAGCGCAATCTTGAAGCGACGAACGGCCTGATTTTTGCCGAAGCGGTCACGATGGCGATAGCAAACCACATTGGCAAGTCTGCGGCACATGAGTTGATCGAAGAGGCGAGCCGGCAAGTGCGCGAAACGGGAAGGCATCTTCGCGAGGTGCTGGGAAACGATCGCGCCGTAACTGAGTTCCTGACTGCAGCGGAGCTGGATAGCTTGTTCGCGCCGGAGAACTACCTGGGCGTCGCTGAAGAGTGGGTGGATCGGGTGATTGATGCCAGCCGCGAGCTCGGGCACGAGGATGAAAAGTAGTGTTTGTCATCGCGGAAAGGTTAGGCTATGCCGTTTGTCGAAGTTGGAGAGTTGCGGACACACTATGCGCTGAGCGGTGACAAAGATCGTCCGGTGCTGGTGTTCTCGAATTCCCTGGGCACCGATCTTTCCATGTGGGATGCCCAAGTGGCGAAACTGGAAGGCCGCTTCCGCATCCTGTGTTACGACACGCGCGGCCAGGGGCAGTCCTCGGTGACCCCGGGCGACTACACCATCCAGCAATTGGGCCGGGACGTGATTGGTCTTCTGGATTCGCTTGGCGTCGACCGAGTACATTTCTGCGGTCTGTCGATGGGCGGCATGATCGGCGTCTGGCTTGGAATTCACGCGCCCGACCGGCTGAATCGTCTGATACTGTGCAACACGGCAGCTTGCATCGGCACGAAAGAGATGTGGAACGCGCGCATCGCGACCGTACGCAAGGATGGAATGAAGCCTGTGGCGGCTGCGGTCGTCGAGCGTTGGTTTACGCCGGAGTTCCGTGCGTCCAACGGAGAACAAATCTCAAAGACAAAACGAATGCTGGAGAACTCGCCGCCGGAGGGTTACATCTCGTGTTGCGCCGCCGTGCGGGATATGGATCAGCGCGAAGAGGTTGCACGAATCAAGGCTCCGACGCTCGTTATCTACGGCGGACTTGACCCGGTATCGCCCGCATCCGATGTTGAGTTCCTTACCAACCAAATTCGGGGAGCCGGAAAAGTTGAACTGCATGCCGCTCACCTCTCGAACGTCGAGCAACCCGCTGCCTTCACGGAGGCGGTGAGGGACTTTCTTTCTATATGAGACAGAGCACTTCAAGGACTCGTTTTTATGACTCTGATGAAAGATCGCAAGCGCTATCAGCAGGGCATGAGAATCCGGCGGGCTGTTCTCGGCGATGAACACGTGGATCGAGCGGTGGCCACAACCACCGACTTCAACCGCGATTTCCAGAACTTCATCACTTGCAACGCCTGGGGCGACGTCTGGGCGCGCCCGGGACTTCCACGCCGCACCCGCAGCCTGATCACACTTGCCTTGATGGTCGCGTTGAACCGAGTAGAGGAATTCCGCATGTACGTGAAGGCCGCCTTGAACAATGGAGTTACACGCGACCAGATCAAAGAGGTTTTGCTGCACTCCGCCATTTACTGCGGGATCCCGGCGGCGAACTCGGCTTTTCGCATGGCCTCCGAGGTTTTCAAAAAGGTGGACGGCAAAACCAAGACAAATTCGAAGAAGAAGAAACAATCATAGTTTCATTGCGAACCCAAGTCGGAATTGTTGGTGCGGGGCCGGCCGGTCTCGTGCTGTCTCATCTTTTGTATTTGCAAGGGATTGATTCTGTTGTAGTCGAAAACCGCAGCCGTCAATATGCGGAGCAGCGTGTGCGCGCGGGCGTACTGGAGCAGGGAACTGTTGATCTGCTGGCGCAGATGGGCGTTGGCGATCGGATGAAAGCTGAAGGCTTGGTCCACCATGGAATCGAACTGCGCTTTGCCGGGCGCGGTCATCGCATCGATTTTCAGGAGCTAACCGGCGGGAAGGGGATCACGATTTACGCGCAGCACGAAGTCCTGAAAGACCTGAATAATGCCCGGGTCGCGACCGGGGGCCAGGTCCTTTTTGAGGTTGAAAACGTCAGCGTGCATGACTTCGGTGGATCAAGGCCGGACGGATACAAGACCGACGGCGCCAAGCCGAAGGTCCGATATCGGAAAGATGGAAGCGACTGCGAACTGACCTGCGACTTTATCGCCGGCTGCGACGGCTTTCACGGCATCTGCCGGCCCAGCATTCCGTCGGGTGTGCTCACCGAGTACGAGCGGACTTATCCTTTCGGATGGCTGGGCATTCTGGCCGATACGCCTCCCTCGTCTCAGGAATTGATCTACAGCTACCATGATCGCGGTTTCGCCCTGCTCAGCATGCGCACGCCGCACATCAGCCGCTTGTACCTGCAATGCAGGCCCGACGAGAACATCGACGACTGGAGCGATGAGAAGATCTGGCAGGAACTTCAGATCCGCCTGGCTTCGAAGGGATGGTCGCTTACCGAAGGGCAGGTTCTGCAAAAGGGCGTGACCGGCATGCGGAGCTTCGTGGTCGAGCCCATGCAATACGGCAGGCTTTTTCTAGCCGGAGATTCGGCGCACATCGTTCCGCCGACTGGAGCCAAGGGATTGAATCTGGCGGTGGCCGATGTTCAAGTTCTCGCGCGGGCGCTCAAGCACTTCTATGACACTGGGAGCCATGAATTGCTCGATACTTATTCTGAAGTTTGCTTGCGGCGTGTCTGGAAGGTGCAACGGTTTTCCTGGTGGATGACCTCGATGCTGCACCGCTTCCCGGATGAGAATCCATTTGATCAGCGCCGCCAACTCGCCGAACTCGATTACGTAACCAGTTCCCGAGCCGCCGCGCAGAGCCTCGCCGAGAATTACGTCGGGCTTCCGATGGAATAAGAGCCGTCCGCATGGGGAGCCAGCTGATAAGCAAGGGCGCATGCTTTTATCTTTTTCGCTTTGTGCGCTTCTCTTGACTGGAAAGAGGCGGACTGGAAAGACGCTGGATCACCTCCGGCGGCAGAGGCAAACCCTTCAACCGGTGGGCCTCGGTGGGGTGAGCGCCAGCCCACACGCGCGTCTCCCAACCCTCCATCGCCAAAGCGCCATCCAGAAGAAGTTTGTGGTGGATCACAAAACTGCTCTTTCTCCACTCCGTTACGCAGGATTCCGCCACCAGTTCATCACCGAACCTTGATGGCATAAAGAACTGGGCCCGGGCTTCGACCAGTGGAATACCAATTACGCCATGGGACTTGAATAGCTGCAGCAGAGGCAGCCCGGCAGCGCGAAACAGGGCCGATGTGCAGTTATCGAACCAGCGGAAATAATTGGCGTAGAAGACGATCTGGGCCGGATCACAATCTGCGAACTCTACCCGAATTGGAAGACGATTCTTAAACATGATCAACCTTGCCCGGAGGAACGCTACATCCCTCGCTTGCAGCCAACGGAGACTGGAGAGAGCTAAGTTTCCTGGATTAAACGTTTAGGCAGACCAACTCTGTGTCATCTGAGAAGCGACCCCGTAATCTCGTTCCACTCTTCCTGCAGGGGTTTGCCCTGATGAGATTTGCCGGCCCTTTGATACCAGTATGCGGCATTGGACAAATCACCCTCCTTGCGATGCAGATAGGCGTGTACCCACGCGCCGGCGGGACCCTCGTCCTGTTGCGCCAATTGATGAGCTTTCTTCCAGTCACCCTTGGCATCCCACCACAATGCAGCTAATGCCAAGCTCAACTTCGTCGGCGGATCGCCGCTCGCAAGGGAATTCCGGAACTCCTGCAGCTGCATAGGAGGGAAATTATACGTCCATCCGGGCGCAGACCCGAGTTCTCACGCCTGCAACCTGGGCGCATCGTCGCAGACGAATAATACAACTGATTCAGCCAACCGGAGCGGAGCTTCCGCGGGAAACGACTTCCAAGTGACAGGGGCATTTCTGGGCAGGCGAGACACGCCTGGCGGCTGGCGAACCGGAAACCGGTTGGGGATACGCTCCCGGAGCCGACAATCCATTCAGAATACTGGGTTTTCCACAGCACGTCGGTTTCGCCCAGAGCGGGCGCTGGGCGCGATTTTCCCACGAAGGACCCCCAACTAAAAATAAAACTAAGAAACAGCTTGGATAGTCGCCCAAGATGGAGTATTTTTGCCGACATTGAATCTGGAGCAAGGCCGGTTTTCACCAAGCCTAGATTTGGGACATCTCGATTCGCGATGAACCCCTGCCATCCGAGAGAGATTCCAGGTTAAGTGAATATCCCGCCGGCTCCCAAGGATCCCGCCGTGAAATCTCGTCATTGCCTGTACGCCCTGATCGCCTTTTGTCTGGTTGGCTGCGATTTGTTTGCAGGCGCCGGCCAACAGCCCCCTGCCAGCAACTCGACCCGCGCCGCGATCGCCGATACCTCTTTGCCGCAAGACGGAACGGTCCCGGCCTCATCGCAGTTCGCGATCGCCGGTCCCATGCGATCTTTTCTGCGCATGGCAGGGATCAGTCAAGGGGTGAAGCCGGAGGAGGTCATGCCCCTCCTGAGCCGGAACGTCTTCATGCAAGGCTACCGGGGTTCTTCCAAGCCGACGGAGTTCCTCATTCTGCTGAGACGATATGTGGCACAGGCCAGAGAGCTGGAAAATTTGGCCGCCGGTAATGGCATGACGATTCGGGTTTCAAATTGCGATGAGGCTAAACCGCTTTTGCGAATTCTCGGTTATCGAACCCTGGAAAATTGTGGGGATCCGCACACCTCGTTGCAGACAGAAGATCCCGAGCGGGCTTTCCTGTCCATCGATTCCGGTTTCCCCCTGCCCGAATTGGAACTGACGCTGCAAGGAGGCAAGCCCTTCGAATACCCGTTCTACTCTTCTTCTGTGCCTGTGATGTTTGCCGAGAGCGCTTGGACCATGGCGAGCCGGAGGAACCACAGGGAAAGCAGCAAGGATTTGATTGACACGATCCTCAGCGACCAGGCAATGGCGCGGCTCTACTGGTCCCTATCGAAGCTCGACCCCGAAACTAGTAGGGCTTTGCAGCAAACGATTGGGATCGGGAAGCTACTCCCCTACGCCGCAGTCCTTGATTTTTATGGAAGAGGCCTCTGCATCAGCGGCGGGCGAGTTGTCGTACCGGGCGGAGTGGATGCGGAATCTGGATGGAAGGATCTGGTTGGAGCCAGCCCGTCATCCCCGGCTTCTTTCGTCGAGAGGTTGCTGGCCAGAGACAAGGGTTGGATGGCCGCTTATTTCGACGTGCTTTCGCGGGTCAATAAAAACGAGCAGGCGTATTTTACCCGGCCCGACCGGCTGCGGCTTTTTTACGATGGATTGCGTTCCACAGATCCCGCGGTCAAGGCCACGCGGGGCTCTTTCCGACCGGCGCCGGCAATGCTGCTTTTTGCCACTCGACTTCAGTTGGAGAACGGTGAGCCCCTCATTCCCGGAAATCTCGAAGTATGGAAAGACATTCTTCTTCAAGGGCCGAATTTCAAACTCCTGCACCGGTCGGGAAGGTGGAATCCCAACCTGAACGGTCCGGATCAACTTGTGCAATTGATGTTTGCCCTCTCCCGGGTATCGCCCGATGGCGGGCCGTTGCAGATGTACATGGCGATCAGTGAACTTGATAGCAGGCGACTTCCGGGACGCCGCCTGGCACCGGAAACGGTCCGCTTGTTGGCACGCAGGTTCGACGAATTCGACGATCAGTATCGGATTTTTTCCGAGTTTCCGGAGCTAAGCGATGAATCGATCACATTGTTCCTGAATGTGGTTCAAGCACTCGACGGCGCGCCCGGCTCGATGCGCGGGAACGCGATCGGAACCTTTCAGGCGAATGTCGGCCTCTGGCAAATTCTGGCGCGCCAGGGACAGATTTCAACCCAGTACTTGAATGACTCGTGGCAGCAGGTGATCAAGCCTTTCGCCGGGGTTCGATCGGCTGCCCAAACGTATGAAGCCGGGCGGACTTCGCTGGGGGAACTATTCCGGTTTACAACTGGCAAGAGTAGAGCGTCGCAGGACGAAATCGTCGACCTGCTGGCAGGACCCAGGCAGACCACCCCCGAAGGCATGCAGATGCACCGGGAAGTCGCTCACAGAATCCACTCCGTATTAGCTGACCAACGGCTGGTGTCGCTCGACACGCTGCTGACGCTGGGGGATGCGCTGACGGAGAAGGCGCGAGGAAAGCAACTGCAAGATTACATGATCCTGCTGGCTGGCCAGACGCGGGAATTTGAGATGCCGCGGCCCATCTTCACCAACGGCGAGAGATCGGAATGGGCTGCGGGAATCTATAACAACCATCACACCGACCTGGAGATGCGAACCGAGTTGCCCAAAGTGCTCAAGTCTCCAACGGCCTCGCGCACACAAATCGAAGACGCGCGCGGCCAGCTGGCCTCGTTCCTGAGAGACACGCTCGTGGGTTTGAACTATGCCTATTACGAGCCGCCGGGGGCGCAGGCTCTGCACAATAATCCACTATTTGTCCGCTCCCACGACTTTGCCGGGGAAACGGTCGGTGGCATGAAGACTGTCTGGAAGGCGCCGGAACTGATGGGAAAGGGTACTCCCGCCGGTGGTGGGGCTCATTTTGTAGGATCGCTGGCTGACCTCCCGTACGCTTTGGCTGAGCTCGAGCAGGATTTCATTTCGCCGGACAACGTTCAGGCACTGATCTGGAGGGAGTTGACGCCGGAACTGCTGACCAGCGCGATCCTGCCCCGTTGGTGGAGCGTCAGCCCGATGGAGCTGCACGCGATCGCTCTCTATCAGCGGACCGGGGAAGAGCTCCTGACCGCTTCCGCGGAGGACCCGGCACTCCGAAGTAAGGTTGTGAATATTCTCTCGGACCGATTGCTTCCGCAACGGTCAAGGCTGGTCGAGCAGGCGCTGAGTACCGGGCGTGTAGCGGAGTTACTTCCTCAAATGATGCCGGCAGACACGTTCTATCTGGCGGCGGAGTTCCAGCAAAAATACCCGGAACAAGCGGGCGGGTTGGGAACCGCCACCCAGGAACTTCAACAACTTTGTCATCAGCACCCCGAACAGGTTAATTGGAAGCGCTTGTCGCACGATTTTGGCACGCCGCATCCCAGCATCGCTCAGAACTATGGTCTCGAATTACTGAACGTAGCCCCGATGCCGTCGTTCTCTGGATATCCCAGCCGTTTATTGGCAGAATCGTGGGATTCGCCCAATCTGTACTGGGCGCGTTTGGCCGATGAAGGGGGATATTCTCCGGTAATGCTGAACCACCTGGTGCCGGAGCTTACCCAGCGGATGGTCGAGAGGATATTCGCTACCGACTTCGAAGATTGGACAGCGCTGCTTCGGGCAATGAATGAAACAGGCAAAGAATTTCGCGAGGGCAAGTTGACCTCGTCTGCAACCCAGCGGTCTCAGGCCGCGGAGTAGGAACTTGGTGCCATGGCAAGGAAATTAGTTCCGCTGATTCTGATTTTTCTGGGGACGGGCATCGTAGCTCAGGATAGCCCGGACCTTCATGTCGTTGTCAACATGGTGCAGCTCAACGTGGCGGTGACGGAAAAGAATGGCAGCTACGTTACCGGCCTTCGCCCGAAGGATTTTGTCATCCTCGAGGATGGGATTGTGGAGAAGACCGCCACCTTTGCGGAAGGGAATGAACCGATTCGAAGTCTGAGCGAACTTGCGGAGCAGGACTCATCTCCGGCGACGGGTAACCCAGCCAAAGGTTTTTCTGACCGGGACTCAGCTCAGAGCTTCGAGTCGATGGTCAGCGGGGCCAACGTGTACGTGCTCTTTGATACCAGCGATTATATGTACCGGGGATTTGTCTTTGCCCAAGACGCGATTATCGAGTTTGTCCGCTCGCTGGGAAGCGCCGGCAAGATTGCATTCTATTCGTACAGCCGGGATCTCTCCCGGGCTGCCGTTCTTACCACCGACCGGGCGCAAGTAGTGCAAGCCGTGCGCTCAACGGTGGCTGGAGACGAGGCGGCGCTCTACAATGCCCTCTTGCTGACCCTCAAAGACGCGGCTCAAAGCACGGGCCGGAAAGTTGTCGTCGTGTTCTCCAATGGCCCGGACAACTCGAGCGTCGTACCACCCGAAGACGTCGCCGAGTTTGCTCAGTCGGCCGGCGTCTCCATTTACATGATCAGCACGCAAAAGGCTAAGTTGGAACCGGTGTCTACCGCGGTTTTCGACCGCATGACTGCGGCCACGGGTGGCAAGGCCTATTTTGCCAAGGACTGGAAAGACGAACACCGGGCTTTTGCTTCCATTCGCGACGATCTGGCGCACCTCTACTCGCTGAGTTATTACCCGAGAGCCAATCCCAATTCTGGCTGGCGTGCGATCACGGTCAAGCTCGTGGGCGATCGCCTGAAGAAATATAAAGTCCGTACCCGCAACGGCTACCGTCCGCAACGATCGCGATTTGCAAGCGAGGGCAAGACCGCGTCGTCCGAGGCCGCTCCCGAACTTCCGAAGCCCTGATTTCGTGGGTGTATGACGCGAATGATTTGAAGGCGGAAGTTTGTCCGGGAAACCTGCGTTCCAGAAGCGCTCCGACCGTTTAATCAGCGCTTCCACCCAGAGCTGAATCGTCGTGGGCCCGCCTGGTACACAAGATGTTTATCACGCGAATGCAAATTTCCTGCTTGACAGCACTCACCCACATAATTAACCTTCGCGAATTATAGTAAAGTTCCTGGCTTCCTACTCCGTGCAAAAAGGTGATGCCTATGAACCCAAGGCTCGGAATGTCGTCGACAGCCCGCGGTGTCTCCAGCAAGCTGCGCGTTCTCCGGCAACTCGTTTTCCCGGCTATGGTCCTGGCGTGCTTTGCCTTGTGGATGAGCGGGCGAGCGGCCGGCCAGGCTGCGACATCGCTGCGCGGCACCATCACTGACCCCAGCGGAAGCACGGTAGCAGGGGCTACGGTCATCCTCGCCAACGCCGAATCCAAGACGGAAAGGACCGCCACCACGGGGGAACAGGGCGAGTATCAGTTTCTGTTTGTTCCCCCTGGGACCTACTCGCTCGCCATCTCAGCAAGCGGGTTCAGGCCCTACCAGTTGACTGGTGTGCAGTTGCTGGTTAACACGCCCGCCACCATCAATGCTCAGCTCAGAGTCGGCGCCACCAGCGAAGTGGTAGAGGTCACCTCCGAACAGCCAGCGTTGAACCTGGTGGACGCTTCCATCGGTAACTCTTTCGATGAAACCCAGGTGAAACAGGTCCCGCTCGAGGGCCGCAACGTGCCCGACTTGCTCAGCCTGCAGGCCGGGGTCGCCTACACCGGCAATCGCACCGACATCGACTACGACCAGGACACGCGCAACGGAGCCGTGAACGGAGCGCGCAGCGATCAAAGCAACCTCACCCTCGACGGTGTCGACGTCAACGACCAGTCGAAGGGTTATGCCTTCAAGTCCGTGCTGCCGGTGACGCTTGATTCTGTCCAGGAATTCCGCGTCACCACTACCAACTACGGCGCCGATCAAGGCCAGGGCTCAGGCGCGCAGGTGTCGTTAGTCACCAAGAGCGGCAGCAACCAGTTTCACGGATCGGTATACGAATATTTCCGCAACAGCTTCACCAGCGCCAACGACTATCTGGTGAAGACGGCCGAGCTGCTCGACGGCGACCCCAACAAACCGCTCAAGCTCAATCGCAACATCTTCGGCGCGTCCGTCGGCGGGCCAGTAAAAAAAGACCGCCTGTTCTTCTTCGCCAACTACGAAGGCACCCGGCAAAACGAGGAACACAGTACCGTGCGTTCCATTCCAACCGTTGCCATGCGCGACGGCGTGATCCGCTATCTGTGCACGCTCAACCCGGACGGGTCGCTCAACACCGCGCAATGTCCGGGCGGATCCAGCGTCAACGGCTACTCTGGAAGTTATCCGGTCGCACCTGGTTACTGGGGCCTCAGTCCGGCAAACATCGCGAGTATTGACCCCTGGACACCCGTAGGAGGAGCCACTCCTCTTCCGCCCGGCCCCAACCCGTACATGCTCAACTATTTCAAGCAGACCTTCGGGAATCTCGTCACCAATGATTTCTCCGTAGGCGACGGTTTGAACTATTCAGGGTATCGCTTCCGCGCCCCCATCAAGCTGGATAACAATGCCTTCGTCGCCCGGCTGGATTACCACCTCGATGCCGCCGGGAAGCACACTCTGTTCTGGCGCGGCAACCTGCAGAATATTTACAACCCCACAGAACCATTCGTGCCCGGCACTGCGCCCGAAACCGTGGTCACCGACCATAGCAAAGGCTTTGCGCTGGGCTATACGACTGTGCTCACGCCTTCCATGGTGAATAATTTCCGCTATGGATTCACCCGCCAAAGTTACGGACTAGTGGGCGATACCAACCAGCCGTGGAATACTTTCATCGGCCTCGACCAGGGCCTTAGCTACAGCCAAAGCTTTCAGGTGCCGGTCCACAACCTGGTGGATGACTTCTCGTGGACCAAGGGAACCCATACGCTCCAGTTCGGGGGAAATTTCGGATTCGCGCGCGACCCGCGCACCAGCAACCTCCATTCCAACAACGTCGGCCTAGGAACTTCCAGTTGGATGTCGCCCACCGGGCTCTCCGACAGCGCTAGCCCGCTCGACCCTTCGAATGCCACGGCCCATCCCGGCGCCGTTTTCCCGGAGGTCGATCTCTCTTTCAAATCCGGATACGACCGCCCCATGATCGGGCTGCTCGGCATCGTCTCCGATGTGGTGGCGCAATACAACTATGATAAGAGCGGTAACCTGCTTTCGCCGGGGGCGCCCGTGAAGCGCAACTACGCGCTCAACTGGTACGAGTTCTATGCCCAGGATTCCTGGCGAATAAAACCCAACCTGACCGTTACCTACGGCCTGCGCTGGTCGCTGTTTCCGGCGCCGTATGAAACCAACGGATTGCAGGCCGCCTCTTCCTTCAGTCTGGGCAAACAATTCAAGACCGACGTAGCCAATATGAAGCAGGGCCTTGGCTACACTTCGGAAGCGGCCATCAGTTTCATCCCGGGGGGGCCTGCGAATCATGGCCCCGGCTTCTACCAACTCTCGAAGGCGGACATCGCGCCGCGGATCGCCTTCGCCTACTCTCCGCGGTTCGAGGGCGGTCTCGCGAAGAGGATATTTGGCAGTGGCGACAAGACTTCCGTCCGAGGCGGCTTTAGCGAGGTTTACGACCGTGCTGGATTCCAGCTGCTCAACACCTTCGACCAGAACGCTCCCGGCGGTTACGCCTACACCCTTCAGAACACGTGCTGTCAAGTCGGTATTGACGATGCCGCTGATATCCCGCGCATTACCAACCTCAATGTCGTTCCCGTGGTGAATCGCAACGGTGTGCAATTCCTGACTCCGCCGCCTTCCTCGCAATTTCCGCAGACCATTCCCTTGAACTCGCAAGCCAACCTGTGGGCGGTGGACGACACCCTGAAGACGCCACACTCCTACGCGGTGGATTTTTCGATTGCCCGGGAGTTGCCGGGACGTTTTACGCTACAAGTCGCATATGTCGGCCGTTTTGGCGGTCACCTGCTGACCCAGCGCGATCTAAATCAGCCGCTCAATATCGTCGATCCTAAGAGTGGGATTGATTACTACAAAGCCGCGACGGCCTTGAGCAAATTGGCCCGCGCCAATCCGGGTCAGTTTGCCAACGCGACCACCTACCAGAATTTTCTCTCTACAGTTACGGACTCGGCTGTCGGTCCGACCGCAGCCTACTGGCATAACGTGCTGCCCGGCTTGAGCGGCGGGGCCACCAGCTATGCGAGTTATTGCGGAGGCTCTCTTGCTTCTGGTCCGTCGGGCCTGATGCAGGCCGTTTACGACGTTTACTACAATCCTAACTGCGCTTATGTCGGCAACGAGATCGTCGGTCTAGCCGATATCGATCTCTACGGATATCTTGGCGATAACGGATCGCATCCTCCCTACACCAACCCGCTCTTCTTCAACGGTCCTCGCGGACTGCTCGGCACCGGAGAAGGAAAGTATTTGAACAATCAGGCCATCTCCGCCTTCGGCTGGAGTTCGGTCGGCGACTCGAACTTCAACGCCCTGCAGGTCTCGCTACGCAAGCAGTTTTTCAACGGTGTGCAATTCGATCTGAACTACACCTACTCAAAGTCGATCGATGAAACCTCGACGGCCTCGCGTGTCGGCTTTGCCCTGGTGGGTTATCAGAACATCGGATTGGTGGGCAGCCGGCTGGAGAACGCTTTCAACCCCAATTCGCAGCGTTCGGTTTCTGATTTCGACCTTACTCACCAGATCAACGCCAATTGGATCGCTGACCTGCCATTCGGCAGGGGCAAGCACTTCGCAACCAACACCGGTTCAGCGGCCAACGCGGTGGTCGGAGGGTGGCAGCTCACCGGCATAGCCCGCTGGACCTCGGGTTATCCTTTCAGCGTCGACGTTGGCCAGAACTGGCCTACGGACTGGCAATACACCGGCCTGGCTCAACTGGCTGGTCCAAAGCCAAGTACCGGCGTCTACCGGCAGGCCAACGGGTCAGTGACTCTGTTTGCTAATCCGGCCGCTGCTCAAAGCGAATTTGTTATCCCGTTTCCCGGCAGTGGGGCCTCACGAAACGTGCTGCGCGGGCAGGGCTACGCCGGCCTGGACCTGGGTCTCAGCAAGCGCTGGAAGATTTTCGAGACCCAGAGCATACAGTTCACCTGGCAAGTCTTCAATGTGCTGAATCTGGTTCGCTTCAACGCCCAGGGAGTGGGCTCGGCCGTGACCTCGATCGAGCAGGCGCCGACGCAATTCGGCACTTACTCGAGCCTGCTAACGCAGCCGCGCGTCATGCAGTTCGCATTGCGCTACGAGTTCTGACGGCGGTGGCGTGTGTGGAAAGACTTACGGCGCCGTACTCCCCAGAGTTCGATTGAGATCGTCTTGAGCCAACAGGTAAGCCAGGCTGGCATCCAGCAACCCGGCTCGAGCTTTTACCGCCTGCGCACGAGATGAATCCCGCTGGGAGGCCAGAGTTATGCCTTGCTTGAACTGATCCTCGGCGAGGCAGGCATTCTCCTGCTTCGCAGCAAGATACTCCCTCCTCACTTCTACCATGGCGCGCGTTACTTCGAGACGGTTGTAAATCATCTTAACCCTGACTTCGATTTCGTCTTGTATGCGCCGCAGGTTCTCCTCGGCTTCTGACACTTCATCCCGGCGTTCGTGAACCAGGGCCCTGCGTTTGCCGGCATCGAAGAGGTCGTAACTCAACGCTACGCGCGCCGAATGGGAGCGTTTTCCCTTATGTGGGCGCTCACCAGGTATTGTTTCCGCCGTGGGCTTTTGTCTTTTGACAAAGATTCGTCGCGACGAAAGGCGATCGAAGAGTTTCCAGGCAACGGCAAACCAAGCCGGCGCAATAGTTGGCTTGTGCCAGGGATTCTCCTTACCAATAGGCTCGATTCCCATCGCGTAAATACATTCGTGCGAGCATGGCCCATAATTTGCAAGGAACTGAGTTGAAGTCTGACCAGAGGTGGAAACATGAATGCTCAAGGACAACACAAGTGTGCTTACTCCGCGTGCCAGTGCGTCGTGGGCGGCCAGGAACAATACTGCAGCGACTATTGCTCTGACGCGGACGATACCCAGGAAACCGAGATTCAATGCGATTGCAAACATGCTCCGTGCGCACTGGACCGAGCATGAGTGCCCAGGACCCGCGGAGTCGGAGATATCCTCCTCGTAGTTCTTTCGAATAAGGATGACTCGAGTACGGAGGACTGAAGATGGCATTCCCCGACCGGCGTACCGCGAATGTTCTGCTGACAATTCTTTTCTTCGCCGTTTTGTGCGCCGGTATCTACAGCGCCCGGCGCATCATTCTGATCTTTGTCTTCGCCATTCTGTTTACCTACCTGATCGATCCCGTGGTCAAGTTCCTGCAGCGCCATTCCCTGTTTTTCAAGAATTTGAGGGGGCCCGCGGTGGTGGAGGTGTATCTAGCCTTCGTGATTCTGATTGCACTTGTGGGGTATGAATTTGCACCAGGCATCGCCAGAAATACTGTCAAGCTGGTCGATGGCGTTCCGGTTTTGCTGGATGGCCTGGCGACGGGAGAGATTGCAACCGAACTCGGAGACAAATACGGTTGGAGCGACGGACAGGAAGCTCGCTTCAGAGCATATCTTGCGCGGCACAGAGTGAATATTGAGGCGCTGGTCCGGAGCATAGATCGCTTCATTTCCAATGCCGCGCAAGTGCTTGGCTGGATGGTCCTGATTCCAGTTCTGGCGATCTTTTTCTTGCGTGACGGTGACCACATCGCGGATGCCTTCCTGGTGGTCTTTCCGGCAAACCGCCGCCAGCGGGCCCGTGCGGTTGCGGGCGAACTGCACATCATGCTGACCCGGTACATCAGGGCGCAGGTAGCCCTCTGTGCTCTGTCATTCCTTTTCTATTCCACGGTAATGCTCCTGTTGAGATTTCCCCACGCAATCGTACTGGGCCTCTTTGGTGGAGTGTTGGAATTCATACCAGTAGTCGGGTGGATCAGCACAGCGGGAGCGATCCTCAGCATCGGTGTCGTCAATCACTCGCACTGGATCTGGATGGCCTCATTTTTGGGTGCCTGGAGAATTCTTGTGGATTACTACATCTCGCCCCGAATTATGGGACACCACCTGGAAATCCACCCGTTGGCGGCAATTTTTGCGGTGTTGGTCGGAGCCGAGATTGGCGGGATCGTTGGCATCTATCTGTCCGTACCTCTGATGGCGGCGCTGCGCGTGATTTGGCGGGCGTGGGTTGGTCCGGAGTCGACCGGGAAACACCGCAGCGATCTGGACGGCATTGTAGAGAAGCCTCCTGGTCTCGCAGAGACGGCATGAGCCTGATCGGGGTTGAGTTCAAGAGTCTGCTCAGTCGCGCAGCCATTCTTCGGCAGTTGCCAGATCAAGAAACGGGTGCACGTTGCAAGTATCCTCGATGAGGATCTGCAGCATGCGGACAATTCCATAGGCCACATCGGAGGACACAACCACCGCGGTGCGGCCCAGCCGGCGACTGCGGGAAAGGGAGCGCAGCAGGTCGACAAGCTCACGAACTTCCGCTGCCGAAAGACGAACAATGGCGCGGCGGGCATCGATCAGTTCGCGGTGGGACAACTCCAGATCGCGCCGCTCGCGCTGCAAGTGAGCCCGAACTTCGGGCATGGTGATGGTCCCTTCCGCGATCGTAGTCACTTTCCTGTTTTCCACATCCACTGTGTGGAAAAGGCCGATGCCGTTCGGAAGCAGCGTTCTTACGGAGACCTGTGTTTTTCCCTCTTTCAAAGCCTGTATCAGCCAACGGTTCTGCATGCTGTTGGCGACGAGCTCCGCCCCTTGTTTGAGCATGGTGAGCAGCAAGCTATCAGCGCTGCCATCGATCAGAGTCACATCGTTCAGGTCGACCACGGACCTGCGGTTGCCGAGCTGCTGGCGAGCTTGCTCCCATACCTTTTCCAGCTCCCTGATCCACGGTCCGACCAGTTTCCCAACCAGCGCAATTCTGTGTTCGGTGGGAGTATCGATGATGGTGATTTTCAGCATAGCGCTGGCGGGGCTTGCCAGAGGTCCTAGAAGCAAGTATCGGCCCAAAGACAAAACAAAGCTGGAAGACTCAGGAATTCACTGAAGGCAAAAGACCGACGCCGGCTTGTCCTAAGCCCGGCGGCGGCAAAGAACAGACGGTGATCAAGAATCTTTGTCAGATGCTAAAGCCCAATCGCTTTTCAGGCTTCTTTGGTCAAGTTTGTTACCGGGCTGCGAGCGGTTGCGGATGCGATCGCTCAATTCACCCATCCTCAGCCCCTCATGCTCTCAAGCTCTTCCTGACCCAACAAACTAATCCAGCGAACCAAAGGCCCAAAACCTTTCGGCTGAGGCTGGAATTTGTAAGTGATGGACTCCTTATTCACTTCCGATCCAAAGCCTGCCGGCAAATAAAGTCCGCGAGGTCAATTCAGTGCCGAAGAATTTCCGCAAGGTGCTTCTTCGCGGCGAAAGACCGCGGGTGTATTGAAAAACTGACAACTTATAGAAGTGCGGGAGTTTTAGATGCGACGTGCATTTGCCTTAAGAGTGGCGCCAGATAGCGATTTTGACACAGGCAAGGTTGACGGCTGGGTCGAAGAGGTGGACACCGGGAGGGAAGTGAGGTTTCGATCCGTATCCGGGCTGCTTGAGTTCTTGTCGAAATCTCTTAAGGAGGGTCCGCCGAGCGAAAGGAAAGGCATGAGCAGACGCGATACTCGAGAAGATACGATCCCTAAAAGAACACGCCTGAGGCGTGGCGTCGCCGAGCAAGGATGAAAGAATGAACTAGCTTAAGGCCCCATCGCGAGCGAATCCATGACGGTCCTCATGACTGTTTTGCCCGCGCATGATTCGTACTAGTTTCTGGATCGCTATTCCATGGAACAGGCGGGCAACGCCGTCCAGATTACCGTCGTGAGCGTTCCCGCGACCGATAGCTGCCCCTGAGTGTGTGGTTTGCCCATTCCCATTCGGCGAGCCAGTCTCTGCGGCATCTGCCACCGCATTGGAATTCCATCATGCTTCCGCCACACTGTGGACAGACCAGGTTAATGATCGAGGAGATTATGCTCGCGTTGTTTTCGCCGGGCAACGTCTCAATTGATCTCATGTCTACTCTCCTTACTGTGCGATCGTGTTTTCGCAACGAAAATTCTGGTTTGTACTATGCGAGGCGCAGCCGTGGACCGCGTACGACGGTAACTCTTCACTGGCGCCTTTTCTCTTCCTAAAGCTCTCCGTGCTGGTTTGCTACGGAGTTCGTCTGGCCACCTGTACCGGCTGTCGCCTCGCTCGGTGCATGCGGTTGCAACCGTGATGCCAAACGCAGGGCGTGTAACAGAATTGCCTAACGGACGGGTTCTCGACATACCATACCGTCTGTCGACTGTGGTGAACAGCTGTCCACGGCTCGACGGCGCGTGCCCCTGTCACTTGCCAAAGGCTTGCCAATGGTCCATTCGCGCAGTCGCGCCTGGGCGGGCCGCTCTTCGGGTCGCGTTTCTTAACCCGCTCTTTCAAAGGTTTTCCCCCGTTTCTTGGCGTTCACTCAGATTGGAGTCCTGCATGCATACGCCAACACGGAAACAAGACTCCAGTGTCGAGGAACTGACAGAGAGGACAACTGCAATGCTGAGAATAATGGGAGCGATATTGATTTTTCTATCGGCCCTTCCGACGTTTTCCCAGTCGAAGTCCGCGTATCAGGTGGGCACGATCATGGCGGTCGCACCTCACAAGGAGTCGAGTGCCTCAGCCTCTTCTCCCACCAGCTATGACGTTTCCGTGAAGGTGGGGGATACAGATTATGTAGTTCTCTACACTCCGCCGTTTGGCGAGGAGACGGTGAAGTATGCTGCGGGACGTGACTTGCTGGTCCTGATTGGCGAGAAAACCGTCACCTTTAATGATGCCTTGGGGAACAGTTCGGAGATACCGATTCTGAGTCGCTCCACGGTCGCGAGTTCAGTCACCCCAGCCCCGAACTCAGCCACCCCAGCCCCAAGCAATCCAGTCCCCGCTCCGCCACAACCGCAAACGCCGGTAAAGAGCGTTGAGCTTGTGGGTCTTGCGGGATTCAAAGACAACACGCAAGGGACTCTAACGATCGGGGACGGCAAACTGCATTTTGTCCACTCCAAGAAGACTGCGGACATTGCCGCGAGTTCGGTGGAAGATGTTATCACCGGCGATGAAAGTCAGAGGGTAATTCGAGGGACTGCAGGCAAGATCAGCATGTTCGGGCCCTACGGATCAGGCCGCTTCTTGAGTTTGTTCCGCGCCAAGCTCGATAGCCTTACGGTCCAGTACCGCGATGCCGACGGAGGATTGCATGGCGTGGTCTTCGGGGTACCGGTGGGCCAGGCGGAACCGATCAAGAAAGAACTTGTCGCGGAGGGCGCGCATACCAAAATCCCGGCGCAAGCCGAACCGAGTACCGATTCATCGAAGTCGGTCGCAATGGAGGAAAAGCAATGAGGCATTTATCAAGAAGCCTGACAGCCCTGTGCTCGTTCACCTTAATGATGTCCTTCATGGCGCCGCTCTTGCACGCCGAGGGAAAGTCCGCAGCAAAGATAAAGACGTCTGCAATCAAGGTGGAAATGATTCAATCGGACGAGATAAAGTTGCCCGCCGAATTCCAGGTGGCGCTGTACGAGAACCTGATTCAGCAGCTCGAGAAAAAGAGTGGCGTCTCGCATGTTTACCGTGAGGGCGACCGCACTGCCGCCAACGTCGCAGACCTGGTGGTCTTGCGTAGCACAGTTAGCGGCTTCAAGGAAGGAAGTCAGAGGAAGCGCGAGGTAACGACTGTGGCGGGCGCGACCTCGATTACAGTCCATTGCAAGTTCACCGACAGCCAGGGCAAGGTTTTAGTGGAGCGCGACATAAAAGGCAAGGTACGGTTCTTCGGCGGAAATCTCAGGGCGACCTATGACTTCGCAAAGAAAGCCGCGACCCTGACCCGCGATAATTTTTCTTCGAGTCAGGGAACATAGCAGCGAGACGAAACTTGAGGCGCGCCCTACGCCTCTATCTCCAGCGATCGGCCTCTCGACCGTCAGGTCTTGTTCGATCTCTGCCAAGAACCCGGATGAATTCCGCGAAGTGAAAGCAAGGGTCTGGTGTGGCATCGACAGTTCTGAGAGGCGGTCTCGATGAGTGTCAGTACTTTGACACGTGTCAAATATGAGATCGGTGAGACGCGACGCCCTTGGGAGAGAAGCATCTGATCAGACTTTCTTCCAACGAGATTGCGGAGTCGTGGTCAGGCAGTGTGGCAGCCAATTTGCATCTCGTCCAAGCAGCCACTTGGGGAATAACCGGTGCGTTTGGTCCAGGGCTGCGATGTTGAAACACGACTTCCAATTCAATCGTTGGGCGAGGTGATTGGCGAATGGCTACTGCCGCAAAGTTCCGCATCGATGTAGCAATCCACGACCTGCTGGTGAATTCTGCCCAGCGCTCTCCAGCACCGGCCGAGGCCAAAGGCCTCACCCTGCCGGAGCCAATTTTCCCGCAGTTCCCGGAGCGCTTGGATGATCCCGGACCGGAGGCTCCTCCGGAGAAACGGAAGTGGGGCGCGAAGGATGTTTACCGCAGCTCACGCGGATGGTTATTTCCTTACATTCGGTCGCGAGCTCTGCCCGGAGAATTCCACCCCATCACCGCGTATTTATTTATTGAATACAAGTGCAATCTCGATTGCTGGTATTGCTGGTCCTACAACAACAAGGTGAAGGGCATGACCGAGGATGTAGCCCGGCGGTCCATCGACTGGCTGCACGACCATGGCTGCCGGGTGCTGGCGCTGATGGGTGGCGAACCCCTGCTGCGGCCGGACTTCGTGCATAAAGTTGTTTACTACGCGGCCAAGAAAGGCTTGTGGATTTACATCGCCACCAATGGACGCTTGCTGCGTCCCGACGTTGCCGATCGGCTGGGCGATGCCGGTGTATCGGTATTCAACTTCGCGCTGGACTCCTGGGATCTGCAACCCAGCCTGCCCAAGGCGTTTGTCCCAGCGCAGAAAAATTTGGAACACATCTTGCGCAAGCAATACGCGCAAAGATATCTGGTCTTCTTCAATATCAATATTTGCCGGAATAACACGGACGATGTCAGAAAGCTGACCGAATACGCTCACGACCACCGGATTGCCACGGACTATCACATCAACGAAACGCCGATGCTCGAGCAGGACGACCACTTCAAGCATCTCTACGACAACCCGACGTACATCCGCCCGGAAGACTGGTGCAGGATCGATACTCTCGTTGATTGGCTGATCGAGAAAAACAAAGCGGGCTATCAGATGGTGAACTCGGTTCAGAGGCTGCAAGAGATCAAGGCCTTTCTGCGCATGTCCTCCGGGCTCGATCTGAAAGAGTATGGCTGGAATGGCGATGGCACCAGTGGAAACGGGCACCGGGCGGAACTGCTCGCCTCGATGCCGGGGATCGTGGAGGAAGCAAACGGCGAATTGCGTTTCGCGGAATGGAACTGCCGTGCAGGCCAGAATAACGTGATCATCCGGACCGACGGAACGGTCGCTCCCTGCTTCCCGATGTATGGCGCAACCTTCGACTGGGGAAACATCGATCAGCCGAAATTCGATCATGAGCAACTCTCCGCCATGAAGTCAACCTGCCAGCGACACTGTTTCTCAACTCTGAACCACAACCTGGCCTACTGCTACAACGATGCCCGGGTGATCAAGTGGCTGTGGACCAACGCCAAGAACAGATTCCAGGGGGGTGTGCGCAGCTTCGAGGATTGAAGAAGAACCGAGTGCGCGGGAAGGAAATACCGCAATGCTGAAAGTCAAATTAACGCACTTAGTGGTCGCCGCAACGTTGGTTTCTGTTGCGGCGTTCACGGCAGACGCGAAATGTCAGGAAGTCCAACCAGCGCTTACGACTCCGCTCGAAGCTTTGCGGCCGGGAATCTCTGAGGATCGGATTTTCGCTGAGTTGGCCACTCATAACGAGCGCCGGAGTGCGGCCCTGGCGGCCTACACATCCCTTCGGACCTATCAGGTCGTCGATTTGAGGGGAAAGGTGCATGCCGAAGAAATCGGCCGCATGGAATATCAAGCGCCAGATAAGAAGAACTTTGTCGTTACCTCCGAGAAGGGGTCGGGGCTGATCCGTCGCTTGGCGCTTGGTCCGCTGATTGCGAGCGAGATCGAAGCCGCATCGGGAAAAGAACATCATGATAGCGCCATGACGCCTGCGAACTACACATTGCAGCCGGTTGGCGAACAGCAGGTGGGACCCTACCACTGTTTCGTGGCGCTGGCGATTCCCAAACGGAGAGACAAGTATCTGTTCGAGGGTAAGGTGTGGATCGACGTTCAAGACTACGCCGTCGTTCGCATCGAAGGGCATCCCGCGAAGAAGCTCTCCTTCTGGATTGATCGAGCCGACTTCGTGCGGCAGTATCAGAAGATCGACGGATTCTGGCTTCCGCAGAGAGATGAAACCCTAGTCCAGGTCAGACTCTACGGCAAGAAGGCTCTGACGATCGACCACCAGGACTACAAAGTGAACCCTATGGGCGGCAAGGATCAATCAGCCATGAATCTGTACAATTACTAAGCCGCTCCGCTCTAAATGTCGGCATGACAACTAATTCGGATCCATTGCCATCTCTTCGAAGTATCCTCGTCCCCACAGATTTTTCGGTTTATTCCGCGCGAGCGCTCGACCATGCGCTGGAAATCGCGAGCGGTTACGATGCGCAGATACACCTTTTTCATTGCATCGACCCTACGCCCTATAATCTGGGAGCGCCCGATGCGGTGCAGATGGCCTGTGACGCTGCCTGGCGGGACTTGCGGCAACTGGACTCTGACCTGCGCGGCCGGGGTTTGGCGAAAAACATAGAGATTGAGCTTTTGGTAGAAGCCGGAGACCTGGCGACAATTCTGCCACAAATTACCCTGGACCTCGCTGTAGGTCTGATCGTTGTCGGTACCCACGGGCGGACTGGCTGGAGGAAGGCGATGCTGGGCTCGGTTGCCGAGATCGTGGTGTGTCAAGCGCCTTGTCCAGTGCTCACGGTTGGACCCAGCGACCAGGGGGAGCGATCAAAGAGATTTGGTCCCAAGAATATTTTATTAGCAAACGACCTGCATGCCCGGTCAAAAGTGGCGGAGTTGTATGCTTTTTCGCTCGCCAGCAGATGGGAGTCACGGCTCACCGTCTTGCACGTGCTTGAAGGGCGATCGGAAGGTGTTCGAGCGCGTGCGACTCAGGTTGAATGCTGCGGGCACGGCTCAAGTGACATCCTCGTTCTAGAAAAGGAAGTGACCAACCCTGCGGCATTGTCGGCGGAGACAGGTGCGCGGAGCGACATCATCTTAAGAGTGGCAGAGGAAAATTCCGCTGATTTGATTGTCCTTCCTGTGTTTGATGCCTATCGCTTTTCCGATCGCTTCCTGTCCACGTATGGGTATCAAGTGCTGTGCGGCTCTCATTGTCCAGTCCTCACTGTGTGGGATGAATAGCTGTGCCTGACGGAAGTAGAGATATCGAGAGAGCGCTTGGCGAGGATCTTTCAAAACAATGCTGATCGTCCCCAACTCGGATTTGCCACTCGTCATGTTTTCGACACTCGCTCATGGCGTTTTCAACCGGAATTTGCCTGCTGCCGCGATATTCATTGGTTCGATTGCGGATTCCAACTTTGGAATACGATTTGCTGGCATAACTCGTTTAAGGGTAGCAAACGCCTGAACGGACCTGCCAAGCGATGAAGATTCTCGTGCTCAACTCCGGCTCCAGCAGTCAGAAAGCCTGCCTTTACGAAGTTGGCGAAGCTCTCCCGAGCCATGCGCCAGTGCCTCTGTGGGAAGGCAGGATCGAGTGGGATGGAGATACGGCAGCGATTTCGGTCAAGACCTCACCAGGAATGGCCCACAAAGAAAGGCTCAAATTCTCCTCGCGTGAGCAGGCTGGCAGGGAGTTGTGGAATACGTTGTTCGAGGGGAAGATGCCGGCTATTGCTTCGGTCTCGGAAATCGACGCGGTAGGGCACCGCGTGGTCCACGGCGGGCCGACTTTCGAAGATCCAGTTTTGGTCACGCCCGAGGTGCGATCAGCGATCGCCAGCGTGTCTGCGCTGGCGCCATTGCACATTTGCGCCGAACTCGAAGGCATGAACTTCGTAGAGAGCGCGCTGGGTGCGGTTCCACAGATTGCCGTTTTCGACACGGGCTTTCATCGTCAAATGCCTCGATCGGCAGCGACTTATCCCAGCCCGTATCAATGGTTCGAGAACGGTATTCGACGCTACGGATTTCACGGAATCAATCATCAATACTGCGCCGGACGTGCTGCTCAGCTGCTGGAGAAAGATCCGCGGTCCCTCAAAATAGTGAATTGCCACCTGGGCAACGGCTGCTCTGTGGCGGCAATTGATGGAGGCCGCAGCGTGGATACCACCATGGGCTTCACTCCATTGGATGGACTAATGATGGGAACACGTTCGGGATCGGTGGATCCCGGAATCTTGATTTATCTGCTGCGCCAGGGGCACCTTGATGTTGAGAAGATCGACCAGGAGTTGAATCACAACTCGGGGCTGCTCGGAATTTCGGGATTGTCAGGCGACATGCGCGACATTCTAGCGGCTATTCAACGAGGTCATGAGAGAGCGAAGTTGGCCTTCGACATGTACGTGCACCGCCTGCAATCAGCGATCGGTGCCATGGCTGCCGTGTTAGGAGGAATGGATGCCCTGGTGTTTACCGCAGGAGTGGGTGAAAACTCCCCTGAAGTGCGGGCCGCAGCTTGCACCAACCTGGCATTTCTTGGCATCGAACTGGATAGCACTCAGAATGCCCGGCCTTCCCTCGACCAGGATATTTCGGCCGCAGACTCCCGGACCCGCGTGCTGGTGATTCGGGCGGAGGAAGACTGGGCGATCGCAACGGAATGCTGGAAGTTGGTGTGCGCTGCCGCGCCGGTGGTCACAGCAAACTGAAGATTTTGTGGAATGCGGGTTGATCGTGGACGGGCTCGCCCGGCGCAGGATGTACCTGTCACTTGCCAATTTGTTGTCGCCAACGCTTCGACAGGCTCTGAGGAAAGAACTTGTTTTTCGCTCATTTGGGCTTCTAACTCGCTGTCCTGTCCAACGCGGCCGGATTTTCTCCGAGAAAGGTATCTGGAACTTTGAATGCACGGACTAGAAGCAGGAACCCGCATTGACCTTGCGGGACATTAGAGGGGCAGGACTCGCCTGTGATCGACCATTTTTCCATTTGCCACTCTATCTCAAGGGAGTTACGGTGCTTCTCAAATGTGCGAACCCTTTGTGCTCTGCCCAGTTCCGCTATCTGCACGAAGGAAGGTTATTTGAAGTTGAAACCCAATACTACGAGACTCTTTCAGATAATGGTCAACGCAAGTTACGCAATTGCAAAGGCCATGTCGAGTTGTACTGGCTGTGCGATCAGTGCGCTGCGCATGTCGCACTGCGCTTCGACCAAGAAAGGTGCGCGGTGATGCTTTCGTTGCAGGGAGGCTCTGGAAATACAATGGAAACGGCGATCCCTCACCCGGCATCAAAGCCTGCGACCGGAATCGCACGGGTTCTGATTCGACCATTGGACCTGGGTTTCGGGAAGAACCGCCAATTGATCGGACAGATCAGAGCACGGAGAGTTTTGAAGATCGTCTAGTAACGAGCGGGCGGAAAGCAGCGAACGAGTCGAAGTTCTAAGGAGAGAGATATGAGCGGAGGACTCCCAGAGATCTACCTAGCGCGGCACGGTAACACGGCGTGGACCGCCTCAGGCCAGCACACCGGTCTCACCGACTTACCACTGACACCAGATGGAGAGTGCAATGCCCAGCGGCTTGGAGAACGGCTGAGAGGCATGACATTTGCCAAGGTCTTTACCAGCCCGTTGCAGCGGGCGGTCCGAACCTGCGAACTGGCCGGGTTTGGAGCTGTGGCGGAAACCGACCCCGATTTGGTGGAATGGGACTATGGTCAATATGATGGACTAAACTCCGCGGAGATCCTTCGAGAACGCCCAGATTGGCAACTATTCCGCGACGGCGCCCCGGGAGGAGAATCGCCGGCTCAAATCGGCGAGCGGGCGGACCGTGTGGTACAGCGCGTACGCGCAGTTGCGGGCAACGTGCTTCTTTTTTCCAGCGGACATTTTATTCGGGTGTTGACCGCGCGCTGGCTGGGGCTCGGTCCGGGGACTGGTGGCAAATATTTTCTGCTAAGCCCTGCAAGCTTGAGCGCGCTCAGTTATGAACACAATCTTTCCCATCCGGTGATCCGACTTTGGAATGACGATCATCATGTGGTTCGCGAGTCGGCACAGGTGATCGGCGAGGCGCAAGCTGCTTTCGCAGCTGGCAATACGGTTCGTAGATAACTCAGACGACAAGGATATCCAATGAGCACAGATACTGTGGCACGCCCAAGCTCAGCAAAAGTTGTGCCGATGGCGACGAAAACGGTCAACATTTCTGAACTTCTAAAACAATACGGCTGCGGGCCGATTCCGCTTGTCGGAACCCAAGACGCTTTCTACGACCGTCACTTGATTTTTGACCGGGCGATCGACCCCAAGGTCGCGAGTGCGCGGGAGCGCTTCGAGGCTTTCTCCCGTTCTGTGCGCGACATTCTCGCGCAGCGCTGGGTTCTTACGAAGACGACGTATGAACAACAGAATGCCAAGCGCATCTACTACCTTTCCCTGGAGTTTCTCATCGGGCGTTCGTTGGCCAACAACGTCACCAACCTGTTGCTCGACCCTCTGATACCACAGGCGCTTCGTGAAAGGGGCCTTGACTGGCTGGAACTCATCGAGCAGGAACCGGATGCGGGCCTCGGCAACGGAGGTCTTGGCCGTCTCGCGGCATGCTTCCTCGACTCAATGGCCACGATGCAGCTGCCAGCCACCGGCTATGGTCTGCGCTATGAATATGGCATGTTCAAGCAATCAATCGTAGATGGCTGGCAGAAAGAGACCGCCGACAATTGGCTGCGGGACGACGACCCGTGGGAGATCGCCCGTCCTCACGAGAAGGTGGAAGTCAAAGTAAACTGCACCTTCCACCTGCGTGGGGGAAATATTGAGGTCATCGAAAATCGGCCGTCGACCCTGATTGGGATACCGTTTGATCGTCCGGTGGTGGGCTACGGAGGAAAGACGATCAACACGCTGCGACTCTGGGCGGCGGCAGCGCCCGATTCCTTCGATTTTCAGGAGTTCGGCACCGGCGACTTCGTGGGCGCGCTGGGCGAGAGTCTCGAAGCGGAATCGCTCACCCGGGTGTTGTATCCGGATGATTCCACGACCATGGGCCAGGGCCTGCGCTTCCTCCAGGAATACTTCCTGGTTGCCTGCTCGCTGGCCGACTTGGTGCGCCGCTTTCTACGGCACAACACGGATTGGGACCTGTTGCCTGAAAAGGTCGCGATCCAACTCAACGACACGCATCCTTCCATGGCGGTTGCTGAACTAATGCGAATCCTGCTCGACGATGCGCGGCTGGGATGGGATAAGGCGTGGGAACTAACGAAGAAGTCGCTCGCCTACACAAATCACACCCTGCTTCCCGAAGCTCTGGAGAAATGGCCCGCGGCGTCGTTTCAGGCGCTTCTACCCCGGCATCTGGAGATCATTTACGAAATCAACCGGCAGTTCCTTGACGAGGTTCGTCGCCGCTTCCCGGGTGACGAAGGGCGAGTGCAGCGCGTGAGCCTGGTGGAAGAAGGCAATCAGCGTAAGATTCGCATGGCCAATCTCGCGATCGTGGGCTCGCACAGCACCAACGGAGTGGCCGCGATACACACAAAACTGTTGCGGACGACGACCGTCAAAGACTTGGCCGAAATGTTTCCCGAACGTTTTAGCAACAAAACGAACGGGGTGACTCCGCGGCGCTGGTTACTGGAAGCCAATCCTGAGTTGTCCGACGCCATCACGCAGGTGATCGGCGAAAAGTGGATTACCGATTTGAGCCAGCTCAACCAGCTCAAGCCATTTGCCGAAGACCCCGGCGCTCGTGAACTGTTTCTCAGGTCAAAGCGCGACGCCAAAATACGGTTTGCCAACTGGCTCAAATCGACCTCGGGGCAGATCGTCGATCCGAACTCCGTCTTCGACTGCCAGATCAAGCGCATCCACGAATATAAGAGGCAACTGCTGAACGCGCTGCGGATCGTAGTTGTTTATAACCGGCTGCGGGAGAATCCCGACACGCAAATGGCGCCGCGCACATTCTTCTTCGCCGGTAAAGCGGCACCAGCGTACCGCCTGGCCAAGCTGATCATAAAGTTCATCAACAACCTGGCGGTTACGGTTGACGCGGACCCTGCCGTGCGTGGCCGAATCAAAGTCGTGTTCCTCCCCGAGTACAATGTCTCACTGGCAGAACGGCTGATTCCGGCCAGTGATGTCTCCAACCAGATCTCGACTGCCGGCTATGAAGCCAGCGGAACCAGCAACATGAAGTTCATGATGAACGGGGCATTAACTGTAGGGACGCGCGATGGCGCCACCATCGAAATGGCGGAAGAGGCCGGGGAGGAGAACATGTTCCTGTTTGGCCTCACCGTGGAACAAGTCGAGAATAGCCGAGCCTGGTACGACCCGCACTGGCACTACGAACATGAGCCAGAGACTCGAGCGGCTCTGGACCTGATTTTCTCCGACTACTTCAGCCGTAACGAACCAGGAGTGTTCAATCCATTGCGCGATACGCTTTTGACCAACGGCGATCACTACATGCATTTGGCGGATCTAACCTCCTATATCCGGGCGCACCAGCAGCTCGGGGCGTTGTATGCAGACCCGAGCGCGTGGGCTCGCAAAGCGATCCTGAATGTAGCCAGCTCCGGGAAGTTTTCGAGCGACCGCACCATTGCCGAGTACACAAACGAGATTTGGAAGGTGAACCCATGCCCAGTACTCTAGAACGACAGTCGATGGCAGGCAGACCGAAAGAAACGATTTCACCGCTCGCCGGCAAACCAGCTCCCAAAGAGATGCTGGTAGATGTGGCCCGCCTGGAGCGGGATTATTTCGAGCGTCAGCCTGACCTGAATGATCCCACCCAGCTCGTCAGCTTCGGCACGAGCGGGCACCGTGGCTCGCCGCTGCATGGAACTTTCACCGAAGCGCACATACTCGCGATTACCCAGGCAATTTGCGAGTACCGGCGGGAGCAGGGAACGGATGGTCCGCTCTACATGGGAAAAGACACTCATGCGGTTTCCGGGCCCGCACAGCGCACCGCGCTTGAGGTGCTGGCCGCGAACAATGTCGAAACGATCATCCAGCAAAACGACGGGGTAACTCCGACGCCGGTTGTCTCCCGAGCCATTCTGGTTTACAACCGGGGCCGCACCGAGCACCTCGCCGACGGCATCGTGGTCACGCCATCGCACAATCCACCAGAGGATGGCGGCTTCAAGTACAACCCAACCAACGGTGGCCCGGCCGATACGGATGTGACTCGTTGGGTTGAAGACCGGGCGAACGAATTGCTGCGAGGAGGGAATGCGGGGGTCAAGCGAGTTCCGTTCACCAAGGCTATCAACGCGTCGAGCACACATCAGGAAGACTTCGTCCTACCCTATGTTCGCGACCTCAAGAACGTCGTGGACATGGATGCGATTCGCGGCGCTCGCCTCAAACTTGGCGTCGATCCCTTGGGAGGAGCCGCACGGCCCTATTGGGAACCGATCAATTCGATTTACGGACTGGAGATTGCCGTCGTCAATCCAACCATTGACCCAACCTTCTCGTTCATGACGGTGGATCACGACGGCAAGATCCGCATGGATTGCTCCAGTCCGTATGCCATGGCCAGGCTCGTCGGGCTGAAAGACCAGTACCAGGTGGCCTTCGCCAACGATCCGGACTCTGACCGCCACGGAATTGTCACCCCCGTCGCGGGGTTGATGAATCCCAACCACTACCTCGCGGTGGCGATTCAATACTTGCTTACACACCGCCCCCAGTGGCGTCGGGAAGTTGTGGTAGGAAAGACTCTGGTGAGCAGCAGCATGATTGATCGGGTCGTAGGAAAACTTGGCCGCGAGCTGCGCGAAGTGCCGGTGGGCTTCAAGTGGTTTGTGCCGGGCCTGTTTAGCGGGCTGTACTGTTTCGGTGGGGAAGAAAGTGCCGGAGCGAGCTTTCTTCGCCATGACGGAACCGTGTGGACCACCGATAAGGATGGGCCCATCATGGACTTGTTGGCAGCTGAGATTACCGCCCGCACCGGCAAGGACCCTGGGGAACACTACCGTGAACTGACGGCGGAGTTTGGTGCTCCCCGCTATACGCGCATCGACGCGCCGGCTACTCCAGCGCAGAAGGCGAAATTGCAAAGGCTGTCGCCGGACTCGGTGAAGGAGTCGGATCTCGCCGGCGAACCGATCACCGCCAAGCTGACCAAGGCTCCAGGCAATGACGCTCCCATTGGTGGCTTGAAAGTCGTAGCAAAGAGCGGTTGGTTTGCCGCTCGGCCTTCAGGCACGGAGAACATTTACAAGATCTACGCTGAAAGTTTCAAGAGTCAGGAGCATTTGGACGCGATCGTGGGCGAAGCCCAAGAGATGGTGAACAATGCGCTGGGTTCCTGAATGGTTTCCCAGGCCGGAGTGCGCGAATGAGCGATAACGGCGGTCTGGCGAATATTCCACCGTTTCAGCCCGAATACCGCGCTTCTGGTTTGCTGTTGCACGTGAGCTCTTTGCCTTCACCTTACGGAATCGGTGATCTGGGATCGTCGGCATTTGAATGGGTCGATCGCCTCCATGGCTCTGGCCAGCGATGGTGGCAGGTGCTGCCGCTGGGTCCGACCGGTTACGGAAACTCACCGTACCAAGCGCTGTCGTCTTTTGCCGGCAATGCTCTGCTGATCAGTCCCGGTCTTCTCATCTCAGATGGGCTGTTGCGGACGAGCGATTGTGAAGGTCACTTCGCGGCGGACGTTGTCGACTACGACGCTGCTATTCCATTCAAAGAACGGCTGCTCGAAAAGGCTTGGGCAAACTTTAGGGGTGGGGAGAGGAAAGACCTGCGGCCGGCTTATGACGAGTTCTGCGCAGAGCAGGCACACTGGCTGGAAGACTATGCCCTGTTCCGGGCGCTGAAAGGAAAATATCACGGTGCTTATTACCTCGAGTGGCCTGCAGAGTTGGTCCAGCGCCGCCCTGATGCCTTAGACGAGGCGCGGCGAGAGTTGGCAGATCAGATCGATCAACTTCGTTTTGCGCAATTCCTGCTGCTACGCCAGGCCGATCAGCTCAAGGAACATGCCCACGCCAAAGGCGTGAGGTTGATCGGCGACCTGCCTTTTTTTGTTTCCCCGGATTCCAGTGATGTCTGGGCCGATCCGGAATTATTCCTGCTGGACGAACGGCGCCGGCCACGCTTTGTCGCCGGAGTGCCTCCTGACTATTTCAGCGCGCAAGGACAATTGTGGGGCAATCCCGTCTACAACTGGGACACGCTCCGTTCGAGAGGTTATCGGTGGTGTGTCGACCGGTTGCGTGCCCTGCTGGCTCATGTCGATGTGATTCGCCTGGATCACTTCCGTGGGTTTGCGGCCGCGTGGCATGTCCCTGCCGGGGCACAGACGGCTCAGTCCGGGCAATGGGTGCCGGGTCCGGGCGCCAGCTTTTTCCAGGCAGTGCAAGAAGAGCTGGGCCGTTTACCATTCATCGCCGAGGATCTGGGCGTGATCACGCCCGATGTGCGGGAACTGCGCGATCAATTTCAAGTGCCAGGGACACGCGTTCTGCAGTTCGCTTTCGACGGTCAAGCCGATAATCCTTACCTTCCGCACAACTTTGTTCCCAACACGGTCGCCTATACCGGCACTCACGACAACGCTCCCAGTCGCCAATGGTACGAAGAATTACCGGAATACCAACGACAAAACATGTGGAGTTACCTTCAGCGCTCGCCCGGGGGGAGTGCAGAAGCTGCTCCGGCCCTGATGCGGCTGGCGTGGTCGTCCAAGGCGGCGCTTACGATTGCTCCGTTGCAAGACCTGCTCAATTTGGGTGGTGAGGCCCGGATGAATGTGCCGGGTCGAGCCGCTGGAAACTGGCGTTGGCGAAGTCCTGCGAACCTGCTCTGCCTGCCGGCTTTTGCATGGTTGCGGGAACTGACCGAAAGCTCTGATCGCCTGGTCAGTCCAGAGTTAACGGTCAGGGCGTAGATCCGCCTGCAGCCTCTTCCTGATGTTCTTCAGCCTTTTGCCAACTGGAGTCCGGGTTGTAGGCCTTCATGGTTTTGGCGAGAACATTCGTCTTCTTGCCGAGATCCTTTTGATACAGGACACCGTCTGCGCTAACAATGAATGTCATAACGCCGGATGATCTGTATTCCGCCGGATAGGCAACCAAGGCAAATCCTCCGGTCATTTTGCCGCTCACGACGTAACTCTTCGCGCCGCCTGGGCTATTTTTTCCCTGAGCTTTGAAAATGCGGTAATAGTAACCGCGGTAGGGAGTCGGAGCGCCCTCTTGCCTTGTGGCATAACCCTCGGCAACGGCTGATGCTACCAGCGGTCCGATGGGGCTCTGTGGCTCTCCACTGGCAGCCCTCCAATAGAGGCCATCGTGCTGCCCTTCCTTGCTCCAGATGCTCTGGGCGTACTCGCTGTGGTGTGTGGAGTAGTATTCTTTCTCCGCCGCTACGAACTCCTGGCAAACGCGAATGGTCGACATTTCATTCCGTCCAATCCGCCGGTACAAAATTTCTTTCTTGCCCGCCTCGGTGTCGAAATACCATGAGTTACCTTTGCTTACCAGTGGTATGGGTGTGGGCCAGTTCTTTGCGCCGATGTATAAAACAGTGGTGCCGTCCGGTTCCTGCACCAGACGATGCATTTCCTGATATTTCTGCGCGAAATTAGCACGGCTGTTGGCGTCCTCGGTCTCATCTCCGGAGGAAACGATCTGCTTTCCATCGGGTCCGAGGATGTCGAGCATGGCCTTTTCGTCGTTGTTCTGCGCTGCTGTGACGAGGGCCTTGCTCGCCTCTTCCGCCGATGAGAACGTCTTCTGCCCGGGTTGCTGCGCTATCAGATGGGCCGGTAAGCATACCGTCAGGAAAAAACCGAGCACAGACATTGCGAGAAGAGTAGCCCACCGAAAGTTATTGAAATTCAGTTTTGTCTGCCGCATATGGCCTCTCTCCATTTCCAACCTTCACGATCTTCCAGAAACATAATCGACTTCGATTACCGCCGTCCGCCACCGCCGCCATGAGAGCCCCCGCCACCGCCGTGAGATCCTCCGCCGCCACCGAAGCTCGAGCCTCCGCGCGAAGAATAGCTCCGTTCCGCTCCGCCATGGTCGTAGCCGCTGAAGGCGCCCGAGCGGACGCCGCTCTGACCGCGCGGTTCAGCGTATCCTCGAGCGGCCCGAGTGTCTCCGTTGAATGGCCTGGCGGTTGCGCCGCGGTCGCCGGCAGTTCCACCGCGCTCGCCTCGTTCCTCGCCGCGGGCGCCGTTAAATCCGCCGCGCTCATGTCTTTCTCCACCACGATTGCCGACTCCCCCGCGCTGTCCTCTTTCTCCCCCGCGCTCGCCTCCACCTCGGTAATAGTTGTTCCGGTTATAAAACGTGTAGCTCCGGGAGTAGTACCGGTTGTGGTTGTAGACGGCGTAGTGGTTATGCCAATCGAATCCCCAATACCCCCAGCCCCAGCCAAAACCGCCGTACCAGCCGATTCCGAAGCCGACGCCGAACGAGAGGTACGGGCCGCCAAACCAGATTCCAGGGTAGGGGTACCATCCCGGCCACTCCACGATGGGATCTCCGTAAACCAGCCAGGGATCGTAAGCCGGGACGTAAACCACTTCGGGGCTGGCAGGCTCAACGACAATCGTCGAACCTTGCGTGGCTACGGTTTGCTGCTCCGTGGTCTTCAGGTTGCCGGCGGCTTGCGCTCTTTGGCGCATCACCTGAACAGCATCCATCACATCCTGTTGCTGGTTGTAATAGGCGTCGCCCAGTGACGACGTCCATGAGAGATTCTTGTCCATGTTTCCCAGGACGGAGGGAAACGCAGTGAGGGCTTTGACGCTCGGATCCCAGGGTTGCTGGTCGACGGCTTGACCCAACGCGTCGCCTTTCAAATCAGGATGGGCCTGCACCCACCGGTCGGCCTCGACGACTTGCTCGGGAAACGTGGATGCCGCCAGAATCTGCGCTACCAGCGAATCGGGGTACAGAGCAATCGGCGCCACTAATCGTTGTAACTGCTCGGGAGTCTGTTGCGTGTGCGCCGGCCCTTGTTGCTGCGACGATGCATCTGGCTGCGCCGCCGGGGCCTGCTGATCCTGATCAGCCAAGAGGTCTTGCGGGGTCGCTAGCATCAGAGTCAGCAACAACAGGGAAACCACAATCCGTCTGGCCAATCCAGGCATGGAAAGCTCTGCGGCATTTGCGAAACAGTTCATGTTCATGAACCTCCTCCGCACTTAGTTGGATTGCGGGCGCTCACAGATAGATGCGGAAATTTTGCGCGACAAGACACCCGGCAGAGCCGAGAAACGAGTCAGAAGCCGTCGCTCCGTTCTGCCGGGCCGGGTTAATCGTTCCGAAGCTAGGTGACCTTGACGAAAATGATCACGAGTGTGTAGAGCGCCAACGATTCAATCAGCGCCAGGCCGAGAATGAGCGAGAGCTGAATACCTGGACGAGCAGCGGGGTTACGCGCCAGCCCTTCGGCCGCCGCTGCCGTAGCTTTCCCCTGTGCCAGGGCGCAAATTCCCGACGCGAACGCCATCGAAAAGCCGGCTGCAAGAGCGACCCAGTTAACCCCGCTGGATGCTCCACCTTGAGCGAAGGATGGTACGGCGAAGCACATGAAAGCGATCGCCATGAAAAAGTAGCTGAGTATACGTCGCATGGAATGTTTCTCCTTAATATGAAATGCGCCCGAGGACGCTGCAATGCTGCCAGTGGGTGGTTGACGTCAACCCGTGCAGACGCCCTCACGCTGAGCAGCGGTTTCTTGTCTTCAGCTTCCAGGGTTGGGCGAGGGACAGAGTTCGTCCGCGTCGCGCAGACCAGGGAACTGCCATTAATGTTCCTCGGAGACGGCTCCTTGCAGATAAACCGTCGTCAGCAGAACAAAGATGTAGGTCTGCAGCAGTGAGACGCCGATGTGCAGCCCAAGAAAAACTACCGGCACGCCGATCGGAATCAGAGAAAAGAAAACTGCCGTGACCATGTCGGCGGCAAACATGTTGGCAAACAGACGAATGGTGAGCGACATGACGCGAGCGCACTGGCTGACGAGTTCGATGGGCAACATCAGCCAGGACAGCCACCAGACCGGGCCCAGAAAGCTCTTCAGATAGCCAAGTCCGGCGTGTCTGAATCCTGCGGCCTGGTAATAGACAAAGGCACACAGGGCGCACCCCAGGGCGACTGCGGGCGTCGCGGTGGGCGATGCAAAGCCGGGGATAATGCCGCTCAGATTGCAGGCAAGAAATGAAGACTGTCAAAGCGATTAAGAACGGTGTGAAGCCTTCGCTGTGCTCGCCGATGACTTCCTGGCTTTGCCCGGTGACGAGTTCGTGCAGACCTTCAGCGATGTGCTGCAGGCCGCCTGGGGTCTCCACCGAAAGCCGGGAACGGACGAGCGCAAACAGAAGGAGAAGAATCGTTACGACGAGAATCTGCATCGCGACGAAGTTGGGAATGGGAGCTTGGGAATTTCCTGGCGGGATGTGCAGCACGTGCAAAAGCGCGAGCGCGGTTCCGCCGAATAACTTATTCAGGAGTATCGTGAAGGGCAGCTGCTCCATGCGATTGGAAGCTCTCCTATGGCCGAAGACCAAGCACGCGCCGGTGCTGCGGTCACTTACCGTTTCTCAAAGCATTCGGGCTGCCAACGTCATGTTGGGTCCCACGGTGTCAACCAATTGGTTCTGGCAAACAAGGAGTTAAGGGCTTTCTGGGCCGTGGAAGAGTCATGCTGGCGCAGCTACTCTTAAACGGGGCGTGACAACAGATTGACAGGTGGCAGCCACTAATTTTGCGTGTTCGCTCTGGGTCCGAAATGAGACATTCAGAAAAAAGACCATTTAACGATGAGTCCAACCACCGTTAGCATCGTGCCCACAAAGATCAGCTTTTCAGGCATGGTTGTATATTTCGGCAACTTAAAAACGCCGTAGTGCCCCATGTCGGTCAGCATGTATCCAAAGACTGTAATTAATCCCAAGACCACACCTCGATAATCCAGAAGAAGGGCCGGATCGGCGTAGGCGATGGACCGCATTGGCAGCACAATTCCAAACACTGCCAGCAACACCATGGCAACGAGCAGCAGCCCTATTCCCAGCTTGAAATGACGGTCTTCCACCTTGAAGGTAAGTTCTCGATTGAGGGTCCACCAGAAGCCGGCGAACATGAATCCGAGCAGAATGCTGGAGACGGGCAGGGTAGCGCGAACTCCATCACCGAGCTGCAACTGTTGACCCCCGTTGGTGAAGTTAAACACCCGCAGCCAATCCACCACGCCTGAAACTATCCAAGCACTTCCACCGCCAGTTCATAATTCGGGTAGTGGCGTAACGGGCGAGCTTTTCGGACGAATGGGGAAGGACAGCCGCAAGGCTATCGCTGCCCGTCATCTGCCAAACTCTTGGCTGTCACTAGCTTCACATCCAAGAGTACGGCCACGCGAGGTGGAGGATCAGGTTCTTAAGTGCCTCATCTGAAGCGGTCTGCCCACCCTTCATTACCCGGTCTTGGAATGGAATCGCGAGTGCTTGTCGAAACATGGCCCGAGAGATTCGGCGGTCGGCGGCGCCGATGAGGACATGTGGGCGGCCAGGGAGCTAGGGAGCGATCATGATTGCGGCATCACGGGGTCATCGGACGGCGCCCCTTCGATGGTTCATCTTGTGCGTCACAGGTTCTTTATCTTGGGCAGTGGCGGCTGCGGGGCAACAAACTGACCAGTTAGAGCTGCAAGTGCAGCAGTTGAAGCAGCAGTACGAAGCGACCACTCACGACCTTGAGCAACGCATTGCCGCCCTGGAACAGCAAATCCAGGAGCAGAAGGAAGAAAACGCAAAAGCGATCGAGAAACAGAAAGAAGAGAACGCAAAAGCAAAAGAGAACACGATCTCGGCGGTCGAACTCGCTGCACAGCAGACGGAAAAAGCCGTGCTCGGCGAGTCGAACCAGGTGGGAGAGAAGTTTCAAGGCAAGCTGTCACAGGAGCCGACCTACGATTTTCTGAAAGAGGCGGACGAAAAGATTGACAAGCTGCAGGAACAGGTCGGCACATTCGAGTTCCACGGGTATTTCCGCTCCGGCTACGGCCTGAACAGTGTGGGAGGACAACAGGTTGCCTTCCAGGCGCCTGGAGCGGAAGCCAAATACCGCCTTGGCAACGAAGCCGAAACCTACGCAGAATTGATCTTTGTCAATAATTGGATCAACCCGGGGCATACCTCCGACAGGACATGGATGAGGACGGAGTTTATGGTGGAGGCCAACACTTCGAACTCCCAGAGTTATACGAGTTTTCCGAACGGCGTCGGCAACGATCAGTACCGGTTGCGAGAAGCTCTTGTGCAGATGGGGAATGTGCTCGACAGCCAGCCCGGCGCCAAGTTCTGGGCAGGCGAAAGATATTACGAGCGCCAACATGTCGACATCAACGATTTTTATCCGCTGGATCTGAGCGGGTACGGGGGCGGCGTGGAAGATTGGAATCTCCGTATCGGCAAGTTGGCCGTGGCCTTCCTGGCAGGTGCGCGGCCTGACATTATCACCCAGAACGGCAACCTGTCGAAGAGCAACCTCGATGTGCGTTTTTATGATCTGAAAGGTCCCTTCGGATTGTGGGCCGGCTGGTTCGACTTCGCTCGAGAAAAAGGCGGCACTGAACAGGGTGCGCAGACGATGCTGCCCACCAGCAATGGATACGCTGTCGGCTTTCGCCATCAGCGCCTGGAGTGGCATGGCGGGTTCCAAACATTTGGCATCCAGTACGGTGCGGGAGCGGCCAGCAACTTCAGTTCGAATGGGAGCGGCACTGTCGTTGCCAACCCGAATCCTTTCCTCAACAGCACCGCTCAGCTCTTGGCGACCGAACAGGTGCTTATTCAGCTAAACGACAGATTCGCCCTGTCGCCCATCTTCGTCTATCAACGATCCAAAGACGGGAACCCGCAGCATGGATGGGATCAGTGGGTTTCCTTTGGGGCCAGGCCGGAAATTTTCTTCACCAAGCATCTCTCTCTTGCAGTCGAGGGAGGGTTCGACCATACGCACAGCCGCAGCGGCCAATACGACGGATGGCTGCGGAAATTCACCATCGCTCCACAAATCGGCGCTGGTCGAAAGTACTTCAGCCGGCCGGTGCTGCGCGCATTCTTAACCTACGGGGACTGGTCAGACGGACTGCGCGGTTTTGTTGGGGGCGTTCCTTTCGCAAACAAAACGAATGGTTTTACTTATGGAGTGCAAGCGGAACATTGGTGGTAGTCAGCAGTCCGCAGGATGTTGAGATCAGAAGGGACTATCGAGCTAGGCGCCATCGCAGCGCACACAACCGGTCAGTTTGAGGTGACAAGTAATGGCAACAACGGAACTTACTGCCCAAGGTAAGGTTACGACCGCTTCAGCCCCCGTCGATTACACTCGGCCTCTGGCCGTTGTCACGACGTTATTTTTCATGTGGGGATTTCTTACTTGCCTGAACGACATTCTGGTTCCGCATCTGAAATCGATTTTTGATCTCAGCTATGCGCGGGTCATGCTCATTCAGTTTGCCTTCTTTTCTGCGTATTTCTTGTTCTCAATTCCCTGGTCGAAGGTCGTAAACGCAATCGGATATCAAAAATCGATGGTGGTCGGATTGCTGACCATGGCGGCCGGCTCATTCCTATTCGTACCCGCTGCTTCCGCTGCGTCGTACCCGTTGTTTTTGACTGCGTTGATCATTCTGGCGGCAGGGATCACCGGTCTGCAGGTGGCAGCTAATCCTTATGTTGTGGTGTTGGGCAAGCCGGCAACGGCGCCGAGTCGTTTAGATCTGACGCAGGCTTTCAATTCGCTCGGCACCACGATCGCTCCCAAGATTGGTGGACTGCTGATCCTGGCGGCCGCTCCGTTGGCTGTGGAGCAGCTGCGCCAGCTCTCGCCACAAGCGCTGCACGCGTATCGCGTTCAGGAAGCCGCTTCCGTCAAAATGCCGTACACGGTGATCGGCGTCGCCCTGGTGTTGCTGGCGGTAGTGATTGGTAGTTTCAAGCTGCCAAAAATCGAAACTGCGGCGTACCGCCCTGGGCAGAAGGTTGACGACTCGATCTGGAAACATCCTAACTTGGTTTTCGGAGCGCTCGGGATATTCGCCTACGTTGGAGCGGAAGTTTCAATCGGTAGCTTCCTGGTGAACTACTTTGGTCAACCCGACATCGCGAATTTGTCGGCAAAGGCTGCGGCTGGTTATGTCTCGTTCTACTGGGGTGGGGCTATGGTAGGGCGGTTTCTCGGAGCCGGCCTCCTGCGGCGCTTCAGACCCGGCTATCTGCTCGGGATTTGTGCCATCACCGCAGCAGCGCTGGTCACAGCTTCCATGCTATTGGGGGGGCACACGGCAATGTGGACCATTCTCGCCGTGGGGCTCGTCAACTCCATCATGTTCCCCACGATCTTCAGCTTGGGAGTAGCGGAACTTGGTCCTTTGACCGGGAATGGGTCCGGCATGCTGAACATGGCCATCGTGGGCGGTGCGATCCTTCCGGTGATACAGGGCGTCATCGCGGACCATGTCGGCATTCACCATGCTTTCGTGCTGCCCGTAATCTGCTACTTGTACATCCTGTTTTACGGGCTGAGTGGATCGAAGCCCAACAGTGAGCGGTACGCTCAAGCCTAGAACGGGAACGCCGGGAGAGCTATCCATGCTAATCGCGGGAGACATTGGTGGTACGAAAACTGACTTGGCGATCTTTTCGACTGAGGCGGGCCCTCATGCGCCCCTGGCGGAAGGGAAGGTGCACAGCGCCGATTATCCCAGTTTACAAGCCATTGTGAAGGAGTTCCTGACAAAGGCGAATAAACCCGTTGATCGAGCCTGCTTTGCAGTGGCAGGACCGGTCATTGGTGGCCGGGTGAAGACCACGAATCTGCCTTGGGTGATTGAGGAAAACTCGCTCGCCAGGGACCTGAACCTTAACCTTGGGTCCGTGCATCTCATCAACGACCTGGAGGCCATTGCGCGCGCGGTCCCTATTCTGAGGCCCAGCGATGTTAGCACGATCAATGCCGGCGAGCCGGTTCCCAAGGGAGCGGTGGCCGTGATTGCACCGGGCACGGGATTGGGCGAATCGTTCTTGACCTGGGACGGATCCCGTTATCTGGCTCACAGCTCCGAGGGCGGTCATTCTGATTTTGCGCCGACCGACGAGCGGCAGATCCGTTTGCTCGAATTAATGCTCAAGCTGTTCGATCACGTGAGCTTCGAACACGTCTGTTCTGGAATCGGCATTCCGCATATCTATCGATACCTCCGAGACGTAGAGCACCTCCTGGAGCAGCCGGAAGTCGCCAAGTTAATTGATGCGGCAGGTGATCCCTCAGTGGTAATCATCAATCAGGCCGTTGATCCCGCGAATCGCAGCAACTTGTGCGCGGAGACTATCAATCTCTTTGTGTCGATCCTGGGCAGCAAGGCTGGTAATCTCGCAGTGAAGTTCCTGGCGACGGGCGGCGTCTATCTGGCGGGTGGTGTCGCGGTGCATACCCTGCAAATGATCAAGCAACCGGCCTTTCTACAACATTTCAAGCGCAAAGGCCGTTTTGCGGAGCTCATGGGACGCGTCCCAATCCATGTTGTCGTTACTCCCGCAGGCTTGGCAGGAGCGGCCGCTTGTGGGCTCGAGAATTCGATTCCTGGTTCTACGCTCGGCTGAGAGGGAAGTTTCGTTTGCCTGTGCGCTTCGGAGATAATCACGCTGATGGAGGGGCCCTACGGAAGACCGGTGTGCGCCGGACGCCCGCCGGACACGGCGGTGAATCTAACTCACAGAATTAATTCTGAACAACCAGATGAGACGAAAGGATAAAGAGATGGCAGCACGCGTAGAGGCAATCACCAGGCGCCCAGCTTCCAAGCGCCAGGCATGGAAGGATCTCGGAGCTCACTACAAAAAGGTTGGAGAAACCCACCTGCGACAGCTCTTTGCCGATGATCCAAAACGCGGCGAACGGTTGACCGCCGAGGCTCTTGGCCTTTTTCTCGACTATTCGAAGAATCGCATTACGGACGAAACCGTCAAGCTGCTGATCCGGCTGGCCGAGGAAAGTCGGCTGCGAGAACGAATCGACGCCATGTTTCGCGGAGACAAAATCAATCTGACGGAAAAGAGAGCGGTGTTGCACACGGCGCTGCGTGCGCCCCGGGACGCTTCCATTGTGGTGGATGGCGAGAACGTGGTGCCCAAGGTGCATGCCGTGCTCAACCGAATGGCGGATTTCGCCAACCGGGTGCGCAGTGGCCAATGGAAGGGCCAAACCGGCAAGCGTATTCGGAACGTGATCAACATCGGCATCGGCGGCTCCGATCTGGGCCCGGTGATGGCCTACGAGGCCCTAAAGCACTACTCCGAGAGAAATATGACGTTCCACTTTGTCTCCAATGTAGACGGTACCGATTTCGCCGAGGCCGTTCAGGATCTCGATCCATCGGAGACTCTCTTCATCATCTCTTCGAAGACATTTACCACAATGGAGACGATGACGAATGCCCAAACCGCACGTGCCTGGTCACTCGCCGGGCTGGGTGGAGACGAAAAGTCGGTTGCGAAGCATTTCGTAGCGGTTTCGACAAACACTGCAGAGGTTGCAAAGTTCGGTATCGATACCGCCAACATGTTCGAATTCTGGGATTGGGTTGGCGGGCGTTACTCGATGTGCTCGGCAATCGGTCTCTCGACGATGGTTGCCGTCGGCCCGGATAATTTTCGGGCGATGTTGAGTGGTTTTCACCAGATGGACGAGCATTTCCGCACCGCGCCTTTTGAACAAAACCTGCCGGTGCTGATGGGACTTCTCGCGATCTGGTACAACGATTTCTTCGGGGCGGCGACCGTTGCTGTCCTGCCTTACGAGCAATACTTGAAACGGTTTCCAGCCTACCTGCAGCAATTGACGATGGAAAGCAATGGCAAGCATGTCACGCTCGACGGGAAAAGAGTGGCGCACCAGACTGGTCCAATTTACTGGGGCGAGCCGGGAACCAACGGTCAACACTCGTTCTACCAATTGATTCATCAGGGGACCAGGCTCGTCCCCTGCGACTTCATCGCTTTCTCGAAGGCGCTCAACCCGCTTGGCCGGCACCACGACATGCTGATCGCTAATGTCTGCGCGCAGGCTGAGGCGCTCGCGTTCGGCAAGACCGCTGAACAGGTCGAGGCTGAGGGCACACCAGAGTGGCTGGTGCCTCACCGGGTGTTCGAGGGCAATCGTCCATCGAATACGATTCTGGCGGAACGGCTGACACCGGAAACGCTTGGCAAGCTGGTTGCGCTCTATGAGCACTCAACCTTCACCCAGGGTGCGATCTGGAACATCGACTCGTTCGACCAGTGGGGAGTCGAACTGGGAAAGGTACTGGCACAGCGCATTATCCCCGAACTTGAGAGCAAGACAGAAGCCAAGCTCACGCACGACAGTTCAACCAACAATCTAATCCGCTATTACAGGAAGTCCAAGGAGACCACATCATGAATCTCGGTTTTGACAAATCGCTATACGTTCTGCCATTTGACCACCGTGGCTCGTTTCAGAAAAAGATGTTTGGATGGGACGGAGCCTTGAATCCGCAACAGACGGCGGAGATCGCCACCGCCAAGCGAGTGATCTACGACGCTTTCAAGGCGGCTGTCCAAGACGGCGTACCCAAAGACAAGGCTGGAATTCTGGTGGACGAGCAATTCGGCGCAGAAATTCTGCGTGACGCACTCGCTGAAGGCTACGCAACCGCTTGTCCGGCGGAGAAGAGCGGGCAGGAGGAATTCGACTTCGAATACGGCGAAGATTTCGCCAAGCACATCGAAGCCTTTCGTCCCACCTTCTGCAAGGTCCTGGTTCGTTACAATCCGGAGGGAGATCAGGATCTTAACCGGCGGCAGTCGGCACGTTTGAGGCGATTGTCGGAATACCTGCACAGTGGCAAGAGTCGCAGCCGCTTCATGTTCGAACTGCTGGTCCCGGCGGAGAAAGATCAGCTCGATAAGGTCAAGGGAGACAAGAAGGCTTACGATCTGAAGCTTCGTCCCCAGCTAATGACCGAGACGATCGAGGAACTTCAAGATGCGCAGGTCGAGCCGGACGTGTGGAAGATTGAAGGCCTCGAAAGGCAAGAAGACTGCGAAAGGATCGTGGCGGCCGCCCGCCGTGGAGGGCGCAACGAGGTCGGCTGCATTATCCTGGGCCGGGGTGAGGACGATACGAAAGTGCGCGAATGGCTCACGACCGCAGCTGCAGTTCCGGGCTTCATTGGCTTCGCCGTTGGCCGCACCAGCTTCTGGGAACCACTCGTCGATTGGCGCGGAAAGAAAATCACACGAGAAGCGGCGGTCGCCGAAATCGCCCGCCGCTATCAGCAGTTCGTGGAGATCTTCGAGACCCGCGAAAAAGTTGTTCCAGCGTAAGGCGACGAGAAGATCAGGAGATAGCGACGAGATGGAAACATATGCCGTAAAGCTTGCCCCGTCGATCTTGGCCGCTGATTTCGCTCGCCTGGGGGAACAGGTGGCGGAGGCGGAAAAGGCTGGGGCCAGCCGAATTCATGTCGACGTGATGGATGGTCACTTCGTGCCCAACCTCTCGATGGGGGCGCCGATCGTGAAGTCGCTGAGACGTGTCACAAGTCTTCCCCTGGAGACGCATTTGATGATCTCGGATCCGGATTTGTTCCTCGAAGAAATTGTCGAGGCCGGCTCCGATTCGTTTCTCGTCCACTGGGAGGGTAACAACAACCTGGATCGCACAATTCGGCGGATCAAGGAACTCGGAAAGCGCGCTGGAGTAGTTCTTAATCCTGCGACTCCCGCCGCGGTGCTGGAAGAGATTTTGCCGGAGGTGGATCTGGTGACGGTCATGACCGTCAATCCAGGTTTCGGACACCAGCATTTCCTCCACAGCACGCTGCCCAAGATCGAACGCGTCCGGCAGATGATCGAGCGCGTCAATGCTAGCTGCGAACTGGAGGTCGACGGGGGCGTGGATGAGGAAACGGCATCGCTGGCGGCCGAAGCGGGAGCCGACGTCTTTGTGGCGGGGTCGTCGGTTTTTGCGAGTAATGCGGGAGTGGCCGCGGCCATGGGCCGGTTGCGCGACAACATTGCTCGCGGCAAAGGCGTAGTGCTTGCTTAAACAAATTCTCATAGCGGAGGAGATAAAGATGCAACTCGGCATGATCGGTCTTGGAAGAATGGGCGCCAACATGGTACGGCGGCTCATAAAAAACGGTCACAACGGCGTGGTATTCGACAGATCGCCGGCAGCGGTGAATGAATTGGTCAAGGACAAGGCGGAAGGCTCTGCTTCGCTCGCGGAACTGGTGAAGAAGCTCGCGAAGCCACGGGCGATCTGGCTTATGGTGCCGGCCGCGGTTGTGGACAAAACTATCGCTGATCTTCTGCCCCACCTCGAGGCTGGTGACATCCTCATCGACGGCGGAAACTCGTACTACATCGACGACATCCGGCGCGCCAAGGAACTCGCTCCGAAGAAGATCCACTATGTAGATGTCGGAACCAGCGGAGGAGTTTGGGGTCTGGAGCGAGGTTACTGCATGATGATCGGAGGCGAGAATGACGTGATCAAGCGCCTCGATCCAATCTTCTCTACGCTGGCCCCAGGAATAGGCGACATTCCTCGCACGCCTGGCCGGGAAAAGATCGCTAGCTCGGACGAACACGGGACCGCTGAGCAGGGTTATCTGCACTGCGGTCCGAACGGTGCCGGCCACTTCGTCAAGATGGTTCACAACGGAATCGAATACGGAGTCATGGCCGCATATGCGGAAGGGCTGGGCATTCTGCGCAGCGCAAATGTCGGCAAGCAAGCCGGTGGGGCAGTCGATGCTGAAACCACGCCTTTGCGTGATCCGGAGCAGTACCAGTACGACCTGAACCTGCGCGACATCTCAGAAGTATGGCGCCGTGGAAGTGTGATCGCCTCCTGGCTGTTGGACCTGACGGCCAGCGCTCTGCTGCAAGACCCGAATCTTGCGAAATTTGCCGGCCGCGTCTCCGACTCCGGCGAAGGTCGCTGGACCATCAAAGCGGCGATCGACGAAGCGGTGCCGGCTCCGGTTCTGACCTGCGCTCTTTACGAACGATTCAGCTCGCGAGGCGAAGCTGACTTCGCCAACAAACTGTTGTCCGCCATGCGGTACCAATTCGGTGGACACCTGGAAAAATCCGACGACAAATCCAAGGTGGCTTAAGATGACTGTGAATACACATTCCGACGCGCTGGTCTTCTTCGGCGCAACCGGTGACCTTGCCTATAAGAAGATATTTCCTGCATTGCAGGCAATGCTGAAGCGCGGCCATCTCGATGTACCAGTTGTCGGCGTTGCCAAAGCAGGCTGGACACTCGAACAATTCCGGGCGCGCGCCCTCGACAGCCTCGAGAAACATGGAGGGGTCGATTCTGCTGCCTTTGAGAAGCTCTCTTCCTTGCTCCGCTATGTGGATGGAGACTACAACGATCCTGCTACCTTTCGAGCGCTGGGCAATGCCCTCCAGGGAGCGCAGCGGCCTGCGCACTACCTCGCGATTCCGCCCGCGATGTTCGAGACGGTGCTCGAACAACTCACCCATTGCGGGTGCACCACAGATGCCCGGGTGATCGTCGAGAAGCCGTTCGGGCACGACCTGGCCTCTGCGCAACACCTTAATAAGGTCCTCCTGCGAAAGTTCGACGAGACGGCAATTTTCCGCATTGACCATTACCTCGGAAAGCAGCCCGTGAACAACATTCTCGTTTTCCGGTTCGCGAACACTTTCATGGAAGCGTTCTGGAACCGCAACTATGTCGAGAGCGTGCAAATCACAATGGCTGAGGACTTCGGAGTCCAGGGCCGCGGAGCGTTCTACGATCAGACGGGTACGATTCGCGACGTGGTGCAGAATCATTTGTTCCAAATCCTTTGCCATCTGGCCATGGAACCTCCGGTGAGAACGGATAGTGAATCCATTCGCGACGAAAAGGTTAAAGTGCTGAAGGCAATTCCAGCGCTGGAGGAGAAAAACGTGGTTCGCGGGCAGTTTCGCGGCTATCTCGACGAGAAGGGAGTTGCGCCGGACTCGAGAGTGGAGACCTTCGCTGCACTTCGAGTGGATGTTAATTCCTGGCGTTGGCAGGGAGTTCCGTTCTACGTTCGGGCGGGCAAGAACCTGCCGGTTACGTGCACGGAAATCATGTGCCGGCTTCGGAAGCCTCCAACGATAATTCCTGCTGACTTCCTGCATTCGAATTATCTGCGTTTCCGGATCAGCCCGGACGTGGCGATTGCCATGGGCATGACGGTGATGGCAGCCGGCGAAAAACTGGCCGCTCAGTCGGCGGAGATGATCGCATGTGAGCAACACGATGCGGAGGAAATGGATGCCTACGAGCGCGTGCTGGGAGATGCAATGGCCGGAGACGCCACCCTGTTTGCTCGCGAAGACTACGTGGAAGAAGCATGGCGGATTGTCGACCCACTGTTGAAGAAAGCGACCCCGGTCTATGCTTATGAGGCAAAAACCTGGGGGCCGAATGAGGTTGAGCGAGTGACACCGCCGGGAGGCTGGCAGAACCTATTGGCTGGGAACGAGGCTCCAATTGAAACCAGCCAGGCTGCTTGAGACTTGGGTGATCTAGTTTGTGATGCGGTTTCGATCGTACGATTGAGGAATCGGGAGGCACAGATTCGGGATGAAGATTGAAGTGTTTGCCGATGACGAGGCGACCGCTCGCGCGGCCGCGAAGACGATTGCAGTTGAAGCCGTCGCCGCCGTCGCTGCGCGCGGTTCCTTCGTGATGGCTGTCAGCGGTGGCCGTACGCCTTGGATCATGTTGCGCGCACTGGCCGGGGAAGAACTACCATGGAGAGACATACACATCGTGCAAGTCGACGAACGCGTAGCGCCGGCGGGGCACCCGGATCGGAATCTCACCCATCTTCGCGAATCTCTTCTTAACTCGCCACTTCGCCCGGAGCAGATCCACGCCATGTCCGTTGAATCGCCAAACCTGGAAGAAGCGGCCAGCCGGTACGACTCAGTTCTCCGCGCGATCGCCGGATCGCCGCCGACGTTGGACCTGGTTCATCTGGGTCTTGGGCCGGACGGGCACACCGCCTCTTTGGTGCCTGGAGACCCCGTACTCAATGTTACGGACACGGATGTCGCTCTAACCGGCATTTACCAGGGAAGGCGCCGAATGACGTTGACGTATCCGGTTATCAATCACGCTCGGAGAATTCTGTGGCTGGTGACGGGGGGCGAGAAGGTTGGCATGCTCGACCGCCTGCGCAGAAGCGACCCTTCGATTCCGGCGGGACGGGTTTGCCAGGATCGGGCGGTCGTATTCGCCGATCGGGCGGCGGCAGCCGACCTGGCGGCCTAGATAGTTGCAGCCAGACCTCTTACGGAGGGAAACCAGGCTTCCTGGGGCAGTACACTCGGCGACTCGGCACTAATTCGGTATGAATAATTTGGACCCGCAAATGCAGAATCACTCCCAAGGGTTTCTGGAACAGCGGCAGCGTCGCGTGAGAGTGTGTTTGGTTGACAAGGGCATTCGCGAAAAGTAGATCGATTCCAGAGAGGCGAAGTGAACGATTCAACCAACTTGGCGGTTGCCCGACTGAGTGGAGATGCCGATGCAGTTCCTCCTGTGAAACGCCCGACGTGGTCGCAGGCTGAGGGCTGCCCGCTGCCGCTCGGCGCCACATGGATCGAAGCGGAGCACGCGTTCAACTTTGCCCTTCACGCGGAACATGCGGAGAGTGTAACGTTGCTGCTTTATTCCTCCGCCGATTTGGTCAACCCCCTGCTAGCCTTCCGTTTCGATTTTCTGCATAACAAGTCGGGACAGATCTGGCACTGCCGGATACCGCTCAAAGACCTGGGCGATGCTCGTTATTACGCATACTCAGTATCGGGGCAGACGATTCCTGAACTACATAGCTTCGATCCGCTGAAAGTTCTGCTTGATCCATATGCGAAATGCATTTTCTTCCCACCCGGCTTTGAGCGTGAATTGGCCATGCGGGAAGGATCAAATGCCGGCCGGGCGCCTCTAGGAGTGCTAACCGGTCACCGCAACCGATTCGACTGGGCCGGAGACCGATCGCTGCACCATGACGCGGATGCGATCATCTACGAACTCCACGTAAAAGGCTTCACAAAAAAATCTAATTCCGGCGTCGATGCCTCTCGAGCGGGCACTTATGCCGGTCTCGTGGATAAGATTCCATATTTGAAAGAACTCGGTGTGACCATTGTCGAGCTCATGCCAGTTTTTCAGCGTGATCCCCAGGAGGGCGACTACTGGGGTTATATGCCCTTGAACTTCTTCGCGCCTCATGCGCAGTACGCCAGTAACCGGGATGCCGACGAGCAGCACCTGGAATTCAAGAACATGGTGAAGGCCTTTCATCAGGCTGAAATCGGGGTGGTGCTCGACGTCGTTTACAACCACACTTGCGAGGGCGATCACCGGGGACCGATCTACAGTTACAAGGGCATCGACGCTGCTGGCTACTACATGTTGTCTTCTGATCCGGCGAATCCTTACGCCAATTATTCCGGGACGGGCAATACTCTGAATTTCGGCCAGGGACATGTGCGCAAGATGGTGATGGACAGCTTGCGCTATTGGAAACAGGAGATGCATGTCGATGGGTTCCGCTTCGATCTGGCATCCGTGTTCAGCCGCAACGCGGACGGCTCTCTCAATTGGGGTGATGCGCCCATCTTCAGTGAGATCGCCGCCGATCCACAGTTGGGCAGGTTACGTTTGATCGCGGAGCCCTGGGATACAGGCGCCTTTCAACTCGGCCGCGGATTCCCCGGTTTGACATGGCTGCAGTGGAATGGGCGTTTTCGCGACGACATCCGCCGTTTCGTTAGGAGCGATCCAGGGATGGTTCCTGACCTGATGCGGCGCATCTACGGCAGCGACGACTTCTTTCCTGACAGCCGCGCCGATGCTTATCACGCCTACCAGAGCGTGAATTATGTAACCTCCCACGACGGCTTCACCCTGTACGATCTCGTTTCCTATGATCGCAAGCGCAACTGGGCAAATGGCAACAGCAATCAAGATGGCACTGACGAAAACTACAGTTGGAACTGTGGGTATGAAGGAGATGAGGCGGCGCCATCGGAAGTGCTGGCTTTGCGCCGCAAGCAGGTCAAAAATTTCTGCTGCCTGCTGATGCTATCGAACGGGACCCCAATGTTCCGCGCCGGGGACGAATTCCTGAATACGCAGTTCGGTAACAACAATCCCTATAACCAGGACAGCGAAACGGGATGGCTGGACTGGAGCCAGTTACGCACGAATCAGGACGTCTTCCGCTTCTTCAAAGGCATGATTGCCTTCCGGAAGGCACATCCTTCACTGAGCCGCAGCCGGTTCTGGCGGGAGGATGTTTCCTGGTACGGAGCTGGCGAGGCGGCCGATTTGTCCCACGATTCGCACAGCCTTGCCTTCTGCCTGCACGGCGCCTCGCAAGACGACGGTGACATTTACGTGATGATCAATGCGTACTGGGAGGAAGTGGAATTCCAGATCCAGGAGGGGGTGGCACGCGAGTGGAGCAGAATCGCGGACACGGCTTTGCCAAGTCCCGCCGACTTCTCAGATCGCGCTTTCCCTCTTGAACAAATGAAATACATGGTGGCCCCGAGGTCGATGGTTGTCTTACTTCGGCCGGGGAAGAGTGCGGGCGGCAATTCGTAATTCGTCGACGCAGCGTGTCGGCCCACCGGCTTTTAGTCGCGTTGTAGGGACCTCTACCCAGGCGATGGAGGGTTACGTTACCACGCTGAGAACGGCACTCATCTTGTGTTCCTCGCCCGGCGCCAGATCGACCGCGAAGCCAAGGATGTTGCTCGCCTCGACACAAAGAAACTTCGTCCATTGACCGTCCCCAAGGTCCCGCAATCCGTTCGCCCCCTCGCGCCACGGGTTCCAAACTACAGTAGTGAGCGAGCCCTCCTTCCGTAGCTGCATGCGACGATGCATGCCGGGATCCACCAGATCAACTACGCCCTGAGTACTTAGATAGGCGTTGTCGGTTGTTGAGACGATGGCTACATCGCCATGCTGCGTCTCTTCACGATTGGAGTTGGTGTTGTCAAGAAAACGGACACTGTCAAGACCGCGCAAGCGCACGTCCTTAACATCCGCCACTCTGTTGTAGGTGTGGAGAGCTTCTTCGAAACGTAGCGGTGTTGTCCCCGTGTTGGTGCACACGAGCTCCAGTGACAGCCTCGAGCCGAAGGTGACACGGTGCACCAGACGAAACTCCCCGGGCCACCACTGCCGGGTGCGCGCGTCACTCCCAGTGAACATACTGACAACAACTCCGCTGTCATTCTCAACAATGGATGCGAGTTGCCACGCTTTTGTGCGTACGAATCCATGGGCTGGAGCTTGGCGATCGCCTACCTTGGCCCTAAACCAGGGGAAGCAGATCGGAATACCCCCTCGGATGGCTTGACCTTCTTCCCAGTGCGATTTCGTGCTCAAAAAAAGCGTCTCTTCTGCCCCGGCGGGTCTCCATGAGGTCACTTGTGCACCGTGAAGATACATCTCGCCCTCGCTCAGAGGGCCAGTTATCTTTACGCGCGGCATCGCGCCATTGCCGTCGCACACTCTGGCGAGGCCCGCAATCCCGAACCGGCGATCGAGGTCTGTCGCCAAGGAGTTTGCATCCATCTCGAATCCTCTCCGTCTCACCGGTTCTTGGTGACCACGCTATTGCCCTGCAACAATACTTCGAAGGCATCATCATCGAGGAGATCAAGAGACTTCACGACGATATCCGCGGGCAGATGTTTACCGTTGTGGCTTACCCCGATGCTGCGCATCCCTGCACTGCGTGCTCCTTCGACGCCCGCGACGGCGTCTTCCACAACAATGCATCTGCCGGGCGGTGCTCCCACCCGCGAAGCCGCTGTCAGATACACCTCAGGATCCGGCTTGCCTCGGTGTACATCTTCTGCGGAGACGATGCTCTGAAAAATGTGGGTAGCCGATAGAGCCTCAAGGATTGCGTCGATGTTTGCACGCGGGGCTGCGGAGGCGATAGCTTGGCGCCATCCCTGTTTGTGGAGCCGGTCCAGACAACTTGCTACACCGGGGAGTGGGGAGATACCGTCCCTGCGGACCAGATGCCGATAGAGTTCCTCTTTGGCGTTGGCTATCTTCTCGACCCGTTCGGGAGTCGCTGCAGCGCCAAGCCATCGGGGAACGATGGAATCATTTCGCTGACCAAACGAGGCCAGAAACTGCTCGTGGGTTATGGCAATGCCCTCAGTTGCCATGGTGTTCCTCCAGGAAATCCAGTGCAACTCCTCTGAATCAATTAACGTTCCATCCATATCCCAAAGCACCGCCCGTACCTGGCTCATCGGCAAACCTTTCTCGAACTGTCGGGTTGATTAAATGCAGCGACACGTCTGGCGCGAAAACTCGGAAATGGCGCAACTGAACACCGGGCCACTAGCTAAGGAAGGCCGGAGCGTGTGAAAGCAAAACCAGCTCACCCGACTTTTTCCGCAACCTGGGAAAGCGCGTAGTCTTCCAAATGGCGTGCGTCGCTGTTGAACTTGCGAATACCCTCGGCCAGTTTTTCCGTCGCCATTGCGTCTTCGTTGTGCATCCAGCGGAAGGTCTTCTCGTCCAAGTGAAGTCGTTCCTCCCTGATGTTCTGCGCTTTCACCGGATCGAGCTTGCGATCGACGATCCCCAGCGTCTTCTCCAGCTGATCAAGAAGCTCGGGGCTTATGGTAAGCAAATCCGACCCGGCTAGGCGGACGATCTGATTCACGTTGCGGAAACTTGCACCCATGACTTGCGTCTTGTAATCGTATTTCTTGTAGTAGTTGTAGATGCGAGTGACCGAGGCAACGCCTGGGTCTTTGTCTGCCGGAATCTCCGCCCCGCCGCCCTCCTTCTTGTACCAATCGTAGATACGGCCAACAAACGGCGAGATCAAAGTGACTCCGGCTTCGGCGCATGCGACCGCCTGAGCGAAGCTGAATAGAAGGGTCAGATTGCAGTGGATGCCTTCCTTCTCAAGCAACTCGGCGGCTCGAATACCTTCCCAGGTGCTGGCGACCTTGATGAGGACACGGTTGCGCGCGACGCCTTGTTTCTCATACAACGAGATGAGCTTGCGGCCTTTGGCGATGGTCCCGGCGGTATCGAAACTCAAGCTGGCAGCGACTTCGGTCGAGACGCGTCCGGGAACCACCTTGAGAATCTCACATCCGAAAAGCACGAAAAGCCGATCAATGAATTCTCCTGCCATTTCTTCGTGGCTGCCGCCGCGCTCGAGCGCAAGGCCGGTGGCCTCTTCCACCAGATGGTGGTAGACCGGCATTTGAGCCGCATGAAAAAGAAGTGAAGGATTCGTAGTGGCGTCTTGCGGCCGGTGCCGTGCAATAGCCTCGATATCGCCGGTATCCGCTACCACGGTTGTGTATTTCTCCAGGGATTCAAGCAACGTCATCGTTATCTCCTATCGTTCGGGGCTCACCAGAGTGGGGTTTTCGATGATCGTCCGTAGGGGCGATCCTGCTATTGTCAAGCAGCAGAACCTTGGCCAGGCGGCGGCGATGCCGTTCTGCACCGCTGAACCTGGCGCCGAGAAAGTTCTTTGTACAGTCCCATGCGACTGCGATGCCGGTAGTCCGGCCTCCAAAGCAGAGTATGTTCATATTGTCATCTTCTACGCCCTGGCGCGCCGAAAAATCGTCGTGACAGAGCGCGGCGCGCACGCCGACCACTTTGTTTGCGGCCACGGAGGCGCCCACCCCGCTGCCGCACACCAGAACGCCACGCTCTATCTCTCCGTTGGCAACAGCCCGGGCAAGGGGAATTGCGAAATCAGGATAATCATCGTTGGCGTCGTAGATCTTGTTGCCGAAATCGACGACCTGGTGCCCTTCGGTCGCCAGCAATTTGGCGAGTTGCTGCTTCATTTCGAAGCCGCCGTGATCTGCACCTACTCCCACTTTCATCTCGCGCTATCCTTCAACCACGGCCTTGGTGCTGCGCGATCTGTTTCTTCGCCGCAGCTACAATATGCTCTGCGTTAAAACCGAACTTCTTCAATAACTGCTTGAGAGGAGCGGAGGCTCCAAAAGTTTCGATGCAAACATTGTAACCGTCGGACCCCGTGTACTTGCTCCAACCAAAATCGGATGCTTCCTCCACTGAAACTCGTGCCTTCACGCTCGAAGGCAGAACAGATTCCCGGTACGTCTTATCCTGATCGTCAAACAATTCCCAGGACGGCATGCTGACCACGCGCGCCCCTATGCCTTCTTTACTTAATTGCTCGTGCGCCTCCAGACAGAGGGAGACCTCGCTCCCGGTGCCGATCAGAATCACCTCGGGTTTTCCACCCGGAGCGTCTGCGAGAACGTATGCCCCGCGGGCCAAGCCCGACGCCGGAGCGTACTTCTTGCGATCGATCGTCGGGAGGGCTTGGCGAGTGAGCACCAATACCGCCGGCTCGTGATGCAGTTGCAGGATCACCTTCCATGCTTCCCTTACCTCATTGGCGTCCGCCGGACGGATCATAATCAGGCCGGGCATGGATCGCATGTGGGCGAGCTGTTCGATGGGTTGGTGAGTTGGGCCATCTTCGCCAACGCCAATAGAATCGTGAGTGAATACGTAAATTACCGGAAGCTCCATCAACGCGCCCAAGCGGAGAGATCCCCGCATATAGTCGACGAAGATAAAAAATCCCGAACCGAACGGGCGCAGTTTCACCAGGCTGAGCCCGTTCACGATGGCGCCCATGGCGTGTTCGCGGATGCCGAAGTGAAAATTGCGTCCGGCATAGTTCTCCGCCTCAAAATCGCCGGCGCCCTCAAACGTCAACCGCGTCTTGGTCGAGGGCGCGAGGTCCGCCGCTCCTCCGATCAGCCAGGGAATATTCTTGGCGACCGCGTTCAGCACCTTGGCCGAGGATTCGCGAGTTGCCATGCCTTTCGCGTCAGCGGGGAACTCGGGCAGGTCGCTGTCCCACCCTTCGGGAAGCTGGCGGTGCTGCATGCGAAATAATTCGTCGGCGAGTTCCGGGCACTGTTTCCGGTACTCGCCGATTCGCGCGAACCAAGCATCGCGCAACTCCTTGCCGCGTTTTCCTATGCCTTGCCGGAAGTGATCGTAGACGCCATCGGGTATATAGAACTTCTTGTCTTCGGGCCAGCCGTAGTTGCGTTTGGCGAGCCTGATCTCGTCTTCGCCCAGCGGTTCGCCGTGCGCCCCGCTGGTATCCTGTTTGTGGGGCGCTCCGTATCCGATGTGACTGTCAACAATGATCAGGGTGGGGCGATTCTTGCTGTTCTGAAACGTCTGGAACGCACGGGCCAACATACCGATGTCGTTAGCGTCGCTAACCCGTGTCACGGTCCAGTCGTAGCCGATGAAACGAGTCGCGACGTCTTCGGTAAAGGCCAGCGACGTGTTGCCTTCGATGGTGATGTGGTTGTTGTCGTAAATCCAGCAAAGATTCGAAAGCTTCAGGTGTCCGGCGAGCGAGGCCGCTTCGTGGGAGATGCCTTCCATCATGCATCCATCGCCGCAAAGCGCGTAGACATTGAAGTCGAAGAGATCTTCAAAGCCGGGCCGGTTGTAGCGCGCAGCCAGCCACTGCCGGGCGATTGCCATGCCCACGCTGGTGGCGACGCCTTGGCCGAGCGGCCCCGTGGTTGTCTCCACGCCAGAGGTCCAGCGGTACTCCGGATGTCCCGGACAGCGGCTATCCAACTGCCGGAACGACTTAATGGCATCCAGTGGCACAGAGACTTCACCGAGAGTTTCGTAGTCTTTGCTGACGGCTCGTACTTCGGTGAGGTGGAGCAGGGAATACAGCAGCATGGACGCGTGTCCGATCGACAGCACGAAACGATCGCGGTTCGGCCACACCGGATCTTGCGGATCGAAACGAAGGAATTGCTGCCAGAGTGTATAAGCCACTGGCGCCAGCGCCATCGGAGTTCCCGGATGCCCCGAATTGGCTGCCTGCACCGCATCCATGGAGAGGGTACGGATGGTGTTGATGCTGGTCTGTTCGATGGTTTGCTGCACCGGGGAAACTGGGGAAGCGGTTGCGACGCTCATGCAAAATCCTTTCTGAGGGCTTTCAGGGACGGATCGCTCGGCACGAATCGACTCGGGATGGCCGGCTCGCTGGCCACCGGCCATCCCTTGTATCCGGTCAGATCAGACTGACCGCTTCGGCCACCTCCATCCAGTGATCTCGGGCATGTCGATGCCGTTTTTGTAGGCATAGGCGCGGCATTCGATCTGCTTGTTGCGGAATTGTTCCTTGGCGTGGCCTCCGATTCTTTGCAGTTTGGGCACGCGATCAATCGCGTCGATGGCCAGACTGAAGCGATCGATCTCGTTGTTGATCGCCAACTCCATTGGTGTGTTGATGTTGCCTTTCTCCTTATAACCGCGCACATGCAGAGTTTTGTTCTTGCGGCCATATGCCAGGCGGTGAATCAGGTACGGATAGCCGTGGAAGTTGAAAATGATCGGCTTGTCAACCGTGAACAGAGAATCAAAATCCAGATCGGTTAATCCGTGTGGATGCTCCGTGCTCGGTTGTAGCTTGAAGAGGTCGACCACGTTGATGAAGCGAATCTTCACCTCTGGGAACTCCTCTTGCAGGAGCTGTGTGGCGGCCAGTGCCTCCTGCGTTGGGATATCGCCGGCGGAAGCCATGATGAGGTCGGGTTCGCAGCCTTGATCGTTGCTGGCCCAGTCCCAGATACCGATGCCCTTGGTGCAATGCTCGATTGCGGCATCCATATTCAGATACTGAAGGTGCAGTTGCTTGTCAGAAACGATGACGTTGATGTAGTTCTCGCTGCGGAGGCAGTGATTTGCGACGGACAGCAGACAGTTCACATCCGGAGGAAGGTAAATGCGAGTAACGGCAGCGCTCTTGTTCAGAACAACATCCAAAAAGCCGGGGTCCTGGTGCGTGAAACCGTTGTGGTCCTGTCGCCAAACCGTGGAAGTGATCAGCAGATTCAATGAGGCGATCTTCTCGCGCCAGGACAGATGGTTGCAGATCGACAGCCACTTGGCATGCTGGTTAAACATGGAATCGATGACGTGTACAAAGGCCTCATAGGAGGAGAAGAAGCCATTTCTCCCGGTGAGCAAGTAGCCTTCGAGCATGCCCTCCATGGTGTGCTCGCTGAGCATCTCGATGACGCGCCCATCGGTCGCCAGTTCTCCGCCGTCCTCATCTTCAGGGAAGTAGTCTGCGATCCAGAACTTCTTGGATACCTGGTAGATGGCTTGCAGCTTGTTCGAGGTGGTTTCGTCCGGGCCGAAGACGCGGAAGTTGTTCATGTTCGACTTCATCACGTCGCGCAGAAAGTTCCCCAAAGGGGGAACATTCTCCGCCTCAATGCTTCCCGGCTTGTCCACCTTCAGAGCGTAGTCGCAAAAGTCAGGCAAACGCAGAGTCCTCTTGACTCTTCCGCCATTGGCGTGAGGATTCGCGCTCATGCGTCGAGTCCCGGTGGGCGCGAGCGCCTTGAGTTCTGGAACAAGCTTGCCAGCCTCGTCGAACAGTTCTTCGGGCTTCAGATCGTGCATCCACTTTTCGAGAATTCGCAGCTGCTCGGGATTCTTCTTGACGTCGGTCAGAGGGACCTGGTGGGCGCGCCAAAAACCCTCGAGCCTGTGGCCTTCCACTTCTTTCGGGGCACCCCATCCCTTCGGGGAACGCAGCACAATCATCGGCCAGCGAGGCCTGCGGGCCACACCGGTGCTCCGGCATTCCTGCTGGTGCTCTCGAATTCCCTGGATGCAGTGTTCAACCGTGGCCGCCATGGCCTGGTGCATGCTTTCGGGATCCGATCCCTCCACGAAGTGGGGCGTCCAACCGTAGCCGCGCATCAGGTTCTCCAACTCTTCGTGGGTAATGCGAGCCAGAAGAGTCGGATTGTTGATCTTGTATCCATTCAAGTGAAGGATCGGAAGCACCGCACCATCACGAATTGGGTTGAGGAATTTGCTGATGTGCCACGAAGTTGCCAGTGGACCCGTTTCCGATTCGCCATCTCCGACCACTGCGGCGACGATCAATTCGGGATTATCGAATGCAGCGCCGCAGGCATGCGAAAGCACGTAGCCCAATTCGCCGCCTTCGTGGATCGAACCGGGGGTCTCCGGGGTGCAGTGACTGCCGATCCCGCCCGGAAACGAGAACTGTTTGAAGAACTCATGCATGCCGCGGGCGTCTTCGCTCTTTTCAGGATAGATCTCGGAGTACGTACCTTCGAGATAACCGGGACCGAGGACGCCGGGCGCCCCATGCCCCGGACCTGCCATGAAAATCATGTCCAGGTCCAGTTTCTTAATCAACCGGTTCAAGTGGACGTACATGAACGCAAGGCCGGGGCTCGATCCCCAGTGCCCCAGCAGTCGGTTCTTGATGTGCTCCGGCTTGAGGGCTTCCTTGAGCAGGGCATTGTCCTGGAGATAAATCATGCCCAGTGCCAGATAACTGCACGCTCGCCAGTAGGCGTGTGTCTTTCGTAGTTCCTCCGAACTCAGTGGCGACCCTTGAATGGTGGATCTCGCTTTTCCGTAGGCACTGAGCGAGGGCGGGGTCGATCGTTCTTCTGCTTCTAGGACAGGTGTCATTTCTCTAAGCTCCTTGTGTACTCGCGATGGAGTCGGAACAAATGTGCATTTGGTAGCGCAGGTGGATGGTTTGGCTGCCCGCGGGTCGCGAAAGCGCTTATTACGGTGCAATACTTATGCCATCCGTAAGCGTTTGAAAATGGAAACTTGAGTGGCCGTGGGAATGTCAAAGCCATAGCAGATGACAAATGGTTGACAGTCCCCTCAGGAGCACGGATGACACAACCTTGTGACGGCGGAATCGAAGGGAACGAACCGGCAGCTGCACGGAGGATCAACAGCGACACGACCCTTCTCAGTTTTCGTACCAAATGACACCGGTTTCTAGTCTGCTTTGGCGACGACGTCAGCAGGAGGTGGCGTCAGCAGCTTCGCAATCGCGCGATCCATTGTGTGATTCATCTCAGACACAACCGCGGGTACATTTCGCTGGGAGACCGCTCCCGTCTCGGAAACTTGGTTCGACCATACCGTTGCGCCGGTGGCAAGCTTCGTCATCTGTGCGGAGATCGCTACCTCGACTTTGACGCCGCCTTCGTAGTCCACTTCCTCGAGTTTCTCCAGACGTCCGCTGAGAATGTAGTCGACATCCGAGTGTCCGTCGTAGACGCCCACGCGGGCGAAGTTACCGCTGGCGCGAAGTCGCTCTGCGACCGCGCTGGTCACGAACTCACGCGGATCAACCGCCCAGCGATGATAGTTATAGAACCCGATCTGTTCCGCCGACGGTCGATAGACGATCGCTCCTTGCCTCAGGTAGCTCGGTGATCGGAATTCTCGTATCGCCACCGATGCACGCACGCCTTCGGATGCCGGCGGATCGGGCGGTGGCGGCACGTTCAGCGTGTAATAGCTTGGGTACTTGACTTTGCCCATGCAGCCAGCCAACACAATCGAAACCGAAAGCATGAAAAGAACTGCCATCACACGTTTTCTCATAAGCGTTTCTCTCATTGCGGGACCGTCCGCTCTTTGGGTTGCTTGATTCGAATCAAGCTCCACGGACGCTGTTTCAGCGAGTCCGTCAACTGGTCCAGGTTGTCCGTTGTGACGCGCAGGTTGTCCACCATGTCGTCGATCTTGTAGTCGTTCGCCCGTACCATTACCTGCATATTTCCCAGTAAGCCCTTTGCCTCCTGCAAAGTGTTTTGCAGTTCGGCCAGGTCTTTCTGCATCGGCTGGCGCAGATCGGTGACCGTGCCATTCACGTTCTGAACGGTGTCGTCCGCATGCTTGCTGAGCGCAACCAGCTGATCTGCAATGCGGTCGATCTTCGGACGCTCCTCCGCCAGCATTCCGTCGACTTGATCCAACATAACTTGAATCCTCTGCTGATTGGGCGGGCCGGTCACGGCATTCAGGTTGGCAAGAAGACTTCGCGCATCGCCGCTGATGCCCTCAAGCTCCCCCTTCGTCTGCGTGATCAGATCGTTGGCGCTGTCCGCAACAGTGGCCAACTTGCCGGCGATCTCATCCAGGCTGGCGGCGTCCTGAGAGGGAATCAACGACCCCGGCGTGAGCCGCTTCGCGTCGTTGCTGCCGGTGCTGATCGACAGGGCAGCGCTGTTCATGATGCTCACAAAGCCCAGCTTGGCCACCGACTTTTCATTTAAGGGAATATCTTGTTTTACTTCCAAAAGAATTTCGATCTGGGTCGGATCCGTCTTCCAGGGGCGCACGGCTGTGACTTTTCCTGCGGCGATGCCTCCGAACAGCACCGAAGCTCCGGGTTCAAGACCTCCGGCATAATGGAGATAGGTTCGATAGGGCACAACATCACGGCTGAACTGTGCGTTAATCAGGTAGACCAGCGTAAATGCCAGGATGGCGAAACATCCAAGCACGAAGGCCCCGACCTTTGCTTCGGTTGTCACTAGTTTGCCTCCTGATTCTGCAGATATCGTTCGAAGTAGGTACCTACGGCCTGCATTTTCGCGGTATCTGCGGGCACCCGATCCAGGAAGTCTCTGACACGGGGATTCTGACTCTTCCTGATCTCATCTTTGGTTCCCACCAAGCTGAACGCGCCCCTGTAGAGCATCGCGATGCGATCGGCGATGCGGAACGCGCTGGGCAGTTCATGAGTGACGACGATCACCGTCATGTGGAAGGCCTCCTTCAAGAACAGAATCAGGTCGTCCAGCTCCGCGGCAACAATCGGGTCCAGTCCAGCCGAAGGCTCATCGAGGACCAGAAGTTCAGGATCGAGTGCGAGAGCCCGCGCCACCGCCGCGCGTTTCTTCATGCCGCCAGAAAGTTCTTGTGGCTGTAATTTGCCGAAGTCCGCCAGCCCAACCGCCGCCAACTTCATCCACACCACCAGCTCGATAATCGAAGGGGCCAACGCAGTGTGCTCCCGCAAAAGAAGTGCGACATTGTCCTCCACCGACATTGAATTGAACAATGCAGCACTTTGAAAAGCGACGCCAACTGAGCGCCGGACAGCTTTCATTTCCGCCTTCGAGCAGCGAGTAATATCGATCCCCTTCACGAAGACGCTGCCCGATTTGGGGCGCTCCAACCCAATGATGTGACGCAACAGGGTGCTCTTCCCCGAACCACTGCCGCCGAGCAGAACCATCGTCTCCCCTTGCTCGATGTCCAGGTTCAGCCCATCGAGCACGCGGCGTCCTTCGTACTCGACGACCAAATTGCGGATCGAAATGATCGGCATCACATTTTCCCCGTGAAGTAGAAAATGGCGGTGAAGACGGCGTCGGCAACAATAACCAGGAAGGTCGATCGCACCACCGCGGTGGTTGTAGAGCGGCCCACTGAATCCGGTCCTCCGCGAACCCGAAATCCTTCCAGGCAACCCACATGCGCGATGATGGTGGCGAAGGCCAGACTCTTGATGAGTCCGCTGATCACGTCGCGCAACTGAATCGAAGTCAACACGTAATGCAAATAGAGCATCAGCCCAAGATGCGTGCTGAAAAACATGAATAATCCGCCGGCAAGAATGCCGCAGAAGTTCGAAACGACACTTAGACAGGGCACCGCGATGAGCGAGGCCAGATACTTGGGCGCCAACAAGAACTCGACGGGTTCCAAGTCCATAACCCGGAGGGAATCGATCTCCTCGGTCACTTTCATCGTCCCGATCTCCGCCGCGAATGCGGAACCTGACCTCCCGCTGACGGCGATGGCAGTGATGAGCGGGCCCAGTTCGCGCGAGAACCCTACCGCGACCAGTTCGATGACGTAGTGGATGGCGCCGAAACGGCGCAACTCGGACGCGCCTTGCATGGCAAGAATGAATCCGGAACAAATCGCCATGAGACCAATCATGGGCAGTGCGTCGACGCCGATATCCAGCATCTGGCGCACCGTCGCCTGCCAGCGGTAGCGGTTCCCCACAAAGGGCAGGGCGGTTACCATCGCGCGCAGCGTGGCCCACAACTGAATATTCAAACTCCCGACATAATCGAGATCATTCAGGGTCTTTCGCCCGACGCTTTCGAGAACAGTTGCCATCAAAGCACCTTCGATACCGCGGAATGATTTTCAGGGCCGGTCGTTTCGAAAAGAGCTGAAAGGCCTGTGACCTCAAAAAGATGAAGTAGAGGACCGTGCAGCCCCTTCAAACGCAGCGTGGTTTCGTGGTTCCTTGCGATCTTCAGTGCCTCGATAAGGGTTGCAATGCCGGAAAAATCGATGTAAGGAGTTTCCGTCAAGTCAACAACCAGGGCTTCCGGGTGCTCTCCTTCCAACAACGCCAAGAGGGAGTCACGGAGGCAAGGTGAAGAATCGAAGTCGAGACGGCCATTCAAGCAGACGAAGACGCCTTCTGCGTTGTGATCGATGTTGATCTCCAGACCACCCGTAGCTTTGATGATCCTGCTCATCAAGATGTCCCCTGGAAGTTAAAGCTACGATCTTTGAGACTGAGACCTTTCATTCTGCGTCGCGTGTATGACAACTACGGACTAATAAGCGGCATTTGTGCCAACTGCAAGTCGATCATCAGACCAAGCCGCCATTCGATCTGGAAAAACTGCGCTGTTTCCCGGCCGGTCAAGGCCTTGCGGAAGACCGGAATATACCTGAGTCTCAATGCCATGACCGATTCTTCGACAGCCGCCCGCCTTCGGATATATTTTTCTGCTTCATCGCCGGTCATGCCGTTGTAGTTCTGAAGGTAATCCTTGATGAGGGCCGTTTTGGTGTCGTTGATCTTCTCCAGATCGGCAGTGTACTCCTGGTAGATCGGCCAGAATTTTTCGGCCTCGGTGTCCGTCAGATCCAGGTTGGCCGCAACAATCTGCTTTCTCATGGACCGCACGTCTTTCCTGAATAATTGAATGTCCTGATCGGAAGGCACTAGGGAATCAGCCCCGTTCGCGGACCTGCCGGGCGCCGCGTCCGGCTTTGCCAACTGCGAAGAGTCTTGGGCAAAGACCCGGTTGCCCGCCGATAGCGATACCATGACGAGCACAGCCATGAAGAGCAAGCTTCTTTTCTTGTTCATTCCTTCTCCTTGCTACAAGTTCGAAAACATGATCGGTTTCGGCCCGCGCCGATAACCGACGCCGTTTGACTCAATCCAATTCTGTTAGCGCATTTTGCCTTCCACTCGAAACGTATGACTATCCGATCCAAAATGCTGCAGCAACAAGAGGTTAGGAGCGTCCCATTGGAAAGAGCAGCCTTTCCCACAAGGCGGCAGATTGTCAGTGACGATAACTTGACACGTGACAGGATCCTTGGGTATCAGCGATGGAGCAGCTGTGACCCCACCAGCCGGTAATCGCCCCGCGTGAACAATTCCAGGCTGCCGACACTCGTCAAAATCTTGGCGTGCACTCCACCGCCCGGGAGGAGAGCCAATCCAGGCCGGCGAGCAGCAAGCCGCGCAAGTGACTCTCAGAAATGAGGATGTTCATTCCTTGTCCCATCGATCTCTGATTGGAAGCAGGAATGCTTTTATTAACCGCTCGAAGTGATCGGGCATCGCGGCGACGGCGGGGGAGCCCGTCGTGTGCGCGTTGGCGATTGCTCCGGCAACGGCTTTAGACCGAAGCTCGAACCTTGAAAGTCGGAGAAGAGAGAATATGACGCGGAGTTTGTTCGTAATTATTGCATCCATACTAATATTTACTATTACTGCCTTAGCACAGGAAGTCGAAGTGAAGTGAGCGCTCAAGGAACAGGATTCTTTACCAAAGACAGCAGCGGCCAGGGAGTTTCTCGGACCACCTCCGAGACCGGTGGATTGACGATCGGATACCGCTATCACCTCAACCGCTGGCTTTCTGCGGAGGGCAATTACGGTTATGATCGAAATACTCAGAGTTATTTCGGCGGCTTCGGAGAATCCAGAGTTCAGGCCAACGTGCACACGGTCACGGGTAATGCCGTGGTGAACCTCCCACTTGCTATCAGAAGAGTAAGCACCTACGCCCTCGCCGGGGGCGGCGGCCTGATCTTTGATCCCACCGGCAACCATGGCGCATCTGTTCCCGGCGCCGACACGCAGGGAAAAGGCGCCTTCCTTTACGGGGGCGGCGCTGACTACACGCTCACGCAACACTTGTCCTTGCGTGCGGAATACCGGGGCTTTGTGTACAAGAACCCGGATTTCGGCTTGAGGGGCTTGAACACTGATAGCTGGACGCACACAGCCCAACCATCCGCTGGCTTCGTCTACAGGTTTTAGGCGCGCCTGGGCAGCCGGGCAATCGCCCTCCCTTTTCGCACCGGCTGCCCAAGTAATGCAGTGATCATCAACCTTTTCTTTTCTCTTCCGATGCCCATCGCGGCGACCGAACCCCCTAGGGCTTGATTCAAGCCCGATTCGTCAGTTTCGACGATGGCGTTAAGTTCCAGACGGAAACCGCTCCGCCACGGAAAGATGACAGCAAATTCACGGCTGCAAACGTGAAGCCCTCATCTATGTGATCAGGTGAAGATCGTTTTGGAAGGGAGTTGATATGAAGATTGTTTGGCGGAATCCCAACGGAATAGCTCCGATAAAAATGTCCATCGCCAAGATTGGCAGGGTAGAGGCAGCAGACATAGTGCAGCTTCTCTACCGGAGTTCATCTTGCATGGGGCTTCTCGGGACAGATTTTGAATTACTGGTAAACCGCAGCAATAGGCATGCTGCATAGGTTCTAGGGGGCCCACGTTGGCCACTGCGGCACCGGTGTGCGGAGGCCAACCATTGTCATCCGCAAGCGGTCAGCTGGCTTCAAGCCGATCCGCAGTTGGTATGAAAAGTGCTCTATAGATCAGCGAACAAACTAAAAGGTTACTAAGAGACGGAGACGCGCGCAACATGCAAACACCCGCGATTCAACCTCGAGATGGATGCATTCCGCCGACGCTTGCTGCGGGTGGCGGGAGAGAATTCGGCAGGGAAGTGAGTCCAGAGCATCGAGCGGAATTCGAAGATGCTCTCTCGTACAACCTGCCGCGCTTCCGCCGAATGGCATTACGATGGCTTCGTAACCCGGAAGACGCTGAGGATGCAGTGCAGGATGCCATGCTTTCGGCATTCAAGCACATCGCCCGATTCGAAGGGCGGGCGCAAATGTCAACCTGGCTGATGTCGATTGTGATTAATGCGGTTCGCATGCAGATACGCCGGCGTCCGCGATACACAATTCTGGCCCTTGATCAACCTTTGCAAGACGAAGAGTTTACTATTTCGGATCTGATCGCCGATCCGAGGCCCACTCCGGAGCAGATTCTCGGAGAACGCCAGATGCGTGACCTGATCATAAAGCTCAGCCGCAATCTCCCGCCTTCGCAACTGGCGGCTATGCAACTCCGACAGCGGGATGGCCTTTCCGTAAAGGATGCGGCGGCTGCTCTTGGCGTTCCGCTGGGAACGCTGAAAGCGCAGCTCGCTCGTGGCCGAGTTACACTCACGCAGCGACTTCGCAGAGCCCTCGGGGATTCTCGATCTCGAAAGGCGAGGTCTGGTTCCAAGGCAGGGGGTAAAGCGTCTTCCAGTTCTCGGTGCCGGCGCGACTTTGTGGAAGGGTCGCAATTCGACCGATCGATTCGCAATGACAGGTTTAGAAATTCCAGGGAAGTCGCCGTGGAGGGCTCATCGGTTCCGGCGTGACTTTTCTCCTCTCCTCCCGCGCGGGCTCCGACCGACGGACCCGGCCGGAACCATCCTCCTTTCTTGCTGGCACAAGCCCGGCGCGCCAATAATTCGGCATTCGCGAACCACCTGGCAAGATAGCTGAGGGATCTTGCTATTGTGCAAGGAGTTGGGTTTGGTATTTGTTCTGCACGCGACCGAGAAAAGCTGGAAATCTCACGTTGCTTCTCAATGGGATCAATCAAGGCGACGTGCGCG
>Ga0074045_10000059_pt1 | contig 87631 bp, 81 predicted proteins | sample BogForMeECP23OM2_FD_94442 | JGI IMG/M metagenome (GOLD analysis project Ga0074045, IMG submission 94442) | Bog forest soil microbial communities from Calvert Island, British Columbia, Canada - Bog Forest MetaG ECP23OM2 | ecosystem: Environmental > Terrestrial > Soil > Wetlands ... | reverse complement strand
CGGCGCTGGATCTCGCGGCGCAGATGGCGGGCGTGGGCGCGCACGAGGTCGCGCTCGACCTCGCGGCGGTCGCGGTGGTGCCACGATTCGACCGAGCCGCGATGGGCGATCATCGGCCAGAGCTCGGGCTCGAACTGCGGCGGCATCGGCTCCGGGCCGCGGCGGGCGACCTCCTCGCGGTGGCGTGCCCAGAACTGCCGGCGGCTTTCGCGGTATTCCCGGCGCTCGGCGAGCAGGCGCACGGCGCCTCGGCGGGCGAGCTTGTAGAGCGCGACCTCGGCCTTCCAGTCGCCATGATCGCGGGCGGCGATGTAGTGGGCGCGGGCGGTCTCGCAGTGGTGGCAGCGGGGCTTGCGGCGGCCGGTCCAGCTGGTCGGCCTGTTGTCGCACCACGAGGTGAGGTCGCGGCGCCAGGGGTTGGCGCGGAACAGCTGCTTCGGCGGCGGGCGGTGCTCGCAGAAGGCGTCGTAGGCGATTTCCAGCCGGTAGTGCCGCGCCTGGCCGGAGCTTGGCCGCTCGTCGTCCGGCGGCAGCGGGCGGGGCCGGGTCTTGCGGGCGTAGGGGACGGCGTCGATGAGGCGGCGGTAGAGCCTCTGGAGAGAGGTCGGGAGAAAGCGAAACACGGCGTCGTCCCTCCCTTTCCGAGGTTGCTGGGCGGCTGATAGCCTAGGATCGAAGGCCTTGGCAAGGCCTTTTTTCTTAGGGCGGGGCGGCGCGCCGTGAACGGGGTTTCAGGCCTCGGAAGCCGACGCGGTCGCCGCGCGCGAGGTGCAGGACTGCGGGCGTCAGTCTTTGCGCGTCAATCCTTCTTGAGCATGCCCGAGACCAGCGCCAGGACGATGCCGCTCGCGACCCAGCCGAAGACGATCTCCAGCCAGAGCAGCCACTGGAGCGCCCATGGCGGCCAGGTCGCGTGCCATCCGACGATGTCGAACTGGAACGGCCGGGGGTCGACGGACCACTTGTCCGCCACACCGAGCTTGAGCGGCAGCATCGTATCGAACGAGTAGACGATCGGCGTGAATGGCCGCGCGTCGCATGCGGTCCAGTCCGGGCCGCAACCTTTGGGCAGCTGCTCCCCCCTCGTCGGCTGGGGAACGACCACGCCCTGTTCGGCCGCCTGCCCGAGGACCAGGCCGACGCCGAAGCCAAAAACCAGTGCGATGAACAGGATGCGGCTCGGCTTGTAGCCGTAGTCGGCAAGCAGTCTCAGCGAGGTTCGGCCAAGCCACGCCAGTCCGCCCATGAAATAGAGGACGGACAGGCACGCCAGCGCGATCGCCCAGCCGAGCAGGGCCGCGATGCCCCGGGAGAGGAACGTCGTGTCGATGACGTCCCGCGCGACCAGCGCCGCGCCGAACATCACGACGACGAGCAGAACCGCGACGATGCGTCCGCGCAGCGGCAAGAGGTCGGTCTTGCGCTGCTCCTTGTAGACGGCGATCGCCGTCGCCTCGTCCTCCTGCCCCATCGCGCGGAGCACGCGCGCCAACTGGTCGAACGGCTGTGGGCGGAATGTCTTCTCGCTGAGATGCGCCAAGGGCTGGCGACTCAGCCACGCCTTCCGGACCTGAGCTGTGGTCGGCGACTCCCAGCCGAAACGCTCGTAGGTGAAGCCGTCGAGGGTCAAGACGCAATCAAGCTGCTTGCCCGGTTCGTCGTCCGACGGGACTTTTTCGGGGAAGACGCTCGCGTTGCCTGCGAACCCCGTATCGATGAACTGGACCGCGTGCGCGCCCGCCAGGTTGCACGAGCCCTCCATGATGGCGGGCGACGTCCCAAGCAGAGCGATCCCGAACTCCAGCGAGCCGATCCGTGCGCCTCTGAGATCCAGCGCCAGCTCCGCCTGGGTTCGCGTCGTCTTGTCGGCACCCCGGTTCCTGAAGTGCCCTCCCTGGCAAAGCAATGGATAGGCGGTCTGCGCGTATTTGAAGTCGACGATCCCGTCCGATTGGAATGGCGCGGGCTGACCTGCGGGTACGAGCCACTGCAATGAAGGCGCCGGAGAACCTGCCGATGCTGCGTCCTGCAGGGGCAGCCTGGACAGGAAGACAGCGCCCTCGACCTTGATGCCGCTGCAGCCCAGCGCGGTGCCGCCAGGGTTCGCGAAGCTGCCACCGATGAACTGCAGATAACCGCCGATATGTGCGGCAATCAGATCGATCCTACCGCTGGTCTCGCAGCGGGGTCCGAAACGACCATTCTGGGCCACCTGCTGGAAATTCGCGTTCCCGCTGACCTGCACGTTGGATGCGACAAGCGCGAGCTGGCCTGCGTTGACGAACCGGCCGCCGCTGCAATCGAGGTCGCCGGTGATCTTCGCCTCCGACACGGCGACCACGCCCTGGCTTACGAAGCGGAAGGCGAGGCCGTAGGCGTCCATGAACCAGCATCCGAGACCGACGCCGCCCTTGATCTGGGCCGTGGAGACGTCGAGCGCCGATCCGTCGGCGTTCTCGAATCGTCCGCCGGGACATTCCAGCCTCAGACCAATCGTGGCGAAGGCAAGAGAGACTTCACCGGTCGATCTGAAGGCGTCGGAGAGTTGCACGAAGGTTCGACCGGTGCCGTCCAGTTTCTGCACGGTTCGTCCAAGGAAGACCGAGCCGCCGACGTCGGCGGTCCTGCAGTCCAGCGCCGCCGTGCCCGGGGCATGGAAGAAGCTGCCCGAGCAATCGAGGTTTCCGCCGATCGTGGACGCATAGAAGTAGACCGGGCCCATGAACGCGGCGGCGAGGCTGTTGGGCGCTGCTTCGGCGAGCCATTCGGGCAGCCCCGCCGGATCGCGATCCCACGGCGTGTCAAGCCATGCCGCGGCCAAGTTTGCGTCCCCGCCGATCCGGCAGTTCGAACAGTGCAGCGCCCCGCCAGGAGCACCACCCACGAACGAGCCGCCTGCGCAAACCAGGTTTCCGCCGATCTTGGTGCCCGACAGGTTCACGCCGCCGCGAGCCTCGAAGAGGTCGGACGCGATATAGTGGCCGTTCCGCAGCATGCCGGGCAGCGGCTGGAGCAATACCGTTCCGGTGATGTCGGCATCGCCGCAGCTCAACGCATTCCATTGGCCGCCGTCGATGAGGCAGCCGCGGCAGTCCAGATCGCCGCCGATGTGCGCACGGTCCAAGTTGACCGGACCGGCAAAGACGCCCTTCAACCTGACCGACGCCTTGACGGTGAGACCCGGCGCAACCAGGCCGGTGAACCCGGCTTCGGGAGAAGCGGCGGGCGCCGGCGGGTGGATCGCGCGGCGCGAGACGGCGATTTTTCCCGCGGCCGCGGCCTGTTGAAAGTCGTCGAAGCCGATGCCTTGCCATACGTCCGGGCCGGTCATGTCAGCCGGTTCGAATGAGACCGGGTCTTCCCGCTCCGTGGTCGTCAACGTCAGAGCGCCGCCGATCGTCGCCTGCCGGAACTCCAGCCGTCCCGTGATCCGCACATCCTGCAGCGACACGGCACCACCGATCGTCGCGGCATTTGCCAGCAGCGCCGCATTGTCTTTGCAGTCGAGGCGGGCGCCGTCCGCGTCCAGACGCCCGCCGATTTTGGCGTTGACCAGCCTGACCTGCCCTTTTGCATGGAAACCATGCTCGCCGCTCTTGGAAAGGTTCAGGTCGCCGCGGATCGTGGTGTTCGTGCATATCAGGGCGCCGGCCGGGCCTGCGCCGGGGACCGGCTGGTCGATTTGGAGCGTGGCGCCGCGGCAATCGAGATCACCCTCGATGCGGCCGCCATAGAAGCGCACCGGCCCGGTCGCGAGGAAGCCGTTCTGGAGCAGGACGTGGCCATCGACCTGCACGAGATCGCCGCTGATGCCCGCCACCCGCGAACCATCGAGCAGGATCATCAGAAGGTGCGCGTATTCCAGCGCGAGCGTGTCGTCAAAGAAACATTTCTTGAACTGCAGCGCCATCGTGCAGTGGGCACCCGCCAGGAACAGCTTGCCCTCGACATAGGCGCCGACGAGTACGATCCCCCGTTCGTGGACCCGCACGGCGTCGTCGCCGCCCAGCGCCAGGAAGCGCAGAAACGATGCCCGCACGCGCAGCGACTCGTCCGGTGCCTGCGGGCGTGATCCGTTGCCCAATACGCAGTCCTGACCGGAGACCGCCGCGATGAGCAGGCGGTCTTCCGCCGGCAGGAGACCGCTCGCGGTCGATGCCGTGCGGAACTGCTGAAGGCTGCTGCGATCACGCGTGATCCGGGCAGCATCGTCGGCGGCGGTGGTGGTGGCGGCGACGGTCGCGGCAGCGGCGTCCTGGTCCACGACGGCACCTGTTGATCGGAATTATCCGATACCGTAACTAGCAAGCCGGGTTTTCTGTGGCAAGCGCAATGTGATCGGCCTGGACCGCATGATGCCGTGCGTGCGCACGGCATGACCACGGCGTGACTCGGACGTTCGTTGAACGTCGGAGTCGGAGCGGGACGCTAACCTCGGATGAAATCCAGCAGGTCGGCGTTGATGGTCGCGGCCTCGGTGGTCGGCATGCCGTGCGGAAAGCCCTTGTAGGTTTTCAGGGTGCCGTTCTTCAGCAGCTTCGCCGACAGCGGCGCGGAGTCCGCATAGGGCACGATCTGGTCGTCGTCGCCGTGCATCACCAGCACCGGCACCGTGATCTTCTTCAGGTCCTCGGTGAAGTCGGTCTGGGAGAACGCGACGATGCCGTCGTAGTGGGCGCGGGCGCCGCCCATCATGCCCTGGCGCCACCAGTTCCAGATCGTGGCCTGCGACGGTTTCGCGCCGGGCCGGTTGTAGCCGTAGAACGGTCCGGCCGGCAGGTCGTAGTAGAATTGCGCGCGGTTGGCGGCGAGCTGCGCCTGAAGGCCGTCGAACACTTCCTTGGGCAGCCCGCCCGGATTGGCCGCCGTCTTCACCATCAGCGGGGGCACGGCGCTGAGGATGGCCGTTTTCGCCACGCGGCTGTCGCCATGGCGGGCGATGTAATGCACGACTTCGCCGCCGCCGGTGGAGTGGCCGACATGCACGGCGTTCCTGAGGTTGAGATGCGCGGTCAGCGCCGCAAGGTCGTCGGCGTAGTGGTCCATGTCGTGGCCGTCCCCGACCTGGCTCGAGCGGCCGTGGCCGCGCCGGTCATGCGCGATGACGCGGAAGCCGTGGCTCTGGAAGAACAGCATCTGCGCATCCCAGTCATCGGCCGACAGCGGCCAGCCATGGCTGAAGACGATGGGCTGCCCCGAACCCCAGTCCTTGTAGAAGATCTCGGTACCATCTTTCGTGGTGATCGTCGGCATGCGATTGCTCCTCCTCGCTGTTTCACGCCCGAGCGCTGGTGTTGTTGAACGATACGACGTATCGCCGGCGATGCGGATTGGCGAAACCGGCGGCGGCGATGCGCGCAAACGGTTCCCCGCTTGCTGCGGTCGATGGTCTCACGGATATCTTTGTCGACGTGAGCACAATCTCGTGCGCGATGCGCGGCGCCGCTGCGCATCGCGCACTGGCGCTCGCCGGTCGCTACTGCCTGCTGAAGGTGAAGTTGCAGATGCGAATCGCCTGCCAATGGCCGGTGCCTCGCGCGGCGTCGAACCGGGCGGTCACGGGGTGTTCGAATTGGGTGCTCGGCCGAACGTGGTGGATGGCGTGGTTTTGGTCGCCGGTCAGGCCGTGCGCGTGTAGATTGGCAGTTCCGTCGGGTTGGATTGGACCGTCCAGCGACATCGAGGCCGGCTCGCCCGCGCGTCCCCGCTCGCCGTGGAGCACGCCGTCCTTCACGTCGGCGGTGAATACCCAGGTAAACGGAAGGGTGCCGTCCGAGGCTTCGGGGCAGGCGAGGGTCACGTTCCACGTGCCGTCGAAGCGGCTGTCCCCTGCCGCCGGAGAGGCGCTCGCGCACCAGAGCACCGACAGCAGCCCGAAGAGGAGTGTCCCGCGTTGCACGTCCGTTTCCCTCCCGTGTTCGGATTGTGACGGCGGCTGGATGACACCAGACCGTTCTCGCATCGGATGCTACCCGCACTCCGTGCCGACAGAAAGGCGCCTTGCTTGCTGGACGGGCGCTGGCCCGGATAGGCTGACCTCGGCACCCGCGTCGCGCTGGTCAGGCACAGGGCCCGGAGATCCCCCGATGAAGCTGTGGAGACTGGAGGCCATGCGCGGTGTCGCCGCCGCCTGGGTCCTGCTCGCCCACGCCATCGACCACCTCACCAACACCGACACGCTGCATTTCGGCAACTGGCGCGGCTTGTCGATCTACGGCTCCATCGGCGTGAGCTTCTTTTTCGTCCTCAGCGGGTTCGTCATGATCGTCTCGCATCCGAGCGGGATCGGGCGGACGCGGGACGTGGGCCGGTTCCTGTGGCGGCCGTTCTGCCGGATCTATCCGTTCTTCTGGCTGATGCTCGCCTATGCCGCGTGGCTGTACGGCCCCGGCAGCTGGCGCGACCTGGTCGCGTGGGCAAGCCTGCTGCCGATCCGGCTGGACTACCTGCTGATCCCCGCCTGGACGCTGCAGCAGGAGGTCTGCTTCTACCTGCTGTTCGCGGTGTGCCTGCTGCCGCGGATCGGGCGATGGGCGCTCGCTTCCTGGGTGGTTGCGGTGATCCTGCTGAACAACCCGTGGCCGATCGGCTGGCCTGCCGGGATCTGGGGCGTGGTCACGTGGCGCGGGCTGAATGCGTACACGTATCTGTTCTTCGCCGGGATGCTGGCCGGGGTCGTGTTGCCCAGGATCAGGGCAGGGCGGCCGGCGGGCGTAACGCTGTGCCTGCTCGGCACAGCGATCGTCGCCGGACGGTTGGCGTTCGACGATTGGGGGCGGGTCGACGGTCCCACTTACGCGTACGTGCTGTATGGGGTCGGTTTCGGCTGCATCATTCTCGGCCTCGCGGCGCTGGACCGGTCGGTGTTCGCGTTGAGCGTGCGCGCACGGGCGGTGGCCAAGGCGGCGGGGGTGGTGTCGTATCCGCTGTATCTGAGCCACTGGCTGACGATCGAGACGCTCGCGTCGTACCTGGCGCGGTCGGGAGCGGCAGCGCGCATCGGGGCGTTCGGGTGCTTCGTGGTGCTGGTCGCGGTGTCGCTGTTCGCCGCGGCGATGCTGGCGTACGGGGTGGATCAGCCGGTGCAGGGATTGCTGAGACGCTTGCCGCGGGCGCTGGCGCGAGTGCGGCTGTCCGGCGTGGCGCAGCCGGACGCGGCGTCACGCGTTCGATAGGTCCTCGGCGCGGTAGCCTTGCACGAACAGCACGGCGCGCAGGTCGGCGTGGTTGATCTTCGCGCGCGCCTCCGCCGCGACGATCGGCTTGGCGTGAAAGGCCACGCCGAGGCCGGCGTCGCGCAGCATGGCGAGATCGTTCGCGCCGTCGCCGACGGCCAGCGTGGCCGAGAGCGGGATCGCGTGCGCCTGCGCCAGTTCGTGCAGGGTGCGCTGCTTGGTGTCGCGGTCGAGGATCGGCTCGGCGACGGCGCCGGTGAGCGCGGCGCCGTCGTCGAGCAGCACGTTCGCGCGGTGCGCGTCGAAGCCCACCAAGGTTGCGACGCGGCCGGTGAAGAAGGTGAAGCCGCCGGAGACCAGGGCGGCGAACGCGCCGTGCGCGCGCATGGTGGCGACCAAGGTGGCGGCGCCCGGCGTCAGGCGCGTGCGCTCCCAGGTCTTCTCCAGCGCGTCCAGGCCGAGGCCGCGCAGCATCGCGACGCGCTCGCGCAAGGCGGTGGCGAAGTCGAGCTCGCCGTTCATGCTGCGGCGGGTGATGGCGGCGATGCGGTCCTTCAGCCCGGCGAAGTCGGCGAGCTCGTCGAGCGTCTCCGAGGTGACGATGGTGCTGTCCATGTCGGCGAGCAGCAGGCGCTTGCGCCGGTCGGGACCGGAAGGCTGGGCGACGGCGTCGACGGGGGCGCCGGCGAGGGCGGCGTGGACGGCGTGCATGTCGGGCGGCGCGGCGGTCGCGATGTCGGCGGCCTCGGCGGGGGATAGGATGTCGGGCGGCGCGCCGGCCACCGCGTCGCGCACGGCGGCGAGCAGGCCGGGCGAGAGCGTGGCCGCCTCGCGGGCGGCGATCAGGGTCAGGACGTGCATTGTCTCGGAGAGATGGGGTGGCTGATCCGGTCGCGCTGATTGTCGCAGGCCCGACCTGCAGCGGGAAGTCGGCGCTGGCGATGGCTCTGGCGCAGCGGGTGCGGGGCACCGTCGTCAATGCGGACGCGATGCAGTGCTACCGGGAGCTGCTCGTGCTGACGGCGCGGCCGACGCCGGAGGACGAGGCGACGGTGCCGCACGCGTTGTACGGCGTGCGGCCGGCGGCCGAGCCGGGGAACGCGGCGTGGTGGCGCGGCGCGGCGCTGGCGGCGATGGCGCGGGCGAACGCGGACGGCAGGGTGCCGATCCTGTGCGGCGGCACCGGGCTCTATTTGCAGGCGCTGCGCGACGGCATCGCGGACCTGCCGGAGGTTTCGCGACAGGTGCGGGAGGAGGCGCGCGGGCTGCTGGCGGCGGAGGGGCCGCAGGCGCTGCACGCGCGGCTGGCGGCGGTCGATCCGGCGACGGCGGAGCGGCTGAAGCCGGGCGACAGCCAGCGGATCGCGCGGGCGTGGGAAGTGTGGCGGCAGACCGGGCGCGGCCTTTCGGACTGGCAGGGCGAGGCGGGGACGCCGGCGCCGTGGCGGTTCGCCTCGGTGCTGCTCGATCCGCCGCGCGAGGCGCTGCGCGCGGCCATCGCCGCGCGGACCGAGGCGATGTTCGCTTGCGGCGCGGTGGACGAGGTGCGGGCGCTGATGGAGCAAGGGCTCGATCCCGCGCTGCCGGCGATGCGCGCCCACGGCGTGCCGGAGATCGCTGCCTTCCTGCGCGGGGAGATCGATCGCGACGAGGCGATGCGGCGGACGGCGCTGGTGACCGGGCAGTACACCAAGCGGCAGGCGACGTGGTTCCGGCATCATCCGCTCGCCGACCCGCCGCACATGTATACGATCCATGCGCGAATGGGCGATTTCGCGCAATTTTCGGAAAGAGTCATGGCTGCTCTGGTTAATTTCGTTGAAGCCTCGGGTTGACCTGCGGCGCAGGGCGGTCCTAAGCGGGGCGCTTGGGCAGGGATCGGGCGATGACGGCGGACACACAAGAGATGCAATCCGGGGCCGAGGTGCTGCTGCGCGCGCTGAAGGACCAGGGCGTCGACGTCATCTTCGGCTATCCGGGCGGCGCGGTGCTGCCGATCTACGACGCGCTGTTCCAGCAGAACGCGATCCGCCACATCCTGGTCCGCCACGAGCAGGCGGCGGTGCACGCGGCCGAGGGATACGCGCGCAGCACAGGCCGCGTCGGCGTGGTGCTGGTGACCAGCGGACCCGGGGCGACGAACGCGGTGACCGGGCTGGTCGACGCGCTGATGGACAGCATTCCGGTGGTCTGCCTGACGGGCCAGGTGCCGACGCACCTGATCGGCAACGACGCCTTCCAGGAAGCCGACACGACGGGGATCACAAGGCCGGCGACCAAGCACAACTACCTGGTCAAGCGGCCCGAGAACCTGGCGCGGGTGGTCCACGAGGCATTCTACGTGGCCAAGAGCGGGCGGCCGGGTCCGGTGGTGATCGACCTGCCGAAGGACATCCTGATCGGCCGCGCGCCGTACACCGAGGCGTCGATCAAGCCGCATCGCAGCTACCGGCCGGTCACCGAGCCGGACGCGGGGCAGATCGCGAAGGCGGTCGCGCTGCTGAAGCACGCCGAGCGGCCGGTGATCTACACCGGCGGCGGCGTGATCAACGCCGGGCCCGAGGCCTCGGCGCTGCTGCGCAAGTTCGTGCGGATGACGGGCTTTCCCTGCACGTCGACGCTGATGGGGCTGGGTGCCTATCCGTCCAGCGATCCGCAGTTCCTCGGCATGCTGGGCATGCACGGGACCTACGAGGCTAACCTGGCGATGCACGGAAGCGACGTGCTGTTCGCCCTCGGCGCGCGGTTCGACGACCGGGTGACCGGGCGGCTGTCGGCGTTCAGCCCGAACAGCAAGAAGATCCACGCGGATATCGACCCGTCGAGCATCAACAAGAACGTGCCGGTGAACGTGCCGGTCGTGGGCGACGCGGCGTGCGTGCTGCGCGCGCTGATCGCCGCCTGGGAGACGGACCCCGCGAAGTCCGACACGCAGGCGATCGCGGCGTGGTGGCGGCTGATCGACGAGTGGCGCGGCAAGGACTCGCTGCGCTTCACGCAGCCGAGGGCGCCGGGCTCGATCATCAAGCCGCAGCACGCGATCCGCCGGCTGTTCGAGATCACCCGCGAGAGCGGGCGCGAGACCTACATCACGACCGAAGTGGGCCAGCACCAGATGTGGGCGGCGCAGCATTTCGGCTTCGAGGAGCCGAACCACTGGATGACATCGGGCGGGCTGGGCACGATGGGCTACGGGCTGCCGGCCGGGATGGGCGTGCAGGTGGCGCATCCCGACGCGCTGGTGATCGACATCGCCGGCGAGGCGAGCATCCTGATGAACATCCAGGAAATGGGCACGCTCGCGCAGTACCGGCTGCCGGTGAAGGTGTTCATCCTGAACAACGAGTACATGGGCATGGTGCGGCAGTGGCAGGAGCTGCTGCACGGGGGGCGGTATTCCGAGAGCTACTCGGCCGCGCTGCCGGACTTCGTGAAGCTGGCCGACAGCTTTCATGCCGTCGGGCTGCGGGCGCGGACGGTCGACGACCTCGATCACGTCATCCGCGAGATGATCGCCACCGACAATGCGGTGATCGCCGACATCTGCGTGGACCCGAAGGAGAACTGTTTTCCGATGATTCCGTCCGGGGCCGCGCACAACGAGATGATCCTGGGACCGGAGCACGAGGCCGACGCGGCGGGGATCACCGACGAAGGCCTGGTGCTGGTCTGAGACGATGCCCACGACACCTCAAGCCGAACAGCCGCAGCGCAGCGCGACGATTTCCGTCCTCGTCGAGAACGAGGCGGGCGTATTGGCTCGCGTGATCGGCCTGTTTTCGGGCCGCGGATACAACATCGACAGCCTGACGGTCGCGCCGGTCGACGATCAGGGCCACCGGTCGCGCATCAATATCGTCACCAGCGGCACCGAGATGGTGATCGAGCAGATCAAGGCGCAGCTCGACCGGCTGGTGCCGGTGCACCGCGTGTCCGACCTGACGCAGCAAGGGCCGCACATCGCGCGCGAGATGGCGCTGATCAAGGTGATCTGCGCGGGCGAGAAGCGCGCCGAGGCGTTGCGGCTGGGCGATGCGTTCCGCGCCCGCGTCGTGGACGCGACGACGGAGAGCTTCGCCTTCGAGATGACGGGTGCGACGGACAAGCTCGATGCGTTCATCGAGCTGATGCGGCCGCTGGGTCTGGCCGAGGTGTCGCGCACGGGTGTCGCCGCGATGGCGCGCGGCACGCGGACCATTTAGTTGGCAGCGAGTTGACTTCGCATGCGTTTGCCAAGTCCCGACGGCCGGAACCCATTTATAGCGTCATCGCGAGCGAAGCGTGGCGATCCAGGGCCGCGTGACAGATGCCGGCGGCGCGGCCCTGGATTGCCACGTCGCTTCGCTCCTCGCAATGACGGGATGAGTCGTTCTGTCCAGGACTTGGTAATGGCCGCCATCACGATGACGGCAGCCGCTTCACCGACCAGCTGAAAGGAAACGCCGATGCGCGTGTACTACGACCGCGACGCCGATGTGAATCTGATCAAGGGCAAGAAGGTCGCCGTCATCGGCTACGGCAGCCAGGGCCACGCCCATGCCAACAACCTCAAGGACAGCGGCGTGGCCGAGATCGCGGTCGGGCTGCGGTCGGGCTCGGCAGGCGTGGCGAAGGCGCAGGCCGCGGGGTTGCGCGTGCTCGATCCGGCCGAGTGCGCGAAGTGGGCCGACGTGGTGATGGTGCTGACGCCCGACGAAGGCCAGGGCGATCTGTACCGCGACAAGCTCGGTCCGAACATGCGCGAGGGGGCGGCGCTGGCATTCGCGCACGGGCTGAACATCCACTTCAACCTGATCGAGGCCCGGCCCGACGTGGACGTGTTCATGATCGCGCCGAAGGGCCCCGGTCATACCGTGCGCAGCGAATACCAGCGCGGCGCCGGCGTGCCGTGCCTGGTGGCGGTGGCGCAGAACCCATCAGGCAACGCGCTGGAGATCGCGCTGTCGTATGCCTCGGCGATCGGCGGCGGGCGCGCGGGGATCATCGAGACGACGTTCAAGGAAGAGTGCGAGACCGACCTGTTCGGCGAGCAGACGGTGCTGTGCGGCGGCCTCGTGGAGCTGATGAAGGCCGGCTACGAGACGCTGGTGGAAGCCGGCTACGCGCCCGAGATGGCGTATTTCGAGTGCGTGCACGAGGTGAAGCTGATCGTCGACCTGATCTACGAGGGCGGCATCGCCAACATGAACTACTCGGTCAGCAACACCGCCGAGTACGGCGAGTATGTCAGCGGTCCGCGGGTGATCACGGGCGAGACCAAGGCGGAGATGAAGCGTGTGCTGGACGACATCCAGTCCGGCCGATTCGCGCGCGACTGGATGCTGGAGAACAAGGTCAACCAGTCGAGCTTCAAGGCGATGCGCCGGCGGATGGGCGAGCATCCGATCGAGCAGGTGGGCGAGCGGCTGCGGGCGATGATGCCGTGGATTTCCAAGAACGCACTGGTCGACAAGTCACGGAACTGAAACTGGGGAGTCCCGGGCCGGAGCATGAAATGTTTCAGGTTGCACGGGCGCGCCCTACTTCATTAGCGTGCGTCGGCTCAACCAACGGGGAGGGTTAAATGGCTTCTTTAAGGATCCTGGCCGTCGTGGCGGCGGCGGTCTGCGTGCTGGGCGTCTCGCTCGCCCAGGCGGCGGGCGGCTGCGGGATCGGCTACCACCGGAACGTCAACGGATACTGCGTGCCGAACTGAGCTGCTGGCCTCGGGTGTCGCGGACCCGCAGACGCACTGCGTTGCGGCCCGTTTCGCGGCCCTCGTTATTGCCTAGGCGTGCGCGACCCATCTAGGCTGTGTCCGCCTGACCTGGAAACAAGAGGAGGTTACGTGTCGTCTGTTCGTCTCCTGCTCGCAGCGCTTGTCGCGAGCTCCTTCGTGTTCGGCGCATCGCTGGCCCGGGCGGAGGGCGGCTGCGGGGCCGGCTATCACCGCAATCCGAACAACGTTTGCATGCCGAATGGCCGCGCGTGTCCGTATGGTTACCATTGGGATTCCTACGTCGCGCGCTGCGTGACGAACTGATCGGCGTCCGCAGGCCCTGCTGAAGCGGCGCCGGGCTCAGCCCGGCGCCGTTCTTTGTGCACCGCAGCGCGGGGCGCCGGCGCGGTCAGTCGTTGATCGTGTAGGTCTCCAGCTTGCAGACGTCGACGTCGTCCTTCTCGACCTTCGTGCCGTTGCTCATGACGGTGAGGAAGTCGAACTCGCACATGTCGGTGCCGTCATCGAGGTTGACGATGATCGACTCGCCCGGGCGCAGGATCCGGTTGCTCAGAATGTTCTCCTCGAACGTCTTGCGCTTGATGTTCGAGGCGTGGAATTCGACGATGTTGAAGCTGCTGGCGTTGATCAGCTTGATCCGGCGGTCGAGCGCATGGGCGGGATCGGCCGCGAATGTCAGGCCGATGACGGCCGCGAGAGGAAGGAGCGCGTGACGCATGGGTGCGGAGACCTCCTTTGGCTGGGCGCCGTTACTGTCTCGGCGAGAATCCGAATATCGGCGAGATTCTGATCGGTCAGCAACCGCTTTGATGCGTCGGTTGCCACCGCGGCGCTCGCCGGCCGCCGTCCCATGCTGACGGCGTTCGATCGTGACCAGTCGGTGCAGGCGGGTGACGAGTCCGGGCTGCCGGGGGCGGTCTGGATCGACCTGCTCTCGCCGACCGCCGAAGAGTCCGAGCGCATCCATGCGCTGACCGGACTGAGCATCCCGGCGCGCGAGGAGCTCGACGAGATCGAGACCTCCAGCCGGCTGAGCACCGAGGGCGGCGCGCTTTACCTGAGCATGCCCTGGATCACCGGGATCGAGGCAGGGGAGCCGCGCGCATCGCCGATCGGCTTCGTCCTCTCGCCCGAGCGGCTGCTGACGGTGCGGTTCGAAAAGGACCCGTCCTTCGAGCGCTACCTCGCGCGTTTCGTCGCCAGGATCGAGAAGCGGCAAGGGCCGGCGCATGTCTTCGTCACGCTGCTGGAGCTGCTGTCCGAGCGTGTCAGCGACGTGCTGGAACGCATCGCCGAGGAGCTCGACCAGGTTTCCGCGTCGATCTTCGTCACCACGAAGGCGTCCGGCCGCGCGAAGTCGGAGGAGCGCCGCCTGCGCGAGGCGCTCGTGCACGTCGGACGGGCCGGTGATCTGGTGTCGCGGCTGCGCGACAGCCTGCTCGGCGTCGGGCGGATCGTGCCCTATGCCGAGGACATGGCCGCCGAGTGGATGCCCGCGGATGTGCTGGCGCGGCTGCACACGCTCGGACGAGACGTGGCGTCGCTGTCGGACTACGACCGTCATCTGTCGAACAAGGTGCAGTTCCTGCTCGACGCGACGTTGGGGTTCATCTCGATTTCGCAGAGCAACGTCATCAAGGTGCTGACCGTCGTCAGCGTGGTGTTCATGCCGCCGACGCTGTTCGCCAGCATCTGGGGCATGAACTTCCAGCACATGCCGGAGTTCGAGCTGGTGTGGGGCTACCCGGCGGCGCTGGTGATGATCGCGGCGGGGGCGGTCGTGCCGCTGGTGTGGTTCCGCCGGAGAGGCTGGCTGTGACCGAGGCCCCGCGGATCGAGGTGATCGAGGCGGACATCACCACGCTGGACGTGGACGCGATCGTCAACGCGGCCAATACGAGCCTGCTGGGCGGCGGCGGGGTGGACGGGGCGATCCATCGGGCGGCGGGTCCGGGCCTGCTGGAGGAGTGCCGCAAGATCGGCGGCTGCCCGACCGGCGAGGCGCGGATCACCGGCGGCCACCGTCTGCGCGCCCGCCACGTGATCCACACGGTCGGGCCGGTGTGGAACGGGGGCGGGCGGGGCGAGGCGGAGAAACTGGCCGCCTGCTACCGCAACAGCCTGACGCTCGCGAACGAGCACGGGGTGCGCTCGATCGCCTTTCCGGCGATCAGCTGCGGCATCTACGGCTATCCGCCCGGGCAGGCGGCGCGGATCGCTGTGCGGGAGGTGTCCGGATTCCTCGCCGGCCACGATCTGCCGGATCGGGTGCTGCTCGTCGCCTTCGGCGCCGCCCTGCTGGCGGTGCTGCAACGGGCGGTGGCCGAGGCCGCCGGCTGACTCCGGCCTTGCCCGGGTTGACGGTTTCGCATAGTTTGTACGCATGTTCTGCGGACTGTGCACACGGGCGGGGTTGAGGGACGCGTCGTCTCGCGCCGCCACGCGTGCGCTCGCGGCCGGGCTCCTTCGACTTATCCGCCCCTGAGCGTCGCGCCGCGGCTCGCCGTCGGCATCGCTTAGGGGATGTAGCCCGACCGCACGCCGACAAGCAGACCCACGCACAGGAACCGCGCCATGCCCATCGACCATCCCAGCTTCGGCACGCTGGACGACGACCGCGTCATCATCTTCGACACGACGCTGCGCGACGGCGAGCAGTCGCCCGGCTTCTCGATGAACCTGCACGAGAAGCTGCGCATGGCCGAGGCGCTGACCGAACTGGGCGTCGACGTGATGGAGGCGGGGTTCCCGATCGCCAGCCAGGGCGACTTCGAGGCGGTGCGCGCCATCGCCGAGACCATCCACGGCCCGGTGATCTGCGGGCTGGCCCGCACCGGGCGGGAGGACATCGCGCGCTGCGCCGAGGCGATCCGCCCGGCCGAGCGCAAGCGCATCCACACCTTCGTCTCCACCAGCCCGCTGCACATGAAATACAAGCTGCGGATGGAGCCCGAGGCGGTGCTGGAGATGAGCACCAAGGCGGTCGAGTTTGCCCGCGGCTTCACCGACGACGTCGAGTGGTCGGCCGAGGACGGCAGCCGCACCGAGGAGGACTTCCTCTGCCGCTGCGTCGAGGCCGCGATCAAGGCTGGGGCGACGACGATCAACATCCCCGACACCGTCGGCTACGCGCTGCCCGAGGACCTCGCGAGGATCTTCATCATGCTGCGCGAGCGGGTGCCCGGCGCCGACCGCGTGATCTTCTCCACGCACAACCACAACGACCTAGGGCTGGCCGTCGCCAACACGCTGGCGGCGATCCGCGCCGGGGTGCGGCAGGTTGAGTGCACGATCAACGGCATCGGCGAGCGGGCGGGGAATGCCAGCCTGGAGGAGGCGGTGATGGCGATCCGCACCCGCCACGACGCGATCCCGATGAAGACCGGATCAACACGCCGAACATCCTGCGCACCAGCAAGCTGCTGGCCACCATCACCGGTTTCGACGTGCAGCCCAACAAGGCGATCGTCGGCCGCAACGCCTTCGCGCACGAGAGCGGCATCCACCAGGACGGCGTTCTGAAGAACGCCGCGACCTACGAGATCATGACGCCCGAGAGCGTCGGCTGGACCAAGACGAACCTGGTGATGGGCAAGCACTCCGGCCGGGCGGCGTTCCGCGACAAGCTGCGGGCGCTGGGGTATGGCGAGATCGGCGACAACCAGCTGAACGTCGCGTTCAAGCGGTTCAAGGACCTCGCCGACCGCAAGAAGATCGTCTACGACGACGACATCGTGGCCCTGGTGGACGACGAGGTGGTGCGCGACCACGAGCGCATCCGTTTCGTCTCGCTGGAGGTGCGGTCGGGCTCCAAGGCGACGCCGCATGCGGCGCTGGAGCTGGAGGTCGACGGCGAGCTACGCGTGGCCGAGGCGGACGGCGACGGGCCGGTGGACGCGACGTTCAAGGCCATCCAGGCGATCTTCCCGCATACCGCGACGCTGGCCGTGTTCTCGGTCGGCGCGGTGACCGAAGGGACCGACGCGCAGGCGCGCACCACCGTGCGCCTTGAGGAGGACGGCAAGATGGTCGACGGGCAAGGGGCGGACACCTGCACGATCACGGCGTCGGCCCGGGCCTACGTGCATGCGCTCAACAAGCTGCTGGTCAAGCGGGCGCGGACGGCGCCGGCGGCGCTGACGGCGTAACGTGTTCGCCGTCCTGTCCCCTCGTTTCGGGGGCGGGCGGTTGGGGGCAAATCGGCGTGCGCTGGTGCCAGCCCGCGCAGCCGCGCCCGGCGACGTTGCGCGACCGCCTGCGGACCTACTGGTTCCCGTAGTAGCGCCCGTTGGTGCCGTAGCTCGGCACCATCGACGGGCCGTACGTCGTGCCCGCGCCGGGCGCGACGCCGCCGGGCGACGGCAGGGCGGCATCATCGGAGGTCGGCGGGGGACGGGTCGGGCCGGGGCCCGTTCCGGGTCCGGTGATCCCGAAGGTGGCAGGCGTGGTGCCACAGCCGGCCAGCGCAAGCAGGCTCAGCCCGGCGGCCGACGCAATCAGGGGGCGGTTCATCCGGCGACCTTATAAGAGGCAAGCCCGGCCGCGCGCCAGCGGTGGCGGGAGACCGCCAGCCGCTCGCGACAGCTCGGCGCGCGGGTTTGGCCCGCCGCCGGTTCGGTTCGTGCGGCTTAGTGCGGCGCGGTCAGAGCCCCGGTCGCGGCGCCCACGCCGCCGCCGATCAGCGCGCCAGTCGCCGGGCTGCCGCCGGTGACGCCGGAGATGGCCGCCCCGGCGCCAGCGCCGATCAGGCCACCCGTCACCGCGCGGGTGGAGGGCCGGTCTCCGCATCCGGCAAGGGCCAGACTGAGACTGGCGAGCACCACGCCCACGGTCAGCTTATTACGCATCGGTATACCCTTCCCATCGGAGTCGCGTCCGCGCGACCCACCTGCACATGGGGAGGGCAACGCGGCAGCGCGCCGAAGTTTTGCCGACCGTGCCGGCGAACGGCTCAGGTCACGCTTGTGTGTCCCGCAACCCGCGTTTCGCCCGGGCGCCCCTTTCCATCCGGGAAAGCGGGGGCTAAGCCCTGCGCCTCCACACATTTTGTCACAAAGGTTCTCTAAATGTTCTCTCGCGTGCTCGGCATCATGTCCGCGGACATGGCGATCGACCTCGGCACGGCGAACACACTCGTCTACGTGAAGGGACGGGGCATCGTGCTGGCCGAGCCGAGCGTGGTGGCGATCGCGGACGTGCGCGGGCGCAAGCAGGTGCTGGCCGTGGGCAACGAGGCCAAGCAGATGCTCGGCCGCACGCCGGGCAACATTTCCGCCATCCGCCCGCTGCGCGACGGCGTGATCGCCGACTTCGAGGTGGCGGAGGAAATGATCAAGCATTTCATCCGTAAGGTGCACAACCGGCGCAGCTTCGCCTCGCCGATGATCATCGTCTGCGTCCCGTCGGGCAGCACGGCGGTCGAGCGCCGTGCCATCCAGGAGAGTGCGGAGAGCGCGGGCGCGCGTCGCGTGCTGCTGATCGAGGAGCCGATGGCCGCTGCGATCGGGGCGGGGCTGCCGGTGACGGAACCGTCGGGCAGCATGATCGTCGATGTCGGCGGCGGCACGACCGAGGTTGCGGTGATCTCGCTGGGCGGCATCGTTTACTCGCGCAGCGTGCGCGTGGGCGGCGACAAGATGGACGAGGCGATCATCAGCTACGTGCGCCGCAACTATAACCTGCTGATCGGCGAGTCGTCGGCCGAGCGGATCAAGATGGACATCGGCGCCGCCTGCCCGCCGGAGAACGGCGAGGACGGGCCGTATCGCGAGGTCAAGGGCCGCGACCTGATGAACGGCGTGCCGCGCGAGATCGTCGTCGGCCAGCGGCAGATCGCGGACAGCCTGCTGGAGCCGGTGACCGCGATCGTCGAGGCGGTGAAGGTGGCGCTGGAGAACACGCCGCCCGAGCTTGCGTCCGACATCGTCGACAAGGGGATCGTGCTGACCGGCGGCGGGGCGCTGCTGCACCGGCTGGACGAGGTCCTGCGCAACGCTACCGGGCTTCCGGTGGTGGTGGCGGAGGACGCGCTGCAGTGCGTCGCCCTCGGCACCGGGCGGGCGCTCGAGGAAATGAAGAAATTACGCAACGTATTGACTTCGATGTACTAAACTGCGCGGAAGACGGGACGGGAAAGGATCGATCGTGAGCGCTGCGCCTGAGCGTGCAACGCCGCGCGCACACGGACGACCGGGCGCCCGCCCAAGGGGCCGCGGGGTCCGGCCGTGATCCTTCGCCTGTCGATCCCGGCGCGGCAGGCGCTGGCCAAGCTGACCTTGCCGGTGCTGGTGGCGGCGTCGTTCGGTCTGATGCTGCTGGGCAAGGCCGACGCGTTGCTGGCCGAGCGGCTGCGCGTGGCGGCGGCCGACGGGCTGGCGCCGATCTATGCCGCGCTGTCCGAGCCGCTGCATCGCGTGCGCAGCGCCATCGACGACCTGCACGCCCTGGTGGATGTGCGCGAGGAGAACGCCAAGCTGCGCGACGAGAACGAGAAGCTGCGCCGCTGGCAGTCGATCGCGCTCGCCCTGGACGCCGAGAACCAGAAGCTCAAGGCCAATCTGCACTGGATCCCGGAGCCCGCGCCGTCCTACGTGACCGCGCGCGTGGTTGCGGACGCGGGCGGCGTCTATGCCCGCGCGGTGCTGCTGGCGGTCGGACCTGGGCACGGGATCCAGAAGGGCGAAATCGCCCTGGACGAGCACGGCCTTGTCGGGCGCGTGACCGACGTGGGCGCGCGCACCGTGCGCGTGCTGCTGATCACCGACCTGAACAGCCGCATTCCGATCACGCTGGAGAACAGTCGTGCAAGGGCGATCATGCTCGGCACCAACGGGCCGCGGCCGCGGCTTGCGTTCTGGCCGGAGGGCTCGCCGCCGGTCGAAGGCGAGCGCGTGGTGACGAGCGCCGAGGCCAACGCCTTCCCGCCCGACCTGCCGATCGGCACGGTGCACTACAATGCGAGCAAGGTCGCCGAGGTGGAGCCGCTGGCGGATCTGGACCGGCTGGAGATCGTCCGCCTGTTCGACTACGGCCTGCATGATGCGGTGACGCAACCCGACCAGGGTGTCGCGCATACGGTGGACAGGCGGCACTGATGTCGCGCGGCACTGAAGCGAGGCGGTGCTGAATGGACCAGATCGGCAAGGTCCCGGCGATCCACCCGCGGCCGACCATCGGCCGGCGGCTTGACGCGACCGCCCGGGCTGCCTTCCCGGCCGGCTGCACCGTCGTGCTGATGCTGCTGACGCTCACGCCATTCGGGTTCGCCGATCAGGCCCAGCTGCTGCCCGCGATCGCGCTGACCAGCGTGTGGTTCTGGTCGCTGTATCGGCCGCTGCAGATGCCGCCGTTCGTGGTGTTCGCGATCGGCTTGCTGCTCGACCTGCTCGGCTACCTGCCGCTCGGCGTGGGCGTGCTGACGCTGCTCGCGGCGCACGCGGTCGCGGTTCGGCTGCGGCGCGCGCTGATCAATCGCTCCTTCATGGTGGTGTGGCTGGTGTTCGTCGTGGTCGCGGCGGGCGGGGCCGCGCTGATGTGGGCGCTGACCTGCGCGCTGTATTTGCGCGTGCTCGCGCCGGCGCCGGCGGTGTTCCAGGCGGTGCTGACGATCGCGCTGTATCCGGCCATCGCTATCCTGTTCGTGCGCGCGCATCGCACGGTCGCCGATCCGGCGCGCGCATGACGGGCGCGCGGATGACGCGGGTTCGCGCCGCATGAGGTTCCGCCGCTCCAGGCCCGGCACGGGCCCGCTGATGAAGCGCGAGGCGCCGCGAATGGGCGTGTTCACGCGGCGCGCGCTGCTGGTCGCAGGCGGGCAGGTGGCGGCGCTGTCGGCGCTGGGCGTGCGGCTCTATCAGGTGCAGGTCGAGGAGGGGCAGCGCTACTCCACGCTGGCGGCGAACAACAGCATCAGCCAGCGGCTGATCGCGCCGCCGCGCGGGCGCATCCTCGACCGCTTCGGCCAGGTCCTCGCCGGCAACAAGCTGAACTGGCGCGCGCTGCTGGTGGCCGAGGAAGTCGACAGCGTCAGCAACACGCTCGACAATTTCTCCCGGCTTGTCGGGCTGGAGGATCACGAGCGCGCCCGCGTGGAGCGCGAGGTGAAGCGGCATCGCCGTTTCATCCCGGTGATGATCCGCGACTTCCTCAGCTGGGACGAGATGGCGAAGATCGAGGTCAACGCGCCCGACCTGCCCGGCGTGGTGATCGATGTCGGGACCACGCGGATCTATCCGTTCAGCGAGAAGCTGGCGCACATCGTCGGTTACGTGGCACCGCCGAACGAGGCGGACGTGGCCGAGGATTCGATGCTCGCGCTGCCCGGCATCCGCATCGGCCGCGCCGGGATGGAGCGCGAGCGCGACGTCGACCTGCGCGGCACGGCGGGTGCGGTGCAGATGGAGGTCAACGCGGTCGGCCGTGTGATCCGCGAGCTGGATCGGCAGGAGGGCACGCCGGGCGCCGATGTCGCCCTGACGCTCGACGTGGAGTTGCAGCAGCAGGTGCTGACGCGGCTGGGCGACGAGAGCGCGTCGGCGGTGGTGATGGACTGCCGCAACGGCGAGGTGCTGGCGATGACCACCACGCCGTCCTTCGATCCGTCGCTGTTCGACAAGGGCGTGAGCCAGGCGCAGTGGATCGCCTGGACCAGCGACAAGAAGGCGCCGCTGATCAACAAGGCCTCGGCCGGCGAGTATGCGCCCGGATCGACGTTCAAGGTGTGCGTCGCGCTGGCGGGGCTGGAGTCGAAGCTGCTGTCGCCGACCGACCGCATCTACTGCCCGGGCTACATCGACGTCGGCACGGCGCGCTTCCATTGCTGGAGCAAGAACGGCCACGGGTCGCTCGACCTGTACCACGGCCTGAAGTTTTCCTGCGACGTGTTCTTCTACGAGGTGGCGAAGCGGATCGGCATCGACCGGATCGCGGCGATGGCGCACCGGCTCGGCATGGGCGTCGATACCGGCATCGACCTGCCGGGCGCGCGGCCGGGGTTCATTCCCACGCGGGAATGGCGTGTCGCGCACGGGCATGTGTGGAACCTGGGCGACACCATCGTCAGCGGCATCGGCCAGGGCTACATCCTGGTGACGCCGCTGTCGCTGTGCACCTACGCCGCGCGGGTCGCCACGGGGCGGCAGATCGTGCCGCACCTGACGCGCACCGTGGACAAGGTGCTGCAGCCGGGCGCGGAGCTGGATGGGGCGCCGTTGCTCGGGCTGCCGGACAAGTTCCTAGCCGACGTCCGCCACGGCATGTGGGCGGTGGTCAACGAAGGCGGCGGCACAGCGCCGGTCGCGCGGCTGCCCCCCAGCGTGTCGGACGGCGGGCGGGTGCAGCTGGCGGGCAAGACCGGATCGTCGCAGGTCCACCGGGTGTCGCGCGAGCAGCGCGAGAGCGGGCATTTCGACAGCCGAAAGCTGCCGTGGGAGCTGCGGCCGCATGCGCTGTTCGTGGCGTACGCGCCGTACGACGCGCCGCGCTATGCAGTCTCGGTGGTGGTCGAGCACGGCAACGCGGGCGCCGCGGCGGCGGCACCGCTGGCGCGCGACATCATGACCGACGTGCTGTTGCGCGACCCGGTCAACCGGCAGGAGTCGCCGCAGGTGGCGGAGCTGGGGACGGCGCCGTCAGCGACGCCGGTGGTGCCGGTCGACGCGACGTCCGGCGTGCGGACGCCGTCGCTGCCGCCGACGCTGCCGCGGCGATGATCACCGACCGCCGCCTGCTGCGCGCCGAGCCGAGCTTCGGGCTGGCGACCAAGCTGTGGAGCGTGCACTGGCCGCTGGTGATCCTGCTGTGCGCGGTGGCGGGTGTGGGGTATGCGGCGCTGTACAGCGCGGCCGGAGGATCGGTCGAGCCGTACGCCGCCAAGCACATCATCCGCTTCGGCTTCGGGCTGGTGATGATGCTGTCGATCGCGATGATCGACATCCGTTTCATCGCGCGTCTGTCCTGGCTCGCCTATCTCGGCTCGATCGGCCTGCTGGTGCTGGTGCTGAAGATGGGGCATGTCGGCAAGGGCGCGCAGCGCTGGCTGGAGCTGGGACCGCTGCAGCTGCAGCCGAGCGAGCTGGCGAAGATCGCGCTGGTGCTCGCACTCGCCGCGTGGTTCCACCGCGCGTCGTGGCAGAAGGTCGGCAATCCGCTGTTCCTGATCGTACCGGTGATCGCGACGCTGATCCCGGTCGGCCTGATCCTGAAGGAGCCCAATCTGGGCACCGCGGTGATCACCGGCGCGGTCGGCGCGGTGGTGTTCTTCGGCGCCGGCGTGCGGCTGTGGAAGTTTGCGCTGGTGATGGTGCCGCTGCCGCTTCTGGCGAAGTTCGTCTACGCGCACCTGCACGACTACCAGCGCGCGCGCATCGACACGTTCTTCAATCCCGAGAGCGATCCGCTGGGCGCCGGCTACAACATCATCCAGTCGAAGATCGCGCTGGGCTCGGGCGGCATGTGGGGCAAGGGCTACCTGCAGGGCACGCAGGCGCATCTGGACTTCCTGCCGGAGAAGCAGACCGACTTCATCTTCACCATGTTCGGCGAGGAGTTCGGCTTCGTCGGCGGCATCGCGGTGATGGCGCTGCTGGCGCTGGTCGTGCTGTTGGGGATGGTGGTCGCGCTGCGCTGCAAGCACCAGTACGGACGGCTGGTGGCGCTGGGCATCAGCTTCAACTTCTTCATGTACGTGTTCGTCAACATCGCCATGGTGATGGGGGCGATCCCGGTCGGCGGCGTGCCGCTGCCGCTGATTTCGCATGGCGGGTCGGCGATGCTGACGGTGATGGTCGGCTTCGGCATCCTGATGTCGGTGCACGTGCATCGCGACGTGGAATTCGCTCGGCGCGAAGAGAGCCTGTAGGGCTTCTCCGCTTCGACGTCATTGCGAGCGAAGCGAAGCAACCCAGGGCCACGTGACTGCCATCTATCGCGTGGCCCTGGGTTGCTTCGTCGCTGCGCTCCTCGCAATGACGACACGAGCGAGGGGAGTTGGGGCATGGTTCTGGACATCGATCCGCTGATCGGCGCGGGTGTGGCGGGGGCGACCGCGGCGACCGACGCGGTGTAGGTGCTGTTCACCGCCGCGGTCGCCGCGCGCCGCCGCTTCATGGCGGCCAACTGGAGTTGCGCGTGGTACCTGCTCTCGTCGTTCGCGGTGATCAGCTACACGCACAATGTCGGCTACGTGCTGTTCGCCGCCGCCGGCTCCTGGGTGGGCGCCTTCGTCTCGCTGACGTGGCTGCGACGACGGTAGCGCAGGGGCCTTTCCGGGGGTGGCGCAAGCGGTGCTAGGCTCGGCCCACTGCGGCACAGCGAGGGTCGAGATGCGGATCGGCGTTCCCAAGGAGATCAAGGATCATGAATCCCGCGTGGGCCTGACGCCCGCGAGCGTGCGGGAGTTGACGGCGCATGGCCACACGGTGGTTGTGCAGCGCGGCGCGGCGGCCGAGATCGGCTTCCCCGACGACCGCTACGTTGCGGCGGGCGCCGAGATCGTCGACACGGCGGACGCCGTGTTCGCCGCCGCGGACATGATCGTGAAGGTCAAGGAGCCGCAGCCGGTCGAGATCGCGCGCCTGCGCCAGGGGCAGATCCTGTTCACCTACCTGCACCTCGCGGCCGATCGGGCGCAGACCGAAGGGCTGATGAAGTCCGGCGCGGTGTGCATTGCCTACGAGACCGTCACGGACGCGCGGGGCGCCTTGCCGCTGCTCGCGCCGATGAGCGAGGTGGCGGGGCGGATGTCGGTGCAGGTCGGCGCGCATTACCTGTTGCGCACGCATGGCGGCGAAGGCGTGCTGCTGGGCGGCGTGCCGGGGGTTCCGCCGGGCAAGGTCGTCGTGCTTGGCGGCGGCGTGTCCGGCACCAACGCCGCGCGCATGGCGATGGGGCTGGAGGCGGAGGTGGCGGTGATCGACCGCTCGCTGACGCGGCTGAAGGAGCTGGACCTGCAGTTCGGCGCGCGGCTGCGCACGATGTATGCGACGACCGACACGATCGAGCACGAGGTGCTGTCGGCGGACGTGGTGGTGGGTGCTGTGCTGGTGCCGGGTGCCGCGGCGCCGAAGCTGGTCACCAAGGAGATGGTGCACCGGATGCGGCCGGGCACGGTGCTGGTCGACATCTCCATCGACCAGGGCGGTTGCTTCGAGACCAGCCGGCCGACGAGCCACGCCGATCCGGTCTACGTCGTCGACGGCGTGACGCATTACTGCGTGACCAACATGCCGGGCGCGGTCGCGCGCACCTCGACCCTGGCGCTGTACAACGCGACGCTGCCGTTCGCGCTGGCGATCGCGGGCAAGGGGTGGCGTGCGGCGCTGCGCGACGACCCGCATCTGCTCGCCGGGCTGAACGTGTGCGAGGGCCATGTGACCCATCCGGCGGTGGCGGAAAGCCTGGGGCTGGCGTATCAGCCGGCCCGATCGGTCGTCGCGGGCGCCCGCCGCCTCATGCAGACCATCCCCGCCCGTCGCGGCAGGGCGACGCATGTCGCGCGCGGGCAGTCGATCCGCATCGTCAACACGCACGGCAACCAGGTGGTCGACACCTGGGCGTTCACCGCCGGCATGCTGACCGAGTTCATGTCGATGGAGCACACGCGCGCGACGCTGACGCGCCTGATCCCGCGCGTCGGCGACGGGCTGTACACGAACCGGCGGCGGAAGATCCTGACGCTTGCCGAGGACACCAGCCAGGGCCACCACGACACGCTGATCGCCGCGTGCGACAGCGAGCGCTACATCCTGCTCGGCGTCACGGAGTATCACGACAACTGCACGGACAACCTGTTCGCCGCAATGCAGGGGCTGGGCCTGACGCCGCCGGAATGCCCGAGCCCGCTGAACCTGTTCATGAACATCCCGTGGACCGCAGATGGCGAGCTGTCGTTCGCGGCGCCGACCTGCAAGCCCGGCGATTACGTGGTGCTGCGCGCCGAGCTGGACTGCATCGTGGCGATGTCGGCCTGTCCGCAGGACATCCTGCCGATCAACCGGCACACGGCGACCGAGGCGCATTTCGAGCTGCTGGGCTGATGCCGCGACACAGGCACCGGCCGTGGGCCGCGGATTGACCGTCGGGGCGGCGGCTCTCTAGTATATGTACGCACAAGCGCGGAACAGGCGCTGGTTCGAGGGAAGCGATGTCCGAGACTGCCGAGCTGGCCGCCGGGACGGTGGCGGCGGATGCCGAGCGTGCGCTCGACGCGATGCAGGACGGCGGCGCGGTGATCCTGCCGCTCGACGTCGCGTACGGCATCGTAGGCACCACGGCGCAGGCGATCCGCACCATCTTCGCGGTCAAGAACCGCAGCTACGACAAGCCGTCCGGCATGTTCGCGACGTGGGAGATGTCGCGCGAGCTGCACGTGATGCAGGGCGAGCATCACGCGATCGCCCGCGTGATCGTGGAGGAGTACGGGCTGCCGTTCTCCATCGTCGCGCCGTACCGGGGAGACCATCCGCTGCTGTCCCGCGTGGACCCGTTCGTGCTGCAGAACTCGACCAAGAACGGCACGCTCGACATGCTGATCAACGCCGGGCCCTGGCACGACGCGGTCGCGCGGGCGGCGACCGCGCGCGGGGCGGCGGTGTTCGGGTCGTCGGCCAACCGATCGCTGACCGGCAGCAAATACCGGCTGGCCGATATCGAGCCGGAGGTGCGGGCGGCGGCGGCGCTCGAGATCGACGGCGGCACGTCGAAGTATGCCAATGCCGAAGGCACGTCGAGCACGATCATCGACTTCCGCGACTTCCACCTCGTCCGCCGCGGCGTGAAGTGGGAACGGTTGCGCGATATCTTCCAGGCGCGCTTCGGCATCGCGGTGCAAAGCTGACGGACGGACACAACAAGGGTCACGGGCCCGCTTCGGGGAGAGAACGATCATGGTGAACGCGGGTGCCCGGCTCGACCGGCTGCCGATCAGCCGGTTCCACTACGGGCTGCTGGGGCTGATCGCGGGCGGGATGTTCCTCGACGCGTTCGAGATCTACCTGCAGGGCGGCGTGCTCGCCGCGTTGGTCGCGAGCGGCTGGTCGACGCCGGCGATCAACGCCAACTTCCTGTCGGCGACGTTCGGCGGCATGGTGATCGGCGCCTATCTCGCCGGCGTGTTCGGCGACCGCTACGGGCGGCGTGCCGCCTATCAGGTGAACCTGCTGATCTTCGGGCTGGCGTCGCTGGCCGGTGCGATGGCGCCGAGCATGAACTGGCTGATCGGCTTGCGGTTCCTGATGGGGCTCGGGCTCGGCGCGGAGATCGTCGTGGGCTACGTGACCATCAGCGAGTTCGTCCCGCCCGGCAGCCGCGGGCGCTGGGGCACCGGGCTCGCCGTCATCACGAATTCGGCGCTGTTCTTCTCCGCCCTGATCGGCCGCTTCGTGATCCCGAACTTCGGCTGGCGCTGGATGTTCGTCATCGTCGGCGTCGGCGCGCTGATCGTCTGGTTCCTGCGCCGAAATATGCCCGAGTCGCCGCGCTGGCTGGAGTCGAAGGGACGCGACGCGAAGGCCGAGGCGCAGCTGCGCGAGATCGAGCGTCAGGTGGCGCCCAACGGCAATCTGCCGGATGCGCCGGTGGCGCCGGTGGTGCTGAAGCGCGATGTGTCGATCTTCACGTTGTTCACGCCGCGCGTGGTGATGCGTACGATCACCGGCAGCGTGGTGCTGATCGCGCTGAACGTCATGATCTACGGCTTCATCCAGTTCCTGCCGACCTTCATGGTCAAGCAGGGCATGAGCATCGTGACCTCGCTGAACTACACCACGCTGATGAGTTTCGGCGGCCCGGTGGGCGCGCTCATCGGCTTCTTCCTCGCCGACCGGCTGGGACGGCGGAACCTGCTGATCGGGTTCTCGCTCGTGGCGATCGCCTTCGGCCTCGCCTATCCGCACGCGGACGATCCGGTGACGATCACGCTGCTCGGGTTTGGGCTGGTGACGAGCGTGTATGTGCTGGTGGCGGTCGGCTGGGCGCTCTATGTGCCGGAGCTGTTCCCGACCGAGATCCGCATGCGCGGCAACGGGTTCTGCAACATGGCCGGGCGCATGATGGCGATCATCATGCCGCAGTTCATCGTGCCGCTGTTCGGCGCCGGCGGCGTGGGCGGCGTGATGGCGCTGGTGATCGGCCTGCTGGTGCTGATGACGATCCTGGTGGCACTGACGGGCTACGAGGCGCGGCGCACCTCGCTGGAGGCGGTGACGCCCTGGGCCGAGGAGGACGAGAAGCTGGCGCGGATCGCACGGGCGCCAGCCCGCTTGTGAGCCTGTTCGATGTCGCCGGCGACGCGGCGCGGGTGTTCGCCGCGCTGGACGCCGGCGGCATCGCGGTGGTGCCGAACGACATCGGCTATTCGGTGCTGGGAGGCTCGTCGGCGGCGCTGACGCGCATCTTCCGCGCCACGGGGCGGCAGGCGAGCAAGCGCAACGCGCTGGTGGCCGATGCGGCGTGGCACCGTGCGCTGCATGTGTGCGGGACGCGCGGGCGGGAGATCGTGCAGGCGATCACCGACGACTACGGCCTGCCGCTGGGGGCCATCGCGCCGTTCCGGCGTGACCATCCGGCCGTGCTGGCCTGCGACGGCGAGACGATCGCCGACAGCTCGCAGGACGGCACGATCGCGATGCTGCTGAACGCCGGGCGCTTCCACGCGGCGCTGACCGCGCTGAGCTATGAGGCCGGCAGGCTGCTGTTCGGGTCGTCGGCCAACCTGACGCTGACCGGCACGCGATTTTGCGTCGAGGACATCCCGCCGGAGATCACCGGCATCGCCGACGTGGTGATCGACCACGGCCTGCAGCGGTACCACGTGTACGCTGCGTCCTCGACGCTGCTGAACGTGGAGACGCTGGAGGTGGTACGGCACGGGGCGTGTTTCGCCGACATCGCCTATGTGCTGCGGCGGCACTTCGGGGTGAGCCTGACGCCGCCGCGCGAGCCTATCGGGGCGTATCGCCGGCCAGCGTAACGCGGTGCATCACGCGGCGATAACCGTGATAGTCGTTGACCGGGTTGTGCAGCACGCAGCGATTGTCCCAGAAGGCGATCGAGCCGGGCCGCCATGAGAACCGGCAGGTGAACTCCGGCCGGATTTGGTGCTGGAACAGGTAGTTCAGCAGCCCGGCGCTTTCCTCCTCCGTCATGCCGGCGAAGCGCACGGTGTGCGCGACGTTGACGTAGAGCGACTTGCGCCCGGTCTCCGGGTGGGTGCGGATCACCGGGTGCTCGGCGTTGTATTCGGTGCGCGCGTCGTCTTTCGCGGAGTCCTTCATGCGGTCCTCGCGCGTCTTGGTGACCTCGGCCTTGGCCGAGCTGTTCACCGCGCGCAGGCCGTCCAATAGGCGCCGCATGCCGTCCGACAGCGCGTCGTAGGCGCGGTAGCCGCTGGCGAACAGCGTGTCGCCGCCGAATGGCGGCACCGCGCGCGCGATCAGCATCGTCGCCATCGGCGGGCGCTCGAGATAGGCGGTGTCGGAGTGCCAGACGCCGCCGAAATTGTGGCGCTCGTGCTCGAGCTTCACGACCGGGATGATTTCCGGATGGTCGGGCAGGCCGCGGACGAACGGATATTCGATCACCTCGCCGAAGCGGCGCGCGAACGCCAGGAAACGGTCGGGCGGCAGGTCCTGGTCGCGGAAGAACACGACGCCATGCGCGAGCCAGGCGCGGCGGATGTCCGCGATCGTCGCATCCGGAAGGTCCTCGCTCAAATCCACGCCGCCGATCTCCGCGCCGAGCGCGCCGGCGATCGGCGTGACGTCGAGTGCGTGTTGCAGCACGGGCATGGCCGTTCCTCCCGGGTTCTCATTGACGAGCATATGTCCGTACATGTTAGCTAGCAATCCAGAACGAAGGCTGGAGGGAGCGGGGTGGACGCCATCGCGGCGACGGCGGCCGGGCACGGCCGTTTCCTGGAGGATTTCATCGTCGGCGACGTCTACCGGCACTGGCCCGGCCGCACGATCACCGAGGCCGACAACATCAACTTCAGCCTGATGACGATGAACCGTCATCCGCTGCACTGCGACGCAGCGTTCGCCGCGCGATCGGAGTTCGGCCGGCCGCTGGTGAACAGCGCGCTGACGCTGGCGATCGTGGTCGGCATGACGGTGGACGACGTGAGCCTGAACGCAGTCGCCAACCTGGGCTGGAAGGAGATCCGGCTGATCGCACCGGTGTTTCCGGGCGATACGATCTACGCGCGGTCGGAGGTGATCGACGTGCGGGTGAGCAAGTCGCGTCCGCACCAGGGGATCGTGACGACACGGACCGAGGGGTTCAAGGCGGACGGCACCGTGTTCCTGAGCTTCGAGCGCGCGAGCCTGATCCCCAAGCGGCCGAACGAATGATGAGCGAGGAAACAGCACCATGAACGAGATGAGCAGCGTGGCCGCGGCAGGCACCGAGGCACAGACCAAGCTGGCCGATCCCGCGCCGCGTCTGGCCGAGTTCGCCGCGAACCTGCGGATCGAGGGCGTGCCCGAGCGGGTGCGAACGCGAGCGGCGCACCACATCCTGGATGCGGTCGGCATCGCGTACGTATCGGCGACACAGGACTTCGCGCATCGCACGCTGTCGGCGATCCGCGGTCTGGGCGGCGTCGGGGACGTGCCCGTGATCGGCATGCCGGCGCGGCTGCCGGCGCGCGACGCGGCGCTGGTCAACGGCGTGCTGTGCCACGGGCTCGATTTCGACGATACGCATCTGGACGGCGTCGTGCATTCCAGCGCGAGCTCGTTCCCGGCCGCCTTCTCCGCTGCGATGATCGCGGGGGCGACGGGCGAGCAGATGCTGCTCGCCTACATCGTCGGCATGGAAGTCTCCGCGAGGATCGGCGCGGTCGCGCGCGGCGCGTTCCATGATCACGGGTTCCATCCGACCGGTGTGGCGGGCGTGTTCGGGGCGACGCTGATCGCGGGCCGGCTGTTCGGGCTGACCGCGCGGCAGATGGCGGCGGCACAGGGCATCGCGCTGTCCATGGCATCGGGAAGCCTGGAGTTCCTGGAGGACGGCGCGTGGAACAAGCGCATGCACCCCGGCTGGGCGGCGCAGGCCGGCATCACCGCGGCCGCGATGGGGCGCGCGGGATTCGTCGGTGCCACCAGCCCGTACGCGGGGCGGTTCGGGCTGTACAACCTCTACAGCGCGGGTGGCCTGGCGCGGCAGAACCTGGCGCTGGCGACCGCCGGGCTGGGCGAGGTGTGGGAGCTGGAGCGCACGGCGATCAAGCCGTTCCCGGCCTGCCACTTCACGCACGCCTGCGTCGATGCGGCGCTGCTGCTGCGTCAGCAGGGACTGCGGCCGGAGCAGGTGGAGCGCATCGAGGCGCTGATGCCCGAGACGGTGATTCCGATCGTGTGCGAGCCGGCGGCGAACAAGAAGCGCCCGGCGAACACGTACGACGCGCAGTTCTCGATCCCGTTCCTGGTCTCGGCGGCGCTGGTGCGCGGGCGGCTGACGCTGGCCGAGCTGGACGCGCTGGGCGATGCCGAGGTGCTCGCGCTGGCCGACCGCGTTGGCTACGCGATCGACCCGAACTCGCCGTTCCCGCGCAGCTATTCGGGCGAGCTGGTGGTGCACACCAAGGATGGCCGTGTGCTGCGCCACCGCGAGGAGGTGAACCGGGGGGCGACGGATCGCCCGCTGTCGAACGACGACATCGTGGCGAAGTTCGACGGCAACGCCGCCATCGCGATGAACGCGGAGACCGCCGCGAAGGTGCGCGCCGCGGTGCTCGGGATCGAGCGCACGCCGGCCGTGGCCACGTTCGCGGCGGCGCTTTGACCATGAACGTCATCACGCCGGTCGACGCAGCGGGCGACGAGCAGGAGCGGCTGATCCTCGATTCCGTCGATCGATTCCTGGAGCGGCACGTGCGGCCGGTCGCCATGCAGCTCGAGCACGACGACGAATACCCCACTCAGATTGTCGAGCGCATGAAGGAGCTTGGGCTGTTCGGCGCGGTGATCCCGGCGGAGTACGGCGGGCTGGGCCTGCGCCCTTCGACCTACGCAAAGATCATCGAGCGGATCGCGACGGTGTGGATGTCGGTGTCCGGCATCATCAACTCGCACCTGATCATGGCGTGGATCGTCAACAAGATGGGCACGGAGGCGCAGAGGCGCGCATTCTTGCCTCGGTTCGCGACCGGCGAACTGCGCGGCGGCTTGGCGCTGACGGAGCCTGATGCCGGCACCGACCTTCAGGCGATCCGCACTACGGCGAAGCGCGTCGGGGACGAGTACGTGGTGAACGGCACGAAGACCTGGATCTCCAACGGCATCGAAGGCAGCTGCTTCGCGCTGCTGGTGAAGACCGATCCCCACGCCGATCCGCGCCACAAGGGTATGAGCATGCTGCTGGCGGAGAAGGGGCCGGGGTTCCGGGTCGGGCGCAAGCTGCACAAGCTCGGCTACAAGGGAATCGACAGCGCGGAGCTGGTGTTCGAGGACTACCGCGTGCCGGCCGACCGGCTGATCGGCGAGGTCGAAGGGCGCGGCATGGTGTGCGCCATCGCGGGGCTGGAGTTGGGGCGTGTCAACGTGGCGGCGCGCGGCGTGGGTATCGCGCAGGCGGCGCTGGACGAGGCGGTGCGCTATAGCCAGCAGCGCAAGACGTTCGGCAAGCCGATCTGCGAGCATCAGGCGATCGCGCTGAAGCTGGGCGACATGGCGACACGGGTGGCCGCGGCGCGACTGCTGACGGAGGCGGCGGCGTACGCGCTGGATCGCGGCGAGCGCAGCGACTACGAGGCCGGGATGGCGAAGCTGTTCGCGACCGAAGCGGCAATGGAGAACGCCACCGAGGCGATGCGCATCTTCGGCGGCTACGGGTACAGCCGCGAGTTCGTGGTCGAGCGGCTGTACCGCGACGCGCCGCTGCTGGTGATCGGCGAGGGCACCAATGAGATGCAGCGCCTGATTATCGCCAAGCGCCTGATCGAGCGTAACCGGATTTGACGGGGACTGCGCGATGACGGCGAATCTTCCGCTCGATGGGGTCACCATCATCGCGATCGAGCAGTATGGCGCGGGTCCGTTCGGGTCGATGTTCCTCGCCGATCTCGGCGCCGAGGTCATCAAGATCGAGAACCCGGCGGAGGGCGGCGATGTCGGCCGCCATGTCGGGCCATTCACGTTCGGCCCCGGCGACACGCACTTCTTCCAGTCGTTCAACCGCAACAAGCGGTCGGTGACGCTGAACATCAAGGCGCAAGAGGGGATGGCGCTGCTGCGCGCGCTGATCCGCGAGGCGGACGCGGTGCTCGACAATCTGCGCGGCGACCTGCCGGAGAAGCTGGGCCTGACCTACGAGGCGCTGAAGGAGATCAACCCGGCGATCGTCTGTGCGCACCTTTCCGCGTATGGCCGCGACGGTCCGCGGCGGAGTTGGCCGGGCTACGACTACCTGATGCAGGCGGAGGCCGGATATCTGAGCTTGACCGGCGAGCCGGACGGGCCGCCGAGCCGGTTCGGCCTTTCGATCGTCGACATGATGACCGGGCTGACCGCGGCGTTCGCTCTGGTGTCCGGCGTGCTCGGCGCGCGGCAGACCGGGCGCGGCATGGACGTGGACGTGAGCCTGTTCGATACGGCGCTGCAGAACCTGAGTTACCTCGCGACTTGGTACCTGAACGCCGGACACGTCCAGGGGCGCGAGACGCGGTCGGCGCATCCGTCGCTGACGCCGTCGCAGCTGTACCGCACGAAGGACGGCTGGCTGTTCCTGATGTGCAACAAGGAGAAGTTCTGGCCGATCCTGTGCGACAAGATCGGCCGGCCGGAGTGGAGCACCGATTCCAGGTTCGCTCGCTTCAAGGATCGGCTGGCCAACCGCGCCTCGCTGACGGCGGAGCTGGACGGCGTGTTGTCCGTGCGCACGACGGCCGAGTGGCTGGATCTGTTCGGCGGGACTGTACCGGCCGCGCCCGTCTATGACGTGGGACAGGCGCTCGACAATCCGTTCGTGCGCGACACCGGGCGCGTCGCGTCGTACGAGCGGCACGACGGCGGGGCAGTGACGATGCTGACCGGCGCCGTGCGGGTGAACTTGCAGGCGGCGCCGTGCCGTGCCGCTCCCGCCCTGGGCGCCGATAACGCCACGGTGTTCGCGCGCATCGGAGTGGACGACGAGGCGGTGGACGAGTTGCGACGGCGCGGCGTCGTATGAAGCCGGTGCCGCAGTTCGGGGACCGTGGCATGACCGACGCCCCTGTCGCCCGCTATTTGCAAGTGGCTCTGGCGCTCGAGCAATCGATCACGGCTGGTGCGTATCCGGTCGGGACGCTGATCCCGACGGAGAACGAGCTCGCCGCGGATTTCGGCGTCAGCCGGCAGACCGTGCGCCAGGCGATTTCGCATCTGCGGTCGCGCCGCTTGCTGTCGGCCCGCAAGGGCGTCGGCACTCGCGTGGAGGCGGCCAGTCCGGCCACCGGCTACTATCACACGATACAGTCGCTGACCGAGCTGTTCCGCTACGCCAAGGAAACCGTCTTTCGCGTGGAGAAGACCGCGCGGGTGAGGGCTTCCGGGTCGCTGGCGACCGAATTGCGGTGCCGTGCCGGTCGGAGTTGGCTGCGGCTGGACGGATCGCGGGAGCAGGCGGGCGTCGCGGCGCCGCTCGGCGCGATGGTGGTGTATGTCGACGCGCGGTACGCCGAGCCGTTCGATCAGCCGCAGGTCCACGCGTCCGCGATCTTCTCGCAGATCGAGCTTCAGTATGGCGAGACGATTGCCGAAGTGGAGCAGGACATCGAGGCGACGATGCTGGATCGGGAGACGGCGGAGCGCCTGAAGGCCGCGCCGGGAAGTCCGGCCCTGCTTGTGACTCGCCGCTACTTCGCCGCCGGTCACCGGCTGATCGAGCTGTCGCGCACGCTGCATCCGGCCGACCGGTTCCGCTATTCGATGACGCTGCGGCGGCAGTGAGCTGGAGCGGTTCCAGCCTGACTGGACTCGGGCAGCCGTTCCACTACCGTCATGGCCGGGCTTGGCCCGGCCATCCACGACTTCGCCGGCGCTGGAAAGCAAGAGAGTCGTGGATGGCCGGCACGGGGGCCGGCCATGACGCGGAAAGGGCGATCGCGCTCAGTGTGACTACGGCCTACATCTTCGGATAACCGACCGTCTGGGCGAAAGTGACGAACTGCTCCTGGTCGAGCAGCATCGTGTTCTTCAGGGCCACGTAGTCGATGGAGCCGCGGAACACCGTCGCGAGCCCCTCCGAGGCGCAGAACAGATAGACGTTCTGGCCGATGAAGCCGGTGTCGACCGACGCAAACAGACGCCGTTCGGCAGGGGCGAGGTCCAGCATGCGCTCGCCGTGCGCGACATAGACCAAATCGAGCGGCGCGTCGCCCACGAAGTCCTGCCGCCCGGTCCTGCTGCGGATGTCGGCCGCCAGATAGGGCAGCAGCGCGTGGCGGTCCGGCGCGTAGCGCCAAACGCCGTCCGCCATCGCCGCGTAGATGTCGATCACCATCTCATGCCGCCAGTACGGTGCCGTGCGTCCGTCGATCGACGGTCGGTTGATGCCGTAGGCGGACCACAGGAGGTTCGACAGCACCTGCATCTCGAGCGGCCGGCTGGCATAGTCCCGGATGGAGCGGCGCAGCATCAGCGCCTCGCTGAGCGGCTTGCCGCCTGCGGTCCATGGGGGCGGCAACCGTCTGATCTCCATGTGCTGATCCTGCCTCGGCTGTGCCTTCACGCCGGCCTCGACGGCCGCGCTCGCCAGCAGCCCCGCACCGACCTGCCTGCGTGTGATGCCCATCTCGCCCCCCGGTTACGGAGTCCGAGCGCTCTCGTTGCCAACGTGTCGAGACGACGTCATTGATGCAGCTCAAAGGATCGCCGTCAGCGCGTCATGCGCGGGTAGGTGCGCGTGGCGATGGCCACGAAGACGGTCGAGAAGGCGACCAGCACCAGGCAGTCCAGGCCGATGCCGAACTTGCTGGCCGCCCCGCGCAGCATCAGGGCGCGCAGCGCGTCCACCTCGTAGGTCAGCGGGTTGAGCAGCGAGATCGTACGCAGCCATGCCGGCATGATGTCGATCGGGTAGATCGCGTTGCTGGCGAAGAAGATCGGCATCGTCAGCACTTGGCCGATGCCCATGAACCGCTCTCGCGTGCGTACGATGCAGGCGATGATGAGCGAGAAGGTCGAGAACAGCCCCGAGCCGAGGGCGATCAGGCCGATGACCCCCAACAGGTTCAGCGGATTGAGGTCGATCGCAATGCCCAGCGCGCCGGCGAGCAGATAGACCACGACCGCCTGCGACAGGCCGCGCACCCCCGACGACACCGCCTTGCCGAGCACGATGGCGCTGCGCGGCGCTGGGCTGACCATGTAGCGGTGCAGCACGCCGAGGTCGCGCTCCCAGATCGCGGCGATGCCGTAGAAGATCGCCGCGAACAGCACGCTCTGTGCCAGAATGCCGGGCGCGAGGAAGTCGAGATAGCGGATGTTGCTGCCGCTCAGCCCGCGCACTTGCGCCATCACCTCGCCGAACAGCAGCAGCCAGATCGCCGGCTGGATCGCGCGCGTGAGCAGCTCGTTCGGGTCGTGCACGAGCTTGCGGATCTCTGCGTCCGCCACCGCCTGCACCTGGGTGAGATAGCCGCCGATGCGGCGCAGCGGATCAGCCATGTTCGCGCTCGGCCCGGCGTGCGAGGCGGACGCCGCGGAAGTCGCCCTCGGTCTCCACGTCGGCTCCGGCGACGCGGGCGAACACGTCGTCGAGCGTCGCATCCGGCCCGATCTCGGCGCACAGCTCGGCGGGCGTTCCCACCTTCTCCAGCCGGCCTTGATGCAGAATGCCGACGCGGTCGCACAGCGCCTCGGCTTCTTCCATGACGTGCGTGGTGACCAGGATGGTCGTGCCGTAGCGGTCGCGCAGGTCGCGCACGTGCTGCCACACTTGGTGGCGGGCGACCGGGTCGAGGCCGACGGTGGGTTCGTCCATGATCAGCACGGGCGGACGGTGCAGCGTGCTTTGCGCGATCTCCAGCCGGCGCACCATGCCGCCGGAATACTGGCGCGCCAGCCGGTCGGCGGCGTCGGCGAGGCCGGTGCGGTGCAGCGCCTCGCGGATGCGCGGCTCGCGCTCGGCGCGCGGGATCAGGTAGAGGCGGGCGGAGAGCAGCAGGTTCTCGTAGCCGGTCAGCGCGCCGTCGGCCGAGAGGAGTTGCGGCACGTAGCCGATGCGCTCGCGCACGGCGCGCGGTGCGCGGCGGATGTCGCATCCCGCCACCTGGGCTTCGCCGCTGGTCGGCGGCAGCAACGTGGTGAGCATCTTGATCAACGTGGACTTGCCGGCGCCGTTCGGGCCGATCAGTCCGAAGATTTCGCGGGCGCGCACCTGAAGGTCGACACGATCGACCGCGAGATGCCCGTCGTAGGATTTCGACAGCGCCTGGGTTTCGATCACCAAGGCGGGCGTCGCGCTGCGGTCCCCTGGCGGGCTATCCGGCACGGTGACATCCCTCAACGCGACATTCCTCGAGCGGCTGGGTGCCGGATACGGCCGCGCCGCGTTCGAACCAGCGTTGATACAGGTCAATGCCGTGTGCGGCGGTGCGATGCAATCCTGATAAAGTATCGGGACATATGCCGCGGAGGCTGAATCGTGCAGCGGCCACTATCGCGGCGCGCGCTGTTGCGCGGGTCGGCGGTGATGACAACGGAAATCGGCATGGCCAAGGTCGCGTTCGCAGCGGGCCAGGAAGCAGCGGAACAGGGCGCGGCCGCCGTGGGGCCCGACGCGGTGCCGATCACGCTGACCGTGAACAGCGTGGAACACGCGCTGCGTGTCGAGCCGCGCGCCACGCTGGCCGAGACCTTGCGCGGCCCGCTCGGGCTGACCGGCACCAAGATCGCCTGCAATCACGGGGCCTGCTCGGCGTGCACGGTGTGGCTCGACGGGTTGCCGGTATGCGGGTGCATGACGCTGGCGATCGAGGTCGGCACTCGCGGGGTCACCACGATCGAGGGGCTGGCGATGGGTGGCGCGCTGCACCCGGTGCAGGCGGCGTTCATCGAGCACGACGCGATGCAATGCGGATTCTGCACGCCGGGCATGGTGATGAGCTGTGCGGCGCTGCTGGCGCGCACGCCCGCGCCGACCGAGGACGCGGTGAAGGCGGCGATCAGCGGCCATGTCTGCCGCTGCGGCACCTATCCGCACGTCGTCGCGGCGACGCTGGCGGCGGGAGCGCGGAAGGCATGACCGACGAGACGCTTCGCCGTGAAACCTTCCCTGCCGGCATTCTGGGCGCCGGCCTGGGAACGGTCGAGCGCGACGTCCCGCCCGACGAACCGCCGCCGCTGCCGCCGAACGCGGAGCTGGCGCTGATCGGCAAGCCGATTCCGCGCATCAATGGTGTGGCGAAGGTGACCGGGGCGACGCGCTTCACAGTCGACGTCAGCCTGCCGGGGATGCTGCACGGTCGGATCCTACGCTCGCCCTTGCCGCACGCGCGGTTGCGCGCGATCGACGTCGCCGCCGCCGCGCGCCATCCGGGCGTTCGCGCGATCCTGACGATCGCGCGGCCGGACGACCCGGATGCGTCGGTGGTGCGCTATGTCGGCGCGCCGGTCGCAGCCGTCGCCGCCGTCTCGCCGAACGCGGCCGAGGAGGCGGCGGCGCTGATCGGTGTGGACTACGAGAAGCTGCCGTTCGTCACCGACATGGATGCGGCCCGAGAGCCGTCGGCGCCGCCGGTCTATCCGCCGGGCGCGGCGCCGCCGGGCCATCCGTCCGGTTATCCGGCGCGTCCCGATCTGCCGGTGAACGGCAACGTGCGCGGCCCGGCCACCGATCACCGCGGCGACACCGCGCAGGGTTTTGCCGCGGCCGAGGTGGTCGTGGACGGCGAGTACCGGACGCAGGTGCAGACCCATTGCTGCATGGAGCCGCACGCGATCGTCGCCGACTGGCGCGACGACGGGCTGACGGTGCACATGTCGACGCAGTTCACCGCCGGTGTGCGCCAGGAACTCGCCGCGGCTTTCGGTCTGCCGCTGGGCCGCGTGCGCGTGGTGGTCGACGGAATGGGCGGCGGGTTCGGGTCGAAGTCGCAGCTCGGCGCGTATGGGCGCATCGCGGTGGTGCTGTCGCGGCAGGCGAAGGCGCCGGTGCGCATCGCCTTGCATCGCGACGAGGAGCAGATGGATTCCGGCAACCGGCCGGGGACGTGGCAGCGGCTGCGGATCGGCGCGCGGCGGGACGGCACGCTGACGGCGATCTCGCTGGTCAGCTACGGCACGGCGGGCGTCACGGTCGGCGCCGGCGTCGGCAACAACGCGCAGGCGCTGTACGCGTGCCCGAACTTCGAGTCCGCGCAGCACGACGTGTTCACCAACGGCGGCCCCGGCTGCGCCATGCGCGGGCCGGGCAACACGCCGGGCGCGTTCGCGCTGGAACAGGCCATCGACGAACTGGCCGAGCGCCTGTCGCTCGATCCGGTGGCGCTGCGCGACAGGATCGACCCGAGCCGCGCGCGGCGCGAGGAGCGGCGCATCGGCGCCGAGCGCATCGGCTGGCAGCGGCGCCGCCCGCCGGGCGCCGATGCGGGGCCGGTCAAGCGCGGGCTCGGGATGGCGCAGTCGATCTGGGGTGCGAACGTGCAGCTCAATGCCGGCTGCGAAGTGCGGGTGATGCGCGACGGCTCGGTGGAGGTGCTGTCGAGCGCGCAGGACATCGGCAGCGGCATCGGCACCGTGCTGGCGCAGACCGTGGGCGAGGTGTTCGGGCTGCGGCCCGAGGCGATCACGGTGCGCATCGGCGATACCGAGTTTCCCGGCGGCGGGCCGTCGTATGGCAGCCGCACCACTGCCTCGGTCACGCCGCCGGCGCGCACCGCCGCGTGGCGGGTGCTGTCCGTGCTGTTGCGCGAGGCGGGGCTGGCGCTGAACGCAAACCCCGCCGATCTGGTCGCGCGCGACGGGCGCATCATGGTACGCGGCGATGCGGCGCGCGCGATGGAGTTCCGCGCCGCGGCGGCGCGGCAGCGCACGGACCGGATCAGTGCCGTCGCGTATCGCAGCGACGACTATGGCGGGTTCAAGCGGCGGATGGGCGACGCGGCGCTGGCGCATGAAGACCTGGGCGGCGTGCAGTTCGCGGAGGTCGCGGTGGATACGGAGACCGGCGTGATCCGGGTCGAGCGGGTGGTGGCGGTGCAGGATTGCGGCCGGCCGATGAACCCGCTGCTGCTCGAAAGCCAGGTGCAGGGCGGCGTGCTGATGGGACTGTCGTACGCGCTGTTCGAGGAGCGGCTGCTCGATCCGCACACCGGGTGGATGGTGAACCCGAACCTGGAGCAGTACAAGCTGGCCGGTGCGCGCGACGCGCCCGCGATCGACGTCGTCGTGCTGGAGAACTATCAGGGCAACAGTGCCACCGACGCGTACGGCATCGCCGAGCCGTCGAACATCGCCACCGCGCCGGCGATTGCCAATGCGGTCTACAACGCGACCGGTGTGCGCATGCGCGCTCTGCCGATGACGCCGGCCGCGGTGCTGGCGGCACTCGGCAAGGTGCCGGCGAGGAGCTAGCGATGCAACGCTTCGCCTGGATGAGCGCGCGGACCGTGTCGCAAGCTGCCGCTGCCGCGACCGCAATCACGGCGGAGCTGATGACACGTCCGGCCGATGCGACGCCGACCGAGGCGGCGATCGTGAAGGCCGGCGGGCTCGACGTGCTCGATCTGCTGAAGGAGAACCTGCTGGCGCCCGCACGCCTGGTCAGCCTGCGGGAAATCCCCGGGCTTGATGTCATAGCAGAGGAAGCGGGCGAGCTGCGCATCGGCGCGATGGCCACACTCGCTCGCGTGGCCGCCGATGCGTCCGTCGGGCAACGCTATCCGGCGCTGGCCGATGCGCTGCGCAGTGCGGCGAGTCCGCAGATCCGCAACGTCGCCACGTTGGGCGGCAATCTGCTGCAGCGCCCGCGCTGCTGGTATTTCCGCGCCGAGGCCTTCCGGTGCCTGCGCAAGGGCGGCGGCCATTGCTTCGCGCATGGCGGCGAGAACCAGTATCACGCCATCTTCGACAACCAGGCCTGCGCGATCGTGCATCCGTCCACCGCCGCGACCGTGCTCGTGGCACTCGGGGCGAGCGTCACGCTGGCAGATGCCGGCGGTGCCACGCGCCGCGTTCTGCTGGAGGATTTCTTGGTCGGCCCGGACCAGGACATGCAGCGCGAGAACGACCTTCGGCCGCACGAGATCCTGATCGCCGTCCATCTGCCGCCGGCGTCGCCCGATGCGGGGATGGCGTATCTGAAGCAGGGGCAGAAGGAGTCGTTCGACTGGCCGCTGGCCGACGTGGCGGTGGTGCTGGAGCGCGATCCGGCCGGCGTCTGCAAGCGCGCCCGCGTGGTGCTGGGCGCGGCGGCGCCGGTGCCGTACCGGGCCGCCCGCGCCGAAGCCGCGCTGACCGGACGGCGCGTGGACGAGACGTTGGCGAAGGAGGCCGCGCAAGCCGCGATCCAGGGCGCGACCCCGCTGAGCCGCAACGGCTACAAGCTGCCGCTGTTCGCAACCCTGGTGCGCCGGGCCGTCCTGCAGGCGGAGGCCGGCTGAAGGCTCCTGGCCGTTACGTGTGCTGGCCCCAGGTCAGGAACAGCCCCGCCTCGCCCAGATTACCGCCCGGGTATTCGAGGATGCGCGCCGCGATCCCGAACCCCTTCGGCTGCAGCTGGTCGTGCCAGATCCGGTAGATGTCGTGGGCCGCCCCTGTCAGGGTCGCCGGCCAGTTCTTCTCGCCGATATTGATGGCGCGGCCGCCGTCCGTGCATTGCGCGCTCGGGAAGTGCAGCAGCAGCGATTCGTGCTCGGCCCGGGCCGCTGCCTTGCGCGCGCGGTGCAGCAGCTCGCGCCAGACCTTGTCGTCGGTGTGGTGCTCGATCGCGGCGCGCACGCCTTCGATGTGGCGTTCCGCTTCGTGACGCCGGTCGTCGGTGCCGTGGACGCGGGCGTTGGTGAACGCCTCCATGACGGCGCGGAGCCCGCCAGCGGATAGGCTCGTGCGACCCGGGGGCCCGGATGCGGACTTCTTCTGGTCTTCCCCGGTCATGGCGTCCTCCTGCAAATGTCTTGGCAAGCATTATACCCCGCCCGGTGACGGGTCATACACCCGCGCGCCGGAATGATCGGGGTCGCCCGCGGCCCCCGGCCGGCTGGCCCGCTCGCCGGCGGCGAGTTCCAGCACTTCGGCGGTGATCTCCTCCTGCCGGACCCGCCTCTGCAACGACTGCAGCGACGTCAACTGGCGCTCGACCTGGCTGTGGGCGGCCGTCATCGCCTGCATGCGCGCCTCGTTTTCGGCGGCGAAGGCGTGCAGGGCGGCCTGGCAGAGCTGGGCGTGCATGTAGTCGTCGGCCAGGTTGCTGAGCAGCGCGCGTGGATCGAGGTTGACCAGCGGCGCATTCCCGTCCGGCGGCGGGGGGAACGCCGTCAGGTCCAGCGGCAGCAGGCGCTGTCGCGCCACCTCGATGCCGCGGCCACGCTGCGGCCGGCTGAAGACGACGTCCAGCCGGTTGATCTCGCCCGTGGCGATATGGGCGTAGAGCGCGTCGGCGATCCGCTCGGCGAGCTTCGGGACGCCCGATGAATGCGCGGGCATCGCGCTGCGCCAGCGCGGGACCAGGCCCCGTTCGGCCGCCGCTGCGCTGCCCCGCGTGCCGATCAGGAACAGCTCGGAACGCAGGGCGTCTGCGGCGATCGCGTCCAGCACGCGGTCGCTGAATGCTCCGGCGAATCCCTGCTCGGCGCAGAACACCACCAAAGCGGAGCGATGCGGCCGGCTGCCGGCGTCGGGGCGCGGGCCGGCGGCCAGTGCGAAGGCGCGAGCGATAGCGGCGGCGATGGTGCCCGCGTAGATGTCGACGCTCGCGAGTTGCTCGCGCGCCTCCTGGACGCGCGCGGCGGCGATGCCGCGCATCGCGTTGACGATCAGGCCGAGCTGCCGGATGCCCTCCAGCCGCGCGGTGGTTTCGGCGAGCCGCTCGGTCATGGCCGGCTGTCCGTCTTGCCGGCGTGCGACGGTGTGGCGGCCTGCATGTGCAGATGAAGGGCCTGCAGAACCGTGCGCTTGCCTGCTTCGTCCAGCGTGCCGTTCTGTTCGATCATGTGCACGGCCGCCGGGGCGTCGCGGTCGAGCGCGTCGCCAAGGCCCCGGCGGAACGCGGCCACGTCCGGCACCGGCAGCGCGTCCAGCATGCCGGACTGCACGGCGAGCACCAGGGCCACCTCGTCGGCGAGCCGAAGCGGGGCGTGCTGCGGCTGGGCGAGGATCGCGCGGATGCGCGCGCCGCGGGCGAGCTGGGTGCGCACGCGTGTGTCCGGCACGCCGCCGAACCGCGTGAACACCTCCAGCTCGAGGAACTGCGCGTAGTCGAGACGAAGCGACTCGGCCGCTTCGCGCAACGCGCGCGCCTGGGTCTTGCCGCCGACCCGGCTGACGCTGGTGCCGACATCGACGGCCGGCTTCTGGCCTTCATGGAATAGCCGCTCGTCCAGGACGATCTGGCCGTCGGCGATCGAGATCAGGTTGGTCGGGATATAGGCGCTGAGGTTGCCCGCGTCGGTCTCGGCGATCGGCAGCGCGGTGAGCGAGCCGCCGCCCCGCTCCGCCGACAGCTTCGCCGCGCGCTCCAGCAGCCGCGCATGCACGTAGAACACGTCGCCCGGATAGGCCTCGCGGCCGGGGGTCTGGCGGGTCAGCAGCGCGATCTCGCGGTGGGTGGCGGCATGCTTCGTCAGGTCGTCGAGCACGACCAGCGCGTGGCCGCCGCGATCGCGGAAATACTCCGCCATCGTGAAGCCGGCGAAGGGCGCGATCCATTGCAGGCCGGGCGAGCCGGACGGTGCGGCCACGATGATGATGCAGCGCTCCGGCGCGCCGTGCGCGGCGATCGCGTCGATGGCGCGGCGGACGCTCGAGCTTTTCTGGCCGACGGCGACATAGACGCAGATGATGTCGCTGGATTTCTGGTTGATGATCGTGTCGATGGCGATCGTCGACTTGCCGATGGCGCGGTCGCCGATGATGAGCTCGCGTTGCCCGCGGCCGAGGGCGAACAGCGTGTCAACGACGAGCAGGCCCGTCTGCACCGGTTGCGTCACAAGGTCGCGGTCGATGATCGCGGGCGCGGGGCGCTCGATCGGCTCGAGCGTGTCGGCCGTGACCGGGCCGCGGCCGTCGAGCGGGCAGCCGAGCGGATCGACGACGCGGCCGAGGAGCGCCGGTCCCACCGGCACGCGAGTCACGTCGCCCGTGCCTCGAACGCTATCGCCGGCTTGGATAGTGTCGACGTCGTCGAACAGGACGCAGCCGACCTGGTCGCGTTCGAGCACCTGGGCGAAGCCGAACTGACCCTTCTCGAACCGCAGCAGCTCGTCGAGGCGTACGTCGGGCAGGCCGGAGACCAGCGCGATGCCGTCCGCGACCTCGTCGACCCGGCCGATCTGCTCGGCCTGCGGGCCGAGCCGCGCCGCGCCGACCGCCGCACGGGCCTCGGCCAGCCATGCGTCGGCCCGGTCGCCGTCGTCAGCCATGCGCGAGTTCCGCGAGGATGCGGTCGAGATCGGCCCGCCAGCTGTTCCTGACCAGCAGATGCGGACCGCGCAGCTCCAGCCCGGCGATCAGGGCGGGGTCGGTTTCGAACGCGATCGTCGGGTCGTTGCCGAACGCCTCGCCGATCAGTTTGCGGTAGCGCTCCTGGTCGGACGGGGCGAGCGGCGTGGCGCTGACCGCTTCCAGCGTCGCACCGTCAGCCGCGACTGCATGCCGGGTCGGGTCGGGCAGGGCATGGATTTCCTTCAGCAGCCAGTCGAGAAAGGCGGCGCGTACCGCCGGGCCGTCCAGGCGGCTGGCCAGCCGCTCCGCGATGGCGACGGCGAGCCGGCTCGCACGTTCGGACCACGCCTTTTCGGCGGCCTGCCGGTCCGCCTCGATCGCCGATTTCGCGGCCGCGCGCAGCGAATCGGCTTCGGCCCGTGCGTCGTCGAGGCGTTTCGCCCGCGCTTGTTCGGCCTCCTGCTCGGCGGCTTTCAGGACCGCCTCGTGTTCCTGTTCGATGCCGGCACGCGCGTGTTCCACCTCGGCGAGCGCCGCCGCCGCTTGTCGGCGCTTGTCATCCGCTTCGGCGAGCATCTGGCGGGCGGCGGTGCGGCGCTGCTCGATGATCGCGGCGACGGGCCGCCAGAAGAAACGCTGCAGCAGCCATACCAGGATGACGACATTGACGGTCTGGATGCCGAGCGTCCACCAGTCGATCGTCATCGCGTCACTTCAGCAGCGGATTGGCGAACAGCAAGAGAAGCGCGATCACCAGGGAGTAGATCGCCATCGTCTCGATCATCGCGAGGCCGACGAACAGCGTGCGCGAGATGGTGTTCGCCGACTCCGGCTGGCGCGCGATGGCGTCCATCGCGGCGGCGACCGCCCGCCCCTCGGCCAGCGCCGGTCCGATCGCGCCGAACGAGACCGCGACGGCGGCCGAGATGATGCTGACGGCGGCCAACCAGTTCATGAGGTGGACCCTTCGCTGGTTTTGTCGGGGTTACCTTCGCTGATCGCCCCGGCGATGAAGACCATCGCCAGCACGGCGAAGATGTAGGCCTGCACCGCGCCGGTCAGCAGATCGAGCGCCATCAGCGGGATCGGCACGAGCAGACCCGCCAGCGATAGCACGATGCCGACGACGAACACGCCGCTCATCACGTTGCCGAACAGGCGCACGAGCAGCGAGAAGGTACGCGTGAGGCTCTCGACGAAATTGAGCGGGATCATGATCGGATTGGGCGCGGCGAAGGTTGCCAGATAGCCTCGTACGCCGCCCGCGCGCACGCCGAACCAGATCACGGCGAGGAAGACGAGCAGTGCGAGTGCTGCGTCGGTCTCCAGCCGCGCGGTCGGCGGCTCGATGCCGGGGACCAGCGTCGACCAGTTGGCGACGAAGATGAAGGTGAACAGCGTGCCGATGAAGGCGCGATACGGGGCGGGCTCGGCGCGCATCGTCGCCCGGATCTGGTCGTCCAGCGCGTCGACGAACAGCTCGATCGCGGCCTGCGTGCGCGAGGGCATCAGCGACAGCCGGCGGGTGAGCGCGAAGCCGCCGGCGGCGAGCACCGCCATGATCGCCCAGGTCGTCACGACGCACGCTGCAATCGGGATCGGGCCCAGATGGAACAGCGCGACGCTGGCGAGCGGCGAAGTCATGGCGCGGCTACCTTGACCCGGCGCACGGCGATCGCGCGGGCGAACAGGACGCCGAGCGTCGTGGCGAGGAGCGGCAGGGCGCCTTCCCGGGCGATCAGTGCCAGCAGCACTCCCAGCGCGGCGAGACGCAGCACGCCGGAGAGCGCCAGCATCACGGTGCCGCCGCCGCCGGCGAAGCGGCGGGTGCTCCACCACAGGCCGCGGAAATAGACCGCGCCGGCCCCTATCCCGGCGACGACGTGCAGCGCGAGCATCGGGACCGTTGCCCAGACCGGAAGACTGTCGAACGAGGGAAGCGTCATGCGCTGTTCATCCATTTCCAGGCGGACCAGCAACCGAGAACGAGGCCGAGCAACAGTAGCGGCGCGGTCCAGAAGATGCCCGAGTGGAACATACGGTCGAGCCAGCGGCCCATGAACATGCCGATCAGCATCGGCACGACGATGATCCACCCGAGCACGCCGATTTGCGCCAGGCGGCGCGCGACCGATTGGTCGCCCTCGCGCAGCCAGCGCCGGTGACGCTCACCGCGCCGGCGAACCGCGTGCACGAGCGGGTCCTGCTCGTCCGGCTCGCTCATGCGAAGTTGCCTCCGCCGCGTCTGTCGGGGCGCAGGTGGCGCATGATCTGGCGGATGGCATTGAGGTGCAGGCGGGTGCTCTCGACGTGTTCCGTCCGCTGCAGCTCGACATCCGCACGGAAGCCGGCCAGCACGCTTGCATCGAGTGTGGCGAGATCGTCGCCCGGCACTGCCTCGCGCGTCGTGATGGCGATCTCACGCCCGCCAGTGACGGACAGCATGCCGCGTTGCACCGCGCAGTAATGCCGTGTGAAGTCGCGGCTTTGCCAAGTGACGACCGAAACGGCCAGGCTGGTGAGGAAGTCGGCGTGACGCGGCAGGATGCCGAAGCTGCCGCTGGCGTCCTCGCCGCGGAAGGTGAGCACGCCGTCCTCGTCGACGACCACGGCGAGCGGCGTGGTGATTCGCAGCCTCATGACGGCGCGTGCGTCCTGGCGGTGGCGGCCTCTTTCCGGCGCGCGTCGTCCAGCGTGCCGATCATGTAGAGCGAGCTTTCGGCCCAGTCGTCGGTTTTGCCGTCGAGGATGGCGCGGACACCGGCGAGCGTGTCGGCGAGGGTGACGCTGCGGCCGGGCGTGCCGGTGAAGGCCTCGGTCACCACGAAGGGCTGGCTGAGGAACCGCTGCAGGCGGCGGGCGCGCTTGACGATCAGGCGGTCGGCCGAGCCGAGTTCCTCGACGCCGAGGAGCGCGATGATGTCCTGTAGCGCCTTGAACCGCGCGAGCGCCTCTCGTGCCCGTTCGGCGAGGCGATAGTGCGCGTCGCCCACCACGAGCGGATCGAGCAGCGCCGGCGAGGAGGCGAGCGGGTCGATGGCCGGATAGAACGCCTCGGCGGCAAGCCGGCGCGACAGCATGATGATGCTGTCCATGTGGCTGGAGATCGCGGTGACCGCGGGATCGGTGAAATCGTCCGCCGGGACATACACGGCCTGGATCGCGTTGACGGTGGCGCCGGCGACCGAGGCGATCCGCTCCTGCAATGCGGCGACCTCGGTTGCCAGCGTCGGCTGGTAGCCGACGCGGGACGGCAGGCGGCCGAGCAGGCTCGACAGCTCGCTGCCGGCCTGCACGAAGCGGAACACGTTGTCCATCAGCAGAAGCACGTTGCGGTGTTGCTGGTCGCGGAAGTGTTCGGCGATCGTCAGCGCCGTCAGCGGCACGCGCCAGCGTGCCCCCGGCGGCTCGTTCATCTGGCCGAACACCAGCACCGTGCGCGCGAGCACGCCGGAGTCCTGCATGTCGTGCAGCAGCTCGTGGCCTTCGCGGGAGCGCTCGCCCACGCCGGCGAAGACCGAGATGCCCTGGTACTTTTCGACCATGGCGTGGATCAGTTCCATGATCAGGACGGTCTTGCCGACCCCGGCGCCGCCGAACATCGCCGCCTTGCCGCCCTGCGCGAGCGGCGCGAGCAGGTCGATCACCTTGATGCCGGTTTCGAACACCGCGGCGGTGGCGATCTCGTCCTTCAGCGCGGGCGGCGGATTGTGGATGCCGCGCCGCGGGACCGACGGCGGTAGGCCGGGGCCGCGATCGCGCACCGTCCCGACGGCGTCCAGAACGCGCCCCAGCACCGCGTCGCCGACCGGCACCGCAACCGGGCCGCCCGTTGCGCGCACCGTCGTGCCGCGGGCGAGGCCGGCGGTGGGCTGCAGCGCGATCGCCGTGACGGTTGCGGGATCGAGATGGCTGTGCACCTCGAGGACCAGCGGATCGCCGCGGTCCCATTCGACGACGAGCGCGCTGTCGATCGGCGGCAACGGCGCGTTTTCGAAGCGCACGTCCACCACGGCGCCGCGAACCGAGACGACCCTGCCGATAGGCGTCGGCGGATCGGGCCGGCTCTGCTCGAGCGGTAGTTCATTCGCAGCCTGCGTGGACATCGGCCGGGCCAGGAGGCACGGCCTGGGGGTAGCGCGTCCAGCCTCTGGCGCATTGACCCGGATCAAGCGAGGCATGGGTGTCAGCACGTGATTCCCAGGGCGCGAGATGGTGCGCCAACGCGCCCGGGAGCCGCCCGGCCGCCCGAGGCACGGCCTGCCGCGGCAAGGCGGCCGTCCTGCGCCGTTGCGGGATTGCCGGCGGGCGGAGGGTCTGTCATCGATCCGGCCGGCTCGGCCACGGGCCTTACCCAACGCGAGTGATGCATGCCGGACGTCCCTGTTGCCGACCAAGCCGTTTCCACCGATCGCATCCTGCGCCTGATCACCTGCGGCAGCGTCGATGACGGCAAGTCCACGCTGATCGGCCGGCTGCTGTACGAGACCCGCTCGGTGCCCGAGGACCAGCTCACGGCCCTCGAGTCCGACAGCCGCAAGTACGGACGCACCGGCGACGAGGTCGACTACTCGCTGCTGGTCGACGGGCTGGAGGCGGAGCGCGAGCAGGCGATCACCATTGACGTCGCCTACCGGTTCTTCTCGATCCCCGGCCGCCGCTTCATCGTCGCCGATGCGCCGGGCCACGAGCAGTACACGCGCAACATGGCGACGGCCGCGTCCAACGCGGACCTTGCCATCGTGCTGGTGGACGCAAGCCAGGGCCTGCTGACGCAGACACGCCGCCATGCGCTGATCGTCTCGCTGATGGGCGTGCGGCACGTGATCCTGGCGGTCAACAAGATCGACCTCGTCGATTTCGATCAGGCGACGTTCGAGGCCATCCGCGATGATTTCGCGCAGGCGACGCAGACGTTCGGCTTCACCCGCGTCACCGCGATTCCGCTGTCCGGACGGTATGGCTACAACGTCGTCGACCGCAGCGCGCTGATGCCTTGGTACCAGGGTCCGACGCTGCTCGAGGCTCTGCGCGGCCCGGCGGTGGAGGATGAGCGTCCCGGGCCGTTCCGCATGCCGGTGCAGCTCGTCAGCCGCCCGAGCCCGGCTTTCCGCGGTTACGCAGGCACGGTGGTCAGCGGCGCTCTGCGCGTCGGCGATCGCGTGGCGGTGTCCGGCTCCGGCGTGGAGACGTCGGTCGCCTCGATCGTCGCCGCAGGGGCGGAGACAGAGGCGGCGGGGACGGGCGAGGCGGTGATGGTTACGCTCGCCGACGAGGTGGACGTGTCCCGCGGCGACGTGCTGTCGGCGGCGGATGCGCCAGTGGGAGTGGCCGACCAGTTCCAGGCGCACATGATCTGGCTCGGCGACGCGCCGCTGCTGCACGGCCGCGCGTATCTGTTCAAGCTCGGAACCCGTGTGGTCGGCGGCAGCATTACGCGCATCCGCTACCGGCTGGACCTCAATACGCAGGAGCATCTGAACGCCGACGAGCTGCGGCTGAACGAGATGGGCGTCGTCAACGTCAGCCTGTCGTTCGGCGTCGCCTTCGAGCCGTATGCCGAGAACCGCGACCTCGGCGGGTTCGTCGTCATCGACCGCCAGACCAACGGTACGGTCGGCGTGGGCATGATCGACTTCGCCCTGCGGCGCGCGACCAACATCCACTGGCAGCACCTGGATCTGGATGCGGCCGCGCGGGCCGCGCTGATGGGCCACCGCGCCGCGGTCGTGTGGTTCACTGGCCTGTCGGGGGCGGGCAAGTCGACCATCGCCAACCTGCTAGAGAAGCGCCTGCATGCCGAGGCGGTCCACACCTACGTGCTGGACGGCGACAACATCCGCCACGGGCTGAACCGCGACCTGGGCTTCACCGAGGCCGACCGGGTGGAGAACATCCGCCGCGTCGCCGAGGTGGCCGCGTTGATGGCCGATGCGGGGCTGCTGGTGGTCGTGTCGTTCATCTCGCCGTATCGCGCCGAGCGCGACGCCGCGCGCGAGCGGCTGCCGAAGGGGCAGTTCATCGAGGTGTTCGTCGACACGCCGATCGACGAGTGCCGGCGGCGCGACCCGAAGGGCCTGTATGCCAAGGCGGATGCCGGGCTGATCGCGAACTTCACCGGGGTGAGCGCGCCGTACGAGCCGCCGCTGGCGCCGGAGGTTCACCTGCACACCACCGAGGGCACGCCGGAACAGCTCGCCGAGCAGGTGCTGGCCGAGCTGCGCCGGCTTGAGGTGGTGCGTTAGCGACGGAAATCAGGACGCTCATACGCGCCGGCTGAGCGCGGCTGTCTTTAAGCCGTTGGTGACTCTTTAGGAACAGCCTCGCGACCGCGGTCTTTCCGACCGCTGTTCCCGGCTGGCCATCCGGTCGGGCAAGGTCTGCTTGAGGCGCCCGTGGTCGATACCGAGCTGAAACCGGCTCAAGGCGTGGCGCGCGTCGCCGATACCGGTGCCGCCGTGCTCATGACCGGCCGGCGCGCGCCGGTCCAGCATGGCGATGCCGAGGGTCTGCCAAGATCGGCCGGGGCGGACATCGAGTTGACGATCCTGATGCCGTGCCTCGACGAGGCGGTGACGTTGCCGACCTGCGTTCGCAAGGCATTCGGGTTTCTCGCCCGCGCCGGGATCGAGGGCGAGGTGCTCGTGGCCGACAACGGCAGTACGGACGGCTCGCCGGAGCTTGCGCGCCGCCTCGGGGCTCGCGTCGTCCATGTGGCCCAGAGGGGGTATGGCAACGGCTTGATCGCCGGGATCCGCGCCGCGCGCGGCCGCTAGGTCATCATCGGCGACAGCGACGACAGCTACGATTTCAGCCGGCTCGACCCGTTTCTCGACCGCCTGCGCGCCGGTGATCAGCTGGTGATGGGGAACCGCTTCGCCGGCGGCATCGCGGCGGGCGCGATGCCGCCCTTGCATCGCTACCTCGGCAATCCGGTGCTCAGTTTGCTCGGCCGGCTGCTGTTCGGCGCTCCCTGCCGCGACTTCCACTGCGGCCTGCGCGGCTTCGAACGGGCGGCGATCCTCGGGTTGGACCTCTCGGCGCCGGGGATGGAGTTTGCCAGCGAGATGGTGGTGAAAGCCACGCTGCGGAGCCTGCGGATTGCGGAGGTGCCGACCACGCTTGCGCCTGACGGCCGCAACCGGCCGTCCCACCTGCGCAGCTGGCGCGACGGCTGGCGGCATTTGCGCCTTCTGCTGCTGTTCAGCCCGAGCGCCGTGTTCCTCTATCCGGGCGCCGTCATGTTCGCCGCGGGGGCGCTGTTCTCGTTGCGCCTCGTCATCGCGCCCATCATCGTCGGCGGCGTCGGGTTCGACATCGGTACGCTGCTGTACGCGTCGGCCGCGATTGTCATCGGATGGCAGTCGCTGATCTTGTGGTGCTGCGCGAAGATGCACGGGCTGCGCGAAGGCATCGTCACGCCCGATCCAGGCTTCGAACGCGCGCTCGCATGTGTGACCCTGGAGCGGGCGTTGCTGGCCAGCGTCGCGATGTTCCTCATCGGTCTGCTGCTGGCCGTTGGCTCGGTCGCCGACTGGGGGCGCGAAGGCTTCGGGGCGATGAGCCCGTCGCACACCATGCGGGTGGCGATACCGACCGTAACCATCATGCTTCTGGCTGTTCAGACAGCCAACGGCGCCATGTTCCTGTCGCTCCTGATGATTCAAAACCGACGCCAGCCCGCGTACGGCATGACATGACACGGCGTGCGGCAGTCACGGCGTTGATCGCGGCGGGCGTGCTGGCCGGCCTGATGGAGACGAGCTTCCCGTCGATCATCGGCTGGCCGGTGGCCGCATGGGACGCGCTGCACCTTGTCGTCGGCTTCGTCGCCGCCGGGCTCGCGCTCATGGCGGCGAACCGGTTCTGGCCGCTGCCGTGGCGGCAGCCCGCGGTCGCGGTGGCGCTCGCGTGCATCGGCTGCGTGATGGCTGGGCTGCTTGGCGGCGTTGCGTGGCCGAACTCCGCCGACGAATACAGCTACGTCGTGCAGGCGGACACGTTCGCGGCGGGCCGGTTGTGGAACGCGGCGCCCCCCGATGCCGCCCTGCTCGAAAGCTATCATCTACTGGTCAAGGACGGGCGGATGGTCAGCCCCTATCCGCCCGCGTGGTCGGCATATCTGGTCCCGTTCCGCGCGATCGGAGTGCTCTGGCTCGCCAACCCTCTGCTGATGGCGTGGCTGGGGACCGCGCTGATCGGCGCGTGCCGCCGGCTTGACCCGCGCCCGGAGGTTCGCGAGCCGGCGCTGGCTCTCACCTTGCTGACACCGTTCGCCTTGTTTCTCGGCGGGTCGGTGTTCCCGCACGTCATGTCGTGCGCGCTGGTTGCTTCGCTGGTCTGGGCGCAGCTTGCCGACGAAGCTCGCCCGCGCGTCTGGCGCAAGCTGCTGATCGGCGCGCTGTTCGGCGCGCTGTTGCTGACGCGCTACGATGTGTTCGCCGTCGTCGCCGTCGTCTATGCGATCGACCGGCTGGTCCTGCGCCGGGCGGGCGCGATCGCCGACGGAATGGTGGTCGTGCTCGGGCTGCTGCCGTTCGTCGTCGCGCTCGGGGCCTACAACGCCGCCATCGCGGGTGATCCGCTTCAGGTGACGGCCACCTGGGGCAGCGCCGCCGAGCACCATTTGGACGCAGGCGGCGCAGGCGGGCTCACGCGTGCCGCGTCGCAGATGCTGTTCTGGGCCGGCAGTCTGGCGCAGTTCGGCGGGCTTCCCGTCGCGCTGCTGGCGATGATCGCGCTGGCGGTGAAGCTAAGGCGCCGGACCTACCGCTTCTATGACCTGCTGTTCCCCGGCGCGGTGGCGTTGTCCGCGCTTCTGCCGTTCAGCGGCGGCCATCAGTACGGTCCGCGCTACTGGTTCTGGGCGTGGCCGCTGGGCACGCTCACGATCGTCAGCGCATTCGGGGCGAGTTGTCCGCGCGTCGCCGGCCGGCGGTTCTCGCTCGAGGGCTTCGCGTCGGCGAATTTGGTGGCGGCGCTGGCGTCGTTCGGCGTTCTGCTGGTGACCACGCGCGCGTACGTCGACGCGCGCCGCGCGGTGTTCGAGGGCGGTCAGCCGGACGCGCGCGCGGTTGTTCTCCTGCCGACCCGTACGCTGCGGGTCTGGCCGTGGCAGATCGTGGGGATCGCAGCCGACAGCCGGGATTTCACGCGCAACGGAATCGACGCCGGTAATCGCGTTCTCTACGGCCGTGCCGATCTGTCCGATGCGCAGGAGCGCGCGTGCCGGCTCGACGGGCGGGACGTGTTCCGGTGGGTGGAACCGGGTCGCCTGGTCCGAGTGGCGTGCCCATGAGCGCCGGTTCCGAAACCGACCTGCAAGATCGCGTGGATGATCGAGTCGTGTACCGGTTCCGAACGCAACGGTCGAGCGGAGTCGCGGTGCCGGCGGGACCGAGGGCGGCGTCGCCGACCGCGGCTTTCCCTTCGCGCGCAAAGGCGCCTGTGCGCGTTGCCGCGATCGGTCTTGGTTGGGCGTGCACGCATCGGCATCTGCCGGTGATGGACCGGTCGCGTGCCTACGACGTCGTCGGCGTCATCGATCGCCACGCCGGATTGGCGGCGTCCGTTGCGCGCCAGCGCGGATATCGCCGCTACGCGCAGGCCGACCGGCTGTCCGATGTCGCGTGGCTCGACGAGGTCGACGCCGTCACGATCGCGGCGGCGCCGACGTCGCACGCCGGCCTGATCGAGCAGGCGGTTGCGCTCGGCAAGCACGTGCTGACGGAAAAGCCGTTCACCATGACCCTGGGCGAAGGCCGGCGCGTGGTGCGCGCCGCCGCCGCACGCGACCTGCGGCTTGCGGTGGTGCACAACTTCCAGTTCGCACGCTCGACCAAACGGCTGCTGGCCGACCTGGAAGCCGGGCGGCTCGGCAAGCTGACGGCGATCAACGCGGTTCAGCTCGGCAACCCGCGCCGCCGCCTCCCCGCCTGGTACGACGACCTGCCGTTCGGCTTGTTTTACGACGAGAGCCCTCATCTGCTGTATCTGCTCCGGCGGCTGGGTGGCGATCTTGAACTGACGCGGTCGCTGGTGACGCGGCATCGTGACGGGCGCCACACGCCGGGCCAGATCGACGCCTACTTCCGCTGCCCGCACGGCATCGCGGCGACGTTGCGCTGCAATTTCGACAGCCCGATCAGCGAATGGCACGTCATGGCGTTCGGCGAGCGCGGGCTCGGCATCGTCGATGTGTTCCGCGACATCTACCTGTTCCTGCCGAACGACGGTCGCCACGACACGCTTCGCGTGCTGCGGACCAGTCTGTCCGCCACCGCACAGCATTGGTGGCAGCACATCGTCAGTGGCCTGCCGCACCTTGGCGGCCGGCTCTTCTACGGCAACGAGGACGTGTTCGCGCGCTTTGCCGCTGCGATTGCGGGCGACAGCGACGCGCTCGCGCCGATCGGCCCCGACTCGGCTCTCGGCGTTCTGCAACTGCAGCACGCGATCATGGCGCGCGCTGAGGAGGCGCTCGCCGAGTGATCGACCGCAACCTCCTGCGCGACACGCTGTCGATGTATCCCGCGCAGCCCGCGACGGCCGTGTGGCGCGCGGTCGAGATCGGCGCCTTGCTGGATGTCGGCATTCCCGAAGGCCGCGGGCTCGATCTCGGCTGCGGCGACGGCAAGCTGACCGCACTGATGCTTCAATGCGCGGGAACCCGCCGGCTCGTCGGTGTCGATCTCGACACGCTGGAGGTCCGCGCAGCGGAGAGATCGGGACTCTACGAGGCGGTCCACGACGCGCCGGCGGATTGCGTCCCCGAAGCAGACCAGTCCTTCGACTTCGTGATCTCCAATTCGGTCCTGGAACACGTCCCGACCTTGGAGCCTGTCCTGCACGAGGTCGCGCGCCTTCTGCGGCCGGGCGGCCGGTTTCTGTTCACCGTGCCTGGCCCCGGCTTCCACGCGAACCTGCGCGGCAGCCTGCTGCCCTGGGTTCCGCGCGAGCGCTATCTGCAAGACCTCGATCGTCGCCTGACTCACCTGCGCTATCCGACAGCGGAGGACTGGCAGCTTCTTTGCCGTGACGCCGGCCTCTGCTTCGACGGGTGTCTCGGCTACCTCGATCGCGACAAGACGCAATTGTGGGAGACGCTGTCGCGTTTCACCGGCGGGCTGCTCTATGCCTCCTTCGGCAAACGGCGGGCGCCGATCCGAATCCAACGGGATCTCGGCCTGCGCCAGTTGCAGAACCGCGTGCGCATTCCCGCGGTGCTCAGCTCCGCGATGACAGCGGTCGTATGCCGCGGGATGAGCGGTACGGGCGCGCGTTGGCTGCCGGAGGCCGCGGCGAGCTGCGTTCTGGTGCACGGCACACGTCCATGAAGATCCTGATGGCCTCGCACTATTTCGAAGCGCATCGCGGCGGGGTGGAGATCGCCGCCGGGCAGCTCGCACGCGCCCTCGCGCGCCTCGGTCACCGCGTGACCTGGGCGGCGTGCGGTTGTGATCCGCCGCCCGGCGATCCGGCCGTCTGCGATCGCGCCGTTCCGCTGCCGGCCGTCAACTCGCTGGAGCGGCGGACGGGGATTCCTTATCCGCTGCCGCTGCCCTTGGCGGCCGCGCGATTCATCGACGAGGTTCGGTCCGCCGATCTCGTCATCGTTCACGACGGCTCCTACGTGTCGAGCGTCTTGGCGCATCGCACCGCGCAGCTTGTCGGCGTGCCGATCGTGCTGATCCAGCACATCGGGCTCGTGCCCTACCGGAATCCGGTGCTGCGCCTGGCGATGCGGGTGCTGACCCACGTCGTCACGCGTCCCGCACTAGCGGCGGCCGATCAGGTCGTGTTCATCAGCGAACTGACGCGCCGGCACTTCGCGACTGTACGCTTCCGTCGCGCACCGTTGCTGGTGTTTAACGGCATCGACACCGCCGTCTTCCGGCCTCCGGAGCCGGGCAGCGACCGCAGCGCGATCCGGCGCTCGCTTGGTCTGCATCCGGAGCGGCCGATGGTGCTGTTCGTCGGCCGCTTCGTCGAGAAGAAGGGTCTGCGTCACCTCCAGCGAATGGCGGAGCGCCGCCCCGACTGGAGCTGGGTGCTCGCCGGTTGGGGGCCCATCGATCCGACTGCCTGGAACCTGCCGAACGTGCACGTCGTGTCCGGCCGGAGCGGTGCGGGACTCGCCGCGCTGTACCAGGCCACCGATGCCCTGGTCCTTCCGAGCGTCGGCGAGGGATATCCGCTGGTCATCCAGGAAGCCCTGGCGTGCGGACTGCCGGTGGTGTGTGGCGCCGATACCGCGACCGCGGATCCGGCGGCCGCTCCGTTCCTGGTCGGTGTCCACTGTTGCGCCGCTGATACTACCGCGACCGGGGACAGGTTCATCGCCGCGCTCGCGCCGTTCGTCGCGGCGCCTGTGTCGGACACCGAGCGGCGCGTCCGCGCGGAGTTCGCGCGGACGCGGTATTCGTGGGACGAGATGGCGCGCCGGTTGATCGCGCATGCGCCGGTTTCCGCTGTCCGTCAGCCGTCGGCTCCGGCGCTCAGTCCGGCGATATAGCCGCGTGGCGCGGCCGATCCCTTCGAATTGCGGGCAACACGTTCCGGCGCCCCGCGTCAGCGCGTCCGATTCGCGCCAGCGAGCTGGCGTCAGCTTGGGGACAGCCGGCTCCCTTGCGATGGCGATCGCGTCTGCCGTTATCGGCGGCAGTCTGCTCGTTCTGCTGGCCGGCCGCGCGGATCTCGATCCCGGCAGGCTGGTCGGCATCGTCACGGGGCTTCGTTTGGGTCCCGTTGCGTTGATTGCGTTCGCGATGTGCTGCATGAGCTGGTGCAGCGCCGAGAAGTGGCGCGTCGTCGTGCGGACGGCTTGCCCGGACACCGCGCTAGAGCTCGGCCGCGGCACGTATTTCGCGTGCACCGCCTTCGGGTTGCTGACCGGTCAGCTCCTGCCACCTTCTGTCGGCGCGGCGGCCGCGCGCAGTGCCGGTGTGAAGCTGCTGGGGGGCACCATCGTTCAGGCCACGAGCGCGACTGCCTTCGAACAGGTGTTCGACGCGGCGCTTGCCTGCTGGTGTGCGGCCGCCACTCTGGCGACCATCGCCCTGCATCTGGCGCCGGCGGCATGGCTGCTGGCAACTGCCGTCGCGTGCGCTCTCGGAGTACTGTCGACGCTGCTTGCCACGAGGCGACTCTCGACCTTGCTGGTCCGCGACGATCCGGGCGCCGGCCCGGCAAGCCGTTTCGGGCGTCTGAGGCAATGGGTGGCGGCGCGCGTCTCCTGGCAGGCCTTGTTGGATCCAGCACTGACCTGGCGCCTCGTCGCACTGTCGGCCTGCCGCTATGGCGCGCTGATCGTCAGCGCCTACGCCGCCGCATTGGCCGGAGACCTGCCGGTTGCGCTGTGGCAAGTGGCAGCGGTCATGCCGCTCGCCGTACTGACCGTGCTCGTGTCGTTCGTGCCGGCCGGGCTCGGCGTCAACGAGTGGACGTTCGCGTCGGCGTTGACGGTCCTCGGTGTCCCTTTCGCGACCGCAGCCGAGTTCGCGCTGCTCAACCGATTTTTGAACGTGCTTGGCGCTGTAGCCATCGCAGCCCTTGGCGGCGCTGTTCTGGTCGCGAGCGGACATCGGCCCACAAGCGTGGCGCTTCGGCGCAGCACGTAACGCGCGAAACCAGTCCGGCATCGTTGCACGAAAGTGCAAGGCTCCGGCGGCATGGTCCGGATCGGCCCCAAATCGATGCGGTCGCATGGCAACGCGTGAGCGCAATCGGCAAGGCCTATGGCGGCGCAGACATTCAATGTTAACTGGGCCGCATCGCGGGATGACCCAGGGCTGCGCCGCTGTTGCGGTGCAGCACGGTTCCCGCCAAGGGGGAGGTGTTGATGGAACGGCTCGCTGATCCGGCGCTGCTTCTTCGGCGCCGCGTTCTGCAGCTCGGGATCGTTGCCGCGGGCGGGCTGCTGGGATCGCCTGCCGGTGCGTTCGCTGCGGAGAACCCGCCGCTGGGCACGTGGCCCGAGGGCGTGCAGGGCGATTCCGTGATGGTCGGCATCACCGTGCCGCTCACCGGCCCCTATTCGGCCGACGGCAAGGACGAGCAGCTCGGCTATGAGTTGGCAATCGCCGAGATCAACGCCGGCAGCGACGCCGCGAAGGCCTGGGGCATGAAGGGCAAGGGCGTGCTCGGCAAGCAGATCCGCTACAAGGTCGCGGATACGGAGGCGAAGCCGAACGTCGCCGTGCAGGCGCAGACCCAGTTCATCCAGCGCGACAAGGCGATCATGATCACCGGCTCCGTCAGCAGCGCGGTCGCGGTGGCGCTGGAGGAACTGGCGCAGCGCGACAAGGTCGTGAACATGGTCGGCGTCAGCGCCTCGAACGACACTACGGGCAAGAACTGCCAGCGCTACGGCTTTCGCTCGCAGCAGTCGGGCTACATGGTGTGCAAGGCGCTGGCGCCGGTGCTGGTGAAGGCGATGGGCCAGGGCAAGAAGGCCGCCTATCTCGTGCCGGACTACACCTATGGCCATTCGGTGTTCGACAGCTTCACCGGGCTGGTCAGCAAGGATGGCTGGACGGTCGCGACCCAACAGGTGGTTCCGCTCGGCACCACCGATTTCAGCTCGGCGCTGCTGAACATCGCCAACAGCGGCGCCGACGTGTTCGTCAACATCGCCTTCGGCGCGGACGCGGTGTCGTCGATCAAGCAGGCGCAGCAGTTCGGCGTGCTGAGCAAGGCGAAGCTCGTCGTGCCCGTCATCTCGTCCTTCCAGGCCAAGGAGCTCGGCCCGGCGTTGACGGAGGGCGTGTATGGCACGATCGACTTCTGGTGGACGCTGCAGGACCGCTATCCGCTGGCGAAAGCGTTCGTCGATGCGTTTCTCGCCAAGAACAATTACCGACCGGGCTTCGGCGCGCATGTCGGCTATTCGCAAACGTTGATCTGGGCGGCGGCGGTGGAGCGGGCCGGGACGTTCTATTCCGTCGACGTGATCAAGACGCTGGAAGCGTCGCAGTCGCAGCCGTTTGACAGTTCGCTCGGCCAGGTCTGGTTCCGCGCCGAGGACCACCAGGGCGTGCGCCCGGTGCCGGTGGTGGTCGGCAAGGCCCCGTCGGCGATGAAGAATGCGGAAGATTTCTATGACGTGGTGGAGCTCGTGCCGGGCGAGCAGGTGATCTCGCCGCCTGACATGTTCGGCTGCCATCTCGGCAGCTACACCTGACGCGCGACACCTCGCCGTGCCAAGCCTGCCGCTGCTGCTGTCGCAGGCTTTCAACGGCCTGGCGCTGGGCACGCTGCTGGCGCTCGTCAGCAGTGGCCTGACAATCATCCTCGGCACGCTCGGCGTGCTGAACTTCGCCCACGGGGCGCTGTTCATGGTCGGCGCCTACGCGATCTTCGTCGTCGCCGCCGCCACCGGGTCGTTCGTCGTCGGGCTGCTGGTCGGCGCGGTGATCATGCTGGCGGTCGGCGTGATGCTGGAGCGGGTGCTGATCCGCTTCTTCTACGACCGCCCGCACGAGGATCAGATTCTGGTCACGTTCGGCGCCGCGATCGTCATCGTCGAGGCGGTGCGCGCCGTCTTCGGCGGTGAGAGCCAGCGCGTCGCCGCACCGGACTGGGGCGGCGGCGTCACGCAGCTCGGGTTCCTGATCTACCCGACCTACCGCCTGGAGCTGATCGGCATCGTCGCGGCGCTCCTGTTCGCGTTGTACGTCGTGCTCTACCGCACCTCGATCGGGCTGGTGGTGCGCGCGGGGATCGAGGACGCGCGCACGGTCGGCATCCTCGGCATCAACGTGCGCCGGGCCTTCCTGCTGGTGTTCGCGATCGGCGTCGTGGCGGCGGGTGTCGCGGGGATGCTCTACGCGCCCATCGTGTCGGTCGATCCCGATATGGGAGCGACCTTCATGGTGGAGTCCTTCGTGGTGATCGTGATCGGCGGCCTCGGCTCCTATCCGGGCGCCGTCGTGGGCGGGCTGATCGCTGGCGAGATCCTCAGCATCACCAGCGCCTTCAACGCCGCGTACTCCGAAGTGATGCTGTACGCGGTGATGGCGCTGTTGCTGGTCGTGCGCCCGCAGGGACTGCTCGGCTCCGAGGGCCGGGTGTGACGCCGGCGACGGCGGTGCCGGAACTGCTGCTGGCGGTGGTGCTGATCGCGGCACCGTTCACGCTGCCGTATGCCGGCGGGTCGATCGACATGCTGCAGCGGATCCTCGACTGGGGGATCATCGGGCTGGGCTTCGACCTGCTGTTCGGGGCGACGGGACTGCTGTCGTTCGGGCAGGCGGCGTTCTACGGCACCGGCGGCTTCGTCGCCGCCTACCTGCTGGTCAACAACGTCATCGGCAGTGTGTGGCTGGCGCTGCTGATCGGCACCGGTCTGGGCGGGCTGTTCGGGCTGTTCGTCGGCGTCCTCGCCGTGCGCCGGATCGGCATCTACTTCGCGATGATCACGCTCGCCTTCGGCCAGATGGCATATTTCCTCGAGAACTCGCCGCTGTCGGCCTACACGGGCGGCGAGAACGGATTGCCGGGCGTTCCGGTGCCGACCATCGGCGGCATGCGGATCGAGCCGGGCATTCCGCTATACTGGGTGCTGGCGGCGATCTTCTTCGCCGGCTTCGTCCTCGCGCGGCGCATCCTGCACTCGCCGTTCGGCGCGATCCTGCGCGCGATCAAGGAGAACGCGCTGCGCACCGGCCTGGTCGGTCACTCGGTGCCGGCCTACAAGCTCGCGGTGTTCGTCATCGCCGCGTTGTATGCGGCGTTGGCCGGCGGGCTGCTCGGCGTCTTCCAGGGCTACATGCCGCCCGACGCGTTCGCGCTCGACACCTCGGGGCAGCTGGTCGTGCAGACGATCATCGGCGGTGTCGGCACGCTCATCGGCCCGACCGTGGGGGCGACGGTCTGGCTCTATTTGCACGACAACCTGCAGCTCATCCCGGGCGTCGGCGCGTTGTGGCGTCTCATTCTCGGCCTGATTTTCGTGGGGCTCGTCGTCGGGCTGAGGCGCGGCATTGCCGGCCAGATCGGTGCGTGGCTGCAGCGGCGGATGAGCGTGGTCGAGCGCCCCGACGACGCGGCGCCGGTCGACGCCCCGCGCGAGCCGGCGATGGCGCTGCCGATGATCGCGCCGCTGTCGCGCGCGGATGCGGACGCGCCCGCCTTGTGCGCGATCGAGCTGTCGAAGCACTACGGCGGCTTGCACGCGGTCGAGCACGTGTCGTTTTCGGTGCGCGAGGGATCGATCCACGGCGTCATCGGCCCGAACGGCGCAGGCAAGTCCACGCTGTTCAAGCTGCTGAAGGACGAGGTCCCGCCGACCTCCGGCGAGGTGCGGCTGTTCGGCCGCCGCATCACTGGACTGGGGCCGGCGCGTACGGCGCAGCTCGGCATCGCCAAGAGCAACCAGCTCAACCAGCTCTTCCTCGAACTGACGGTGCGGCAGAATCTGCGCATCGCCGCGCTGGCGCGCAGCCGCGGCACGTTCCGGCTCGACCTGCTACGCGCCGCCGGTTCGATCCCGGCCGTGGAACGGCAGATCGAGGCGGTGTTGGACACGATGGGGCTGGCGCACCACGCCGACGCGCCGGTGCATGTGCTGCCTTACGGCGAGAAGCGGCGCACGGAGATCGGCATCGCACTGGCGACGGGGCCTAACGTGCTGCTGCTCGACGAGCCGCTGGCTGGCATGAGCCCGGCCGAGCGCGTGACGACGCGCGCGCTGATCCGCGAGCTGGCACAGTCGCGCACGCTGGTGATCGTCGAGCACGACATGGACGCGGTGTTCGAGCTGGCGGAGCGGATCACCGTTCTGTACGACGGCCGCCTGCTGGCCGACGGCGCCCCCGAGCAAATCTCGCGCGATCAGTCCGTGCAGGACGCCTATCTCGGGGGGTTGCATGAATACGAGCCTGCTTGAGCTCGATCGCGTCAACACCTACTACGGCGACAGCCACATCCTGTTCGACGTCTCGCTGCACGTCCGCCGGCACGAGGTGGTGGCGCTGCTCGGACGCAACGGCGCGGGCAAGACGACGACGCTGCGCACCATCATGGGCGTGCTGTCGCCCCGTCGCGGCCGCATCCGGCTTGGCGGCAAGCCGATCGAACACCTGCCGTCCTATGCGATCGCGCGCATGGGCCTGCAGCTCGTGCCCGAGGAGCGGGCGATCTTCGGCCAGCTGACGGTCGAGGAGAACCTGAAGCTGGCGGCCCTGACCGCGCCGCAGGCATGGCCGCTCGACCGGGTGTACGCGTTCTTCCCTCGCCTGAAGGAGCGCCGACGGTCCGGGGGCAAGCAGCTGTCGGGCGGCGAGCAGCAGATGCTCGCGATCGCGCGGGCGTTGATCCGCGATGCGCAGGTGATCCTGCTCGACGAGCCGTTCGAGGGGCTGGCGCCGCTGATCTTGCGCGACCTTGTGCGCGTCAGCCGCGAGCTGGCCGAGCAGGGCCGAACGATCCTGCTGGTGGAGCAGAACGTGGTGGCGGCGCTGAGCTTCTCCGACCGCGTGTACGTCCTGAACAACGGCCACATCGTATGGGAAGGCACGCCGCACGAACTGCGCAGCGATCCAGCGCTGATGAAGGCGCATCTCGGGGTGTGACGCGATCGCCGGCGGCCGATAGCGGCTTTCGACGATCGGCCGGCGATGACCCGTTGCTTGGATCGGCTATCATCGACGGTGCCTATGACCATTCTTGGTATTGCCGGAATGAACCACCCGGCTGCGGTCGATGCGGTCGTCGCTGCGCTGCGGTCGTGCGATGCGCAGGCGCGGATTCGCCCGGACATGAAGGCCGGCATCGTCGACGTCGACTCTGTCCTTGATCCGTCGGCCCTATGCGACGCGCTGCAGCGCGCCGGCTACGTCGCGGCACCGCTCGCGCACCGGCCGGGACTCATCGGCGTCGCCAACCTGCTCGGCCTGTTCGGGCGTGCGTTGCTCTGGGGGCTCGGCGGCGTTGCCGTGGGCAGCGTGGTCGGGCTTGCCGTCATGCTTCTGATCGTGTCGATCTTGCCCGAATGCCGGTCCGGCGGCGATGAGGGCGCCTGTGCCATGGGCATTCCGGTCGGCATGGCCGAAATGGCTGCAATCGGCGGCTCGCTCGCGTTCCTGCTCACGCTGCTGCGCGGCGGATATCGCCTCTATCGCATCTGGCGGGCCGGGTGAGCGCCCGCGGCTTTCCTACCGGACCGCCCTGTTGGTGACACAAGCCGGGACTGCCCCCCCGGCTTGCTCGCTGATGGACCAGATCCCGCGATGGTTCGCCCGCGCGCTCGCCTCCTGCGCTCGGTACTCGGCCGATGCGCCGTCGCCGAGCCTGGCGGCGCCGTTGACCAGCGCGGTCATGGCCAGATCGGTGCCGTCCGGCAGGCGGCAGGTGTAGGTGTAGGGACCGGCGTTGGCGGGAAGACACGTGACGATGCCGCCGTTCTCCGTAACGTAGTCCTTGAAGCTGTTCAGCGGCGCGCCGCCGACGCCATTGATGCCGGCGAGGAGAATTGCGCGACCGTCGATGACGAGCGTGGCGGTGTCGCGAATGATCGGCCTTCCGCTGATCGCCTGTTCGGGCATGGCTCCTGCCGGCGCGGCCGGTGCAAGCGGCGTCCCGGCGTTGGCCGTGGCGCCGCCGGGAGCGGGAGGCGGCGGTTGGGTCCAGCCCGCGGCTGGCGGCGACGGGGGGGATCCGGGCGACGTCTCCGGAGGAGCGGCGGCTTCGCCGCCGGCCGGCGGCAGCGTTACGATCCCGCGGTACTGCGGCGCGGCCTGTGCCGGCGCAGCAGGCGTGGACGTGCCGGCTGCGGCTGCAGCCGGGGCTGCGGGTATGGCGGGCGACGACGCCGGCGGAGCAGCGGCTTGGCCGCCACCCGGCGGGAGCGTCACGATCCCGCGATATTGCGGCGCGGCGGGTGTGGTCTGGGCGAACGCGGCGAACGGAACGCAGAGGGCGGCAAGCCAGCCGGCGCGCAGCGCGGTTCGAGGCTGGACGGCGAGCACGGGGACCTCCGATGTGCGTTGCGACGCAACGGGCGGGACGCCATGAAGGAGCCACCCGTGCGGGTTCTCCATGAAATACTTCCGGCGCGATACGTTTGGGTAGTGTCTCGAGACACCACGAGCGTCCTTGCCCGGCGCGGGGCGACGGCATGACCCCGCGCTGGCTGTAGACTCCGGGTAGATCGTGGTTACGTGGCTGGGAACCGGGCGGAGGCATCACCGGCAGGGGGGAGCGAGACGATGTCGTTCAGAGTTCAGGTCGGGCCGCCACAGATCTCCATCCACCAGGGACAGACGGTCCTGGTGACCGAGCCCGATGGCCAGATCAACTGGCCGAGCGACAAGGGCCTCTACTTCCTCGACACAAGGGTCATCAGCAGCTGGAGCCTGTTCGCCAACGGCGAACCGTGGGAACTGCTGAACGGCGGTGCCGTCACCTATTACGGCGCTCGTATTCACCAGACCAACCCCGCCTTTCTCACCGAGGCGGGACCGATCGCGGCGCGCACCCTCGGCCTCACGCTGAGCCGTCACATCGCCGGCGGCATGCACGAGGACATCGACATCTCCAACAGCAGCGGCAAGCCGGTGCGCTTCAATCTGGAAATCGCGGTGCGCGGCGATTTCGCCGACATTTTCGAGGTGAAGAGCAATCGCATCGTTCGCCGCGGCCGCATCAACACCAGCTGGAGCGAGAGCCGCCAGCAATGGCGTCTCACCTACCGCAATCGCGACTTCTGCCGCGAGGTGCTCATCACCGCCAAGCCGACCGGCGACCCGGGCGTGTACGCCAACGGCCGCATCAGCTTCGAGGTTTCGCTCGATCCCGAGGAGACCTGGCATTGTTGCCTGCTCTACGACCTGTTCGACGGCCACACCAAGCACGCCGCGCCGCGCCACTGCATTGCCGGCAGTTCCCAGTCCAAGCACGCCGAGTCGCTGGAAGTGTGGCAGCGCACGGTGCTGAAGATCCGCACGAGCAACGAGGAGTTCTACCGCTGCTTCGCCCAGGGTGTCGCCGACATGGCCGCGCTGCGCCTGCCGCTCAACGACACCGATCATATGGTGTTTGTCCCCGCGGCCGGCCTGCCCTGGTTCGTCGCCCTGTTCGGCCGCGACAGCCTGATCGTCTCGCTGCAGACGATGCTGGTGTATCCGGAGTTTGCCCGCGGCGCCCTCGATGTGCTCGGCGCGCATCAGGCGCAGGAGCGCGACGACTACCGCGACGCCGAGCCGGGCAAGATCTTGCACGAGATGCGCTACGGCGAGCTCGCGCATTTCCGCTTGATCCCGCACACGCCCTATTACGGCACCGCGGACGCCACACCGCTGTACCTCGTGGCACTCCATTCGGCCTGGCGTGCTACGGGCGACCGTTCCCTGATCGAGCGGCACCTGCGAACCGCCGAAGGCTGCCTGTCCTGGATCGACGAGTATGGCGATCGCGACGGGGACGGGTTTCAGGAGTACCAGACCCATTCGTCGGCAGGTTACGAGAACATGGGCTGGAAGGATTCCGGCGATGCCGTGATGTACGAGGACGGCACGCTGGTGAAGGGTCCGAAGGCGCTGTGCGAGCTGCAGGGCTACGTCTACGACGCCTGGCTGTGCACGGCGGAGATCTACGACGAACTCGGCCGCCATGAGGGCGCGCAGCGGCTGCGCGCAAAGGCGTCCGCGCTGTTCGACAAGTTCAACGAGGTGTTCTGGAGCGAGGAGCACGGCTTCTACGCCTACACCCTCGACGGCGACAAGAAGCCGGTGTTTTCCGTCGCCTCCAACCCCGGCCACTGCCTGTGGTCGCGCATCGTCCGCAAGGACCGCGCCGCTCGCGTCGTCGCTCGCTTCATGCAGCCCGACATGTGGAGCGGCTGGGGCATCCGCACGCTCTCGGCGCGGCACAAATCGTTCAACCCCTACAACTACCAGACCGGCGCGGTCTGGCCGCACGACAATGCCATCATCGCGGCCGGCTTCCGCCGCTACGGGTTCGCCGCCGAGGCGGCGGCGGTCGCCCGCTCGATCAGCGCCGCGGCGAGCCATTTCCTCGTCAATCAGCTTCCCGAGTTGTACGCCGGGCTGCAGCGCGAGAACGGCAGCTTCCCGGTGCAGTATATCGGCGCCAACGTTCCGCAGGCCTGGGCGGCCGGAACGCCGTTCGTGCTGCTGCAGACGCTGCTCGGGATCCGCCCCGACGCGCCGCGCGGCAAGCTGCTGATCGATCCGGCGCTGCCGGACTGGCTGCCGGACGTGACGCTGACCGACCTGCGGCTCGGTCGCAAAACGCTGGACCTGCGCTTCTGGCGCGAAGGGCCGGAAACCAAATTCGAGGTGCTGCGCGGCGACGCAGGCAGCGTCGTGCTGCGTGGCTGCACCGACGACCTCGTGCAGCAGACGGATGCGGCGAGGTCCTGAACGGACCTCGCCGCACGGCGCAAGGGATGATGGTTGCGGGCGGACGATTACTGCCGGTTGGGAGGATAATACGGCAGCGGAACGCGCGGCAGCGGCGGGCAGGGCTTCGGCTGGTCAGGTGTGCCGCAGTTCTCCGTGCTCGTCGCCGGACCGCCGGCATACGGACCCGCGCGGCCGCCATAGCCGGGCCCCCGCGGCGGCTGGCCGGGCGGGTAGCCGGGCGCGCCATAGCCGGGCGTCGCATAGCCCTGGCCACCATAGCCCGGGCCACCATAGCCCGGGCCACCATAGCCGGGCGGCGGCGGCGGTCGGCCGGCTGGGTAATACCCGGGGGGCGGGCCCCGGTAAATCGGCGGCGGGGGTGGGGGCGGGTAATAGTAGCAAGCCGCGAGCAGTGACAGCGGCAGCAGCAGAAGCAGGCGGCGCATTCGACCCTCCCGGGAGTACGGGAGCGGACGCTAGCCCCGCGTGGTCAGCTTGCCCAGGGCAGCCGGCAGCGGCGGCGACGCGCAAACTCAATCAAGTTGTTTCGAACAGTGACAACGAACGGTGGCGCCGGGCAGACGTGCAAAACGTGCCGGATCGCCAGCACAGAGAGCACTGCCGGTCGCGCCGCGATTCCGTTGCTGCCGGGCCGAGTCCACCTATGCGCCGGCAATCCGCGCGTGGCGGAACCTGCAAATAGCGATCGTGTTGCCGTAGGCGTGCTCGCCGTCCTCCCGGCACACAGTCTGCTCGCTGAAAGATCCATTCCTGACAAGAATCCAACCCTCATCAGGCTCCGATCCGCGAGCTGGCATGCGTTGAGCTTCGGTCTGCGGCGTGCGACTACTGGACTGCCAGCGAGTCAGAGGTTAGCGGAACGCGGTGACGATCATCTTGGCATGCGTGGCAGGGCTGCTCGCCCTGGCTTTGCTCGCAGCAGTGATCGGAGCGTCCGAGCGGGGCAGGCCGATTGTCTACGGCGGCTCTCTTGCGCTGTGCGCAACGATCCTCGTCCTGGCGGTGAGCATGCAGTCCGAGGCGTCGCTCGTGCTGCCCCTCGGCCTGCCCTGGCTTGGCGCGCACCTGCGCCTCGACGCACTGGCACGCGTGTTCCTCGCCCTGGTGGATCTCGGCGGGGCCGGCGCCTGCCTGTACGCCATCGGCTACGGACGGCACGAGGCCGCGCCGCTTCGCGTGCTGCCGTTCGTTCCGGCCTTCCTGGCCGGGATGAACTTGGTGGTGCTCGCGGCCGACGCCTACACGTTCCTGTTCGCCTGGGAGCTGATGTCGTTGGCGTCCTGGGCGCTGGTCGTCTCGGATCATCGCAGCGCCGAGGCGGTCAGAGCCGGGTTCGTCTACCTGGTGATGGCGACGTTCAGCGCGCTGATGCTGCTGCTCGCCTTCGGCATGCTGGCCGCACCGCACGGCAGCTATGCCTTCGCCCAGATGCGCGGCGGCGGGCCGGGGGCGTGGCGCGCCGGGCTCGTGCTGGCGCTGGCGCTGGTGGGCGCTGGTTCGAAGGCGGGCCTGGTGCCGCTGCACGCTTGGCTGCCGCTTGCACATCCGGCGGCGCCGAGCCACGTATCGGCGCTGATGAGCGGAGTGATGACGAAGGTCGCGGTCTATGCCTTCATCCGCATCGCCTTCGACCTGCTCGGCGTATCTTCGTGGTGGAGCGCCGTTGTCGTGCTGGCGTTGGGCGGGCTCACCGCGGTGCTGGGCGTGCTCTACGCGCTGATGCAGCACGATCTGAAACGGCTGCTAGCCTACCACACGGTCGAGAATATCGGCATCATCTTTATTGGCCTCGGCCTCGCGATGGCGTTTCGCGCCAACGGATTCGCCGCAGGCGCCGCGCTCGCGCTCACTGCGGCGCTGTTCCACGTCTTCAACCACATGTTGTTCAAGAGCCTGCTCTTCTTCGGCGCCGGCGCGGTGCTGACTGCCACTGGGGAGCGCGATATGGAGCACCTCGGCGGGCTGATCCATCGCATGCGCCTCAGCAGCGTTGCCTTCCTGATCGGCTGCGCCGCGATCTCGGCCCTGCCGCCGCTGAACGGCTTCGTCTCCGAGTGGCTGACCTTCCAGGCGATCCTGCTGCGCCCGGACCTGCCGCAATGGGGGCTGAAGGTTATGATCCCGGCCGACGGTGCGCTGCTGGCTCTGGCCGCGGCCCTGGCCGCCGCCTGCTTCGTTAAAGTGTTCGGCGTGAGCTTCCTTGGCCGGCCGCGCACGTCGGCCGCGGCGCGCGCCGTGGAGGTGGACCGCTGGTCGCTCGTCGCAATGCTCGGCTTCGCCGCGCTCTGCTTGCTTGCCGGCATTTTCCCCGGCGTCATGATCGATGCGCTCGCGCCGGCGGTGCAGCAACTCGTCGGCGGCAGGCTACCGGTGCAGTCCGGACTGCCCTGGCTCTCGGTGGTGCCGATCGCCGACAGCCGCAGCTCCTATGACGGGCTGGTGGTGCTCGGCTTCATCATCGTCTCGGCCTCGCTCGCCGCAGTCGCCGTCCATGAGCTCGCGTCGCGTGCCGTGCGCCGCAGCCGCGCCTGGGATTGCGGCTATCCCGGCCTCGGGCCGACGACGCAATACACTGCGGCCAGCTATTCGCAGCCGATCCGCCGCGTGTTCGGCACGATCGTCTTCCGCTCGCACGAGACGGTGGAGATGCCGCCGCCGGGCGATCTCGCTCCCGCCCGCATCACCAAGACGATGCACGACCTCGCGTGGGAGGTGTTCTATGCACCGACCGCGGCCGCGGTCGGCCGCGTCGCCGAGTATCTCAACCGGTTCCAGTTCCTGACCATCCGCCGCTATCTCGGCTTCGTCTTCATCGCCCTCGTCACACTCCTGCTGGCGCTGACGATATGGCAATGATCCTGTCGCTCGCCGCGCAAGGCACCCAGATGCTGCTGGTGCTGCTGCTCGCGCCGCTGCTGACGGGGTACGTGCGCAAGCTGAAGGCCCGCTTGCTGCGCCGGCGGGGGCCGCCGCTGCTGCAGCCCTACATCGATCTGCGCCGGCTGCTTCGCAAAGAGGCGATCGTCGCGGATAGCGCATCGTGGCTGTTTCGCGTCATCCCATATGTCGTCTTCGCGGTATCGTGGGTCGCCGCCGCACTGGTGCCGACGTTCGCGACGGGATTGCTGTTCAGCTGGTCGGGCGACCTCATCGTCATCATCGCGCTGCTCGGCGCAGCGCGATTCCTGCTGGCACTCGCCGCCATGGATGTGGGCACGAGCTTCGGCGGCATCGGATCGAGCCGGGAGATGATGATCGCCTCGCTGGCGGAGCCCGCGATGATCATGGTGGTCTTCACCATCGCGCTGATCGCCGGGTCGACGCAGCTGTCATCTGTCGCCGCCCATATGCTCGTCACCGGTGTCGGGCTGCGCGTGTCGCTTGCGCTTGCGCTAGTCGGCTTCATGATCGTGGCGCTGGCGGAGAACGCGCGCATACCGGTCGACAATCCCGCGACCCATCTTGAGCTGACTATGGTCCACGAGGCCATGGTGCTGGAATACTCCGGGCGGCATCTGGCGATGATCGACCTGGCGGCGGAGCTCAAGCTGCTGCTGTACGCCTCGCTGATCGCCTGCATCTTCGTCCCCTTCGGCCTGGTGCTCGGCGCGGCCGGCCCGCAAACCTACGCGGTTGGGATCGCCGCCTATGTCGGCAAGCTCGCCGTGGCCGGGACGATGCTGGGGGTGCTCGAGACGGTGATCGCGAAGATGCGCGTCTTCCGCGTGCCGAACTTCCTTGGCATTGCCCTGATGCTCGGCCTGCTCGGTACGCTGCTGCTGTTCGTGTCGCGGACGCTCTGAGATGCACGGGCTCGATTTCGACGTCGCTCACATGCTCGCCGGCGGCCTCGTGCTGGTGAGCCTGATGATGCTGTATCAGGACCGGCTCTACGCGCTGATCAACACGCTCGCCTTGCATGCCTTCATCCTGGCGTTGTCGGTCGCCTGGCAGGCCTATATCCATAACGCGCCGCACCTGTACATCACCGCCGCCATCGCGCTCGGCTTCAAGGCCTTGATCGTTCCGGCGGCGCTGCGCAACATTGTCTTTCGCCTCGGCATTCACCGCGAGATCGAGACCGTGGTGGGGATCGGCGTGACGATGCTGGTCGGCATCGGCCTGGTGGCGCTGTCGCTGGAGGTGATGCTGCCGGTTACGACGCGCGCCGATCCGCTCGCGCGCGAGGACATCGCGCTGGCGCTGTCGGTGGTGCTGATCGGGCTGCTGATGATGGTCACGCGCCGCAATGCCGTCAGTCAGGTGGCCGGCTTCATGTCGCTGGAGAACGGCATCGTGCTGGCCGCGACCGGCGCGCAGGGTATGCCGCTGGTCGTCGAGATCAGCGTGGCATTCTCGGTTCTCATCGCCTTCATCGTCATCGGCATCTTCCTCTTCCGCATCCGTGAGCGGTTCGACACCGTCGATGTCGGCGCGCTCGACTCCTTCCGCGGCGAGCACGAGTAGTGGCGGCCAGGGTGGCATGAACATGCTCGGTTTCGATCCGCTCGCCGGGATCCTGCTGATCCCCGTCGTCGCGGCAGGACTACTGGCGGTGCTGCCCGGCTACGTGATCCCGGCGCGGATCAACGTGCTGGCAAGCCTGTTGTCGTTCGGCTGCGCGCTGCTGCTGCTCGCGCACCGGTCGGAATCGGGCTCCTATCTGCTCGTCGACGACCTGAACATCGTCTTCATCGTGCTCAACACGTTCGTCGGCTTCACCACCGCGGCGTTCAGCGCCAGCTACATCGCCCACGAGATCGAGACGGGACGCCTGACGCTCGGCTTCCTGCGTTTCTATCACGCAATGTACCAGGTTATGATGTTCGGCATGAACCTGGCGCTGGTGGCCAACAACATCGGCCTGATGTGGGTGGCCGTGGAACTGGCGACGCTGACGACGGTCGTCATGGTCGGCATCTACCGGACGCACGAGGCGATCGAGGCGGCGTGGAAATACTTCATCCTCGGCAGCGTCGGCATCGCGCTCGCGCTGTTCGGCACGATCCTGGTCTATCTTGCCGCGCGTCCCGTGCTCGGCGAGGGGCCGGGCGCGATGATCTGGACCGTGCTCGTCACCCGCGCCTCCGGGTTCGACCCGGCGCTGCTCAACGTCGCCTTCGTCTTCCTGCTGCTCGGCTACGGCACCAAGGTCGGGCTGGCGCCGTTGCATGCGTGGCTGCCGGACGCGCACGCCGAGGGCCCGACGCCGATCTCGGCCGTGCTGTCGGGGCTGCTGCTGAACGTCGCGCTCTACGCGCTGCTTCGCTTCAAGATCCTGCTCGCGGCCAATCCGGACGTCATCGCGCCCGGGCCGCTGATGATCATCCTCGGCCTGCTGTCGCTGATCTTTGCGGCGTTCATGCTGTACCGGCGGCGCGACATCAAGCGGATGTTCGCCTATTCCTCGATCGAGCACATGGGCATCATCGTGTTCGCGTTCGGCATGGCGGGCCCGCTCGGGAATTTCGCCGGGTTGCTGCAGATGACGATGCACAGCCTGACCAAGTCCGCGATCTTCTTCTCGGTCGGGCACGTGACGCAGGCGAAGGGCACGCAACGCATCGCCGACATCACGGGACTGACAGAGAGCCATCCGGTGCTCGGCGCGTGCCTCGTGCTCGCCGTGGTGGCGATCGCCGGCCTGCCGCCGTTCGGCGTCTTCATGAGCGAGTTCCTGATCGTCAGCTCCACCTTCGAGCGGGAGCCGCTGCTGGCCGCCGCCGTCGTGTTCGGTCTGCTGATCGGGTTCGGCGCGCTCATGCTGCGTGTCGGCGGCCTCGCCTTCGGCACGCCGCGCGGCCGCAGTGAGCCCGTGCACGCGTCGTATCTGCCGATCTTCGCGCACCTGACCCTGGTGCTGATCGCCGGGCTCTACCTTCCCCCGGCCGTCGTGACGTGGTTCCAGCATGTCGCCACCTTGCTGGATACCGGCGGTGTGGGGCGATGACGGAAACGGAACTGGGTACGATCGCGCGGCACACGCCGTGGCCGCGTGTTCCGGTCGACGCGGATCGCTGGGAAGCCACGGCACGCTGGCTCGGGTCCGGCGCCGGCACGCTGGTCGGACTCTGGGGCGATGTTGCCGGCGACGCCGCCGCGGTCCACATGGCGGTGCACGACGACGGCACGCCGCCCGGCTTCCGCGTCGTTTCGCTAAAGACGCCGGAGCGGCGTTTCCCGTCGGTCGGGCGCTGGCATGCGCCGGCGATCCGGCTGGAGCGCGCCGTCCGCGATCTGTTCGAACTCGTGCCTGTGGGCGCGCCGGACACGCGGCGCTGGCTCGATCACGGAACGTGGCAGGGCGGCCCGCCTGCGGACTACGCCTTCCTTGCCGTGGAAGGCGAGGACCTGCACGAGATTCCCGTCGGACCGGTTCATGCGGGCGTGATCGAGCCGGGGCATTTCCGCTTCACCGCCGACGGCGAGACGGTCGTCCGGTTGGAGCAGCGTCTCGGCTACACCCACAAGGGCGTCGAGCGGCTGCTGGTCGGTAGCACGCTCGATCACGCCGCACGTCTCGCCGGGCGTGTCAGCGGCGATTCGACCGTCGCCTATGCGCTGGCCTTCGCGCGCGCGTCCGAGGCCGCGGCCGGCATCGAGGCGCCTTCGCGCGCGATCTGGCTGCGCGCGCTCATGGCCGAGCTGGAACGCATGGCGAACCATCTCGGCGACATCGGCGCGATCTGCAACGACGCGTCGTTCGCGATCATCAACGCGCATTGCGCCATCCTGCGCGAGCGCGTCGCCCGCGCGGCCGACCGCTGCTTCGGCCACCGCCTGATGATGGACCGCATCGTGCCGGGCGGCGTCGCGGTCGATCTCGCAGCCGATGGTCCGGCGATCATCGAGGCGCTCTGCCGGGAGGTCGGCCCCCGCCTCAAGCATCTGACCGCACTCTACGACCGCACCGCCTCGCTGCAGGATCGCACGGTGGGCACCGGGATCGTGCCGCTCGCTTTCGTCCGGCGCTTCGGCTGCGGCGGCTTCATCGGCCGCGCCGCCAAGCGCGATTTCGATGCGCGGCGCGACGCTGCCTATCCGCCGTACGACAGGCTGCGGTTCGATGTGCCGCTGATGGAGAAGGGCGACGTCAATGCGCGCGTCTGGGTGCGCATCCGCGAGATCGAAGCGAGCCTGTCGCTCATCCGGCAGATCCTGGCGGACTTGCCGGGCGGCGTGGTGCGCCTCGCCACCGACATCGGCGCTGCCGCGGCCGGCTGCGAGGGCGTGGCACTCGTCGAAGCCTTCCGCGGCGACGTGCTCGCGTGGCTGCGCGTCGACGCGGCCGGGCATGTCGGGCGCTGCCATCTGCGCGACCCGTCGTGGTTCCAATGGCCGCTGCTGGAGACCGCGATCGAAGGCAACATCGTTGCCGACTTCCCGCTCTGCAACAAGTCGTTCAACTGCTCCTATTCGGGGCATGACCTGTAACGGAACCGACTATGCGCAAGCTCCTGTTCGAGGGCCTGTTCCGGCGTCCGTTGACGGATCCGCCGCCACTGCTGGACGACGCCGAGGTCGCCGAACTCGCCGCGCGCGTCGATGCCGCGTCGCGTCGGCAGCTCGGACGCAGCCTGGCGATCCGCGAGGTGGATGCAGGCTCCTGTAATGGCTGCGAACTGGAGGTCAACGCGCTGCAGAATGCGTTCTACGACCTGGAGCGCTTCGGCCTGCGCTTCGTCGCCTCGCCCCGCCACGCCGACGTGCTGCTCGTCACCGGGCCGGTGACGAAGAACATGCGCGAGGCGCTCGAGCGCACCTACACCGCGACTCCCGATCCGAAATGGGTCGTCGCGGTCGGCGATTGCGCGGCCAGCGGCGGCCTGTTCGCGCAGAGCTACGCGTGTGTCGGCCCGGTCTCCGCGGTCGTCCCCGTGGCACTCGCCATCCCCGGTTGCCCGCCGCGGCCGCGGGCGCTGTTGCAGGGCTTGCTGACGCTGCTCGCGTCGTGACCTTCGGGCCGGTCGTCAGCTGCCGACCGGATTGGGGTCGCGCCATGCCCGCTCGAACGGCAGCCGCCAGGCATGCGGGGCGACGAGCTGGTGGATCGACTTCGGGCCCCATGAACCGGGCGGATACAGCCGCACCGGCGGCGGCGCTTCCAGCAACGGCATCGACACTTCCCACAGCCGTTCGATCCCGTCGGCGGTCGTGAACAGCGTGCGGTCGCCGCGCATCGCATCCAGGATCAGCCGCTCGTAAGCTTCCAGCACGTCGCCGATCCGCCCGGTGTCGTGCATCGCGAACTGCATGCTCAGCTTGTCCAGCCGCATGCCCGGACCGGGACGCTTACCGTAGAACGACAGCGACATCTTCGCCGCGTCCGCCAGATCGAAGGTCAGGTGGTCCGGGCCCTGCGCACCGACCCCCGAGCCGACAGGGAACATGCTCTTCGGTGGCTCACGGAAAGCGATCGAGATGATCCGCTGTCCCTCCGCCAGCTTCTTGCCGGTGCGCAAAAAGAACGGCACGCCTGCCCACCGCCAGTTGTCGATCGAGCATTTCAACGCGATGAAGGTTTCGGTATCCGATTCCGGGTCGACCCCGTCCTCGTCGCGGTATCCCGAATATTGCCCGCGTACGACGTCCTTCGGGTCGATCGGCAACATGCTGCGGAAGACTTTGTTCTTCTCCTCGCTGATCGACATCGGCTCCAGCGCCGTCGGCGGCTCCATCGCCATGAACCCGAGGATCTGGAACAGGTGCGTCACCACCATGTCGCGGTATGCGCCGGTCTGTTCGTAGAACGCCGTCCGCTTGCCCAGGCCCAGCGTCTCCGGCACGTCGATCTGCACGTGGTCGATGAAGTTGCGGTTCCAGATCGGCTCGAAAAGGCCGTTGGCAAAGCGGAACGCCAGGATGTTCTGCGCCGGTTCCTTGCCCAGGAAGTGATCGATCCGGAAAATCTGTTCCTCGGCGAACACCTCGTGCAGCCTGGCGTTCAGTGACACCGCACTCGTCAGGTCCGTGCCGAACGGCTTTTCCATGATGATCCGGGACCCGTCGGCTAGCCCGGCTTCGGCCAGCAGCCGCACCGCCGGCAAGGCGGCGCTGGGCGGCACGCTGAGGTAATGCACGCGGCGGCTGCTGCCGTTCAACGCGTGCTCCGCGGCCTCAACCGTCGCCCTGAGGACGTGAGCACCCGCGGACAGCGGCACGTATTCCAGGGTTTGCGCGAACGCGGCCCAGTGGTCCTCGTTCACCTTGCGCGTAAAGAACTGATCGAGGGCCTCACGCACGAACGTGCGGAAGGCATCGTGGTCGAGGTCTTCCAGCGAGACGCCGATGATCCGCGAGCCGGGGATGAATCCGCCGCTCGCCAAGTGGAACAGGCCGGGCAGCAGCTTGCGCCGGGACAGGTCGCCGGTCGCGCCGACCAGCACGACGACCTGCGATTCTTTCGGACCTACGCCCGGAGGGACTTTTCGCATCGATCAACCCCGTCATGGCGACCCCGGCCGATGCCGACGACCGGGGTTGGCCCACAGTCTTCCTCAACCGTCACCGTTGCATGCAATTTCGTTGCCTCACGCCCGGCACGCGCCCTCGCGTCTCACATCCGCGCGTCGATGACCGTCAGATCGTCCGCCATGCGGCCGTGCAGCAGCAGCGCCACCAGCGCCGTCCAGCCGGTCTGGTGCGACGCGCCCAGCCCTGCCCCGGTATCGCCGTGGAAGAATTCGTGGAACAGCAGATGGTCGCGGAAATGCCTGTTGGTCTGCAAAAGCTCCGAATCCCCGAACGCGGGGCGCCGGCGGTCCGGCCCGCGCAGGAACAGGCGCGTCAGGCGTTCGGATAACGCGTCCGCCACCTCGCGCAAGGACAGCAGCGTGCCGGATCCGGTCGGGTACTCCACGCGGAAATCATCGCCGTAGTAGCGGTGGAAACCGTAGATCGCCTCGATGATCATGAAGTTGAGCGGCATCCAGATCGGGCCGCGCCAGTTCGAATTGCCGCCGAAATCGCGGCTGGTGCTGTCGCCCGGCACATAGCTCAGCGAGAAATGCTGGCCGTCCAGGTCGAGCGTGAACGGCTTGTCCAGATGGATGCGGCTGAGGCTGCGCACGCCATACGGCGAGAGGAACTCGGCCTCGTCCAGCATCCGCCGCAGCAGCGCCTTCATGCGGCTGCCGCGCAGCAGGGACAGCAGGCGGCGGTGGCCCTTGCCTTCGACCTCCCAGTGCGAAACCAGCGCGGCCAGTTCGGGCCGGTGCTGCAGAACCCATTGTAGGCGCGCCGCGAACTTCGGTGAGCGTTCCAGCACCTCCGGCTCCAGCACTTCGACCGCCAGCAGCGGGATCAGGCCGACCATCGAGTAGATGCGCAGCGGGATGCTCGTCCCATCGGGACGCTGCAGGACGTTGTGATAGAATCTGGTCTCGTCGTCCCACAGTCCGCGGCTCGCGTGCTGGCGCGTCATCGCTTCGGCGATCGCCAGGAAGTGCTCGAAGAACTTGCTCGCCGTGCTCTCGTAGACCGGGTTGAAGCTCGCGAGCTCGAGCGAGATGCGCAGCATGTTCAGCGCATACATCGCCATCCAGGATGTGCCGTCCGACTGGTCGATGTGTCCGGCGACGGGCAGTTCCCGGCTGCGGTCGAACACGCTGATGTTGTCCAGCCCGAGAAAGCCGCCCTGGAACACGTTGCGGCCCTCGGCGTCCTGCCGGTTGACCCAGCCGGTGAAGTTCATCAGCAGCTTGTGGAAAATGCGCTCGAGGAACTCGGTATCCGGCTTGCCGCTGTGCACGGCGTCCATCCGGAACACGCGCCATGCTGCCCAGGCGTGCACCGGCGGATTGGCCTCGGCGAAATTCCACTCGTAGGACGGCAGCGACCCGTTCGGGTGCATGAACCATTCATGCGTCAGCAGCAGAAGCTGTTCCTTGGCGAAACCCGGATCGATCAGCGCGAAGGTGACCGCGTGGAACGCCAGGTCCCAGGCCGCGTACCACGGGTATTCCCAGGTATCCGGCATGGCGATGACGTCGCCGTTGTTCAGGTGCTGCCAGTCCGCGTTGCGGATGGCGCGGCGTTGCGGCGGCGGCGGCGGCTGCAACGGGTCGCCCTCGAGCCAGCGGCGCACGTCGAAGCGGTAGAACTGCTTGGACCACAGCAGCCCGGCCAGCGCCTGCCGTTGCACCATCTTCGCGTCCGCGTCTGCGATGTTGGCCTGCAGGGCGGCGTAGAATTCGTCCGCCTCGGCCCGGCGGCGCGCCACGATGGCGTCATGGTCGAGGAACGGCTCGGGCGCCTCCTTCGCCGGACGCCAGCGCAACCGCAGCACGCGGGGTTCGCCGGGGCGCACGCGCATGCTGACATGGGCGGCGCATTTGGTGCCCTGCCGCTTGTGGATCGCATCGGTGCGCTTGTGCACGACGTAGTCGTTGATGCCGTCCTTGAACGGACCGCGCGCATCGTGGCCGTACAGCAGCCTCACGTTCGTCTCGTTGCGGCAGAACAGCCAGTCGGCGCCGGCGTCGATGTCGAGGCGGCGGTCCGGCATCCTGGCGTGATAGGCGTTCACGCCGCGTCCGGCGAGTTGCAGGCGCGGCGTGGGAATGCCCGGCTTCCAGCTCCAGGTGTTGCGCGCCCAGAGATGCGGCAGCACGTGCAGCGTAGCGGTGTCGGGGCCGAGGTTGTCGATCGTGACGCGCATCAGGATGTCCTCGGGCGACGCCTTGGCGTATTCGACCGTCACGTCGAAATAGCGGTCGCCCTTGAACACGCCCGTATCGGTCAGCTCGTATTCCGGCTCGTGCAGGCCGCGTGACGCGTTGGTTGACAGCAGGTCCTCGTACGGGAAGCGCCGCTGCGGGTATTTGTACAGCATGTGCATGTACGAATGCGTCGGCGTGCCGTCGAGGTAGTAGTACAGTTCCTTGACGTCCTCCCCGTGATTACCCTCGCCGTTGGTCAGGCCGAAGAAACGCTCCTTCAGACACGGGTCCCTGCCGTTCCACAGAGCCAGCGAAAGGCACCAGTGGAGGCGGTCGTTGCTGAACCCGGCGATGCCGTCCTCGCCCCAGCGATACGCGCGGCTACGGGCGTGGTCGTGCGGAAAGAACGCCCAGGCATTGCCGTCGGCCGAGTAGTCCTCGCGCACGGTGCCCCATTGCCGGTCAGCCAGGTACGGACCCCAGCGAAGCCACGCCTGCCGGTCCGCGAGACGCCTGCCTTCGGCGGTTGCAAGCAGGCTCAAGGCCGCCGCCCCAGGCCGGCGACGTCCCTCTGCCGCGATGAATGACGAATCTGTCGCATCTCCCCGGCGGGGCTTTGCAACGGTCGGGCCAGCGCGGCGCGAGGCACGCGTGATCGGGACTCCGCGCGGGGCAGGGCGAACGGGCCGGCCTTCACCCCGGATGGCGTGCGTGATCCGGCCGGCCTGTCTTACTTACCCTTGTCCTTCGGGGTTTCGGGCTTGGTCGGGGTCTGGAACCTCGACGCGACCGTGGGGGCGACTGGTTTCTTCGCCGCCTTCGGCTTTTTCGGCTCCCGGCCGCTTCGCTTCTGTCCCTTGGCCATCGCACTTGCCTCCTCTGGCTCGACCCTGGACCACGACGTGACCGGGCCCTTACGGCGAGCCCATCACGTCAGCATCGGCGGTACGATGTCGGCCCACATCGTCCGACCACACATTCAGTCGGCCGGAGACGCCGCTCGGCCGCGCCCGCAGCTTCTCCAGAGCGACCTTCTCGATGCGTCCACGCGCCTTCGCGAAGCAGCGTAACAGATCCTCTGTCCGGTGGCAGCGCGTGCCGGCGATGTCTTCCAGCGCCGCCCGCGAGATCGCGCACGGAACCTGTTCATCGTTCTCGGTGATCTCGAACAGGATATGGCTGTCATCCCTGCGGCGCGACGAAGAAGAGAAAGTTTTCGATTCAAACCGGCTCAATTTGCAACTCCGAGTCTACAGGCAAGGGCGCGTAGTCCCTCGCATGCGAATAAATGGCTATGCCCGCATGCACATACAAGCGGCATCGAACGGCCGATCGAGGCAACTCGACCCGAACGCGTGAGCAGAAAGCCCGACTGCGATCGCCCCCTGGTTGGAAAGCAAACCGTTGTCAGCGCTTCGGCACCCATGCATCGCCGACTTTGCGGTAGCTGCGCTTCACGGCCGCCCACGCGATCCGATGCGCCGTGGCCTCGTCCGCCTGTGCGTAGCCCGCGAACCACGCGCTGTTGAAGGCGGCACGATAGATGTCCTGGGCATGCTCGGGCAGCACACGACGCACGCCGGCGGGCAGATCGTCGTTGGTCTCATACGGCATGCGGCGAGTATCCCGCGCCGTGTTCCTTGACGACATAGGTCCGGAACCGCACGCGGCCGTCCGGCTCGGCTTCGCGATAGATGCCCTGGATTTCGGTCTCGAACCCGGGGAACAAGTTGGCGGCCTGCTCGAAGATGCGCAGATACGCGATCATGGGCTGCGCCGCCTCGGTCAGCCGCTCGCCCGGAACGACGGTCGCGATCCCCGGCGGATAAACCACCCACAGCGTCGTCGCGATCCGCCCGGCGGCCTGCTCGATCGGCACGTAGTCGACGTCGTTGCGCACGAGGCGCTGCATCGCTTCGGCCGGATGCATGGCCGGTGCGGGGAAGTGCTCGGCGCGGAACTGGGCGCGCTGCAGCGTGCTGGTGCCGGCCTGCCGGTAATAGGCGTGCATCTCCGCGCACAGGTCGCGCAGGCCGACGCCGCGGTAGCGCGCGGGGCGCGCTCGGACGAATTCGGGCATCGCGTCGTCCAGCGGTACGTTGTCGTCGTGCTGGCGCTTGAAATAGACCAGTGCGCTGACGAGGTTGCCCGCCTTGCTGCTTTCCACGCCGGGCGTCAGCAGGAACAGGATCGAGTTCAGGTCGTTCTTCTCCGGCACCACGCGGTTCTCGCGCAGCCACGCGGCGAGCACCGGCGCGGGGACGCCCTGGTCGGCGTACTCGCCGGTCTGCCGGTCGAAACCGGGCGTGAGCAGCGTCAGCTTGTTCGGATCCGTCATCGCCCAGCCGTTGCCGACATGGGTGAAGCCGTGCCACCGCGTGCCCGGCGCCAGCGCCCAGAAGGACGGATCGGTGGCCAGCGCGTCGGTCGGCACATCCTCCCACGGCACCTCGCGCTCGCCGCCGTCGTCGCGGATGGTGGCCCGTTCGGGGACGAAGGGTTCGAAAAACCACTGCCGGGCCGGGTCCGCCTCGCGCACCCGGATTTCCTGCGCGACGGCGCGCAGCTTCTTGCGCAACTCGATGCCCAAGCGGATCGTGTCGTCCCACAGCACCTCGCCGCTGCGGCCCTTCATCATCTGCGCGCCGACATCCAGGCTCGCGAACAGCGGATAGAACGGCGACGTGCTGGCGTGCATCATGAACATCTCATTGAACCGCCGATGCTCCAGCCGCCGCGCCTGGCCGGCGATGTGGCTGTCGCGCACATGGATCTGGCTGGCCTGCGAGAAGCTCGCGAGCTGCTTGTGCGTCGACTGCGTCGCCATGATGCCGGGGGCGCTCGCGTCCAGTCCCTGCAGCCCCATCGCGTAGCGGCCGCGATAGATCGGATGGAACTTCATGAAGCCGCCCCAGGCCTCGTCGAACAGGATATAGTCGCACAGATGCCCGATGCGCCTGATGATCTGCTCGGTCGAGTGGATCGTGCCGTCGTACGTGCACTGTTCGATCACCGCCACGCGGAACGGCCGCTCGCGCCGCCACGCCTGCGGATCGTCGACCAGCGGATGCGTGCGGATGCGCTCGCGCAGCGCCGCCTCGTCCAGCGCGTCGGCATCGAGCGGGCCGATCAGCCCGTACGCGTTGCGGTCCGTCGGCAGGAAGATCGGGATGCCGCCGCCGAGCAGCAGCGCGCCGTGATGCGCCGCCTTGTGGTTGTTGCGGTCGAACAGCACGAGGTCGCCGGGCGCGACGAGTCCCTGCAACACGACCTTGTTCGACGTGGACGTGCCGTTCAGCACGAAATAGGTCCGCTCGGCGCCGAAAATCTTCGCCGCCTCGCGCTGCGCGGCCAGCGCCGGTCCTTCATGCGTCAGCAGGTCGCCGAGTTCGACGACCGAGTTGTCGAGGTCGTCGCGAAACACCGCCTCGCCGAGATGGTCGACGAAGATGCGTCCGATCGGGCTGCGCGAGTAGAACACGCCGCCGTTGTGCCCCGGACAGGTCCAGAGCTGGTTGGCTTCCTCGTTGTAGTCGACGAGGGCGCCGAAGAACGGCGTCTTCAGCGTCTCGGCGTACTGGCGCAGCCGGCTGACGAGATTCTTGGCGATGAACTCCGGCGTTTCCTCGGCCAGGAAGACATAGCCGTCGGCCTCGTGCAGCACGTCGACCGGGATGTCCTCCAGCCGGTGATGGCGCACCAGGATGTAGATCGGCGTGTCCAGTCCGCGCCTGCGGATGAACTGCACCAGCGCCGCCATCTTGCCTTGCGGCCCCTGCTTGCCCCAGTCGAGGACCACGCAGCCCACCGCGGCGTCGGTCCGTATGACGAGTTCGGCGTCGTCCGGCTTGCGCGCCTTGATGACGGTGTAGCCGATGCGCGTGACCTCATCGACGATCTGGGCGAGTCTCTGGCCTTCGAGATCGTCGTCGTCGAATGCGCGCGCACAGACGAGGAACTTGAACCTCCGCTCGTATTCCATCGAACCGGGATTCCCCCTGGCTGTTTCGCTCGCGCGCCGCCGGCAGCTTTAGGCTCGGACGGCCGGGGCCGGCAACGGTCGCCGCCGTGACATCGCCGGCCCGGCGCCGGTCAGGTGACGCGGAAGTTCCCGAACTGACACGGGCAGTCCGTGTCCAGCTCCTCGGGGAACAGCCCGCCGCGATCGGCCAGCGGCGTCCAGTCGCTGTAGGCCCCGGCCATTTCGCCGAGATACGGTGTCGTGATCTCCATGATCCGGACATGGTCGAGCTCGTCGGCCTCCACCACGCCGGCCTGCGGGTTTTCGATCGCCCAGACCATGCCGGCCAGCACCGCCGCGGTCACCTGCAACGAGGTGGCATTGTTGCGCGGCGCCAGACGGCGCGCCTCCTCGATCGACAGGCGCGAGCCATACCAGTAGGCGCCGCGCGCATGTCCCATCAGCAGCACGCCCAGCTCGTCGATGCCGTCGTCGATGTCCTCCATCATGATCCGCGTCGTCGGCTGCAGGTGCCAGTTCTTGCCGGCCAGTTCGTGCAGCGACAGCACCGCGTGATCGCTCGGATGGTAGGCATAATGGACCGTCGGCCTGTACCGGACGGCCCCGCCCTCGATCACCGAATAATAGTCGGCGATGGAAATCGCCTCGTTATGCGTGATGAGGAAGCCGTGGTAAGGGCCTTCCAGCGGCGTCCAGCTGCGCACGCGCGTCGCAGCCCCGCGGCGATTGAGGTAGATCGCCGCGCCGCAGCCGAACTCGTGATGGCGGGCATCGGGCGGCAGGTGCTTCTCGTGCGTGCCCCAGCCCAGTTCGGCCGGTTGGTTGCCTTCGCCGACGAAGCCGTCGACCGACCATGTGTTGACGAACTCGCCACGCTGCTTCGCTCTGCCGTCCGTCTGGGTGTCGCGTTCGGCGATGTGGATCACCTTCACGCCCAGCGTTGCCGCGAGGTTCGCCCAGTCGCCGCGCGTGGCCGGCATGCCCACGTCCACGCCGGTATCGGCCGCGACGTTGAGCAGCGCCTGCTTGACGAAGTGCGACACCAGCCCCGGATTGGCGCCGTGGGTCATCACCGCGGTCGGGTCGCCTGCTCCGGGTCGCCGCAGCGCCAGCGCGCTCTCGCGCAGGGCGTAGTTGCTGCGCTCGGACGGTGACAGCGACGGATCGGTGTAGCCGCCGGCCCAGGGCTCCACGCAGGTGTCGAGGTAAAGCGCGCCGGCCTCGCGGCACAGCCGCACCATCGCCACCGACGAGACATCCACCGACAGGTTGAGCAGGAAATCGCCGCGGCCTAGCAGCGGGCCCAGCACTGCGCGGAAGTTCTCGCGGGTGACCGGTATGATCGTATGCTCGATGCCATACTCCGCCGCCTCGGCAGCGCCTCGCCCATCGGCGGTGACGATGTGGATGCGCTCGCGCGGCATGTCGATGTGCCGCAGGATCAAGGGCAACACGCCCTGGCCGATGCTGCCGAAGCCTAGAATCACCAGGCGGCCGTTGAAGGTCGCGTGCGTTGTCATCGTTCTGTCGTCTCCGAACACACCGCGGCGCGGTCTACGGTTCAACCGGTGGCCGCGCGTGTTTGCCTGTCCACTGGCCTGAGGTCGATAGGCTGCCTGAGCGAAAGCCGGCCCCAACGCCGCCGGGCCGCCATGGGTCGGGGCGTGGCACCCCTTTTGCGTCGCGCGGACAAGGAAGCAGCCCGAGGCTCCGCGCCCCAGCACAGCCGGGGATCCTGCGGGCCCTCTGCCGGAACCCGATGGAGCGGCCTATGACCACGCCCAATCCTCACGCGCGACTTATGGACGTCACGGAGCGGATCGCTGCACGAAGCCGTGATACGCGGCGGCGCTATCTGGACGGCGTCGAGGCGGCGGCGAAACGCCCAAGCCGGGCGAGGCTCGGCTGCGCCAATCTCGCGCACGGCTTCGCCGCCTGCGGGCCGGAGGACAAAGCCGCCTTGCGCGGCGGGGAGGTGCCGAGCCTCGGGATCGTCACCGCCTACAACGACATGCTGTCCGCGCATCAGCCGTATGAGCGCTTCCCCGAGATCATCCGCGACGCGGCGCGCGAGGCGGGCGGCGTGGCGCAGGTCGCGGGCGGCGTGCCGGCGATGTGCGACGGGATCACCCAGGGCGAGGCGGGGATGGAACTGTCGCTGTTCTCGCGCGACGTGATCGCGCTGAGCACCGCGGTCGCGCTGTCGCACCAGACGTTCGACGCCGCGGTGTTCCTCGGCATCTGCGACAAGATCGTCCCCGGGCTGGTGATCGGCGCCTTGTCGTTCGGGCATCTGCCCGCAGTGTTCATCCCGGCCGGCCCGATGACGTCCGGGATGCCCAACCGCGACAAGGCGAAGATCCGCCAGCTCTATGCCGAGGGGAAGGTCGGGCGCGATGCGCTGCTGGAGGCCGAGTCGCAATCCTATCACGGCCCCGGCACCTGCACGTTCTACGGCACGGCGAACACCAACCAGATGATGATGGAGGTGATGGGGCTGCACTTGCCGGGTGCGGCGTTCGTCAACCCGAACACGACGCTGCGCGATGCGCTGACGCGCGAGGCGGCGCGCCGTGCGCTTCAGATCACCGTACTCGGCAACGACTACACGCCGGTCGGCCGCATGCTCGACGAGCGGGCCTTCGTCAACGCGATCGTCGGGCTGCACGCGACCGGCGGCTCGACCAACCACACGATCCACCTGCTCGCGATGGCGTCGGCCGCCGGCATCCGCCTGCTGTGGGAGGATCTGTCCGACCTTGCCGAAATCGTGCCGTTGCTGGCGCGTATCTATCCGAACGGGTCGGCGGACGTGAACCACTTCCACGCTGCCGGCGGCATGGGGTTCGTGATCCGCGAACTGATCGACGCCGGGCTGCTGCACGAGGACGTGCAGACGGTGTGGGGAACCGGGCTGTCGCTCTACGCGCGCGAGCCGAAGCTGGCGGCGGACGGCGGCGTGACGTGGACCGATCCGCCGTCGTCCAGCGGCGACGAAGCGGTGCTGCGCGGGCCGGCGGCGCCGTTCGCGCCGACCGGCGGATTGACGGTGCTGCGCGGAGAACTCGGCCACGCGGTCATCAAGACGTCCGCCATCGCGGCCGACCGCTTGGTGATCGAGGCGCCCGCACGGGTGTTCGACAGCCAGGAAGAGTTGCAGGCGGCGTTCAAGTCCGGCGCGCTGGACGGCGACATGGTCGCCGTCGTGCGGTTCCAGGGGCCGCGCGCGAACGGGATGCCGGAGCTGCACAAGCTGATGCCGCCGCTCGGCGTGCTGCAGGATCGTGGGCATCGCGTGGCGCTCGTGACGGACGGACGAATGTCGGGCGCGTCCGGCAAGGTGCCGGCGGCGATTCACGTGACGCCCGAGGCAGCGGAGGGCGGCGCGATCGCGAAAGTGCGCGACGGCGACATCGTGTGCGTCGATGCGGTCGCGGGCACGCTCACCGTGTGCGTCGACCCAGCGACCTGGGCGGCGCGCACAGCCGAGACGGTCGATCTCGACGCCTCGTCGCGCGGCACCGGGCGGGAGTTGTTCTCGGTCTTCCGCCGCGCGGTCGGCCCTGCCGATGCCGGCGCGACGATCTTCGAGGGGATCGCCGCCTAAGCGCCGTTAAGTCAGGCCGCGGGACGGGCACAGTTCGCGTAGTCGCTCGGGGGGGCGGTCCGCAGGAACGGGCTCTCGATCGCGTGCGACGACTCTGTCCCGCACAGGGCGGCCCGGTCCCAATACGTGTAGGTGCGGTCGCCGATCAGCTCGATGCTGATGGTCCGGGCGCCGGCAGGCAGTCGCGCCGCGCCGGCCGTCCAGCGCCACGTCGCGATGTCGTCGCTCTCCAAGCCATGCCAGCCGTCGTCCAGATCGGGCCGGTCGAGCGGAACACTGTGCGCGTCGTCGAGCCGGATGCGGCTCACCCGCACGCCCAGGGGCCGCGTATCGTGGCTCCCCGGCACCATGTGCGCGGGAACCGAGACGCGCGACATCAGGCGGATGTCCGACGCTCCGGCCGGAAGCCCGAAGCGATACTGGCCGATCTCGGCCTCGCAGGCGGAGACGATCTGACCATCGACGACCAGATGCAGATCGCAATCATAGGTGATGGCGTAGCCGAGTTCCTCGGTGGCGCGCCGCAGCAGGCGCGCCTGCACCGCCGTGATCTGCGGGCCCGACATCGCCAGCGGTGCGCAGGTCTCGGTCCAGTGCTTAGGCATGAAATCCGGATGCAGCTCGACGAAGCTCTCGGCATTGGCGAAGGCATTGCGGTTGCCGGTGTCCAGGTAGCTCTCGACCTGGAGTCCTTCGGCGAGCAGCACGTCATGTTGGTCGAGCTCGACGTGCCAGTAGGTGACCTCGTGCCGCGGCACCTGCACGATGGTGGCGCCATTCACCAGCTTGCTGATCTGGATCAGCACCCCGTCGACGAACACGAAATGCCCCGGGCTGAGCCAGAGATCGCGATGCGGGCTGCCATCGGCGAACGCGCCGGCGGACACGCTGATCGGGTGCACGGTTTCCGGCTTCGGATGGGTCCGCAGATCGAGCCGGCGGTGACCGATCCAGCGGATCCGCCGCAGGCCGCCGGCGAGCAGGGCCATCGCCTGGTCGCCCACACGCAGTCCCTCGACCGGCACCTCGCCACGCGCGGTCAGGATGCGCGCACCGGTCACAAAGCACGGGATCGCGGTGTCTTGCACCGCAACGTAACCGCCGTAAGTGACGAACTGAAAGGTGTCATTCAGGCCATCGGCAGTCGAAGCGTTCAGAGAATAATTGATACCGTTGAGGGTGAACGTCAGCTTACCGGAACCGGTATTGTAAGTTGGCCCAGTTCCCTCAAGAGCCGGACCAATATTATAGAAGACGATCTGGTCGCCGGTAGCGAAACCCGAGAAGGACGAGCCCCTCATAGTCGCGTTCTTACCTGACGGCGAGTTTTTGCCATCGACGATGAACTGGTCGACACCGCTTACGAAATCGACGGTAAGGCCTTTGGTGAAGTCTTTGTTGATGCTTGAGAGTCCGGGATTTGCTCAGAATTTCGGTTCATGCGGCGAGGTGGAAGGTCTGCATCTTGTTGGTGTCCTGACGTTCGGCGATGAATTTCGCGAAGATGTTGGTTTGGTCGGTAT
>Ga0074045_10000058_pt1 | contig 88309 bp, 74 predicted proteins | sample BogForMeECP23OM2_FD_94442 | JGI IMG/M metagenome (GOLD analysis project Ga0074045, IMG submission 94442) | Bog forest soil microbial communities from Calvert Island, British Columbia, Canada - Bog Forest MetaG ECP23OM2 | ecosystem: Environmental > Terrestrial > Soil > Wetlands ... | reverse complement strand
TTGGTCTATAAGGTGGGTTCTTCGATCATTTATTCAAAAAGTGCCAGCTACAAATTTCAGGCCGGTTCCATCAGCGACGCTTTCGGTTCCTCCGCTATCTGTTCTTTTACTCCGCCGCCCACAGATGATATTTGGCAGGATAAAGTAATAAAAAAAATAAACAAAATTCCACGGAGAAATAAATTTGTGTTCCCTGGCGGTGCTAAATCAATGAATTCGTTTGCATTGGATTCTGCATATAATGATAGATTATTCAAAGAAAGTGATCTATCCCTCCACTGCCTGAGACACACCTTTATCACCTGGAGAATCGAATGCGGGGATCCCCTGCCCCGGGTCATGTATCTTGCCGGCCATAGTAACATCGAGACGACCATGCGTTATACCCATATATCGGCGAAAAAAATGAGAGACATTATTCGTTTGCTTTAAGTCGAACTTTGCCGCCCAGAAAGGCTCCGCAGATGCAGTAATTTGCCCTCAAAAATTCCACCCTAATTCCACCCTAAATCCACCCTTTTTCTGTTACTTTTTTACACCTTTTTAACCCTTCTTTGTCTTACTTTGGAGACAAAAAAAGAGGCCGATTGGCCTCGATTACTCCTTGTTTTTGTTGCATTTTAGATACTTATCAGATACTTAAAAATTGGAGCGGGCGACGGGATTCGGACCCGCGACCTCCAGCTTGGGAAGCTGACACTCTACCACTGAGTTACACCCGCAAATCAATGACTTGGCAGTATTATAACACACTAACAGCATAAATAGGTCATAGGTAACGGATAAAGGAAAAAGAAAGGTCTCTTCTCGTTTCTTCGACCTATTAACTGACTTTATTCGTCAAGCATGATCGCGCCATTTCCGGCAGAACTTACTGACCTCGCATACCGGGCAAGATACCCATGCCGTATCTTTAGTTGAGGCTTTTTCCATACGGCGAGCCTTTCCTTGATCTCTTTGTCCGATATGAGAACTTCTATTTTCCTTTTTGGGATATCTATTCTCAACCTGTCGCCATTTTTTAAAATAGCTATGGGTCCGCCTTCCATTGCTTCCGGTGAAATATGGCCGATGCAAGGGCCTCGGGTACCGCCGGAAAATCTTCCGTCAGTAATCAGGGCCACCGATTCGCTTAACCCCATTCCGGCGATGGCTGAAGTAGGGGCCAGCATTTCCCTCATTCCCGGTCCGCCTTTAGGCCCCTCATATCGTATGACCACGACATCGCCCGCCTTTATCTTGCCGTTCATAAGGGCCTTCATCGCAGCTTCTTCACAGTCGAAAATACGGGCCGGGCCTTCAAATTTCATCATCTTTTTGCTTACTGCAATCTGCTTGACAACCGCCCCTTTAGGGGCCAGGTTTCCCTTCAGAATTGCTATTCCGCCCTCTTTATGATAGGCCCTGTCCAAAGACCTGATGACTTCATCATCCATTACAACTGCATTCCTCGCAATCTCAGTAATATTCACTCCTGAGACAGTGAGCGAAGGGTTAATCATCCCTGAAAGGCGGTTGAGCACTGCCGGAATGCCTCCCGCGTTGTGAAGATCTTCCATATAATGGGCGCCTCCGGGAATCATGTTGGCGATGTGTGGCGTCTTGCGGCTGAGGACATCGAATATATCGAGAGGCAGTTTGATCCCGGCTTCATGCGCAATGGCAGGAATATGCAAGGCAGTATTGGTAGAACCGCCCAGGGCCAGGTCGACCATAATAGCATTCTCAAAGGCCCTCAGAGTCATTATTTTGCGGGGGGGTATGTTCTTTTTAACCAGCTCGACAACTCTCCTGCCGCTCTCGAAAGCCATTCTTCTTTTTTGAGCGAGCACGGCAGGGGCCGTTGCGCAACCGGGCAAACTCATGCCCAGCGACTCGGTAATACATGACATTGTATTGGCTGTATACATGCCCTGGCAGGAGCCGGCGCCCGGACAGGCGCACATTTCCATGGCTTCCAACTCATCGCTTTTTATCAATCCCTTTCTATATTTCCCGACGGCCTCAAAGGTATCGCTGGTAAGATTAAGCCTCCGGCCCTTATAATGCCCTGAGAGCATCGGGCCTGCAGTTACCACTATGCTCGGGATGTTTACCCTGGCGGCGGCCATGAGCATGCCGGGAGTAATTTTATCACAGTTGGTAAGAAGAACAAGACCGTCAAGCCGGTGCGCCTCTGCAATGGTTTCCACCATATCCGCAATCAACTCACGTGATGCCAGAGAGTAATGCATTCCTTTATGACCCATGGCAATTCCGTCACATATGCCCGGAATGCCAAAAAAGAAAGGCCATGCGCCCCCTGTATGGATGCCCTTCTCGATAAAGCGTTCGAGATCCCTCATGCCTATATGTCCCGGAATAATATCGGTAAAACTGGTTGCGACCCCTATAAACGGTTTATCAATTTCGCTTTTAGGGATACCAGTCGCATAAAGGAGTGCCCGGTGAGGGACCCTTTCAAGACCTTTTTTTATAGTTTGGCTTCGCAATGTCATATAATACTATCCATATAGGTAAATTCCTCAGAGATTGCTTCGCTTTGCTCTCAATGACATGAAACGCTTACAATAAAGGTCTGTCATTGCGAGGAACCAAGTGACGAAGCAATCTTTCCTGCAATGGTTCAATTTAACTGTTCTTATAGTTTTTTATCAGTTCCGCTATCCTGTCTTTCCTGGAAAGCTTCTCTTTTTTCATCCGGTGCATCTCTAATTCTTCTTCAGGCGTCAAGTAATGTTTTTTGTTGAATTCCGAAAGCATGCTATCCAGTTCCCTATGCTCCTGGTAAACCCTTCTGAATTCCTCATTCTCTTTTTTTAAAGTTTCAATGATTTCCTCATCGCTCATATAGCATCCCTCCCGTCTAAAGATTTACATGGCAGTGAATGAGTATATGAGTGTATGGGTTAATGAGTAAAACAAAAAAAGTCTTTGTCTCATATACTCATATACTCATTCACCATTCACCCTTTTTTGCATCTGCTGAATTTTACAATAAACGCACCTGAAAAATACATTCTCCGCTCCTAACGATTGCTATCCGGCTTATTGAGTTCCAGGGGCTTTTTGGGTTCGATCGGCACGATAAAGGATTTATTCTGCTCCTGCCGGGTTGAGGGTTTGGGTGCAGGCGTAGTTGAGGCTGCGGGTGTGTTTGCAGTTGTGGACGCCTTTTGAAGAGGTTGAGGCGCTTCGGCAGCTTTGCCCTGAGCCGGCTCAACTGCAATGGGCGGCTGAGCGACTTTTTCCTCGAGCAGGATTATGCTGATTCTTCTGTTTCTTGAGTCCGTAGGTTTATCTTTATAAAGCAGTTCGGTATCGGCATAGCCCACAACCCGCGCTATACTGCTGGAGTCTATTCCGTCCTCCTGCAGCAACCTGCGGGCAGCTGACGCCCTGTCGGTAGAAAGTTCCCAGTTAGAGTATTGTTGCGTTTTAAGGGGGGATGCGTCGGTATGGCCCTCGACAGCGATCTTGTTAGGCATGTCTTTAATATTGTCCGCAACAAATCTCAAAATTTCCATTGCCGACGGACTAGGCTCAGCACCGCCGGGACGAAACATCGGTTTTCCTTCTGTATCAACAAGCTGGATCCTCACGCCTCCTTCCACGGTATCAACCATCAGGTGTTCTTTCAATCCCTGCAATTTTTCGTCTATCGCCTTCTTAAGCTTGTTCTTAAATTGTTCGGCGGACATCTCGCCGGCTCCTTGTCCGAACTCCTTATTAACGGTTTTTGCCTCTTCTCCCGGCTTTTCGAATATCTGTGAGGATTCTTTCATGAAGGACTTTCCGGATTCCGCAAAAATGGAAAAATGTTTGAAATATTCAGATATGGCAGCCTTCTTTTCAGGCGAAACCATCGCAAGCAGCCACATCAGCAGGAAAAAGGCCATCATTGCGGTAACAAAATCGGCATAGGCGACCTTCCAGCTGCCCCCATGGGCGCCTTCATGTCCCTTCTTGACCTTTTTAACTATTATTGTTTTGGATTTGTCTGCCATAATAAAAACAGGTTAAGGTTAAGGTTTAGACAAAGCCTTAGTTTTTCTCGACCTTAACCTCAACCTTGACCTGTCTTATTTTTTCAGTTCTCTGATTTTTTCCTCTACTTCTATGAATGTGGGTTTCACATTGCCCGGGACTACCCTTCTGCCGAATTCCACTGCAATCTGCGGGGCCGCTCCTCCTACAAAACCGACAAGGGCCACCTTCAAAACATTCAGATAATCTCTTCCTTCATTGGCAACAAACTCAAGATTTCTTGACGCAGGCCCGACAAAGCCATAGCACATCAACACGCCGAGAAACGTCCCGACCAGCGCAGAACCAATGCTGTGTCCGAGGACTTCAGGGGGCTCGCTTATCTTGCCCATTGTGAGAACAACGCCGAGAACCGCTGCAACAATTCCGAGGCCCGGCAGTCCGTCCGCAATCACTCCAACACTCTTGGATGGAATCATAGCTTCCTCATGGTGCGACTCAAGCTCGGCATCGAGCAGCGATTCGAGCTCATGAGGCGCGATACTGGTGGTCATTACCGTCCGCAGCGTATCGGTAACCAGCGCAACGGCATGATGATTTTTGAGAAATTTAGGATACTTGCTGAAAATCTTGCTTTCAGCAGGGCTGTCTACATCCGCCTCTATCGACACAAGCCCCTCTTTCCTTATTTTAGTGAAGATTTCACTTAAAAGCAAAAGCACTTCTATATAATCAGTCTTGGAATACGCTTTACCGGTAAGTATATTGAGAACTCCCCCAATAACAGATTTGATCACCTTCATGGGAGAGGCGATAATAAAACCACCTATCGCCGCGCCAAAAATTATAAGCATCTCAACGGGCTGAATGATTACACTGAGATTTCCTTTTTCTATTAAGAAGCCTCCGATAACTGAACAAAAAACGATGATCGCTCCGATGATTGCAAACATAGGCTAATCCTTATCTCCTTTGTTCCCGAAGTATATCACGTTGCCTTTTAAATACAAACTTAACAATTTCATCCGTGATTTGCTCTTCCATGGCAACAAATTTTGTAGAAATCATGTAGCCCTTCGGCGTCTGGTCCACCTTGACTACTTCGCAGTAAATAAAAAGTGCTACAGGCGGCAGCAAGGGCAAAATCAACTTGGCTTCGACAATATCACCTGAATTATACCTTTCTTTCGAAAAAAATCCCAGCCCTCCGCCGCTTATATTAATATGGGCGAGAGCCAAAGTACCAAACCCTTCTCTCTGAGAACTGAGCTTGTTGATAATGTCATCAAGCTTTGAATTGAGCATCTTGATCCACTCGCCAAGGACCCTATCCTGCAACTCCGGCAGCACCCTGGTATCGACAAGAGGCATATCGCCCACAATCCTCGCTTTTATTGCAGCGCGTTCCGCTTGAGGCACAAGCCGCACCTCAAAGGGGATCTGCGCATCAACTCTCGAAAAGCCTCTCATTTTTGAATACTGTTCGTCTTCCTGCATCATTGTATCTGTCCTCTCTCGCGCCGCCGTATTGTAAAAAAATTAACCACAGAGAACACAGAGAAATACTCTGTGCACTCTGAAGACTTTATGGATCTTTTTATTTATAAGGCTTCCTCTGTGTCCTCTGTGGTTTCATTTTTCATCCATAAGCAGCTATTTTGTAATTACAATCTCGACACGCCTGTTCTTCGCCCTGCCCTCTTCAGTAGCATTGCTCTCCAAAGGCCTGAACTCAGCGTAACCCGCAATAGAATACCTGGCGGGATCGATACCCTTTTGGATAAAAAAGTGGAGCATGCTTGCAGCCCTCGCAGTGGACAACTCCCAGTTGGATGAATATTTGGAACTTGAAATGGGCACATTGTCGGTATGCCCCTCAATAGCAACCTTTCCGGGTACAGAGGACAGCAGCTTCGAAAGCTTTTCCAGCACAGCATAAATTTCAGGCTTGAGTTCCGAAGACCCTGGAGCAAAAAGCACCGAATCCGAAAATGTCACTACCACCCCACGCGGCTCATTCTTTATTGTAATACCCTTGATATCACCTGTAACTTTCGTTATATCTGCCATAAGCATATTTTTTTGGGTGTCTATCTGCTGAATAGGCTTTTCGATTACTTTGAAGGTCTGGTTTAAAGACCCGGTGAACTGCTCCATTTTTGCCTTATCCTGCGATGATAACGCATAAAGGGCGGCAAAAAAGGTAAACATCAATGTAATAAAATCAGCATAGGATATTAGCCACCGATCAAGGTTTTCGGGCTCATCCTCATCTCTGCGTCTCATAATCACTCCTTAAATACAGGTATAGGTAAAGGGATAGGCAGAGCAATTAACACATTATTATCTTTGCATATACCTATACCTCTGCTTTACCTGTCTCTCTTACGTTTTGTCATGCTCCGCCAGAAATGAATTCAGGCGGGCCTTGAGAAAGTAAGGGTTGACGCCGGCTTCCACTCCAAGGACGCCCTCCAGAATCAGTTCTTTTATAAATATCTCATCTTTAAGCCTGTTCATTATCTTCTTGCCCAAAGGCAGCAAAATAAGGTTTGCGGACCCGACGCCGTAAATTGTTGCAACAAAAGCAACAGCAATACCATCGCCGATCTTCGACGGTTCGCTGACATTCCGCATGACCTGTATAAGACCGAGTACGGCGCCGAGTATGCCGATGGTAGGCGCATAACCCCCGGCTGATTCAAAGACTTTTGCCGCCCTCTTGCAGGTGTTCTCATACGTATAAATCTCCTGGAAAAGTATGTCCTTGATAGTGGCAGGGGGAATCCCATCGACGACAAGGTTCAACCCTTTACGCAGGAAATCATTTTCGATACTTTTGATCTCCGGCTCCAGTGAGAGCAGGCCCATCTTCCTGGCCTTAACAAGCAGACCGAGAATGTCCTCTATGACTTCTTCGGACGCCGACGACCTGGCGCCGAAAACCATGCCTAAGGCTTTAACAGCATTAAAGATATCCCTAACGGAAAAACTTAACAGGGTAGCCCCAAGGGTGCCTCCAAAAACGATAATTGCCGCAGCCACCTGCACAAGATGGGCGGCATTGCCGCCTTCAACCAGGTTGCCGCCGACAACAGCGCTTACGCCGAGAAGAATCCCCAGGAAGGCAGCTATGTCCATTTCAGAATCCCTTTCCGTTCATTTTTTAAAATCAACCCGATGTAATTATATCCTATTTTGAATTTTTTTTGAACACAAACAGCAAAAAACAGCAGAAAACATCTCTGCTGTTTATGCCTTCAGCTTTTTTTGGAAAGAATTTTAGGACCGGCCCTCAAACTTTGTTCCTGACCTCGACCCAGCCTTTCCGCAAATTTGTCAGTAATCCGCTAATATGCATCAGCTTATCGGCGTCATAATGGATATTTGCGAGTACAAGCTCTCTCATCATATAATTATACAGATTGTGCAGATTAATGGCGATTTCTCCTCCTGCCTCGAAATTCAGGCAGCGGTCGAGTTCCGTTATGATCGCCAGCGTTCTGCGAATGTATTTAAGCTTTATCTGCAGGTTTTTAATTTTGATGCCGGTAGCAGCTTTATTAATATACTCAATAGCCCCGTCATACAACATGATAATAAGGTCAACAGGGTTGTCGACCGCTGCAACCTTGGCTTGAGCATATGAATTAAGGGCGTATGCTGTGTTGACCATTATAATCCGCTCGTCTGTTTATCAGCTTGAGCTGTCTCTTGCGTCAAATAATTACTGATATTGGCGTTGGTCGCTACAGTATTCTCAAGATCGGCGTATTCAGTCGTGAGAGACTGTTGCGTATAAATAAGCTGCTGAGCAAGACTGGCCTCCTGGCTATCCGTATTCGATATCTGGGTCTTCACGTTCTGTTGCTCAGCCGGGACCGCAACATTTACATATTCGCTCAGTGATGATCCAATTTGAGTCGCAAAATTGTTAATCATATTCGTTATACCGCCTGCATTCGCAGAAGTATACGCAGAACTCAATGCTGATGGATCGAAGGACATAACACCGTTTTTGTCTGTGGTAATGCCAATGGCAGCAAGATAGTTATTTTGTACGTTGCTGCTGGCGCCGTATTGAGTAGTGGGGACGGCCTGCAACTGCTGCTGCAGGTTGAGCAATTCCGAATCACCGTTCAGATATCCCTGACCCTCCTGTTCCTGGGTGCTGGTAGTCTGTGAGGTGACAGGATTATATAGTCCGTTTATAGTGGTCATGGCAGAGTTGTAAGCTGAAACAAGACCCGACAGCTCGGTCGCCAGCGAAGAGCTGTCCAGGGACACATCAACACTTAAATTCGCGGCGCCGGCCTTCGTTTCGGCTTGCAGAAGATTTAAGGTGACGCCGGGAATCGCGTCCGTTACAGTATTGCTTGGCCTGTATATAGTAACTCCATTCACCGACAGTTCGGCGTCTAATCCAGCCTGGGATTGTGCCATGTTCTCTATTCCGCCGGTAGGCACTCCCGTACCACTGTATAAGCCGCCATTTGTCGGATCGAAAGCAAGGACCGAAAGGCCGAATTTATCTGTATTATTACCTGTTTCATTAAAATTGCTGTCGCCGGTCTCATCCGCCTTTACAGTAATCCTGTTGGCAGTGCCGGTAGTATTTGAAACTAAAGACAGTTCGTATGTGCCGTTCACAGCCGTGCCGGTCAGGGCGTCGCCTGCCAGAATAGTATCAGACGACTCACCCGGAGCAAAGCCGAACTGCTGGGGCGTTGCAGTGCTGGTCGCCCAATCAATCGCAGCAGTGGAACTGCCGTTATTTGTGATCGAAAACTCATCCGAAGTATTCCCGTAAGCAACTGCGAACGGCGTCCCGTCACCGTTGGCACTAGTAGCCTCATTCATTGCGCTCGCCATTGCAGCTGCCATATCAGCGCCGGAATAATTCCCGGCTGACAATGTTGCTGTGTAAGAATGGTTGTTATATGAAAAGGCGATAGTATTATTTGCCGTAGTATTATTGGTTCCATCATTAATGACAATATTTGAGGACACCTGCTCAACCGACGCGGCAACACCCGCACCGGCACTGTTAATGGCTTTCGCTATACCTGAAAGTGTATTGTTTCCGGAATCGATATTTATTTTTGCGGTATTAGTGCCATTCGTTATCTGCAATTGTTGTGTTCCTGCAGAAGACAGATCTGCAACCGCAGTGTTCTCAGATCCAAAATTGATCGAATAAAGGCTCTGTGCGCTCGCGAGATTGTCAATCTCTATAGGGGTAGTTCCTGCGGCAGCAGTATTTGAAGCATCCGTTGCTGCAGTAAAATAGGTGCTGTCCGAGGAAGTCGCCGCCAGGCCGGTAGTAGTATTTTGCATTGCCGAAACCGCGGTCTGCAAACCTGAGACGCCTGATAGCAGCGCTCCATATGCGCTTAGCGTTGTTTGATAACCGGTCACCTGAGTCTGTAAAGCTACCAGGGGCTGTTCGTCAACCTGCATAAGCTCGCTGACAATTGTGTTTACATCGATGTTAGATGCGCCGCCCAATCCAAAGGCTTGCAACAGGCTTGATACATTGACCGGACTCGTTGACATATAAGCTCCTCCAAACAAGTATACGGGTTAACAGGAAAATGAACAGTTGCTCAAAATGTTGTAATGTTGAATGCTAAATGTTGAATTAATGAAAATGTCCATAATTTATCATTTAAAATCCAACATTCAAACTTTCTTTTCCGTTACTATTTTATCGGCGGATTCAGGTTTATCTTTAGTTACGTTCAAAAAATGTTGAATTAATGAAAAAGTCCATAGTTTATCATTCAAAATCCAACATTCAAACTTTCTTTCAGGGTTAGGCTGTTGTATGGAATAACTGCTTATTCACCAGATTAAATTGTTTCATCATCTCCAAGTAATCTTCAGGAGGGAACTGGGCCACTACTTTTCCGGTAGAATCATAAAAACGTACTACAACACCATTATCGTCATCAAGAGCAAGACCGCCTACTATACCTGAAGGCGCCGGTTCTGAAGATGCATTAGTATTGTCCGGGTTCTGTTCCTGATTGGACAGTTTATTATTATCCTTAGCCTGACCATTTGCCCGATTGCTCACAGCCGGCCCGCTATTTGCCTGATTGCCAACAACCGGCCCGCTATTTGCCTGCAAGCCATTCTGGCTCGTTATACCTGGCATATTTAATGTTGATACCGGGTCTATTGTCATCACACTACCCTATAATAATTAATATTCATAATATAGCATTTCACGACAAAATTATATACATTTGCTGCCTTTTTTATCAGGGCGGCCTCTATGGCCGCCCTGTGTTTATACTTTCAAGCAGTTCTTCCTGCTTGCTTACTTACTCCCTGCTTCTTACACCTTCGGCAACAACGTAAGTATATACTGCGGGAGCGTATTGGCCTGGGCAAGCATGGATATACCGGCCTGCTCCGTAATCAGGGCCGTTGTCAGGTTACTGGTAGAAGCCGCATAATCAGCGTCCATAAACGTCGACCTTGCAGAGGTGATATTCGTACTATCGCTCTGAAGTTCAGCAACAGCAGAATTGAACCTGTTTACAACAGCACCGAGATACGCTTGCGCGTTGTTCAAAGTGTTAATTCCCTGCTCAACTGCCAGTATCGCCAGGTTGGCATTGCCGACGGTTGTGACATTGATGTTGTTGATCGACTCGCTGTTGTTCATCGAAATAGTGGTTGCAGTTGAAGCCAAACCAAGTGCGGCAGCAAGATTTGCACTGCCTCCGGCCAATCCGCCCAAGGTAACAGAAGTGATGTTAAGCGGCGCACTGAAGATAATCTCCCCATTCTGACCGGCAGCGATACTATTGTTCGTAAAAATATCTCCAGTCCAGGCTGCTGCATTAGTAGCAACAGTTATGTCTGCGGTGGCCACAGATACTGTTATTGCTGCGCCACTTGTATTGACCAGAGAGACTGTGAAAGCTTGTGTAGCCATTCCGGCTGAATTAGATCCCAACGTCACAACATCGGCCACTACGCCCGTATTACTGGTCTGCAGGTTAATGGTATTGGCAAGGTTTGCCACATAATCACTGGCCCCTGTACCAGCAGCTACCTGAAGTGAACCTATTGCTATACCGTTGATAGTCAAATATCCTGCGCCTAACTGAACAGGAGAAGCACCAGAAGCTCCGGCAACTGCAGTAGCAATAAGTGCATTCGTGCCTATATCAGCGTTACCAAAGCTGAAAGCAGTAACATTTGTCTGGGCTGTGTACTGATTGAGACGGGTAATGATTTGCAAGCTGTCGTTAATTGCCACAGATGCAAGGATCTGCGCACCCAGAGATACTCCATTAATAGTAGCGCTCGACCCGATAGCAACTGAACCAATAGCTATACTCATCTGGCCTACCGCATTTGATATGCCTTGCTGGTTCGCCGCCGTATTTGTAAAATCAATCTGCGAGGACTGCACGCCGAAAGCATTTGGGGCCACATTTTGGGTAGTTATGCTTATTGTCTGGCCGACCTCGTTGCCCGTCTGGAAGGACGCGCTGAAGTTCTGGTTCAGGAACGTTGACCCGTTATACTCTGTCTGGGAGACAGTGCTGTTCAACTGGGCGATGAGCTGCTGAACTTCGTCGTTCATGTCGGACCTGTCAGATGACGTGTTATAACTGGCGGCCTGGTTCGAAAGTTCATAAATTCTCTGCAGATTATTCGTCATTCCGGTCATTGCGCCTTCAGCTGTCTGCGCAAAATCAACTCCATTATTTGCGTTATTCACATCCTGGGCGTAACCATTGATCTGCAGCTGCATTCTTGTCGCAATAGCAAGACCGGCAGCATTATCAGCTGCGGTATTGATCTTTAAACCTGTTGAAAGTTGTTCCATCGCCTGTGCAAGAGGCTGTTGGGTGGTCGAAAGGGCGTTCTGTGTGTTAAGTGCAAATATGTTTGTTGCGATAGTGAGAGCCATTTTTTCCTCCTTGAAAAAATTGGTTTATTTTGCTATTCAGGGCATCCTGCCCTTAGCGTTCAGCGTTCGGCATTTTGCGTTTGACTACTGCCTTATTTGTTCACCTCCCCTTTTTTTACCATTTTACGCATTCACCGTCACATCTTTCCCGCTTGTCTCTTTTATCGGAGGTTTTTTAGAAAACTTTAATGCCGGAAAAAGTATAAGAGTGCATGAGTATCTCAAGAAAGTAGTTTACGAGTTAAACCCCATAAAATCATATGCTTATTGCTTTTTGCCTTCAAATACTTAATGAAGTTTAAAGTCACCCTTTTTACACTTTTAACAAGTCCCCTGCAAAACTCAGAAAATCATCGTCCTTGGGCAGTTTGCCTATCCATTTTGTGAAAAATCTTACTCTGCCCCTCCAGTTTTCATTCGAAATATCCCGGCCGAAAAAGGTCTCTGTATAGTTAACGGCAAGACAATCAGGAAGGTATCTTATTGGGATATTTGTCTCTTTTGCCTTAAGGCACATGTCAGCCTCGATCAGATGATTTGCAATTTCCTCATCAAATCCGCCCACAGCACTGAATACCTTTCTATGCATCCCGATCAATCCCCCACCCACCGCATACCTATGAGAGTAGAGCACAGAGCCGGAGGCAGGTTGCCCGGAGGCACGTTTATTGGTCAGCGTTGAATCCTCTTTTATAAAGTACGGCGTAAAATTATAATCAAAACCAATTCCATGACAATAGGGCTTCATCTCCCTGGTTTTTATTGCAATGCCTGTTATCCCTTCACTCATGGCATGAGCGATGCCTTCATCTTTAACATATACAATGCCTGGTCTCATAAAAACAAGAAATTCCCCTGATGAGACTTCAGCGCCCCTGTTATAAAGAACTGAGAGTATGTTGCCGGGGTGCTCGACTATTTTAATGTCGCCCGACAAGCCCGGAAGCATTTCCTTGACGGCCCCATGATTTACAACAATAACAATTTCCCAATCAGAATGCCTGACATTTTGTGACAGCGAAGTAAGTGTGGCAAGGACGGCTTCCGGATCATCACCCGAAGGAATTACAAAACTGACCCTGCCGGGCGTGAAGGCCTCAGCCTTTGTTTTCGCTTGTACCTTTGCCTGTCGTTCACCCTTCCTTACATCAAGGACATATTCCATTATTTCTATCGTCCTTTCAATAGACCTGCCGTCAAGCCTGTAGAAATAATCGGTCAAATATTTATAGACATTGGCCTGTATATCGGCCGGGACGCCATTCCTGATTGTATTAAGCAGGTTGGGCCAGTTTCCCGGGGGCCACAGAGTCTGCGAGATTCCCATGTTCACATACATGTCATCAGGCTCACCCGGGGCCGGAAAGGAAAATAAGGGCTTGCCGAACGCAAGGGACTCAACTGCAAGCGTCGTCTTTCCCATAGTTACGCAATAGTCTGCTATGGCAAGCAGCTTATAAGGTTCATAGGTGTAGAGCATGATAGCGGAAGGATAAAGCTCCTTAAATACGCCCCGTACATTTTCATATGCGCTCATATAGGTATGCGGATGCCACTTAAATATACAGACAGCCTCACTATCCAGGCTCTCAATACCGTCTAAAATCTTCTGCCATTCTTCTTTCTTTCCTATGCCCGCATAAAGTATATCAACAAAGAAAAGCACAACCTTTTTGCCGGGAGGTACATTCAACTCCTTTTTGATATCCGCAATCTTTTCGGGCGTACCGTATTCTTTAATTGCTCCCTCAATATGCATGTTGCCTACAGGAATCATCTTATCTGCCGAGCATTTAAATTTCCCCAACAGACGCATCGTTCTCTCTCCCCACAACAAATCTGCGGTCGAATACTCTGTATGCGTCGCCCATGCCATTTGATCGGTGTGATAATCCCCTTCCTGGAATGTTACAAACGGAATGGACTTTTTCCAGGCAAGGTGCCCTATAGTTTTACCCCATCTCGAACATTCGTGAAGGGCCAAAAATATATCAGGCCGCTCCACTTCTATAAATTTTTCCATACAGAAGTATTCTTCTACCATCGCCTCAAAGAACCAGGTCTGCTTGAACAGCGGCCAGCGGCTGAAGGCATCCCACTTGCAGCAGTTTTTTGCCCAGTTATCCAATATTTCGACTGTTGCACGTTTAACTTTCTGCTTGACTCCCCCGGTCATATAATCTGAAAAATATTTAAACGGCAGCTTTCTTCTAAGCAAATCCAATTCAAAGGGATATTCGCTTAAAGGCACTATGCATAATGGATCACCACCCTGCTCCCTGATTTTTTCCATCAGGGGGACAAAAAACCTGGTATGCATAGGCAACCCGACAAAACATGCTATTTTTCTGCCCTTAAGTTTCATTTTATTTACCTAAAATTGCATTTATTGAGTCAGCAAATCCGACAGTCTTCTTCTTTTCCTTGTAGGCCCTTTTGAGGGCCAGAGAAAGGTCGTCAGGGTTGTTGATAAAAACAGCACCATCCACATCAGGGACGGCATCGTAGAGCGGATTATATACGATCGCTTTTTTCCCATATCTGGCGGCAAGTTCTACAGGAGCTACGAACGTACATGAAATAATAACATCGGATATCATAATAACCGGGACAGTGCTCGGAGGTTCCAAAAGATAAAATCTGCATCCCGTCTTTTCTATATCTTTAATGTAAAATTCGGATATTATATCATCTTCCTTCAATTCCTTTATTGCATAAACCCGCTTCAGGAAGGACAACACGACAGGAATCTTCAGATCGCCGACAGCCTTGATAATTTGCCTGATAAACGGTCTGAATTTGGTGTGGTTGATAACAACGATCGAAAGCTCATCACGACTTATGGGAATCTGATCATTATAGCGATAATTTTGGTACGAATCACTAATAGAAGTTATAGAGTATGCATCTCGGGCGTCTGTCAACAAATGAATGGTATCGGCGGGAATACCCATATTCAGATAAAATTGTCTCTCGTACTTCATCTTGACAATAAGGGCATCCATCATCAGGGGCATTAATTTAAGCCCGCTGAAGACAGGATAAAGCTGATAACCTGCAACTTTTACGCCGGCATTCTTTGCCCTGCATATTATCGAGGTGTAAAAGACGTCTACGTCATCCGACGGTGTATCATCATAAGACAGCAGAGGCGCCAATACTATATCACAATCAGCATGCAAATCCTCTCCAAACGAACATTGTGAAAGATGTCCCCAGAAATCGTCCGTTGCAGCCGTCTTCCAGAGTTTTAAATCCGTATCAGGTATTAGCAAATCATTCGTATATCGAATAAATATTTTTACAAGATTGGTCCTGAAGTCAAGGGGAAGCGGCATGTGCCCGGGCTCAATAAATTCAACAGTTATGTTCGGGCAACCGGATGATTTTTGTTTTATATCCTCGAATACTTTCTCTGAAATCGTCAGAAACTCAACTGCAAATTGATCAGAGAGGCATTTCCCGAAATTAAAAATTCTTGTTTCTGTTGCAAAGTAATCTATTTCACTGATCGGGAGCAATACCTTTTTCATCAGTTGTCCAGTCTGTTTCTTGATTTATCGACCGCTATCATAATGTCAAGGGCCTTCTTCAGCCATTCGTTATCTGATGCGGCGCACAATCTCTCTACTATGTCTTTAATTTTGTCACTCTTGGAAGCATCTCTGTAAGCCATTGGGAGAAGAGTATCGTAAACCTCCTTTAAAGCCTGTTCATGGATATATCTGTAATCATATTTTTCACTTTCCTTCTCTCCGAGCGCCAACAGATAGTTTATGATCGCTTCCATCATCTCATCGTATCTTTTGTAATCCAGCAATATCAGTGCGTTGACAAATAAAAGGTCTGCATGGTTCTTTTTAACAGCAAGGCCCTGTTCAACATACTGATAAGAGTTCACGATTTCAGACTTCTGGAGTAAAAGGAACGAAAGCACGGCCAATATGCTCAGATAAACGGCGTTCTTATCACTTATCTCGTCTTCAGGCACCTGTGATAATGCCTTTTTCAATGTTTCTATTGCGGCGTCATTCTGTTGATATTTCAGAAAAGTCAACGCAGAATTATAATTAGCTTCGTAAGCCCTGGCAGACATATATAAAACAACTCTCCTTTTTTTATACTACTCTAACATTTATTAAACCGGTTTGCAAAAAAACTTACTTCCTCCACTAATAATTTTATTATGCCAGACGCTTAAATCCAGTGTGCGCTACAGGGGTCGTCAGATATTTGCCGACGTCGCCTGTTTTGATTGCGGCAGAAATAAGCGAAAATACCTCATCAACGCAGGTTGAATAATGGTCCAAATGTTCATTCTGATGGGCGTAAGCAGCATAGAACGCTTTGGATGCAAGGAAGCCTCTTTTCAGCATCTCCTGTGTAAACAGCGTATGCAGTAAGGGCGCTGTTTCCCCATAATCGAACCCAAAGATGCTTAACGGAAGGATACCGTGAATTTTTACCGCCAAGCCATGCCGTGCCGCAGCGCTGCACCAAATGTCCCGTACACGACTGCCTATACTGCATAAATGCTCCGGTACATTAAGACGCTGCATTTTTTTTATAGTTGATAATGCAGCCACGGGCCCAATCCTTTCCGTCCAGTATGTACTGCTTATAAAGGTCCTTTGTGCCGCCTCCATGACCTCTCTTCTGCCTATTATTGCGGCCATAGGATAGCCATTGCTCATCCCCTTGGCAAAAACAGCCATGTCCGGATGCGCCTTATAAAGCAGGTGGATTCCGCCGACATTCATTCTCCAGCCTGAGGTTACCTCGTCAAATACGAGGACCGCGCCTGCTTTATCAGCAGCCTTGCGGACATGCTCCAGAAAACCACAGGCAGGCTCACTATGTCTTACCGGTTCCATAATGATGGCCGCCAAGGACCCTCCATAACTTTCTACGACACGGTCCAGGTCGTCCGGCTGATTATAATTAAAAGGAATGACAGTGCCTGTCAGCGCACGCGGCACACCTGCCGGCTCTAGTCCCGGAAGCAACTGTCCGTCAAGATTCCTGTCGTCTGCAAGATTGGCAGCCAGATACCAGTCATGCCAGCCGTGATAACCGCAGAATGCAATTTTGTCCCTTCCTGTTGCAGCCCGTGCAATTCTTGCGGCAACGGCCATGGCCTCGCCTCCGCACCTGCCGAACCTTGCCATTTCAGCCCATGGGTGTATGGCACAGAGCAATTCGGCAAGCTCTATTTCTTCAGGACAATTGAGCGTACACATTGTCCCGGAGGCAATCGCCTCTCTCACAGCGGCATCCACATCCGGATCGGCATAACCTAAAACACATGCCCCCACGCCTGATATGCTCATATCGATAAACTTGTTGCCATCGAGGTCCCAAACCTCAACCCCTTTGCATTTGCGGTAATAAGCCGGCCATTGGCCCGGCAGAAACATTTCCGGCCTTTTGGATAGTAATTGTGTCCCGCCCGGAATTATCCTCTTAGCCCTTTCATATAATTCAATACCTTTATGACAGTCCATTTTGGGATTCTCCATGTTTTATCTCCACCTGACGTCAGCATCAGCCCTTTCGACTATGTGCAAAATTTCGATATCTTCGCCCAACGTAATCGGAAAGGGCTTAACCCCTTTCACAGCTTCGACAAAGGCACGCATTTCCTCTATATACATGTTTCCCGTAATATCTGAATTGCACCCTGTCACGGCCTCGGCCCCGACCTCACGATAACCTGTCCATTCTTTATTTTCCGCATCATACAGCCTGACTGCGTTATCCTCACAGTTCCAGCGGATTTGGGCCTTTTCGAGATTGAGTATCAGGCTTCTTGTAGCGAACCTGGAAACCAGATCAATAAGAATAACACCAAGGTGGCCATTAAACTTCATACTAACAGCATATGTATCATCTATGTCGATATCGAAACCGGCAGTTTTTCCCCTGCAGCTAAAAATATCTTCGGGACTACCCATAACATCCGTCATCCAGCGCAATTCAAAAGAGAGTATTTCTTTGCAGCCCGAGGTCTCTTTTTTACTCACAAAAAAATCCTTCACATTCTCCCATGGATGCCAGTCAGGCAAATACTGGCCTGAGTGATATGTGAAATTTGTTATTTTCCCATAAGTCCGGCTCTCTACAAGATCTTTTATCCGCTTAATGGCCGGACGGAACCTGAACGTGCATGAAGGCGCAATGAGCACTCCTTTTAAACGGGCCAGTCTGTCAAGCTCAGGGAGTTCCTGTATCAGCAGGCTTAACTCTACAAAACATGGCTTGCCTTTTTCTATTGCCGCCCTTATGTATTTCGTGTGCATATCCGGGGAAGTGGAAATTATTACAGAATCGAAATCAGAAAGCGGCTCCAGATCAGAAACCGTGTTTATGCCGAAAAGATTTTCTGCTTCCTTTCTCCTGTCTTCTCTGATATCGAATCCGGAGATTTCGGAATACCCGAGTGATCTCAGATTTCTGATCCTTCTCTTACCCATCGACCCCAAGCCTATTATAAGGAATTTCATCATCTCACCTGTCAGAATAGTCCCTCAATCCTTGCCCTGAGCAAAGCCCCGGCACAGATAAAATCGTGCAGTTCGTCTATCTCAAGGGATTTCCATCGCGGTACGACATAGGGGAGGGTCAACTCATGATAAAAGGTCCTCCTTGACAGGAGCGTGGGGATCTCGGACATATAGATTGTCCCTTCAGGGAAATAAACGTCCTGCAATTCCTGGCGCCTGAGCACTCTGAAACCTGCGCCTCCCGCAGCTTTCCTTATGCATCCGGTTGCGCTGTTGATGATTACGTTGAATTCCGGATGGGCGCTTTCGAGCCTGGCTACGCTGACAAGGGCTTTTGCCGCGCTGTTTTCAATCAGGAGTTCAACAGACTTTTCAATATCGGCCGCCTCTCTGAGGGGAGAGGTAGGCTCAAGCAGGACCAGATAATCGAATACGGTGTTTTCCGCCCTGAAAAAAGCGACTGCATGGGCGATAACATCAATAGAACCGGCGGAATCTGAAGCAAGTTCCGCAGGTCTCATGAAAGGGACCTCTGCACCATATTTTTTCCCAATTTCCGAAATGTCTTCGTAATCCGTGCTTACGATTACCCTGTCCAGATACCTGCTTGAAAGGGCCTGCTCAATTGACCACGCTATCAGCGGTTTTCCCAATAAAGGCCTTATATTTTTACCAGGCAGCCCTTTGCTGCCGCCCCGCGCCGGTATCAAGGCCATAATTTTCTTGTCTTTGTACATATCCGTCTTATATATGCAATTTATCCACGGCCCGTCTATACTCTTCCCATTGGCCTATATCGACATAATCATTTTCATTGACCGGATATGTAACTACTTTTTTGTTATTCTTAAGGAGGAGAGATATCAAATCGGTCATATCAAAATACGTCTTCTCAGGTATAAACTGCAAAACTTCTTTGCTTAATACATACACACCTGTATTAATGGTAAAGGTGTATTCGGGCTTCTCCAAAATATCGGTTATTCTTCCGCCGGCCTTATAGTTTATTACCCCGTATGGAATCTTATAGTGCTGTATCGAAGATAAAACAGTCAGCGCGGCCTTCTGTTTTTTGTGGAGGCTTACGACTTCCTCAAAATCCGCTTTTACGATAACATCGCAATTGGATACAATAAAAGTGCTGCCGATCTTTTTCTCCAGCAACTTCAGGCTGCCTCCGGTCCCCCAGAAATCATCCTCCCACACATATTTCAACTCGTAGTCCTTTTCCACATGCTTGAAATATGCCTCTATCATCTCCCCTTTATAATTCAACGTCAGATAGTATTCATGGATCCCGAATTCCCTGAACTTGTTTATGATTATCTCAATTACAGGCTTGTCGCTGATCGGAATCAAAGGCTTCGGGAGGATAGTAGTGAAAGGCTCTAATCTGGTGCCTTTGCCTCCAGCCATAATAACTACAGGCACCCCGAGCTTTTTTTTCTCGGGGATTACCGCAGTATCTTCTGAAAACGCCTCACTCCAGGTCGTAAAATCTACAACTTTATTATCATCATCAACTATTGGAAGAAGTTCAATCTTCTTATTGATGAGCATCTTTTTGGCCTGTGCTTTGGTAAACTGCGCCTTTCTGATGACGGTAGGGGTACGGTAATACACCTCTTTGATATCATTGTCCAGCCCGTTGCCTTCCAATAAATACCGCCTGATATCTCCATCCGTAATGGTCCCCAGCAATTTGTATTTCTTATCCACCACCAGCAGGACCTTCTCTGAGCATTTGTCCAATTGCTTCAAGGCTTCCTTTACCGGAGCAGTCTCACTGATAAGCAAGCCTTTCCGCAGCATGTCCAGTCTCTTTTGCCTGATATCCATATCACCAAATGTTTTCCCTATTTGATTAAACATTGCTGTTTTAGGCATTGCTTCTCACCTGTGATTGAGCATTAAAATTTATATCAAAAAAAGACTTTTTCAGGATATTATTAATTTGATAATCCCTGAGAATAGTCCTGATTTTTTTTGCAGCATCGGCATTTCCATAAGGATTAACTACACCCTTAAGTTTTTCCTGAAATTCTGCCGAGTAAAGCTTGCTTATGGCATTTCTGATACTTTTCCGGGCCGGCCTGCAATCTATAACGCTTTTTGCCCTCACTCTCCCTTTTTGCCTGTCTCCAATATTTATCGTCCCTATTCTGAAGCTGGGAGCCTCTATAATACCGCTTGATGAATTGCCGACCACTGCATCCACGCATCCCATTGCAGATAAATATCCCTGTTGTCCCATAGAAGTGAATGCAACAGCTTTACGCGAATTATCTGAAACATACCGGTCAATCATCTTATTTATTATCCTGCCATCCATATCGGCATTTGCCTTTGTAAAAATCAATGCCGTATTTTTTAATTCATCCAGAACTCCGAGAAGGTTTTTAAATTGTTCTTCAGATAAATTCTTTTCCACAGTGACAGGATGGAAAGTGATCAACAAATTACGCCTGTCAAACTTAAGAGCAAACTTTTTTTCCAATGCTGTCCCGGATAAAAGCTTGACCCTTTTTATATTGTCCAGCCCCAGGGCGCCCACATTAAAAACCCTGTCCGGAGATTCTCCCAACTGGATCACCCTCTTTCTGTATTCCTCCAGGGCAGTAAAATGAAGGCAACTCATCTTTGTTATCGAGTGGCGAAACGCATCGTCAATTGCCCCTTCGGTAAGTTCTCCCCCATGAATATGGGCTGTCGGAAGCCTGCAGACAAGAGCTGCTGCAATTGCGCTGAATATCTCGAACCTGTCGCCGAGAACAACCACGATATCAGGGGACAACCTTCCATAAGCCTCGGCGAAACCGCCCATCGCAAGCCCCATGGTCTTTGATATCCCAACCGGAGAATCGGAGCTCAACAGGATCTCTATCCTTTCATTTATCTTAAATTTGTCATTTTCTATTTCCTTATAGGTCAGTCCAAATTCAGGAGACAGGTGCATCCCTGTAACTATTACCTGCAATGAGAGGGCGTCATCGCCCCTGATTTCTTCCATTAAGGGTTTCAGCAGGCCGTACTCAGCCCTTGAACCTGTAACAATGCAAATCTTTCTTTTCATAGTATTTTCAAAACCTAACCACAAAGAAACCATAGAGGGAACAGAGAAATACTCTGTGCACTCTGAAAGACTTTATGACGCTTTTTATCTATAAGGATTCCTCTGTGTCCTCTGTGGTTTCTCTCTGGTTTCTTTGTGGTTTCATCTTTTATTTTCTTTTTCATAATTCTATAAGATCATCAACTACAAAATTCCTTTTAGCCGCCTTCCCGATTACCTTATCCCATAGCATTGGACTTATCCCTGTTCCGGGTCTTTTGGCCGTGATATTCCTTTCCGACAGAATTTCTCCGATTTTAATATTCCTGGAAGCCATTATGCTTTTACGGGCAATGGCTTTATTCTTAAGCTCTGAAAAAGACGGCCTTTTAACACCGTCGCCAAGCGCCTTTTCTATATTTCTTATAGCTTTGACCATCGCCTTTAGTTCATCAGGTTCCAAAGAGGCTTTATGATCAGGTCCCTCCATCTTCTTATCCAGTGTAAAATGCTTCTCTATTACTCCAGCACCAAGAGCTGCGGCAGCAATAGGAACTTCTATACCAAGCGTGTGGTCTGAATATCCAACGTTGACCTTAAAAGCCTCTCTGATGGAAAGCATTGCGCGCAGGTTTACGTCGCCTTTCGGCGTAGGGTATGCCGTATTGCAATGTAAAACAGTTATATGCTCTCTGCCGGTCCCGGCCTGAATAAGAACATTGAGCGCATCTTCTATTTCACCCAGATCGGCCATTCCCGTGGAGAGAATAATCTTTTTTTTCAACGAACCTATCTTCCTCAAATAGGGGAAATTCGTTATTTCCCCGGAAGGTATTTTGAATATTTTCAGGTTGAGCCTGCTGAGCAGATTTATACTGGCAAGATCAAAAGGGGTGGAAAGAAATATTATCTTTCTACCTTCGCAATGTTCAAGCAAAACTTCATGTGTCTTGCCGTCCAACTCCAATTTCCTCACCATCTCCAGTTGCGTCTCGTTTTTGTCCGTTGATTTCTTCTGGTAATCAGCCTTGGGCGCATATTTGCTGATTACATCTTCAGCCTTAAAAGTCTGGAATTTTACCGCATCAGCTCCGGCCCCGGAAGCCGCGTCTATCATTTTTTTTGCAATACCGAGACTGCCGTTATGATTGACACCGGCTTCCGCAATTATGAAAGTCTTTCCCGTCATAATCATAACTGTTTCTTTTTAAGTACCATCAGGAATTGCGGCCCGATAATGTATGAACCCCAAATATCTAATCGCTCGTGAAGCCTTTTAGCAACCACATCAAATTCCTTGAATTTCTGTTTATCAAGCATTTGATTATAAATCCTCGTTAAAAAATAGTAGGTTGAAAAAAATTTAATTTCATCTATATCAAAATATTTCTTAATAAAACCGGACAAGCGGCTGAGTTCAAAATACACGTTATGGAAAGGCTCTTCTATAGGCTCCATATCGAATCGTTCTCTCATAAAATTAAGGTTATTCAACCCCTCTGAACAGCACTCTAACATAATATAGAAGCCTTTATCTTTTATACTTTCATAAATTTTCAGAATTCCCTCTTTCTGATTTTCAAAGCTGCCGAGATTTATTAAGCATCGTTTTGAGAGTATCACATCAAATTTCCGTTCCAATTCGTGCTTTAATATATCGAACTGAGAGAGCTTGATTCTGCCTTGAGACCGGAGGCTTGCTTTTTCTATCATAGCAGCTGAATAGTCATAACCAAATACCTCACGCGCGTAATCGATCCAGTATATAGTGTCGGATGCATCACCACACCCGATGTCGGCTAAAGAATCAACCTTGCCTATTCTATTCAGGGCATGCATTACATAACCTCTTTCCAACTCCCGTAAATTCCCGTCTCCCAATGAAACCGTATCCGGATTTTCCCAATGTTTTTTTATTTCATTTAAACTTTTTTGTATTTCTTTGCTCATGGCTTGCCCCCCGATTCCATTCAGTCAATATATGCCGCCGGGTATTCGCAGCTTATTAATGCTATTTCCTCTATCATTGCGAAACTAATCCTTTTATGGCACTGCAAACATAGTTTATGGCGCCTTCGTCATTAAGTGTGGAGCTTGGCAAGCAAAGGCTTTTTTCATACAAACTATCGGTGTTTTTCAAGCCGCAATTCTTATATTCCTTGTAAGGAGGGAACTCCGTGACAGGCATGAATAACCTTCTTGTAGGTATGCCCTTTTCCATTAATGCCCCCCGCAGAGAGGATAAGTCAACTTTTTTACTAAACGTTATGCAGGTCAGCCAGCAGGAACTCTCTGCCCCGTCATATTCATCCTGGAAACTGATAAACTCAAGGCTTCCCAGTTCCTCTCTGTATATCTTATTAAGGACCCTCTTTTTTGCAAGAAAACCATCCAGCCTCTCCAGCTGCGCAAGTCCCAAGGCCGCTTCTAAATTTGTCATTCTGTAGTTAAAACCTATTTCAGGATGATAATATCCTTTTTCCTCATCCCTCGCCTGGTTTACGAGAAATTTAATATGTTCCACTTTTTCTTTGTCCTTGCCTGCAATCATCCCGCCGCCGCCGGTGGTCATGACCTTGTTGCCATTGAAACTGAAACATCCGAAGTCCCCTAAAGTCCCTGTAAATCTATCCCCATATTTCGCTCCCAGGCTTTCTGCAGCGTCTTCCACAACATATATATCATGTTCACCTGCAATCCTCATTATATCTCCCATATTACAGGGATTGCCATAAAGGTGCACTGGTATTATCGCCTTTGTTCTTTCCGAAATATTCCTTTGAATTTCTGCGGGGTCGATGTTCCAGGTCCGGGAATCAACATCGACAAAAACAGGTTTCGCCCCCACATACATAACAGGATTTACTGTTGCCACAAAGGTCAGGGCGGGAACGATCACTTCATCGCCAGGTCCTATTCCCAACTCATATAAAGCAATATGAACAGCCGCTGTGCCGCTCTGGGTTGAAACCGCTTTCTCCATACCCAGGTAACGTGCGAAGCGCTCCTCAAATTCAGGCACGAACGGTCCGACTGTAGATACATAACCGCTTTCAAGCGCACGGTTCAGAAAATCTCTTTCTTTGTTTCCGATATTCGGAGCATCGAGATAAATCTGTTTAGACATTATACAGATCCGGCTTATAGAGCCGCGCATTTTCGTTCTTTCCAAACCACGCTACTGTTTCTTTCAATCCTCTCTCCAGCGTGTACCGGGGCTTCCAACCTGTTAGCTTCATAATTTTTCTATTGCTACCCAACAGCCTTTCCACCTCGCTCTTCCGGGGCCGCAGCCGTGTCCTGTCGGATACAATCTTCGCTTCGGGATCAAGCATTTGAATTATCTTTTGTGCGAGATCACCGATAGATATTTCACTCTGTGTTGCAATGTTTATTTCCTCACCGATCGTCTTATCTGATAACGCTATTTCAATGAATCCTCTTACGGTATCTTTGACATAGACAAGGTCTCTAGTGGGAGACAAAGAGCCGAGTTTTATCTTTTTATTTCCGGAAAGGAGTTGGGTTATTATAGTAGGAATGACAGCCCTGGCGGATTGCCGCGGGCCGTAGGTATTGAAAGGCCGTACTATTAATACCGGCAGGCCGTAACTCCTGTAGAATGATTCGGCCATGGCATCTGCGGCAATCTTGGTCGCCGAATAAGGAGACTGGCCCTGCCTCGGATGATCCTCGGTAATAGGCACTGAGCGGGCGGTACCATAGACTTCAGACGTTGAAGTTACGAGTACCCTTTCAACCTCGCAGTCTCTCGAAGCCTGCAGTATATTAAGCGTACCTTTAATATTAGTATCGATATATGAATCCGGCGAATGATACGAAAAAGGGATACCGATAAGCGCTGCCAGATGGAAAACTACATCGATACCTTTCAACGCGGTCCTTACCCCGTTTGGATCTCTTATATCTCCTGCAAACACTTCTATATCTTTCAACTGCTGCTTTGAGAAAGAATCGAGCCATCCCCAGGAATTAAATGAATTATAAAAAACGAATGCCCTGACGTCGCAGCCCTCTTCTATGAGCGCCTCAACAAGATGGCTCCCTATAAAACCATCTGCACCGGTGACCAGAACCTTTTTACCTTTTAACTTCATTCAACATTTTTTAAGTGTCTCTGTGCACTCTGTGGTTTCATTTTTATCCTATTTTTATTTCAGCAAATAACATGCCCATAAGCTCACCATTGAAACTTATTGAAATAAAGTGATATTCCGTATAATTCGGTGCAGATTTTTTCTCTACCGTTTGACAACCGACAAAAAATTCCCTGTCATAAAATTGACTACACCTTATTATCGGCAATTTTAAGGGACAACTTTAAGTGTCTATGAATAGTCGCCGTTCCACAAGCCTTCGAGAAATTCCCTGTACGGCAGAACGGTAACGCCTTCCACTGTTCTTGAACGGGGGTCGAGGCTGACACAGAAGTAGCGCTTCAGTCTCTTTTCCTCTGCAAGCGCCCGCAAGGATTTAAGGTCCTGAAAAGAGACATTCTCTTTGGCCTTAACCTCAATGGCCGTATGATCACCCAGTATGAAATCCACCTCGAACCCCGAGGTGGATCGCCAATAACTAATAGGTTCTGATGAGAAATAATCGCTGTAGCTTCGCAGCTCATGCAACAAATAGGTTTCGAAGGCCTCGCCGAACTCAGGTGTGCCCGGCCTGAACTCCCGCCCCTGCAACTCTGCCGTTACCCCCACATCAAAAAAATAGTACTTCGAGGAGACCAATGGCTTTCGTTTCACAGAATTGCGCCACGCCGGAAGTTCATGGAGAACAAGGGTATCCTTAAGTATCTCGAAATACTCATAAACGGTCGTGCGGGGAACCTGGGCATCGTTGGCAACATTCGTAAAGTTGACAATCGTACCATTGCAAAGAGCAGCGACCTTAAGGAAACGGCTAAAGGCCGGTACATTCCGGGTAACCCCCTCGGCGACAATCTCTTGCTGCAGATAAGAGCCCGCATAGGCCTGAAGATCCGCCCTGGGGTCGTCAGAAAAATAAATCGAGGGGATCAATCCCCGTTCGACAACGCGAAACAAATCAAACTGCCGCCCGAGCTCCTTGCAAGTGAGGGGGTGCAGATACTTCGTGCGAGCCCTGCCGCCAAGCAGGTTGACGCCGCCGCGCCGGAGCTTCCTGGCGCTCGAACCTGTAAGCAGAAAGCGAATGCGGCGCTCCTCGATCAAACGGTGTACCTCATTGAGCAGGATGGGAAGGCGCTGTATTTCATCAATAACTACGAAACGGTCCTTAGGAGTCAATTCCTGAGCAAGACGGCCGGGATTCTGGCTCATCGCCAGGAATACCGAAGTGTTCAGGAGGTCGTAAACCTTCGCTCCTTTCAGGGTATGGTGAATTAGAGAGGTTTTACCTGTCTGGCGGGGACCAAGAAGGAAAAGGGATTTCTTCTCCAATAGCGCCGGCAGACTCAGCACCCTGCCTATATAGATGTCATCAGGGCTTTCCAGTTTTGCCATCATATTGGTCATATATCATGACAAATGACGCTGCACATGTCAAGTAAATCTTTAAGTTGCGCAATCTGATTATTCACATATTACAACAGGAGATGAAACAGGCAGTGAACGGCTGCCGATAAAACCATCTGCGCCGGTGACTAAAACCGTGAACTCTTAAGGTCATCAAATTTCATGCCTTTTGTTTCTGAGCTAAAATTTTCTGAACATAGTTCTTGCCGAAGAACTTGGTACCAGTGTGATCAAACTGGATATGTTTTTTTAAAAAAAGTGTATCAAATGTCGCCTTCAGAAATGCACCTCTTTCTTTTATATGTTCCTGTATCATTTCGTTCAGCATACCATTATTTTCCTCGCATTCCCGCATATAAACACCCCCATCCGCAGGTAATGTTTTGTCAAACAGGATGTTTTCAGCCATCTCAATCTGGCTTGTCCTCATCAACTCTTTATAATTCCTGACAGATGCCTTGAATTCAGCATTATTCAAACTCTTTCCGATATCCCCTATAAGGCTATTCAGTTCAGCAGTATCATTGTATTCTATGTGCCTGAATCCTGAATATGGAGAGGTCTTCACAAGGTGAGGATGGCAAATAAACGGCACATTCCTCATGAGGGCATCGTTCACCGTAGGGTGGGCCTCGGGATAAGAATAGCCGAAATTCATCAGGAGATGGAGGTAGCGTTTCTCTGAGAACATTTTATCCTTCTCCTGTCTGCTCAAATACTTTTTCTGGTAATATCCGGGGAACAACTGTTCCCATGGGGGATCACCGTATATGAGCACCTTGCGGTCTGTTTGAATACTGTCTATGATTTCATATTTGAGAAAAGAGAGGCAGCCGCTGTAAAAAAATTGCATCAATCTGCTCTCGTAATGCCTCTGCTCCACTTCGTTGAAATCCATGTCATGCAAGACCATCCACCGCAGCGAAAGCCACCAGAGCTCCAACTCCGTAAAGATCCGTTTCTCATCAAAAAAGTCGAGCAGATACAAAATCGGGTATATGAAGGTCAGAACACCTGGAAACCGCGCGTTGCTCAATATGACAAGAGAATAATCGTCCTCGATCTCAAATGAACTCTCAACGTCCTCATAATCATGAGGGTAAGGAACATAATAAATATTCTTTAAATTGTACTTTCCATCATAAGACTTGTCTAAATAAGGGAACACGGAAAAACGGTGAAACTCATTATAGGAAGTAGAGGCCTTGTTTATATATCCGACGGATGTGTCATTGTAGGAGTCCCCATCCATAAGGACCAATTCGACACCCATAAACAACAAGACTGTAATAACATTTATATAATAAAGGCCCATTACGCTGTCAACATAATAGGCGTTGACCGTAACTATCTTTCTTATATTCTCCCCGATAATCAGTTTAGCAAGATCATATACTGACATGATGCCGACCTTGCTCCTGTCAAACCTGCGGGCATTATCGTCCCATCCTGTCTCCATGTTGCGATAAAGCACATGCCCGGGATCCATTTTGGTGCATCTGCTGAAAAAGCTGTAAAACCTGTCATTATTATCCTCATTATAAAATAATATGTTTTTATTTCCAGCAGCCTTATCTTTCAAATGCAGGTTTTCATTGAGAAACTTATTCGTATTCACCAGGGCAGTCGCGAACGTATGTGCCGCGTTGCTCATCTTTGTCCAGATTTCCGGGTCGCAGGTCACTTTTATCTCGGGCAGATCAGGCACAGGCAATCTGGGAAAAATCTTTTTACCCGCATTGAGCAGCCAATGGAAAAGATATATCTCCTCGGCAAAGTTAATTTCTTCCAGGGTCATCGAGTCTTGCGACGCCGGTTTGCCGTCATCGTAAACGTTCAGATAAAATCGGTCCTGGTCAGTTTGAAGAGAAATCTCCATAAGCATCGCGGTCATCTGCTTTCCTCCAGATTTTAATGCACTCATTATAGCATGAAACCACTGTGCTCCCTCTCCCGCCATTCCTCGGCGAAACTGCAAAGTGCCTTAAACTCGGATAATGTCTGCAGCGAGACCTTGGCTTCTGAAACTACCATGCCGGAAAACCCGGCCTGTACGGCCGTCTCAAGCAGATGAAAACAGTGGCCGGGAGAGTGGTGCAAGTGGGTATGCCACATACGGGAGCCGAAGGTATATCCTGTCATATGAATATGGGACGCCATCTTGACAAAGGGGAGTGCCCCATCTTCAAAGTAACCCGCACATTCGATTTGCAGATGTTCCATGTCCATGCACATGCCCAGGGCATATCTTTTCATAAATTTCAGGGGCTCTAACACACTATGTGTATTTTCCATGCAAAGCCGCGCATGGGTGCCCTCAAAGGCCCGCAAAATACGTTCCCATTCGTCCTCCCAATAAATGTTATGAAAGACAACGATCTCAGCTTCGAGCATGTTTACGACCTCTGCCAGAGACTTCCAGTCCTCTCCTTCGTTCGGAGCGTGGACAGCATAACGGAAGGGAAATCCGGAACAAATGCGAACAATATCACTCGCCCTTGACAGATGGGCCTTGCCTGTATACAACTCGACCGCGCCAAGGCCCGCCTCTCCTATGCTTCCGAGGATTGCCCCATCGGGGGCGCATTTTGCTGCAATGATTATTTGATTCTCGCTCGCCATAAAATCAACTATAATTATTTTATCGGAAACTGATAAGAAAAGCTTGAGCTGATAACATCAAATATGGAGAACTCAGGTGATCCGGAACAAAAACAGAGTAGCCCACCTCCGCATATGTCTGTCGCCTGAATAAAAATGCTATCATAAATTATGTCCGGTAAAGAGAAGCAACAAAGGTGAAGAAATGAAATTTCTGATTGTCATACCTCTATACACTGTAAAAAGATTCGACTACTACAATGTACCATTGGGGCTTCTTTATATTTCGGCAAACCTCAAGAAAAAAGGTTTCGATACTGAAATCCTCAATTTAAACGACTCCCCGGAGGAGTATCTGGACACCAAGCTTCGCAGGTTCTTGTTGGGGAAAAAAATAGACGTGCTCTGCGTCGGCGGGCTCACTGTTCATTATAATGAAATAAGAAATATCCTCCAATGCGCTAAAAAAATTAAAAACAACGTGGTCACCATTGCAGGCGGCGGGCTTATCAGCAGTGAGCCTGAATTGATGATGCAGATGCTGCCTTTGGATTTCGGGGTCATAGGAGAGGGTGATGAGACTATAGGGGAGCTCGCAAGGGCGCTTCAAACAGGCGGAGGGTTTGACAGGATTAATGGCATAATCTATAAAGACCCGGCGAGTGGAGTTGCAGTTAAAACAGCCCCTCGGATACCTCTGTCCGACATAAATAATGTTCCATGGCCCGATTACGAGGGGTTCAACACCGACGACTACCTTTTGCTTCAGAGGCCTTCTGACTGCTATTACCGGAGCATCGTTGACAACCCGCGCGAGTTAGCTATAATCGCAAGCCGTTCCTGCCCTTACAAATGCACTTTCTGCTATCATCCTCTTGGCAATAAATACCGCCAACGGGGCCTTGACTCCATTTTTGAGGAAATTGAATTTCTTATCCTGCGTTATGATATAAATATACTCGCCATATATGACGAATTGTTCTCCAGCGATCTTAAAAGGCTTGGCGAATTCTGCTCCAGGATAAAACGGTATGGAATCCATTGGTCTGCTCAACTGAGAGTGGATAACGTTAACCGTGATATGCTGTCCATAATGAAAGATTCCGGATGCTATATCATCAGTTACGGCATAGAAAGCGCGCACGACGAGATACTGAAAAGCCTTAAGAAGTACATTACTGTGGCCCAAATCGAAAATGCCCTTAGATTAACAACCGAAGCTAATATTGCGGTACAGGGGAATATCATTATCGGGGCAGAGCATGAAACCATTGAAACCGCTTCAACTTCACTTCGCTGGCTTCATGGGAAAACACCCTATCAACTGGGCGCTAACATTATACAGGTATACCCCGGGAGTGAACTTTATGCCCTCGCTCTTCAAAAGGGAGTTATTGCCGATAAGGCCGCCTATATCGAGGAGGGCTGTCCTCTTGTCAACGTAACGGACATGAATGAGAAGGAGTTTTCCCGGGTCAAGTCTACCGTATTAAAAATGCGTATGCCCACAATCGACACTGTCACGGAAATAATATCTTTCGAAAAAAAGGGATTGGATACGTTCGGCCGGGGCATATTCCATCTGAAGCTGCGCTGTCCATACTGCCTCCGGGAAGTCGACTACGAAAATATGTGCGAACCGGACCTCCAACGCTTTTTCCCCGTATTCTTCTGCAGAAAATGCTTTTTGCGTTATAATATACCGCTCTACTACAGCGACCCTTTGACCTATGAATCTTTTAAAGCCCTCAATGCGAATATTGACTTTATCCTGAACGCTCTGCCGAAGGACGCCAGAATCGCCCTGTGGGGTTACAACACCATGACCTACATTGTTATTGTTAACTCAAAGCTGTTCCACCGAAAATTTGCCTGCGTTTTTGGTGAGATTAAAGAGGCGCAAGACCAGGAACTGGAAGGAGTCAGGGTGGTAAGCCTGCCTGCCGACGCCTCTGAAGCGCGTTCTCATGCTGACGCCATTATCGTATCTTCTAATGAAAACCGAGGGAGGCTGTTGGCGCTGGCGGATGATCTTCAAAAAGCTGGAATTGTTATCTGTGATCTAAACCTTCCGTAAAAATCATTTTCAATGATGCAAGGAGGCTTGAATGACCAAGTTTGACGGCAACTTCCATTATATTCAGGAAGGCAATACTGAACTGACGCGGAATGACCTGTTCAAACTGTTTGAGAATTACCGTCAGTGGAAATACATCATAGGGATGCTTTCCATGCTCGGAAAAACCAAGCTTCCCGAATATAAAATTCTTGACGTCGGATGCGGGGCGGGCGACAAACTCAGGTTTTTAACAGAGTTGCGTGCCAGGCCTGAAAACTGTTATGGAATAGACATCAGCAGGAGGGCGGTTGATTTATGCCGTTCCCTGTCGCCGGAAGCTATGCATATTGAACTCGGAAGTGCTTTAGCACTACCGTACGCTGAAAACACATTCGATATTGTTTTATGTTTCACTATGTTAGAGTGCTTTGATGACAGCGACGTCAGAAAGATATCCGTATCCTTGAGGAGAATAATGAGGACTGGCGGCATCCTTTTGGTTGTAGATCTAAATCAAATTTTTATGACTATGTCTACAAACAAAGAATTTCTTAAAGATATACGTCTGTTTAATTTTGAAACCGGAGAACTTGAACAACTCCTGTTTACTGAATTCTCCCTGTTCAAAAAGACATATCTCAACGGAGGGCTATTTTATGATGCGGCAGGAAACCTGCCGGATATCAAAGACCTTCCCTATATTGATTCCAAATTGGATAAAGGAGAGTTGCCTGCATGCTTCAGCCTGTATTCTTTCATAGCTAAATAGCGTCTGTTTATAAAAACTCGAACAGGTCCTGATCAGTAGCGGATCAGTTTGTTTTTGCCTGGAAAAATTGCTCAAGTTCTCTCACTGCATCAATGTTGTTATAAAATATATCGTTATGTTCGAGTATCTTTATACTTATTTCATTTTTCCAGTCTGCATCGCCAGCCAGCCGCAACGCTAACTGAATGTATTGTTCGCTATTATTACTGATGAGATCCATGATATCCATTTTCTTGTAGTAGGCATATGTAAAACGGCTTGCCATCCGGCTTGAAGGCCATGTCACTATCGGACAGCCAATTGAAAACAGCTCCAGACTCGTTGTGCCGCCGCAAAAATAAGGTGTATCCAAAACAGCATCTGCACTTATCATAAGACTGAGAAAATCATTAAAAGGCAGACGCGGTAAAAAAATTATCCTGTCCGCAACATCAGGAATTGACCGCAGGAACCGCTCCATAAGCAAGGTGCTCCAATGCTTGTTTGCATCGTCAAATAAAATCAGCAGGCCCTTACTGTCGCGTCGCAAAATCTCACCCAATACAGCATCAAAATCCGGATGAAATTTGATCAAGCTTTGTGGCGCAGCATATAATCTGTCGTCACCCGGCAATCCAACTCTTTTTCTAATCTCCCGTGACCCGGTCAATTCAACGGCAGCGGGACGGTAAAAATAATTCGGTACATTTTTTATTCTCACGAGCGATTCCGAATATTGAGTTTCAGAACCCTCCGGTTCAAAGTCTTCACACGATATAAAGTAATCCAAACCTGGTATCCCGGTTGTGTCCGGATGCCCCCAGGTCACGCACTGCACCGGCGCCAATCTCGAAAAAGCAAGAAAATAAGTAAAGGGGTCCATTCCGATATCCGCATAAAACAGGAGATCCAACTCACATTCAGCTATCTGCTCACGCGCCGTTTCCAAACCCGGCGAAAGCGACACTGATTTATCGGCGTTCCTTTCGATGAATTGCGATATGTCATCGGATTTCTTTTTACCAAAAAAGACATACACATTAAAACGCTCACGGGACAGGTTAGAAATGACCCCACGGAAATGTTTTCCAATAGTATGTTCGCAAAAATAGCTCGAAATAAAACCGACCTTTATTTTTCCGGATTTCCCAATACTCCCTTTATTTTTGCAATGCGGCGCAACATAAAGCAATGAAGGACAGGCCTTTGTATAAAGTTTTGCCGTCTTGACCTGCAATTCACGATTGTTGAGTCCGTGATACGCCAAAAAAAAGTTGGTTTGACCAATATCTTTAAGAGGATTATTCAGAGCAACTCCCGATTTAAGAAAGTCATCCAGGGCATGGTCAAACTGACGGCGAAAATCCGGCACACTTTCTTTAGACGGCATAATTATCGGCGGCAGTGCAGCCAATTTTATTTTTACACCGGCGCTGTGTGTTAACTCAAGTACTTTCCGGTAATGCTCTTTAGCTTCCTCATACTTACCCTGGTCCGCAAGCGCATTGCCGAGATTGTAATGAGCCTCGTAAAAATCAGGTTTTGAGGACACTGCCCGGCGGAAAAAGAGTATTGCTTCATCCATATTCCACCGCTCTGCAAGCGCATTGCCCAGCTTGAAATTGGCCATATGAGAATCGGGGCTTAAGGTGACAGAACGGCGGTAACAGGCTATCGCTTCATCCGGCTTCCCCTCCTCTGCAAGCGCAATTCCAAGATTGTAATGCGCCTCATAAAAATCGGGTTTTAAGGACACTGCCCGGCGGTAACAGGCTATCGCTTCATCCGGCTTCCCCTGCTCTGCAAGCACAGAGCCCATATTGTTGAGCGCTTCGTGATAATCCGGTTTTAAAGATAAAGCACGGCGGTAACAGGCCATTGCCTCATCCGGTTTATTCAACGCGCGATACGCATTGCCGGCATTATTATGATACAAAGGGACCGCCTGATTTGCCTTTATTGCTTTTTCAATCAAACTGACCGCAATTTCGTTCTGCCCAAGTTGATTGGCGATAACGCCCAGCAAATGTAATGCGTCGGCATTGTCCGGCTCCGCCTGCAATACCTGACGATAAATAGCTTCGGCTTGTTGCAGTTCACCCTTCTGATGGTGCTTTAATGCCAGTTGCAGGGTGTCAGGAACAGCTGAGTGCTTTGCATTGTTCATTTATAAGCCGGTTAATTGCGCCAAAACATTATTCATGTTATATTTTAGCAAATATTGAACCTGTATTGCCGGGCTGGTAGAGAATAAGCCTATCATAGTGGTTCTGTTGAAATCATCCCGCCTAATCATTGATAATAATGACTCAATAATGGACGATAGATCAGATTGCAGAATATATGGCCCGGGAGATAAATAAAAAATTGCTTCAGATCCCACAGCAAATGGAAGCGCTGGTGAAAGACCTGAACTATCACAGCTACCTTTACCACGTTCTTGACTCGCCACAAATTTCAGATGAGGAATATGATCGCCTATACCGCCAACTGAAGGAACTAGAAGAGCGCTATCACCTCGTCCTGCCTGACTCTCCGACGCTGAGAGTCGGCGCCCCGCCTCTTGAGAAATTTAAAAAGGTAAAGCACTCAGAGCCCATGCTCTCCCTCGACAATGCCTTCTCCTACGACGAGTTGAAGGAATTTGACAAAAGGGTAAAGAAACTCCTCGGTACCGTAGAGGAGATCGAATATACCGTCGAACCGAAATACGATGGGCTAGCCATGGAGCTCACATACCGGAAGGGCCTTTTCTATAGGGCGTCCACTAGGGGTGATGGATACGAAGGCGAAGATGTCTCACAGAATATAAGAACGATAAAATCCGTCCCGATGAAGCTGGAAGGACACAGGACGCCCGATGAAATCGATATCCGTGGAGAGGTTTACATGGACATAGACGAGTTTGAGAAGTTGAATAAACAAAGGGCTGGAATAGGCGAGCAGCTGTTTGCAAATCCGCGCAATGCCGCTGCCGGCTCGGTGAGACAGCTTGACCCCACTGTTACCGTATCGCGAAAACTCCATCTCGCGTGCTACGGCGCAGGCGCAATCAGGGGTGCCGAGTTCAAGAGCCAGCATGACTTTATCGAATGGCTCAAAGAATCGAGATTTCCTGCTCCTGCTGTAGTTAGGGTCGTTAAGGGGATAGATGCGGTCATTGACGCGGTCAGGGAGGTTGAGGAAGCTCGCAGCTCTTTCTCTTTCGAGTCGGACGGAGCAGTTATTAAGGTGAATGACTTCGGACTCCAGCGAAGACTGGGAGTGAAGACAAGGGAACCTCGATGGGCAATTGCATATAAGTTTAAGGCGCACCAGGGTACCACCAAAATAATGGAGATACGCGGAAGTGTGGGCAGAACGGGTGTGATTACGCCTTTTGCGGTATTTGAGCCGGTCAGGATCGGTGGCGTGACGGTCTCTCGTTCAACGCTTCATAATTGGAACGAAATGGGAAGAAAAGATATTAAAATAGGAGACACTGTTGTGGTAGAGAGGGCAGGCGATGTTATCCCTCACGTCGTCACAGTCATAAAGGACCTTAGGAAAGGTCAGGAAAGGTCTTTTCCAATACCTGAAAACTGCCCGGTATGCGGTTCGAAAGTTGTCAGAGAAGAGGAAGAGGTTGCAGTAAGGTGCGTTTCCCTGCATTGCCCGGCACAACTGCAGGAGAAGCTTATTCATTTTGCGTCCAGGGGAGGCCTGGACATCGAAGGACTCGGTGAAAAAAATGTGCAACTTCTCTACTCGGAAGGGCTTATAAAGCATTTTGAAGACGTCTTCAAACTGAAAAAGGAAGACCTTATCAAGTTGCCGAGATTTGCTGAAAAATCAGCCCGGAATCTTATTAATGCGATCGATCGGTCCAAGAATACCACCCTTGCCAGGTTTATCTTTGCAATTGGAATACTTCATGTGGGTGAATACGCGGCAAAACTGCTCGCAAAGAACTTCGGGAAACTCGAAAACCTCTATAATATAGAGCCCGGGGATATTACGACGATAAAGCAGATTGGTGAGAAAATAGCTTCTTCCGTATCGACGTTCTTCAATGACAAAAAGAATATCAAAACCCTTGAAGCCCTCAGAAGGCATGGGCTGAGAATAAGTAATCCGGATTTTATATCAGGAAAGAAAGAAGAAAATCCGTTAGCAGGTTTGACGTTCGTAATCACGGGTATACTTCCGAAACCCAGAAAAGAAGTTGAAGATCTCGTAGAGCTTAACGGCGGTCATGCAGCTTCCTCAGTTTCCGCAAGCACTGCTTACCTTATCGTCGGTGAAAATCCGGGCTCCAAATTACAAAAAGCAGCGTCCTTAAAAGTTAAGACTATTACCTATGACGAATTGTTGAGAATAATTGAAGAAAGAAGCCGGGCTCCCAGGCTTTTCTGATAAAGGCAGCGGTCAGGAGTCAAGAGGCAAAGAAACAGAAAGAGTTTTTTCCTTTTTACCGATGCCCCTTACCCCTTGCCCCTACTGTTTCAAGAAGGAATTGCATTGCAAAATATGAAGCCTTGTCCTTATTTGCTGCCCTGTCTCCTGACAACAGCAACTTTTTTGCAACCGTTCCCGCATGCGTACTCACCGCGATATACACAAGCCCTCTTTCCTTCCCCTCAAGAGCCTCAGGGCCGAGATTGCCTGTGGCAGCAAGAGCGTAATCTGTCTTAAGCAAGGCACGCGCCTTCTCTGCCATTTCGCGCGCAACAGTTTCACTGATTGCGCCGTATGTTTCGATAGTAACCGGAGCAAGGCCGAGAAGCCTCAGCTTTGAAGCATTTGAGTAGGTTACAAGGCCCGCCTGGAAAAAAGCACTCGAACCGGGCAGCATCGTCATGCAGTGGCTGATCAGGCCTCCGGTGCATGATTCAGCGAGCGCAAGGGTAAGACCTTTCTCAATAAAAAGTTTGTGCACGCTCCTGGCAATACTCAGGATCTCTTCTCTCATCTCTATAACCTATAATGAAAAAACAATCATGTCAAGAATTTTATTTTCTGAAGTATAATATAGATATGGGTACAAAATACCGGGAAATTGATGAACCTGACGTGCCCATTCCTGTCAGACAGCTAGTCGTGGGGAGCAGGATTCCCTGCGACATGTTTATACAAGAGAACAATAAACTCACGGTATTATTTAACAAAGACGTCCTCTATACGAAGATTTCGCAGGATATGCTGAAAGAAAAAGGCATAACCGAAGCCTGCATTTATATGAGAGACGTCCCGAACTTAGACTCTTACCTCTCCAGGAATCGTGCGTTAAATCAAGACGGCGATACCGACAGCATTGCAGCATTCAAAGAATATGCATTCCTGAAAGAACAGCATTACCAGATCGATTCCACCCTGCTGGCGCCCGGCACAAAAATAAATTTTAGCCTCTCTGTCCAGGATAAATTCAAATTTTATCCTCTTGTCGAAGCGTCCGACAACTCCCCATATGTTGTAAATGAGAGCATACTGAAGGTAGCAGGTGACGTCGTCATTAAGAAATCCGATATGCGCCGCTACCAGGAATACATTACCGCCCTCAGGCAGTCCGATGAACTGCTTAAAAATGAAAAAACAAAAATAACAGCGACTGCCATCAGGGAGACCTCGAAAATTGTGTTGCAGAATTTCCTTGAAGACCCGAAGAGCGGCGAAAAAATAAAAGAGGTAAACTTACAGGTAAATGCCATGGTCGACTGCATCCTTTCGGACAAGGACGCAATATATATGTTGTTGGCCATGAAAGGCTACGATTATTATACCTATACCCATTCGGTCAATGTAGCCGCCTTATCTATCAGTCTGGGCCTCTCAATAGGTCTTAGTCGGGATGACTCGGAAAAACTCGGCATGGGGACCATGCTTCACGACATCGGGAAGAGCGCAATCTCGCACGAAATATTGAACAAGCAGGGCAGGCTTAGTGATGTCGAATACGCTCTCATTAAGAGCCACGTGTTTGAAGGGGAGAAAATCATGCGCGAACATAAAAGCTTTCCCGGTGAGTCGTTTAATGCCGTAATGCATCACCACGAAAAGCTGACGGGCAAAGGATATCCGTGCGGCTTGTCCGGGAAAGAGATAAGTCTGTTTGGAAGGATATCTGCCATCGCAGATTGCTATGACGCATTGACAACGCGGCGGCCCTACAAAGTGGCTTATACGCCGTTTTACGCGCTTATGATAATTTCGAGGGATACCAAAGACTACGATTGCGACCTTTTAAGGACCTTCGTAAAAATGTTAGGCAAGATAGAATAATGGATTTATTTAACCGGGAAGAAAAATCTCCGGCAGGCTCCGGCCCGTCAGCTGCAACTGCTCCGCTCGCGTACCGCATGGCCCCCGCTGCCCTCGAGGAATACATAGGGCAGGAACATATTATCGGGAAGGGGAAGCTTTTGAGGCGTGCCATTGAAGCCGACAGGATTATTTCATTAATCCTTTACGGCCCTCCCGGCACGGGAAAAACGGCGCTCGCCAGGGTGATCGCAACCCGGACGAAGGCACATTTCGAATGGCTCAACGCGGCGGTTGCAGGTATAGAGGACCTCAGAAAAATTATACAGTCGGCAAAGGCCCGCAGATTAAACGGCGTGCGCACCGTGCTCTTCCTCGATGAAATTCACCGGTTTAACAAACTGCAGCAAGATGTGCTGCTGCCGGATGTTGAAGAAGGCGTTATTACGCTGATTGCAGCAACAGTCGAAAACCCTTTCTTCTATGTCAATGCCGCGCTTATTTCGAGAAGCCAGGTTTTTGAGCTTAAACCGCTCGGCGAGGAGTCTCTTCTTAAAATTCTTGATGCAGCGCTGCTGGACAGAGCTCACGGGTTGGGTAACGTGAAAATTCAGGCCGGCAGCGAGGCGCTGCGCCATATTGCTAAAATGTCGGACGGCGACGCCAGGAAGGCACTTTCCGCCCTGGAACTCGCCGCGCTCACCACCACGCCGGATGAGGACGGAGTCTTGCACATCACTCTTGCCATAGCAGAAGAATCGATCCAGAAAAAGGCCGTTTTATACGATAAAAAGGGGGACCGGCATTATGATACTATTTCGGCTTTCATAAAAAGCATGCGCGGCTCCGACCCCGATGCAGCTGTCTATTATCTTGCCAAAATGCTTTATGCCGGAGAAGACCCCCGTTTCGTAGCACGAAGGATTGTCATATGCGCTTCAGAGGATGTGGGCAATGCAGACCCTATGGCTTTAGTTGTCGCGACATCGGCGCTGAGAGCAGTCGAATTTGTCGGCATGCCCGAGGCCAGGATACCCCTTGCCCAGGCAGCCATCTATATTGCCGCTGCGCCGAAAAGCAATGCCTGTTACCGTGCGATCGAGGCCGCGATGGGTGATATGGAAAATGAAGAGACTCTGGAAGTACCCGACCATTTAAAAAGCAGCAGCTATTCCGGAGCAAAAAAACTCGGCCATGGTGAAGGCTACAAGTATCCACACGACTACGGCGGACAGGTGGAGCAGGAATATATGAAAAAAAAACGAAACTACTATAAACCTTAAAACAGGTACGGGTACATGGGTAGTGGACACCAAAGTTAACATTTATTTTTATTGTTATGACTTAAATATTCCATCAGGAGGCATCAGAGTATTATATAAACATGTCGACATCCTGAACAGGAACGGCTTCCCCGCTTTTGTGCTCCATCAAAATCCGGGGTTTCGTTGCACGTGGTTTGAGAATCATACGCCGGTTGCCAATGCCGTCGAAACCAGAATCATGCCGAATGATTATCTTGTAATACCCGAAGAAATATTTACTGAAATCAGTAAACTGGCAAGGGGGATTAGAAAGGTAGTTTTCAATCAAAATTGCTACCTTACTTTTTCGCATGGATATTCACTGGATAAAACCTATAAAACAATAAGTTACCAGGACAAAGAAGTTATCGCGGCCCTTGTGGTTTCCGATGACAGTAAACGGTATCTATCTTATGCGTTTCCGGAGTTAAAAATAATTAAAATTCATAACTCTATTGATCCAAACCTCTTTTCCTATAATGGGGCCAAAAAAACTCTTATTTCCTTTATGCCCAGAAAACATTCGGATGACGCATTGCAAGTGATAAATATTTTAAAGTCCCGGGACGCGTTCGGCGATTTTGAAATCATGCCTATTGCCGACAAAACTGAAACCGAAGCTGCGCATATATTAAGAGAATCTCTTATTTTTCTGAGTTTCGGATATCCAGAGGGGTTTTCTCTGCCGCCCGCTGAAGCAATGGCCTGTGGCTGCATCGTTATCGGATATCACGGTATGGGGGGCATGGAATTTTTCAAGCCGGAGTTTTCTTACCCCATTACTAACGGAGATATCATCAATTTTGCACAGACAATCGAAAAGGTCATAGACCTGTATAAACGTGATAAAAATATTCTGAACAAAAAGGGGGAGGCAGCTTCTCAATACATATTCAAAAATTATTCCCCTGAACAACAGGAAAAAGATATCATCCAATTCTGGCAGCATATGACAGAAAACCGGAATTAGCTAATTGCAATTTTGGCGCCTTTTCTGTTTTAATTTTCAGGTAAATAAAAAATTGAGAAGAAATGAAACCACAAAGAAACCACAGCCAACAGTAGCCAACAGTAGCCAACAGTAGCCAACAGTAGCCAACAGTAGGGGCTATTAAGCCGGGCTATTGAGCCGGGCTTTAAGCCAGGACACAGAGGGATTCTTATTCATAAAGAGCTCCATAAAGTCTTTCAGAGGACACAGAGCATTCCTCTGTGTCCTCGCTTAGAAGCGCCTGCCTAAGGCGCCTACTGTTGGTGCTTAAGGCACCTACTGTTGGTGCTTAAGGCACCTACTGTTGGTGCTGTTGGCTGTGGTTAATTTTTAACAATACAAATAACAGTTTGAAAGGAGCCAAATGATAAAACTGGTTTTACTCAGGCACGGTGAAAGCATATGGAATAAAGAAAACAGGTTTACCGGCTGGACAGATGTAGACCTGTCGGAGAAAGGAATTGAAGAAGCTAAAAAAGCGGGGCTCCTTCTGAAAGACGCAGGGTTTGAGTTCGATACCGCTTATACATCGGTACTTAAAAGGGCCATAAGGACCTTGTGGATTGTCCTGGACCAGATGGACCTGATGTGGATTCCCGTATACCGGTCATGGCGTTTAAATGAGCGTCATTACGGAGCGCTGCAGGGATTGAACAAAGCTGAGACGGCAACCCGCTATGGAGAAGAACAGGTGCGCATATGGCGGAGGAGCTTTGACATCACGCCGCCCGCTCTTGACAGCAATGATCCCCGTTACCCTGGAAACGACCCCCGTTATAAAGAACTCGGCAGTTCAGACCTGCCGTTGACGGAAAGTCTAAAAAATACCATAGCTCGGTTTCTTCCGCACTGGCATGAAACTATCGCTCCGGCTATACGTTCAGGCAAGAAGGCAATAATAGCCGCTCACGGCAATTCCCTCAGGGCCCTCGTAAAATATCTCGACGCCGTCCCCGACGAGGAGATTGTGGCACTGAATATACCTACCGGCATCCCACTGGTTTATGAGCTTGATGAAGATCTTAGGCCGCTTCGCCACTATTACCTCGGCGATGCGGCGGAAATTGAAAAAGCAATGCAAAAGGTGGCCGCCCAGGGCAAGGCAGCCGATGCTTCAGGTAAGTAATCTATCAAAGGCATATGGACAACAGGTGGTCCTGGATGCGGTCAGTTTCACGGTCAATTCCGGAGAACGTATCGGGCTTGTCGGCAGAAACGGGCACGGCAAAACCACCCTCTTCCGCATGATACTCGGTGAGGAAAAGCCTGATGATGGAGTAATCAGCATCCCCGCAGGTTATACCGTCGGCCACCTTTCCCAGCATATCCGTTTCACCCGGCCAACGGTACTGGAAGAAGGATGCGCCGGTCTGCCGGAACCGGAGGATGGCCGGGACGAATCCTACAAGGTAAAAACCATTCTGACCGGACTTGGCGTATCGCCCGAGGCTTTTGACCGGGGACCCTACGAACTCTCGGGAGGATTCCAGATTCGCCTGAATCTCGCCAAGGTGCTGGTAGAGTCGCCTAACCTCCTGCTCCTCGATGAGCCGACAAATTACCTCGACATCGTCTCTATCCGATGGCTTACCAATTTTTTGCGCAACTGGAAAAACGAACTGATTTTAATTACCCACGACAGGGACTTTATGGACAGTGTAACCACCCATACTATGGGTATTCACCGTTGCAAGATTAGAAAAACATCAGGCCCGACCCAAAAGCTTTACGACCAACTGCTGCAGGAAGAAGAGGTCTACGAGCAGACTAGGATCAACGAAGGTAAAAAGCGTAAAGAGGTGGAACAATTTATCAACCGTTTCAGGGCACAGGCGACACGGGCCAGGGCCGTGCAATCAAAAATTAAAGCACTTCAGAAGAAAGAGACGCTGAAGAAAATCACTGCTATTAAAAACCTCGATTTCGAATTCCTTGCCGCGCCATTTACAGGAAAATGTCTCCTTGAGGCAAGCAACATTTCATTTGCATTTGCCCCTGAAGAACCGCGCATCAGCGGTTCGCCTAATAACCCGCTCTTAAGCGACTTCAGCATAACCGTCGGGAAAAACGACCTCATTGCCGTCATAGGAAAAAACGGCAAAGGAAAAACAACTCTCCTGAACCTGCTGGCCGGTGAATTACCTCTTTCGAAAGGGACAGTTACCCGCCATCCGAAATTAAAGCTTGCCTACTTCGGACAGACCAATATCAACCGCCTCAACCCCGACAAGACCGTTGAGGGTGAAATACTCGATGAGCTGCCCGAATACAACAGGAAAGTTGCGCGTACAATCTGCGGCCTTATGATGTTCGATGGAGATAAGGCTCTGAAAAAAATAGGGGTGCTTTCCGGAGGAGAGAAAAGCCGGGTACTGCTCGGAAAACTCCTGGTAAGTCCTGCCAACCTGCTCCTGCTGGATGAGCCGACGAACCATCTGGACATGGAATCAATCGATTCCCTCCTGGAAGCTCTGACAGCCTTTGATGGAGCTGTTATAATAGTTACCCACAGCGAAATGATCCTCCATGCGCTTGCCACAAGACTTGTCGTATTCGATAATGGCCGGGTGAGTGTATTCAACGGCACTTATCAGGATTTCCTCGACAGAGTAGGATGGGCAGATGAACCGCCCATACAGCATACTGCGTTCAGTGTTCAGCGTACTGCGTCGAAGGGAATAAACCCCACCTCCACCAACGCCGAACGCTGTACGCTGAACGCTCAACGCAGTAAGAAAGATATGCGCAGGCTCAGGGCTGACCTAATCAGCTCCAGGGGGAAAATACTGGGAACGCTTAAAAATAGAATTGCCGAAATCGAAGGTACCATAATAGAACTGGAACAGAAAGTTGATGACGACACGGGGGCACTGCTGGATGTTTCGGTAAAAGGGGACGGTGCGGCAATTAAAAGCCTGTCACAGTCGCTGCATGCAACAAAAGAAGAGATTGACGCCCTTTTTGACGAGATGGCAGTACTCACCGCCGAACTCGAAAGCAAAACAAAAGAATTCGAACAAAAAATGCAACAGGCAATAGGCTATGATGGTCTATAGGTAAAAATACTATAACCTATAGCCTAATGTCTATTGCCCGTATTTTTTTGCCTGAGTAGTTCTCCAAGGCTGCCAAGAACTCCTGAAGACTTTCCTTCATCCTTAACGGAAGCCTTGTAATGTTTGAAGTCTTCCCGCTCCTCCATCTCCTTGAGCGCCTTACGGCTCAGGAGCACTTTGCCGCTTCCGGCGTCCACTTCACGCACAGCAACCTTCAGGACCGAACCAGCGGGAAACATGCGGCTGTGGTCTGAACCGCCCGGCGTATCCATCTCGGAATTTGGGACAAGCCCGGTTACATCATCACCTATTTTCACAAAAACTCCGAAAGGCATGACCTTATCAACTATCCCATCGATAATTTCACCTTCGGAAGGCAGTGCCATCTTTTTAATTTCACGCTTCGGCTGCATGGAAAGAGAAAGCTTCCTGTTCGGCGGGTCAACCGCCAGCACATAGGCCTCAACCTGCTGGCCGACCGCAACCACTTCTTTCGGATGCTGTATGCGCCGGCCGGCCCCAAGATTCGAAATATGCATTAAACCATCTATTCCATGTTCCAGGGTGACAAAAGCACCAAAAGGCGCCAGCCTGACTATGGTACCGTTTACCTTTTCGCCTACAGGATACTTCTCCGTCACAAGGCTCCATGGATCAGGCTGTATTGCTTTTATACTCACCGTCAGACGCTCTTTGTCCCAGTCAAGCGATAAAACTCTGACACTCACTTCCTGTCCGACAGACAGCACATCCTCCGGCTTCTCTATTCGTCCCCAGGATATTTCACTGAAGGGGACCAGACCGTCAACGCCGCCAAGGTCGACAAAAGCTCCGAAACTCTGGAGGGCCCGTACTTTCGCGGTAATGTCCATCCCTATTGAAATAGTCTCCTTAAGAAGGTCTATACGGGCCCGGCGCTCCTGCTCAAGCGCGGCCCGCCGCGAGACCACTACGGTGCGTCCGCCCTCCTTATAATCCAGGACATTGAACGAAAAAGTCTTGCCCATATAGTCGGCGCCCACTCTTCCGCCTCTGATGTCAATATGAGACCAGGGACAGAAACATACTACGCCGCCTATAGAAACCTCAAACCCTCCTTTTATCTCCCTCCTGACATCTCCGTTTATTGCTATTCCCGCGCTGAAAGCATCGCGGACTGCGTCAAGCCGCAGCGAAGAATACCCATGTAAAAGCGTGGTAAGCTGTCTGATTCCATCCTGTACCGACAGGAAAAAAGCATCGACAACATCCCCCTCTCTCACCCCGCATATACCATTTTCGTCGATAAATTCGCTTAATGTTATCATGCCCTCGCTTTTTCCTCCGAGGTCGATATACACAGCATCGCCGGAAATACTGATCACTCTGGCCCTGACCTTCTGGCCGGGAGCAAGCCTTGCAGAAGCAACGCCGTTCTTCTCAAGCAGGTCGGCAAAACTCTCTTCTTCGGGATCACCCTCGGTACCCAAAACGTCTATGGCTTCTTGTGGAAAGCCGTCTGGAGGGACCGCTTCCTGCCCTGCAGTATTTAGAACAGCATCTTTTTCAGAATCATCAGACATATTGTGCACTCCTCATTGTTATCCTCCCCGCAGCAAGCTTCGGGGCATTCTAAAGTCTTCCCTCCATTGACGGGAGGGGATTCAGGGAAAAGCATATCAAAGGAATACGCTTAATCAGATCAACCTTTAGTCTAAAGTATTTCATCAGTTCGAGTCAATCGATGTTACGGGGCAAAAGGCGAAAGGCCAATGGCTAAAGGTGGAAAACCAAGTTTATAAAGCTGGATTTTTACCTTTAGCCATTGGCCTTTCGCCTTTTTTTGCTTTACCTTCCGGTACCGGCATAGTATAATTTAAAAAGGATGGAAAAAATGGAGCAGGCCAAAAAAAGTCCTTGTCCGGATTGCACTTTTTGTCAGTGTTGCAGCGAAACACGTTGCAGTATGTGCCGGCCTTCCGCAAACAAAAAACCAGGAAAGGGAAAAAAATTAAAGGCACATAAGCCTCTTTTCAGGCCATATTAATTTAAAAATAATTTTGAATGGTTGAATTAAGGAAGAAAGCTTTTTTTGATATTTTAACTCTGCAATTCAAAATTCAACATTGTTTTTTCAGCCACTTCTCATCAGAAGCAATCTCGCCTTCCAGACCCATTTCCTTTCTATTTTACGCTTGTAACGCGGCGCTTCTTTGAATACGGCGACCGCTTTCTTAAGGTACTCTCTTCCCTCTCCGGCCTTACCGGTCTTTACCTTGACAAGACCCATCTGGTAGAGCCCCTCAGTGCTCGAAATACGCACCTTCAGAAAGTGCTCAAGTAAAGGCACGGCGCTGTCGTAAGCCCCTGTATCAATATAAACTTCTGCCATTGCCAGATAAGGATCACCGTATTTCAGCCCTGGAGCGGCCAGAAGAGCATTATCTACAAGCGCTCGCCCCTTATCAACCGCGCCGCTTCTGGCAAGCGAGATGCCGTAGTAATAATTGAATTCCGGCTCATCGGACATTTTTGATGAGGCCCTGATGAAATATTCGAGCGCTTTCTGATAATTCTTCCTTTCTACCATAAAAATGCCGAGTTCTTTCATTGACCGGGCATCATGCGGATTAATTGCAATAATCCTCTGAAGTTCCCTGATTCTGCCTGCAGACCTGAAGGCCCGCAGAGGGTCCGGCACAAAGCCGTAATATGTCCTATCTATTGCCAGGTAAACAACAAGAAGAATAACCACCGCCAGGAACGGACTTCCCGTAAGCCATGAGAGAAAGAAAAAAAGAATGAACTTGCTCACTGCTGTTACCTCCACCCGTAACCAAAAAAGTCACATACTATTCCTGGGACCCTAATTTATTGAGTTTATAAACAGACTCTATTTAGGGCCTGCGAATATGCCAAAAATATGCTGAAAATATTCCTGTTCACGCATATTTCGTATCATAGCAAATCCGTATTTTTTTTTGCGCACAACCTACAACTGGCGCTTCTCAGCCAGGACTCAGAGTTATCATTAAAATTTTGAACGTTGAATGCTAACATGCTTAATTAATGGAAAAATCCACAATTTATAATTCAAAATTCAACATTTCTCCTGAGTTCTCCGTCCCATCACAAACAGCGGGGCATGGTTGGAGGTAAAAAAGGGCGGCTCCCGTCTTATAATCGGAGCAATTGCCGGATGCCGTTTAAAAGTCCCATCCAGGAATTGTTTTACCCGCTTCCTGGTCCATCCCTTCGGATGCCTGTAATCGGTATACAGGACAGGTCTCCTTCATAAAATGTGCTGGTCCCTAATACCGCAGCATCGGGACTGTTTATCGGCATATTAAATAGAGCAATATTCAGAAAGCCGATATCACTGCTGTGCTCAACAACAAAATCCAATGTCCTGCGCGCCTCATCTTCCGACTCATACGGAGTTCCGAATAGCAGATAGATATAAGTCGTAATCCCCGCTTCCGCAAGTGTTTTGAGCACGCGTGACACTGTTTCCAAATTAATGCCCTTTTTCATGTGGTCGAGCACTCCCTGATCCCCCGATTCAATCCCAAGTTTGAGCATGACACAGCCGGAGCGCCTCAGAGACTCACAAAAAGAGCGGTCGGCCAATTCCTCTCCAATTCTGGCAAAACCGTACCAAGGTACATCCGGCGGAGTATCAGACAATGCTTTCATGAGAGACAGGCTTATAGCATTATCGAGCAAATGGAGGAGCACCGGTCTTGTCTTTCCATCCCGGCCGGCCAGGTCAAAAATCTGGTCCCGGGCCTGTTCGGCAGGTATAGGCCGGTATGAGCTTCCTTCGGCGCTCTCAGGGCAGAATGAGCATCTGCACCAGTAACAACCTTCCGAAGCGCTGTAAGGAAGTACCTGGCCAGGCGCAATGTAATCATTACCGCTTACGAAACTGTAGTCTGGCTTATAGTGTTCCTGTGGAACATCCACTCCGAACAGGGAAAGCAACGGCCGCTCGCCGGGTCCGGCAATGATGTGATCTACTAATCCTGCAAAGGTATTGCGCAGGTCCCACCCCGGACTCTTCATCCAGGAGGTGACCAGACCTCCTCCAAGACAGACGGTCAACCCCGGATATCCTTTTTTCAAAAAACCGATCATTGCAAAGGTACACAGGGCCTGGCTCAAAAAGTTGAGTGAAAATCCTACGGTATCATCCCGGGCAGATTCGAGTATCGTTCGAAGGCGGTACTTAAAATAAGGATAAAAGGGATTTTCTTCAGGACTCTCCGCAGCCCTGATAAGATCGCTGCTGTTTACCGGAGAGAGTCCATAATGCCGGTAATTTGAAAGACTCAGGATTACTTCTTTCTTGTCCCGGGATGATTCCAGGATACGGTTAAGATCTGATACTGCCCTCCGATAGCGCTCAGGATGGCTATAGATGTCTCGCTCCCTGAGGGAAGCAAGATGGTACGACCGCTTCATGAAGGCGCGGCGGGTCCATGTATCAAACGCCGACTTCGGCCCGTGCAACAGATGGAGGATTCCCTCCAGGTTGGCATCCAGAACGCTGCTTTGTATCCCGTGTGTATTAAGGGCTCCCAAAAGTCTTGCTACGCCTGCAGGCGGCTCACAGGGCTTTGCAACAGGAGGATATATAAGAATCATTTGATGAAAGAACAGCAGTAATCAGTCAGGGAAGTTACCTTGAGTTTAAATTTCGAGTTCGGTGCAACTTCAAACGACTCTCCCCCCCGGACCGGCTTCCATGTTTCTTCGCCGGGCGGCAATACCTCAAGTTCACCCGAAAATATTTCCATCAACTCCTTATCGGCAGTTCCGAATTCATATTCACCCGGAAGCATTATACCGAGCGTTTTCCTGGCCCCGTCGGCAAAAAGCACTGTCCTGCTCGTCACCTTACCGTCAAAATAGACATTCGCCTTTTTTACTACTGTTACGTTTTTGAATTCCGGCATAAGATTTCTCCTTTATTAATTTTCATTATCAGCTATTATTATACATCACTTCCCGGAGTCTTTAGTTTAGGAAAGAACATGAGCTTTTGGTTTTGCGGCTTCATCAAAAAGACTGCACGAGCCGCGGAGAGGAGTAGAATAATAGGGAAATAAGATTTGAAATTGGTTATAATATCATGATGAATAAAACTGCGATCATTGACATAGATAATACCTTGTGGCAGTTTTGTGATACCTTTTACGAGGAACTGAGAAAGATAAACGAAGACTTTCCGCCTCCCGAAAACTGGACAAACTGGGACATTTGGGAAGGACATTGTACTGAGCAGGAGTTTTACAAGACAGTAAATGCTATTCACTTGAATCAGGACAGCGACAAGTTTCAGCCTTATCCGGAAGCTAAAGACTTTCTTGCTGCGTTGAAACAACATGACTACCATATCACCATAGCAAGTCATCGTTCTCCCGAGTATATGGGCCAGACCGAGAGATGGCTTCATAAACATGGGTTGACTTATGACGACATACACCTGTCCTATCATAAGACCAGCTTATTTAATGCCAGCATTGATGTAGTGGTGGACGACGCGCCACAGGTATTGGAAAAAGCTGTAGAGAGCGGGGCTTTAGCCACCGGGCTATTATTCCCGTGGAACCGTGCCTATCGTGATAATGGGTTCAGACTTTGCAATAATCTTACTGAGATACTGGATGGTATCCTGAAGCGGGGTCTCCGGAACCTCCGATAACTGCCGGCTTGTCCTTAAGTTCCGGAAATAGATTATGGAGTCAGCGAAACTTTTCAATAATGCCATGCTGCTTAAAAATGCTATCGAAACAATTGATCCCTTTATACAGGAACATACGGCTGAAGTCTGTCCTCACTGCGGGAATGTGTGCTGTATTAACAGGCACGGCTATTACGATTACGCAGATCTAATCTTTCTTCAGGCACTTGGACTGGAGCCGCCCACTTACAAAGAGGATGTCCGCGATACGGATTGCTGTCAATTCCTTTCAGCGGCCGGCTGTACGCTTGAAAGATCCCTGCGGCCTTTCAGATGCAATTGGTATTTCTGCGGCGCGCTCCTGAAAAGTATGGAGGATGGGGCTGCCAGACCATACAGGCAATTCATAAAAGAATTCCAAAAAATAATAGAGCTTAAGAAAACAGTGGTGGACACTTTTTTGAGCACTATTGCATGAGAGCTTTAGAGCAGTCTTATTATAGGGGTCTTCCGCCTGTGATCTTTTTTGATCAGATAATTTCCTTTTGAACGTATATGGGGGCAAGCTCTTCCTGCAAGGAGGGAAGCCTGCTTGAGAACGCCAGCGAGCCCAGCACGCAGGACGCCCCGCAAAGAAACAAAGTGGCCGGAGCGCCTATCCTGACGGCCAATGTGCCTGCCAGCAGACTCCCGAAAGGGGCCGTTCCCATAACCGCCATGGCAAAAAAGCTCATGACCCTTCCCCTTTTCCCGTCCTCCACAATATGTTGCAGGACCATATTGCATGAGGCCATCTGTACCATAATCCCGAAACCCGTAACGGACATGAGAAGCAGTGAAAGCCATAAGAAGTGGGAATAGGAGAAGGCCATGAGCCCGAACCCGAACACCGATCCTGCAACAGGTGTTGTCATCCCAAGCCGCAGGGCTCCTTTTCTTGAGGCAAGGAATATTGTCCCGCCCAGCGCTCCCAGGCCCGAGGCGGCCATCAGGAAACCAAGCGTATGCGGACCGCCATGCAAGATACTCCCGGCGAACATAGGCATGAGCACCTGGTACGGCACGCCGGCGAAGCTTATAAGGGCAAGCAGAAGAAGAATGGATTTGAACGGGGTGAAGCTGTACACATATGAGAACCCCTGGGCTATCTCGCTCATAAAACCTTCTTTCCCGGTGCGTTCCGGGAACCTTTCGATCTTCATTAAGAGCAGGGCCACAATCACCGCCAGATAACTGATCCCGTTTAAAAGAAAACACATGCCCTCCCCGACCAGCGCTATCAGAACGCCCGCAAAGGCGGGTCCTATAAGCCTTGCCCCGTTAAACAATGAGGAATTGAGGGCAATCGCGTTTCCAAGGTCTTCTTTTCTTTCGAGCATGTCCGGCACAAAGGCCTGCCTGGTTATGATATCGAAGGCGTTTACACATCCAAGAAATATACTAAGCGGGATGATGTGCCGGATAGTGACCGTTTTTGTAAGAACCAGGACCGCAAGCGCAAAGGCCTGAAGCATGGAAAGGGTCTGTGTAATTACAAGCACGCGGCGTTTATTCCACCTGTCAGCCAGCACGCCCGCAAAAGGCGCAAGCAGAAAAGAGGGTATCTGCCCGGAAAAACCGACGATCCCCAAAAGCAGGGCCGAATGTGTCATCCGGTAGACGAGCCAACTCATGGCTATCTGCTGCATCCATGTGCCAATTAAGGAGATGCCCTGACCCGCAAAAAAAAGACGGTAGTTCCCGTGTTTCAGGGAACGGAATGCGGCAAAAATCATTATTAAAACTTCACCTCTTCAATTTATCACAAAGCCGATAAAAAACCCTCGAAACGGCCAAAATTCACGAATAAAAGATCGCCGGCAGGGGAGATAGAAAGTAAACGCATATACCTGTATATGATAACACGCCTGCCAACAAACTATTTCGGGGAAAATCATTTCAATGAAGGTTAACCGTTTGGAATCATTAACTGAGGAGTATAATAAGGTGGTGTCCGATTAAAGCAGAACGACTTAATATTACTATGCAATGGAGTCAGTAATGGATGCAAACAACCATATTACGATAGGCGGCAAAACCATTGAGCTGGATGCCGACGGCTTCCTTGCCAATCCTGATGACTGGACTCTGCAGGTTGCCGAATACTTCAGTGCGGCAGACGGCATGTTGCTTACTGATGAACACTGGCAGGTAATCCGTTTTGCTCGCGATTATTTCCGAACATTCAACACCAGTCCGATGCCGAAAGTGATCGTGAAAAGGTTAAACCGGCAGTTGGGCAATGAGCATTACTCGATAAGGGTGCTGTACTCACTGTTCACTGAAAAACCTATACGACGGATCTGCAGGTATGCGGGGATTCCGCAACCTGCCGGCTGCACCTGATACTGCTCGTAAGGCAGGCGGTCGCCTGTGTTGTGAATTAGGGAGTTACAAGGCACTTCTGTGGCTTCCGGCAGCCTCAGTATCCGATTTCTGTCCGCGTGAAATGGCGAAACCGTTATTGTCATATTGCCTTTAATTGCCTGCGTTCTAATATTTTTTGGCTTACTATTATCTACTCCTCCCTGCTAAATATGTAACGTCCCATTTCTCTGTTCAGCGCTATTTTTTCCCTTTGCTGAAAAAGCAGCTTTTATTGTTTATCAGTTGTCAGTTTTGTTGCGGAGGCCGCAGAACATCACTGAGATCTTATGAACACTCTCATGGGACACATGGCCCCGAAGAGTTGTTAAATGCTATTGACTTCTGCAAACTAATGTTAATATTATGAAACGGAATGTTTATCGGGCAAAATAACCCCAGTAGCGATGCAAGGGCTCAGATGACGGAAGCTCTCATGCAGAAAACCCCGGATTTTATCTATTTCAAAGATACCCACGGCAGATTTGTTTCGGTCAGTGAGACGTTCGCTCAACATTTTAATACCTCGATCAATGACATGATATGGAAAACGGATTATGATTTCTTCCCTCGTGATCAGGCTGAAGAATTTTCCCTGGAGGACAAAAAGGTTATGGCAACAAGGGAACCCATTAAAGATAAGATAGAAAAATGGGATGGTCTAAATGGAAAAGGAATCTGGATTTCGGTAAGCAAAGCACCATGGGAAAGCAGGGAGGGAGAAATAGTCGGCCTCATGGGTATATGCAGGGAAGTCACTGATAGAGTCGAAAGGGAAAAACATATTCTTGATATGATAAGTATAGCCACTCATGATATCAGGGTACCCCTTACGTCAGTTGGAAGCATAATAAAACTTGTCATTCGGGGGACTTTCGGCTTAATTGACGAAAGCGTCAAGGTCACTCTTCTTGACATTTCCGCAAGAATACGTCTCCTCGAAAAATTGGTGAGCGAATACCTTTGCAAATCTTCCGTGATGAACGTTAAAATGCCGGCCAAGGAGATTTTTGATCTGCGGCAGGACATCATTGATCCCATACTGGATGAATTTTCATCAGAAATAGAAGAAAATAAGATCGTGATAGACAGTCGATTGGGAGCAATCCCAAGTAACAGGATTATCATAAAGGCAAATGCACAGTGGATAAGGATTGTATACAGGAATCTTATTCGCAACGCTATAAAGTATGCGGTTTCAGGTTATATCGCTTTTGGTTTCGAGGACAAAGAAGATCACTACAGGCTAAACGTTTTTAACAGCGGCCCCCCTGTTCAGGAAGAAAAGAGAAACGAAATATTTACAAAATTTGAGAGCAAGGACAGTACAGGTCTTGGCCTTGCGATCAGCCGCGATCTTATTATCAAACACGGAGGAAACATGTGGTATGAGAATACCAGGGACAGCCACCCCAATTTTATTTTCACCATTCCAAAATAAGGCCGCTGTCTAAAATTTCTCCACAGTCAATTCCGGGTCACTATACTTAATTCTTGACATGGAAAGAAGTCAATCATACGACCGCTCCAAACAGGCAAAGTAAAAAATCCCTGCAGCCGTCCGGAAGGGCGGAGTTTTTTCATGCCCGGACAACGAAGAATCCCCTCTTCTCAATAAAGCGGCCTATACCTTTTGTGTTAACAACTACTTGACGTATTTATGAAAACTGATACACTATGACGAGAACAGCAGGAAGCGGCATCATTCAGAGGGAGGTAAATTAATATGGGAAAAGTTTTAAAAATTCTCGGGTTTGCAGGGAGCTTGCGCAAAGATTCTTACAATAAATCTCTTTTAATGGCTGCATTGGAACTTGTTCCGGAAGATATCGAACTTGAGATTTTTGACCTGGAAGGAATTCCGCCGTTTAATCAGGATTTGGAAAATCAGCCTATAGAAAAGGTGAAAGAGTTCAAAACAAGAATCAGGGCAGTCGATGCCATACTTATTGCCACACCGGAATACAACTATTCGATCCCGGGCGTGTTGAAGAATGCCATTGACTGTGCTTCCCGACCCTATGGAGACAACGCGTTCGAGCATAAGCCGGTAGCCATCATGGGCGCATCCCCCGGTATGATAGGCACCGCAAGGGCTCAGTATCATTTACGGCAATGCTTTGTCAACCTGAGTTGTTTTACACTGAACCAACCGGAGGTCATGGTATCCTTTGCCCATGAAAAGATTGACAAAGGCGGCAAGGTGACAGATCAGAACACGAGGGAACTCATCAGGAAACTGCTGGAGAACCTCGTAGCCTGGACCGGAAGACTAACGCCTTCGAAGTGAAAGAGTACGATTGCTTCTGTTCTGTTAAATGAAACATCGAGACGCAAGAATATGGGGTTCCGTCTTGTCGCCGGTCTTGTTAGTATGTTTCTATGCAGTAGTCAGCATAGCCAAGGACACGGAGGGAGCGCCAGCCCGGAAGCCCGAATTCAGGCCTTCATGTATTTACCCTTTTCAGTTTCGAGTACCGAATTAAAAAAACCTGTCCGGCGCCTCTGCCGGACCTTTTTTTACCATAACATACAAAAGGTGTCGGAAATTCCGGGCATTTGTTGGGAAAGTTAACACTTTTTCTCTGTTTAGAAATTGACTATGAAAACAATCTCTTTGTAAAAAAGGTGTTTTTTTCTTGCACACGCTTTGGCATAAGCTTTGCTTATATTATTACAAACACTCCAAGAGGTAGTGGGAAATAGCCCTGGTAAGGGCCTGATAATGGGCTAAGACAGGGAACCTTGAATGCGGGTAGCATTAATAACAAACCTTGAGGAGCGGTCTTTGAAAATTATATGAGGAGTATATGGAGCGTTCTGTACAGACAAACTATAGGAGCCGGAAAAGTTAGGGAGCCGGTATTAGATGTGGTGAGCAAGCCTTCAGCAGCGAGAAGGAAGCCTAAAACATCTGTCAACGCACCCAAAGTAAGGAAAGTCTATCAGTTTTCTCCACAGGACTGCGCCAATTGAAAAGCCGTTCAAAAGTTATTCTTTTGTGCGGCTTTTTGTTTTTATACCCTAAATTGGTACTGCCCGTACAACCTGACAAGGAGGAGAGCGTTCTGATTCCTTAGATTTCACCTAAACTTCGCAAGGAGTCTTTCTTTTCATAAATGATAAAATAAGCGGACATGAATTCGTTTGTGGTCCGTTATCCGATCGATGACTTACTTCCTGAACTGAAGGAAACCGTATTTGGGAATCCTTCTGTTGTTTTGGAGGCGCCTCCTGGCGCAGGGAAAACGACGCGCGTGCCTCTTGCCCTTATTGATGTCCTTCCTCCCGAAAGTGGCCGGATTATAATGCTTGAGCCGCGCAGAATCGCTGCGGTATCCGCTGCCCGGTGGATGGCCCAAACGCTCGGAGAGAAGGTGGGCGGAACCGTCGGATATTCGATAAGATTTGACAGCCGCGTCTCATCCTTGACGCGCATTGAAGTTGTCACAGAAGGCATTCTTACCCGCCGCCTTCAGGCCGATCCCGGTCTAAGCGGCGTGGCAATGGTTATCTTTGATGAATTTCATGAGCGCAGTCTTCATGCCGACCTCGCCCTCGCCCTTTGCCTGGATATACAGCGGGCACTCAGGGCTGACCTGAAAATACTTATAATGTCGGCAACCCTGCAATGCGGCCCGGTTGCTTCTCTTCTTGACAACGCGCCGGTGATTACGTCAGTCGGAAAGGCATTTGCCGTGGAAGAGAGGTATATTGCCGATGGGCCCTATAAACCGATAACCGGGCGTGTTGCCGCCGCCGTGAAGACCGCCCTGGCAGAAACTTCCGGCGATATACTGGTTTTTTTGCCGGGCTCAGGAGAAATACGCGCCTGTGCCGGGACGCTGCTATCCGACCTCGGGGGCAGGAGCGACGACATCACAATACATTCCCTATATGGCAACCTCCCTTTTGAAGACCAGGAACGTGCTATCCTGCCTTCACTGAAACGCAAGATTGTGCTTGCGACTAATATAGCCGAGACCAGTCTCACGATCGAGGGTGTACAGGTGGTCATAGACAGCGGCCTGACCCGCAGACTCCAATTCGACACGGCATCAGGCATGAACAGATTAATCACGGTTTCTGTTTCAAAGGCGTCTGCGGAGCAGCGCAAAGGGAGAGCGGGACGGCTAGGTCCAGGCATCTGCTACCGTCTTTACAGCCATTACTCATTTCAGTCCATGGTCCCTTTTACTCCACCGGAGATGCTCATATCCGACCTGGCGGCACTCGTGCTCGATCTTTCCGCATGGGGAGTAAAGGACCCTTCAGGATTGGCATGGCTTGATATACCGCCTGCGGCTGCCTGGGACGCTGCGCGCTGTTTGCTGACAGACTTGGGTGCACTTGAGCCATCAGGCTCGATCACTGACATTGGCAGGGCCATGGGCCGTTTGCCCCTGCACCCCCGGCTTGCACGGATCATGGTGAAGGCAGAGGAACTCGGCTGTGTTCATTACGCAGCTGATCTTGCAGCCATTCTTTCGGAAAGAGATATACTGCGCCGCACCAATAAGTCCGGGACGCAGGAACCTGATATCGCTGAAAGATTAGACGTGCTTCGCGCCTGGAGAAATGGAAAAGAAGTCCCGGGTGAGGCGGATTCATGGGCGCTGGCTGCAGTGGACCGTACAGCAAGGCATCTCATTCGCTTACTGCCGGAAGCACAAAAGAACTCATCCGGCAAGACGTGGGGGCCTGAAATAATATCCCGTCTTCTTCTATGCGCTTTCCCGGACAGGGTTGCCCAAAACCGTGGAGCCGGCGACGGACGTTTTATCCTCGCTCAGGGAAGAGGCGCCCGGCTGGCGTCAACGAACGGTCTTTGCCTGAGTCCTTTTATTATTGCCGTTAACGTCGATGCGGGGGAGAAGGGCGAAGGCGTGGTACATCTCGCTTCCTCTCTTACCGAAATCCTTATCAGACAGGAGTGCGCAGCACGTATCCAGACCCTGCGCCGCATCGTATGGGACAAAAGAGAAGATAGGATCGTTGCCGCCGTTGAAGAACGGCTGGGTGCAATTCTGCTGTCTGCAAAGCCCTTTATTCCCACTAACGAAGAAGCCGCCCCTTTTCTATGCGAAGCTATCCGGTCTGATCCACAAATCTTTTTTTTAAATGATGGGGCCAGGCAGTTCCAGGGGCGCGTGGCGCTCATGCGAAAAGTTTTTCCACTCGAAATGTGGCCGGATCTCTCTGACGAGCACCTGGCATCAACTCTTGAAGAATGGTTGCTTCCATCGCTCGACGGCATACGCAGCAGCCGGGACCTTGCCGCACTTGAAGCGCTGCCCGCGTTGAAGGCTCGGCTTACATGGGAGCAGAAAAGGCGTCTCGACGAGCTTGCCCCGGCATCCATTGTTGTGCCGGGCGGCAGCCATATAAAACTCGACTACACCCTGGGAGAAACGCCGGTACTTGCAGTAAAGCTGCAAGAAATGTTCGGCCTGGCCGATACACCGGTGATAGGCAGAGGTCGTGTTAAGGTCCTGGTTCATCTTCTTTCACCGGCCCGAAGACCCGTGCAGATCACACAAGACCTGAAGGGTTTCTGGCAAACCGGCTATCAGCAGGTCAAAAAGGAACTGAAAGGCCGGTATCCAAAGCATCCGTGGCCTGACGACCCATGCAACGCAATACCGACACGGCGTACAAAACCACGCCATGGGCCGTAATCCGGCCAAGCTTTTAACAAAGCTAAAGCTGCATACCTGCTGTTAATCGGCTTTGAACTTTGATCCAGCCTGAGCGGTAATCTCCATTTTGAGAATTTCACCTCTTCCAGTTTCACTGCACCCCTGCTTTTTCCAAAAGTTCCCTGTAATACCGGTCTTCCCCAAATTTCTTATACTCCTCATACAAGCTATCGTTTTCGTCAAAGGCCAAATAATTATTTCTCGGCACGGCCCCGGACCGCCCCGTCCTGAACAACTCAATTCCTTCTATCATCTCTGATACAGACTCTATTTCCGGCTTACACCATATAGCCATCCAGATATTCTGGAACCAGTAATTGCTGCCTTTGGGGTATTTGTTAGCATTCCGAAATAGTTCTTGTGCGTATGCCGTCACATCAAAATTCCGTGCATCTCTCGGGATCCTTTTAAGGCAGACCTCGAGCCAGTTTCTTTTGTTTGCATCTATCGTGATGACTTCCGGATTGATTTTAAAATACTCTACATGCCAGTATGGATCGAGCACAGGGCATATCAGGTTTGATTCTTCATTGCTTGTTTCATGACATATGGCTTTGTTGACGAAAAAATAATTGAAGCTGTAAAACATCTTTGCACCAATAAATTCCTGTATAAATCTCATCCAGAAATCTACCGCGGCGGCAGGCATTTCCTGCAGACTGCCGGTGTTAATAACCACATCAAATTGTCTGTCTTTGAGGACAAAATAGTGCTGAACAGGGACCAAAACAAAATCAAATTCATCCGGATCCAGGCGGGTATTGTCGTGTGCATAAGCAACCCTGGCATTGGGAAAATTTAACGTCAAATAACAATGCGCAAAAAAAAGAGACTCCGGGAGGTCAATAATTGTATAACTGATTTTGGGATGCATGAGTTTGAAAATCCGCGCAGTTGATCCATATCCTCCGCCAATTTCAATAACTCTGTTCATTCCTCCGTCAAAGGTATGGGCACATCGCAGGTAGAAGCTGAGGTGAGTCAAAAAAATAGAGCTGTAATTAATCCCATCAATGTCTATAAGGGATTCCTTATTTGAATAAGTTGATTCACAGATATGCAAATTGTTTTTGAGAGGATAGTTCGGGAAATGTTCTTCCAGTTCTCTGAGCTTAAAGTTAACGATTGCATATGCAGCTTGCCTGTCATGTATCCGGTGATCAAAAACGTCATTTTGAGCAAACAATACGGCCTCTTCCCGGGAATTAAAGAGCTTAAAGGTTTCTATCCTCTCTTGAAACTTCAGCCACCAGGAGCCCACCACAAATTTATCCGGAAACGGAGTTTTACTTGCAAGTAATAAAAATTCACGGGCTGTTGCAAGAACGGCGTCATCCCCGGACAATTCAGCAGTCGCCTTACGATAGTCACTCACGGCATGCTGTTCCCATGGAGGCCAGATTACATACTTTACGGGAGTTGTTTCAGGTTCCTCTTCAGGGATCCTCCATTTTGTGCAATCAGACGTCTGACTGAACAATTCATCACTCACCGAACACAGCTCTTCCGGGCTGTTTTCCTCAAGCATATAACCAATACCCGCTATATCTTCACGCAGCAGGTCTTCATCTATCGCCTTTTTATAGCTGGTGATCCTGCGACTTGAAGATATAAGAGTCTTGATCAGAATTCTCGAACAGTTATTTAATATGCCCGGATCTGACATTATATTAGTAGCGGCCATGGGGACATTAAACGCAACTCCCAGATTAAGAAGACCTCCATCAGATGTTATGAAAAATCTGCATCGGCTTAATGCAAAAGCCTGAAGCAGGACACTGTCTTCAACGGTGCTCCTGCTCAGGTCAAAAAGACCCGGAGTGCCGGGGAAAGATGTACTTGGAGCGGCGCCGAGTCTCACGACCTGCCCGCCAAGTTTTCTTACTATATATTCAGCCAGCCGATAATATGCCTGCGGCTCTTTGATGGATCTGACGCTGTCTTTTCCAGTTCCATATTTCCAGCCGTTTTCGCGCACATAGATGCAGGCAAACCAGCGGTCTCTCTTAACGCCTATTTGATCAAAATAGGATTCGCACGCCGTGGCCAATGTTTCAGGTATTTTGAATCTTGCGAGATTTATTAAGTTGGAGCGGGACTTCATAGAGCGGAAAATTGAGGGGGTCAGAAAAAAATCGGTTTCATTAAATTGACATTCATACCAATCCTTCGGGGCTTGCCAGGGTGTGACCCCCTCATAGTTAAACCACTCTATTGGAAGGCACTCTTTTGGGTTATTAGTGGCAATTTTCGTGTAAATGTGCGGGACCAGTTCCATTAAGGGTACTTTATACGGCCTGTCATTATGGTAATAAACCCGTAAAAAAGCATTCCCGAAAAGTTTTTTGATTGAAGCGGCAATGAGGGCATCGTTTACAAAACTGCCTAAGGTGTTGGCGCCTAAGTAAGCAAAGATGGAAACAGGCCCATTTTTCAAGTTGTCTTACCCTCATCGAGCACAAACCCGCTTCTTCTCTCTGTCAAACTGCTTTGCCATGGCCGCCTCTTCATAGCGAAGATTATAACAATTCCGACCCCGATTTGGCGAGCCTGGGGTCCGGCCTCATTTCATTTTTATAAAGTGAAGCGTTTCAGGGAATAATTAGCGTATTCCGGACCGTCTGTTATCGGCTGAAATAAACGCCTTCAGTATGATATGATATTTTTCAGGCGGCTAATTCTTATCCGGGAAGGAAGGCGACTGGTGGAAAAGAAATTCTCGCTTCTGCCGCATCCTGATTTAGAGTTGGGACTTGAGCGAAAGCCTATAGACTATTTCCTGACATTTCCGGATAGTGAAATTAATGAGGATACCGGCCTGATTCTTGTTATCCCCGGGTTTAATCATAGAGCTGATACTGAATATCATCAAAATAAATTAAGACCTTACCTGGTCAATAAATATAATTGCATTGCTGTGGGTATTAATTATTTCGGGATAAAAATTGAGTGCAGAGAAATCGACAATAATATTTTAAACGTTTATATTCCCGATAACCGACGCTTTGCAAACAGTGTTTACGACATGTTTGGAATACCCGCCGATGATATACTGACTAATAATATTATTCATTTAGATACGTTGACCAGGATGCTTAAAGCTCGCGGCATAAAAAAACTTGGGCCGGAATTTGCCGTAGAGCTCAGATACCGCAGCGATGCCGACGTCTATCAATCTTTTGGCTTGCTGCCTGCAATCGATTGTATTCAGGTGCTTGGAGAGATATTGAAAACATATGCAATTAATAAGAAAAGATTGATAGCGTTTGGAAGTTCCTATGGCGGATATATTTCTCTTTTGCTCGGGAAGTTTGCTCCCCAAACTTTTTCGGCAATCGTCGATGTCTCAGGCTTTGTCAAAACCAGATTAGCTCTTATTTCTCCGAATGATGTGAGATTTGAGAAGAGATCATACGGCAATATGAATGGCATAGAGTTTCCGGTAAATTACTACTCACCATGGACCATAACAGATGAAGATTCGCCATACTATTTCTCAGACAGTCACAGATGTATTAGAAATCTTATGATGAATGAGCACATAACTGATACAAAAACCAAATACCACATTTTTCATTCTGTAGAGGACTCATTCATCCCAATTAAAGAAAAAGATAAGCTTGTTGCTATGATGACAGACAGAGGAGTACGGGTTTCCTATAGACGCGTCGGCCATAGTGATATAGACGGCAGACTCTTTAAAACTTTAGAGCATGGGATGGAGGCTTCATTAAGAGGGGTGTTTGATGCCGTTGCAAATCAGGACGATCAGAATTTAAGCACTCCTGATTCATTAACGGACTTTGATAGAGAGAGCATTTATAAATTTAATTGCGGAGAGCGGATATATACTTTTTCGTTTGGGAACGATTTCAGCATCAAAGCCGAATGTTCCGCTGAATCTTCTAATCTCCGCTCTATGCAGCTTAGTGCCCCAGGTGGGTCAAAATCACATGCCGGCCGTCACCGATAATATCTGTTTATAAATAGCCTTTATCGGGAGCGATTATTCAGGATAAAGGACCTCATATCTTCCGGCAAAGGCGCATCAAATGCAACCAGGTCGCCTGATACCGGATGCCTTATGATAAGCCGTGAGGCATGCAGAAGGTGCCTCGGAGTTTCCTGCCAGGGAAGCAGGCCGTAATATCCGGCCCTGACATTTTTTACAAACGCAAGGAATTCATCGTCGGTCCTTCCATATAACTTATCACCCACCAATGGATGCCCGGCATGCGCCAGATGGATCCGGATCTGGTTTGTTCTGCCGGTGATGGGTCGGCACCTGACCACAGTGGATGCTGAAAAACGTTCCATTACATCAAAAGCAGTGGCGGAATATTTGCCGCCTGAGCCATCATCGGATACGACTTTATTTTTTATCGAAATGCAACTGTCGCGATCAGGCACTAAAAAACCTTTGACCTCAAAAGAATCGTTATTGATTACTCCACGGGCTACCGCAATATACTCCTTTCCTGCTGTTCCGGCTTCAAATTGCTGCACGAGCAACCTGTGTGCGCTTTTGGTTTTTGCAGCAACGATTATACCGCTTGTCTCCCGGTCCAGGCGATGCGCCAGGTGAATGTCGCCATGGAATCCCTTGCCGGACATTCGTTCGCGCAACAGAAAGATTAAAGTATTCCTGATGTAATTACCATCAGAATGCGACGGCAGGTTGCCGGGTTTATTTACAACAAGAAAGGTATCTTCTTCATGCATAATTTGTATATTTATATCAACAGGGGGTTCGCTGCGAACATCCGAATAAGCTACAATATCGTTTTTTTTCAGGAGATGATCGGGCGTTATTGCCTTCCCGTTGACCGTAACCTTCCCGCGTCCAATCATCCGTTTCCATTCTTCCCGGGTCTGATACTTGAAGCGCATAGTGAGGAAATCCATCAGACTCCTGCCGGCAAACTTCGATGAGATCCTGGATGAAAGTGTAGTTTCTTCTGTCATACAATGTGCGCCTCAGGCCCGCAGATACTTCAGATACAACCGCTCAACCTTGCTTCTGGCCCAGGGAGTCTTTCTCAGAAAGTTCAGGCTCGATTTCATGCTCGGGTTGCTGTGAAAGCACCGGATATTGATGATGCCGCCCATTTCCTTCCAGCCGTAGCGGTCTACCAGATCGGTCAGCATCTTTTCGAGAGTAACGCCGTGCAGCGGATTGTTCGGTTGAGTTTCAGTCATATCGGCACCTGACGTCATTCTATCTCTTTTCGCGCATAATTGCATGAATAAGCTCGTCCAGCCGCTGCAGAAAGCGGGAGCGGTCCTTCGGCTCAAAAGGCGGCGGGCCGCCGGTCATAGTGCCCATGTCGCGCAGAAACGCCATAAACTCCCGGCTTGCCAATGCATCGCCGATAGAGTCTTCGCTGTATACCCGCCCCTTGGGATCAAGCACCCTGGCGCCCTTTTTCAGGCAGCGCGCTGCCAGCGGAATATCAGCGGTAACCGCGATATCGGTTTGAGTGACGTGCGTTGCAATCCAATCATCAGCGGCATCGAACCCTTCATGCACAATAATCAGTTCAATGAATTTGTCCGGAGGTATCCGCATCGCTGAGTTGGACACAAGATATACCTTCAGTTCATGCCGCCGGGCAACGCGGAATACCTCGTCCTTCACCGGACAGGCATCTGCGTCTATGTATAACTTGATCACACCGGTTCCTTTTATTGCGGTCAGACAATCAGAGTATGGAGCCTGCAAATAAACATACTATCCCTTCAATATTTCCTTTACGCGTCCCACTTCGCCGCTTTCGAGGCGAACTTTAATCCCGTGCGGATGCACAGGCGACTTCGTTAAAATATCTTTGACAGTTCCCTCTGTCAACTTTCCGGTCCGCTGGTCTTTTTTCAATACTATTGAAACACGCAGTCCTGATCTCACATTGGAACGTATGGTTCCATCCATAGATGGTTCGCCTCCTGTCCGGATTTAAAAGCTCCCCGACTATTATACACCGGAAGAGTCCCTGCCCGGAGGATCGGACTCCAGAGGTCATCCGGAACTAAATCCGGGACTTCCTTTGCTCATCGCACATGTGATGGTGTTATTCCGTTATAATAAATGAGACCGGAAAAGATGCGGGGACGAAAAAGTTTTCTTTATAATTCGAGGTGAAATTTGGCGTTGGTGAGTTTGCAAGAGGTGAGGCTGGCGTTTGGAGCCCCTGAACTGCTCGACGGGGTGACCCTGCAGATCAATCGCGGCGAACGGGTCTGCCTGGTCGGCAGAAACGGGGCAGGCAAGTCCACTCTTTTAAAAGTTATAAGCGGCGCTATCCACCCTGATACTGGAAAGGTCATACGGCAGGGTGATGCAAGGATCCGCCTTCTGGAGCAGGAAGTTCCACTGGATCTCTCCGGAACCGTCTTCGAGGTCGTCTCAGGCGAACTCGGTATGTTCGAACTCCTCTCTGAATACCACGCTTTCAGCAATCGCCTCGGCCGCGGTGATGACGCGGGGAATATCGCGGAGTTAGAGCGTATACATCACGCCATCGAGTCCTCAGGCGGCTGGCAGACAGAGCACAGGGTCGAGAACGTCCTTTCGAGGTTGAAATTGGATCCCGATGCTTTTTTTGCCGATCTCTCGGGCGGATACAAAAGAAGGGTGCTGCTTGCAAGGACGCTCGTGAGCGGGCCTGACCTGCTGCTTCTCGATGAGCCGACGAACCATCTGGATATCGAATCTATTGAATGGCTTGAGGAATTCCTCCTCAATTTCAGCGGAGCCATACTCTTTATAACCCACGACCGGAGGTTTCTCCAAACGCTGGCTACTCGCATAATCGAACTCGACCGGGGACGGGTCACCGACTGGCCGGGTGATTACGCAACCTACCTGGAGAGAAGACAGGCCGAGCTTAATGCCGAGGCGGCGCACAATGCGCTTTTTGATAAGAATCTTGGTAAAGAGGAGGCGTGGATACGACAGGGAATCAAGGCCCGGCGCACACGCAATGAGGGCCGCGTAAGGGCATTGAAGGAGTTGAGGAGGGACCGCCTCGAAAGACGCGAACAGACCGGCAGCGCAGTAATGAGGCTGAACGAGGCTGAAAGGTCAGGCAAGTTGGTTCTTGAGGCAAAGGGGATAAACCATAGCTACGAGGGTAATCCACTGATCCGCGAGTTCTCCACCATCGTCATGCGCGGGGACAAGATCGGGATTATAGGTCCAAACGGCGCGGGAAAGACCACATTGCTGAATATTCTACTTGGCGTAATACAGCCTTCAGACGGCTCAGTGCGAATGGGAACTGGTCTTGAGGTGGCCTATTTCGACCAGCATCGGGCTCAGCTGGACGATAATAAATCCGTCATTGAAAATGTAGGTGATGGATGCGACACTGTAACGGTCCAGGGCAGGACAAGACACATAATCGGCTATCTCGAGGATTTCCTCTTTCCCCCGGAACGGGTCCGCTTGCCCATAAAGGTATTATCAGGCGGTGAGCGAAACCGGGCACTCCTGGCAAAGCTCTTCACGAAACCCTCAAACGTGCTGGTGATGGACGAACCGACCAATGACCTCGATACGGATACACTGGAACTTCTTGAGGGCATGCTGATAACATATAAAGGCACTGTTTATCTTGTGAGCCATGACCGTGAGTTCCTTAACAACGTAGTGACGAGCACCATAGTATTTGAAGGCGACGGAAGGCTCGCGGAATATGTTGGAGGATACGACGACCGGCTCTGGCAGCGCGGTCCGGCAATACCGAAGACCGGGAAGGCGAAGGAAACCGTAAAACCGGAAAGGCCGCCCCGGTCAAAGCAGGAGGCGCGCCCTAGAATCCTGACCTTCAGGGAGAAACAAGAGCTTGAAGCTCTTCCCGGGCTGATCGAATCCCTGGAATCGGAGCGCGCCAGGCTCTATGAGGTACTTGCCGACCCTGACTTCTATCGGCAGGACGGAAGCAGGATACCGGCGGCAAAGGCGACAATCCAGGAACTCGAAAAAGAAATCACTGCCTGGTATCAAAGATGGGAGCTTTTGGAGTCCCTGGTGTCAATACGTCTCAATAAGGTTTAATATAAATGGATATCACGCAGGAACTCGACCGCCTTAACCCGCGTCAGCGGGAGGCGGTGCTTCATACAGAGGGGCCGCTCCTGGTCCTCGCCGGTGCAGGATCAGGAAAGACAAGGGTGCTCACTATCAGGACCGCCTATCTTATCCACAAAGGCATCACGGCCAACCATGTGCTGGCAGTTACCTTTACGAATAAAGCCTCCCGCGAAATGAAGGGGCGGGTCTCGTCCATTCTCAAGGGAGCCGGGGTCCAAACTGCTGCTGCCGGCAGCAAAGGTCCGGTGATCTCGACGTTTCATTCACTCTGCCTTGCCATCCTGCGCCGGGAGATCGAGCGCCTCGGCTACCGCAAGGACTTCACAATCTACGATACGTCGGACCAGCTCTCTCTTTTGAGAGGCATCCTGACAGAGGTCAAGTTTGCCGGCAAGAGCTTCAAGGTGGAGACTGTCATGGAACGTATCAGCAAGTCCAAGAACGACGTGCCTTCAGCGACAAATACCCCAGCCGCAATAAATGCAAAAAAAGATGATATAGACAACATCTCGGAGTACCTCTATCCCAAATACCTTGAGGCCCTGAAATCCTTCAATGCCCTGGATTTTGATGATCTTATCCTGTTTACCCTCAGGCTCTTCAGGGAACATCCCGAGGTGCTGAAGAAATACCAGGACAGGTTCAGGTATATCATGGTAGACGAATACCAGGACACTAACCGTATGCAGTATAATTTCATCGGCCTTCTCGCCGGCGAGCGGAAAAACCTCTGTGTAGTGGGTGACGACGACCAGTCAATCTATGGCTGGCGGGGTGCCAGCCTGAGCAATATCCTTGATTTCGAGCAAGACTTTCCCGACACGACAGTAGTGCGGCTTGAGCAAAACTACCGGTCCTTCGGGAATATACTAAAAGCTGCCAACAGCGTTATCAGGAACAACGGACGGAGAATGGAAAAGTCCCTGTGGACAACTCAGGAAAACGGCCCGGAAGTGATGCTGTACAAGGCATCAGGTGGTGACGAAGAGGCGGATTGGGTAGCAAGCCGTATCCAGCAGATAAAGTATGAAAAAAAACTCGCTTTCGAGGATTTCGCCGTGATTTACAGGGCCAATGTCTTTTCGAGACAGTTTGAGCAGGCCATGCGGAGACTGCACATACCCTATTCCGTGGTGGGAGGTATGAGTTATTTCGAGTACAGGGAGGTAAAGGATATTGCGGCCTACCTTAGGATTATTGCCAATCCTCGCGACGAGCTGAGTCTTCTCCGGATAGCAAACACACCCAAACGCGGTTTGGGGCCGACCACCCTCGGCTCTATATCAGACTTTGCCAGGCGGCAGGACATCACGCTCCTTGAGGCTTTCGTGAGGGCCAATGAAGTAGACGGTCTGACCGGTAAGCCTGCTGAAGCTGCGCAGGGCCTTGCAGCAATTGCGGGGAAGTACAAATCTTTATTTGCTGCGAATAAGGAGATGGCTGAAGTGCTGAGAGAGCTTATCTCGGAGATAAACTATCGCGACCATCTCCAGGGACTTTACAAAACTCCCAACGCAGTATCACAGCGCCTTCAGAATGTCGAAGATTTCATCGGGGCGCTTGCGCATTTCGAAGAAAAAGATGACTCCCCGACACTCCAGGCATTCCTCGAAACACTGGCACTCACAGATCTCCTTAAGGACAAGGAGGAGCGGAACGGGAACGGTGTTACGCTCATTTCATTCCACTCGGCAAAGGGACTGGAGTTCCCGGTGGTATTTATTGTCGGCGTGGAAGACGATGTACTTCCACACAAAAAGTCTATCTATGAGGCTTCCGGTCTGGAGGAAGAGCGGCGGCTCTTCTACGTGGGCATAACACGGGCCATGAAGGAACTCTACATCTGCTATGCGGGCCATCGAATACGTTATAGCAAAAACACACCCTGCAACGCCTCGCGCTTCATTGAAGAACTGCCGGAAGAGGCGATCAGGAGGATCGACGGGGAGGATGAAAGCGATTGCATAGATGAACAAGCTGCGGCAAAGGCGTTCTTCTCAAACATTAAGAACATGCTGGGAGATTGAATTCCCCATGCATTGTGTCAATCTATATGTAAATTAAATCTGTCAGGAGGGAGATACGCATGTCTGAGAATAAACTGTATACCACGTACATTAAGGAAACAGCGGGAGGAAGGCAAGTCTGTGTATACTGCAAAAAGACTGAAGAAGAAATAGGAGAAAGCCTTGATGGGCATGCCAGCTGGTGCAAGTGGCGAAGAGATATAGAGGAAATGGAGAAAGCTGAGGGAACAAGAAAGTCCTCCGGGAGGATGGAAAACCTGGTGCGAAGGCATGAGCGATTGTAATAATATTGATGGAATGGCTATATTACATCGGGGAGTCGGCTATGACATTACCGGCTCTCCGGGATAGACTGCATAACTCTTGAAAGGACATACCCGCATGGAACAGGTACAATGGAATCTCAGACAACTCTTCAAGGGCGACCAGGACCCCGAGATTGAGAAGGAAAGACCGCGCACCGAAGAGAAGAGTTACCGTTTTATAAACAAATGGAAAGACCGCACCGATTATCTTGAAACCCCGGCTGTTCTCAGGCAGGCCCTCGATGAATATGAAATGTGGTCAGGAGATTGCGGGACCGATGGAAATGAGGGGTACTATTTCTGGCTCAGGACGCAGCAGGACCAGAATGACCCCGAGCTCAAAGCCAGGTTCAATCAGGTTGAGAACTCCAGCAGGACCATCCTGAACGATATACAATTTTTCCAACTCCGCATAGCCAAAATCCCTTCCGGACAACAGAATAAATTTCTTGATTACAACCGGCTAAGAGAGTATAAGCACTTTCTTGAGCGCATATTCGCAGAATCAAAGTACCTGCTGAGCGAGCCCGAGGAAAAGATACTGAACATGAAGTCATCGACCTCTTACTCGAACTGGATAAAAATGACCTCCGGGTTCCTTGCAAAAGAGCAAAGGACCGTCCTCCTTGAGGATGGAACAAAAGGCAGCAAAAACATTTCGGAACTGTCAAGCCTTCTGGACAACAAGAACAGAAAAGTAAGGGATTCAGCTGCAAAAGCTCTAAACAATCTTTTTGGCAAATATGTCGAGGTGGCAGAGGCGGAACTCAACTCGGTCCTTGCCAACAAAAAAACGGATGATGAACTGCGCGGCCTTCTGCGTCCCGAGCTCTCGCGGCATATCAGTGACGACATCGGAAGCGAAATTGTAGATGCGCTCATCGAAACTGTGTCCGGCAGGGTTGCTATAGCTCACCGCTTTTACGAACTCAAGGCAAGGCTGCTGGGGCTGAAAAAACTTAAGTACCACGAGAGAAATATCGAGTACGGGGATATCATAAAAAAGTATCCTTATAAAACCTCGCTCAAGCTGATAGACAGGGTTTTTAGGCGTCTGGACCCGGAATTTTCCGAAATCCTGTCCATGTTTATAAAGAACGGCTGTTTCGACGTGTATCCGGGAAGGGGCAAGGGAAGCGGCGCCTTTTGCGCCCACCACCTTATTTCACAGCCCACATATATCCTGCTCAATCACACAGACAAGCTGAATGACGTCCTTACACTGGCCCATGAACTAGGGCACGGAATCAACAACGAGCTGATCAGGAAAAATCAAAATGCCCTGAACTTCGGCACTTCCACTGCAACTGCCGAAGTTGCAAGCACCTTCATGGAGGATTTTGTGCTGCAAGAAGTGCTGAGAAAAGCCGATGACGAACTTAAGCTCGCTATTATGGTAAAAAAACTCAACGATGACGTCTCCACAATATTCCGCCAGGTAGCCTGCTATCGTTTTGAGCAGGAGCTCCATCGTGATTTCAGGAGTAAAGGCTATCTTTCAAAGGAAGATATAGGGGGTCTTTTCCGAAAGCATATGGCTGCCTATATGGGGTCTTTCGTAGAACAGTCCAGGGGATCAGAGAACTGGTGGGTATACTGGAGTCATATCCGGTATTTCTTTTATGTATACTCCTATGCAAGCGGCCTGCTCATCTCCAAGTCACTGCAGCACTCTGTAAAGGAAGATCCGTCATTCGTCAGCAGGGTGAAGGGGTTCCTTGCAGCAGGCCTCTCTGATTCACCTCAGAATATATTTAAACGGCTCGGCGTAGATATAACCGACAGCGGCTTCTGGAACAAGGGACTTGATGAGGTGGAGGGATTGCTGGAAGAAACAACCGCTCTTGCGCGAAGTCTGGGCAAAATATAAAAGACAGGCAATAGGCGATGGGCTATAGGCGATAGGCAAATTATAAAAAGTCTTTTCCCATAGCCTATTGCCCTTTTTTAAAATGGTCCTTCAGGGCCTTTTCAACCACATCCGGCACCAGCCCCGCAACCTGTCCGCCTAACAACGCAACCTCTTTTACAATCGTAGATGTAAGGTAAGAGAACTCTTGGGAGGGCATCATAAAAACGGTTTCCAGATCGCCTGCTAGCCGCCTGTTCATTAATGCCATCTGCAGTTCATATTCAAAATCCGACACCGCCCGTAAACCCCTGATAATCGCAATGCCGCCTTTTTCTTCAACATAATCGACAAGCAGCCCGTTGAAGGCCTCCACTTTCACACCGCGGTACTCCCTGACTGACGCTTCAATAAGCGAACAGCGTTTCTCCAGGCTGAACAGAGGCTTTTTCTTAGGGCTATGCGAAACAGCAATAATCAACTCATCAAATATCATCAGCCCGCGTTTAACAAGATCCAGATGCCCGTTTGTTATGGGATCAAATGTGCCCGGATAAATTGCCAGCCTCATCGCCACCGCCTCCTTCTATTGCCCATTGCCTATTGCCCATTGTCGTTTTTTAATATATAGACTTAATGCGGTATCTCCATATTTATATTTCTTCTTTAATGCTAATTCGCCGGCCTGCTCCTCCAACTTTCTTCTTGAGGAATGTTCGGCCATAATGATTCCATCTTCGCCGGATGTCCCGAGTTCGCCGATCAGTGATATTATCTGCATGGTTTCTTCTGACGCATAAGGGGGATCAAGAAAAATAATACTAAACCGTTCCTCATTTTTTTTCAGAAAATCCCGGACCCGCGCCCTCACTATCAGTGCTTTTTCCCTGAAGCCGAAACGGTCCACAAACTCTTTAATTATATTGGACCTCAGATGGTTCTCTTCTACAAACACCACCCTCCCGGCGCCCCTGCTCAGTGCATCGAGGCCGACAGCACCGGTCCCGGCATAAAGATCGAGAAAGGCGGATCCTTCTATTCTTCCGCTCAGGATATTAAAGACCGCCTCTCTTACTTTAGCAGGCGTCGGCCGCAGTTCGGCGCCATCCTCCCGCCGTAAAAAGGCTTTGGGTGGGCCAACCTTTCTGCCTTTTGCCGTGCCGCCTGAAATCCGCATAAAAATCAGGCTAAGGCTAAGGCTAAGGTTAAGTTAATCTTTCCATTTCCTTTTTTTCTTAACCTCAACCTCAGCCTCAACCTTTTCTTAAAGGCGGATTCACAATATACCCGTCTTGCATTTCATACCCGGAAATCATTACCGCCCTTCCCTCAACGCGCAGCCTGCCATCCGCATAGAGCCGCAGGGCCTCGGGATATAACATATGCTCCAGTTTCAGTATTCGTGACGAAAGCGTGTCCTCGGTGTCGTCGGGAGAGACAGGTACGGCGGCCTGGATTATAACAGGTCCCGTATCCATTCCCCCGTCAACAAAATGCACTGTGCAGCCGCTTATCCTAACCCCATACTCCGCTGCCTGCTTCTGTCCGCGCAGGCCTGGAAAGGCAGGAAGAAGGGCCGGATGTATATTCATGATCCTGTTCGGAAATGCATCGATCAGGGGTTTTCCGACAATGCGCATAAACCCGGCAAGCGCCACCAGTTCCACCTCACGCTTTTGAAGTTCGCGGGCTATGACTGCAAAATAATCGCCCCTTGAGAGTGAGGCTTCAGGGTCGATATAGAGGTAGTCTATCGAGTGTTTTTTCGCCCTCTCGACAGCATAGGCTCCGGCATTATCAACAACGAGCAGTTTAATCTCGGCAGGAAGTCTCCCTGCCTCTATCTCATCAACGATCGCCTGAAAGTTTGAGCCCCTGCCGGATGCAAGGATACCAAGATTGAGCATACATGCCTACCTTGCGTACTGAGCATATTTAATTAAAACAGTCAATCTATTTTATTTCTGATTTCAGCGTGGCCCCTGCACTGAATTTGGGGACTTTTCTGGCCGGGATCTTGATGACCTCGCCGCTCCTTGGATTCCTGCCTTTCCTGGCCTTCCTCTTTGAAACGGAAAAAGTGCCAAACCCAACAAGCGTAACCTTCTTTCCCTTCTTCAGCGAAGCAGCAACTGAAGACATAAAAGACTTAAGTGCCGTTTCCGACTGTTTCCTGGTAATGTCTGCATCCTTGGCCATTTTTAAAACAAGTTCAACTTTTGTCATAGTGCCCCCCTGTAAATTTATTATAAGATATTTTACTTCAAATACCGGGGCTTTACAACAACAAAAAAATAAGGAGCGTACCGAGTTCTGCGTACAGCGTTCTGCGTTCAAGGCAAGAAACTTCCATACGCTGATTCTTTAACGCTGTACGCTCAACGCAGCACGCTATAACACTTCTTCTTTTATTTCATCGAGATATCTTGACTCCAGCATATGTGAAATACTCCCGAATTTCATCCTGGACTCTGCCGACGACAGATATAGTCTCTCTTTTGCCCTCGTGCATCCGACATAAAACAGCCTTCGTTCTTCCTCCAGACTTGATAAATTGTCCAGCGCTTTTGCCGAAGGAAAAATCCCTTCCTCCAGTGCTGGAATAAAAACTACAGGGAATTCGAGCCCTTTAGCAGCATGGAGAGTCATAATTTTTACTGATTGATCACTGCCAATCCTGTCCTGCTCCGAACTCAAAAGATTATCTTCCATAAATTCCGAGAAAGTCTTACCCTCAGTCTCCAGATTTTTAAAAACGTTGGCGAGTTCCGATATGTTCTCGATGCGATCATCATGATCATCTTTGTACTCATTTTCCAGGTAATCAAAGTAGCCTATATCCTTTATAAGTTCCATCAGGACTGAAAATGGGGCCTCTTCGATCATTCCCGAATATTTTTCTACAACGTTTATGAAAATATCGGCATTTAAGCGCTGTCTCGGAGACAGTTTTGCTCCCCTCAGCGCCTGTATCCAATCTGTTTTGTGATGGTCCCTTATTATCGACAGCGCCTTGCTGCCTATATACCTGGACGGTATATTAATGATCCTTTCAAATGCGGCTTTATCTTTGTGATTTGCTATAAATCTCAGGTATGATACCAAATCCCTTATTTCCGCATGCTCATAAAATGCAAGTCCTCTTACAACCTGGTATGGAATGTTATTTTTCATTAAAGCACTTTCCAACCCCCGCGACAAAAAGCTCATCCTTATCAAAATTGCCATATCGGAACAAGAATAGCCATGGATATTCAAAAGTGACCTTATTTTATTCGCTATATAATTTGTTTCTTCGATGTCATTTTCATTTTCTTTCTTTTCAATCTCACCATCGACCTCGCTGTCAGTATGCAGTTTCAGTATTTTATCGCCCCACACATCACCTGCCCCACAAAGTATCTTATTGGCCAGCTTAAGAATTTTTTTTGTAGATCTATAGTTCTTTTCGAGCTTCATTTCAACTGCGCCGAAATCCTCTACGAAGCGAAACATATTTGAGGGCTTTGAGCCTCGCCAGGAATATATGGATTGAAAAGGATCGCCAACGGCAAAAAGACCCTTTTTATTTCCGGCCAGGAGTTGAATAATCTGGTACTGGACCTCATTGGTATCCTGGAACTCATCTATCAAAATGTAATCAAATCTCTCCTGCCATTTTTGTCTTATGGAAGAATCCTTTAAAAGCACCTCAGTAGTAAAAAGCAGCAGATCATCATAATCAAGTGCATTCGATTTCTCCAGGTCTTTCCCGTATTCATCAGCTACGACCGAATATGAGGACGCCGGGAAGGGAAGCCTTTTAATATAAGCGCCGATATCAGCTCTATGCTCTTGCTTTGCTTTCGATATAATGTCTTTTGCCATACCGGCCTCTTTGGGCTTCATGTTAAGCCTTTTCATTATGTCTTTAATTATTTTGAGACTATCATCGGAGTCATAGATAATGAACTTTCTGTCGAAATTCCTGTCAAGAACGGCTATGTCCTCTCTCAATACCCTGACCCCAAATGCATGAAAGGTGCTTATCCAGGGCGGGCTGACAGATAACGCTTTCCGGACTCTCTCCGCCATCTCATTTGCCGCTTTTTTAGTAAACGTGATCGCAAGAATCCTGTTGGCCCTGGCGCCTCTCTCTTTAATAAGGTAAGCAATCTTTGAAGTCAAAACCTTCGTCTTCCCGCTGCCGGCTCCGGCAATTAGGAGCAAAGGAGAATCAAAAAATTTTACAGCTTCCTCTTGCTGGGGGTTGAGGCCATCGAGCAACATAACTTCTCCGGATATCAAATTTCATCAAATTTTAACATAAGCTTAATATTAAAGTAATTTGGATGTGTTAATATGATGTGTGCTATTAAACTATATGCAACCACTCTTGAATTTCATTGCCGGTCCCTGCAATGCCTTCTCAAGAACGTAAAAATATCTCTGAAATAATCACTTTCCAAGGAGGATTGTCATGAACATTAAAAAGCCGTCTAAAAAGAAAACAGTCACTAAAACCGGCAATAACGGGGGAAACCTCACTGGAAGAACTCAAGTCAAAGAGAAACCTTCAGTGCCGGAGAAACTTTTTACAGGTGATACCATTGCCAGGAAGCCCAAAACAACTGTAACCTCTAATCCGCAGGAAATAATAAAAGTGGAACCTGTTTCTGATAAACACGAAGTGACTAAGACACCGGCTATCGCAGAAAAAACCGACTCGACGATAAAATCCCCTGTTTTACAAAAATCCAAAGCAGAAGTTTGTGGGATCATGAAAGAGTATAAAAAGTCGCGAAATGTTTGCAAGGTCACCTTCATATTGCCTGCAGAGGCCGCTCTAAAGGCGCAGCAGGTTGCTATAGTTGGAGATTTTAATAACTGGAACAAGTCAGCCACTTACTTAAGTAACACGGGAAATGGTGATTTTAGTGTTACACTTGAGCTCGAATCAGGAAAGGAATACCGTTTCCGCTATCTTATAGATAACCATCGGTGGGAAAATGACTGGTTCGCCGATAAGTATCTTGCAGGCTCATACGGCGTTGAGGACTCCGTCGTGTGTGTATAGGGAGGACATATTTATTACCTCATTGCCACGTCATTTATCAACTCCATGGTCCTGTAAACATTCCTGATATGTACGCACCCTCTTCTTGTTCTGGTCCCAGGGCGGTCGAGGGCGCGCATTAACCCTCTGTTCTTCTGAACACAATGATCTGATATCGGATGGTCTGTATTTATACCAGTAAAGCAAACCGAGTGCGGTTATAGATAAAAGTAAAATTAAAAATAATATGGGTCCCCACAAATGCTGTTTCATTTCTGACCTCCTCTCTATAAAAAGAAACCACAGAGTTCACAGAGAAATACTCTGTGAACTCTGAAAGACTTTATGGCGCTTTTTATCTATAAGGATTCCTCTTTGTCCTCTGTGTCCTCTGTGGTTTCTTTGCGGTTTCATTTTTTTCTCCTTTTTTTTCATAAAACTTTTGACATTACCCTGGTATATATTAAGAGTTATCGTCGTCGGAGGTCCGGCAGAAATGCGGTAAAAATGCCGAGCAAAGGCAGATAAGAGCATACATGATAAACGAATTCGATACCATGATGATCAGCGAGTTTGCCGAGCACTGCGGCGCCGATTCCAGCCATGCCGAAAGCAAGGCCAAAGAAGAGACCCGAGACAGTACCCACCTTACCCGGAATAAGTTCCTGCCCAAAGACGAGGATAGCCGAGAAGGCGGAAGCCAGGATGAACCCAATAATAAAAGCCAGGATGCCGGTCCAGGCCAGGTTGGCATATGGCAGAGCCAAAGCGAACGGTGCAGCTCCCAGGATCGATATCCAGATCACAAGTTTCCTGCCGATGCGGTCGCCGATGGGTCCGCCCAAAAGAGTACCTGCTGCAACTGCAAACAAGAAAGCGAATAGATGCATCTGCGCAGATTTCACGGACAGGTGGAAGTGCCGCATCAGGTAAAAAATATAATAGCTGTTCAGGCTGGCCAAATAAAAAAACTTGGAGAACATCAGGACCAGCAGAATCAGCATGGACAGAAAAACCGTGCGGGACGGCAAAACCTGGTGCAATCCTTTATCAACTGCAACACTGCGTAAAGTTAGCTCCTTACGGCGCTTATACCAGCCTGCCACCTTCCATAGCACTGCGATAGCGAGCAGAGCAGCGAGCGAGAACCATGCAACGCTGCCCTGCCCGCAGGGGATAACAATCCACGCGGCCATCAGGGGGCCCATCGAGGCGCCCATATTGCCGCCGACCTGGAAGATCGACTGTGCCAGCCCGTGTCGTCCGCCTGACGCCATACGGGCCACGCGCGAGGACTCCGGATGGAAGATCGATGAACCTGTTCCGACGAGTGCGGCTGCAAAGAGAATTGTATTGTAGTTCGATGCGGTCCCCAGGACCAGAAGGCCGGCCAGCGTGCAGCCCATTCCAAAAGCCAATGAGTATGGCTTAGGATGGCGGTCGGTGTAGATCCCGACCATCGGCTGGAGCAGAGATGCGGTAAGCTGGTAACTCAGCGTAATCAGACCGATCTGCGCGAAACTAAGCTGGAACCTGCCCTTGAGCAGAGGATAGATTGCAACGATCAGGGACTGGATCGTATCGTTCAAAAAATGTGAAAAGCTGATCGCACCCAGCACTTTGAAAGCCGTGCGCTGAGCGTTCATGCTTCCTCTGATTTCTTCCATATAAAAAAGAGTCTGCTCCTTGTCAGTTCCGCCCGAAAACGCTCAGGAGATTAGAAAAGGCGTCCTAAATTCTGTCACTCGCAACGACCTTGTTGCGCCCTTGATTTTTTGCCTTGTATAAAGCTTCATCAGCATATTTGATTATGTCCGACGGACGCATCTCTTGCTAATGAACGGAAATGCATCCCTGTGTCCCCTGAATCTTCATATTTGTATTTATCCTGCGCCATAGAATTCTTTTAACCCACTTTGATTTTCATATTTTTTCCCACAAAATTCCTGATAAATGTTATCTTAATGTCAAATTAGCTAATATTTCAACCGGAGGAGGAATTAAGATGACAAGAAAGATTCTAGCTGTTGTTTTTGCTGCAATGCTTATTATCGGCAGTACAGCCGGCATTTGTGCGGCCGAAGAGCCCCACATGAGGGCCGCCCTCGAACATTTGAGGGAAGCAAAAGAGCATTTGGAAAAAGCTGCGCCAAATAAAGGCGGGCACAGGGAAAAGGCCATTGAACTTATAAATCATGCTATTGAACAAGTAGAAAAAGGCATTCGTTTTTCTGAAGAAAGACATGAAAGATATTAGGCCTTCCATCTGATTATTGTAAAAAAGGGGAGTTATGAAGGCAATACGGGTGCATGCTTTCGGCAATCCTGAAGTCATGCAGAAAGAGCAGGTCCCAGACCCTGCGCCGGGTCCCTCACAGGTTGTCGTACGGATATACGCTGTTGGGGTTAATCCTGTTGATTCGTATATAAGGTCCGGACAGTACCCTTTAAAACCGGTGCTCCCTTACACGCCGGGCATGGACGCATCCGGAGTTATCGAATCGATAGGCGAAAAAGTTACCAGGGTATCAGCCGGCGAAAGGGTATATGTTGCCGGATCGCTCAGCGGTACATATGCTGAAAAAGCGCTCTGTATGGAATCTCAGGTACACCGGCTTCCCGCTCATGTATCGTTTTCCCAGGGAGCGGGAGTAGGTGTACCTTATTCTACTGCGTATTACGCCCTTTTCTACCGGGCGCATGCACTGGCAGGAGAGACGGTCCTTGTCCACGGCGCAAGCGGCGGGGTCGGGATCGCGGCAGTGCAGATGGCACGCAACTCGGGAATGACCGTTATCGGAACAGGCGGCACCGAACAGGGACGGGCACTGGCAACTGAACAGGGGGCGCATTACGCCGTCGACCACAAGGCCCCTGACCATATGGAGCAGATACGCACAATAACAGGCGGCAGAGGCGTTGACGTCATTCTGGAAATGTTGGCAAATGTGAACCTCGGCAAGGATCTGGGTGCTCTTGCATTCGGCGGCAGGGTTGTTATAATCGGCAGCCGCGGCACGGTAGAGATAGATCCCCGCGATGCTATGCGGTCCAATGCAACGGTACTGGGAATGGTCATCATGAATGCCCATGAACACCAGTTGCTCAGTATTCATGCGGCACTCGCTGCCGGCCTCGAAAACAACACCCTGCGTCCGGCGGCAGGAAAGGAATTCCCTTTGTCCGACGCCGCCAAAGCACACCACGAGATTATGGAAACAAGCGCCTTCGGTAAAATAGTACTGCTGCCATAAAAAAACTATTTGCGCACAAATCCTTGCATACGATAAATATAGTTTAGTATATAAGCTGTGACGCCGTTGCTTTTATAAGTCCCAGAAGCTGCGCAGGTGATACTCCAAGCCAGATCAGGAGCAGGGCGAGAACTGCCAGGGCAACTCCTCCGGCCAAAGATAGCAGCGGTCGGGCAGCCGGCAAGCCCTGCCCCGCCGGTATGGGGGGGGCATACAAAACCGTAATGATACGCAGATAATAATAGATACCTATTGAACTGCTTATAGCGAGAGCCACCAGCAGCATCCATAACGATGATCCTGCGCCGGCAGTTATAACGAAAAACTTTCCCGAAAAACCGGCAGTCAGCGGAATGCCTGCAAGGGAAAGCAGCACCAATGTAAACATCCCGGCCAGCCACGGCCTGTGCCAGGCCAGGCCCCGGTATTCATCCAGTGCATCAGCATCCCTCTCGCTCGTTGACAGCATTGAGATAATTCCGAAGGCGCCCATGATAGTCGCAAAGTAAGCTGCGAGATAGTAGCTTGCCGCGGTCACGGCCATTGCTCCGCCCGCAAGGAAAGCTATAAGAACATATCCCAAATGTGCAATAGACGAATAGGCGAGAATGCGTTTAACATTGTTCTGGGCCAGGGCCAGCAGATTGCCGATAAACATGGATGCTATTGCGATAGAGGTAAACACAATAAAGACAACTGGAAAATCATGAAAGGAGAGACGGGTAAAATAACGCAGCAGCAGCGCAAATACAGCGCCCTTTGAGACTGTTGCTATAAAAGCGCCAACAGGCGCAGGAGCCCCTTCGTAGACGTCAGGCGTCCACATGTGAAAAGGGACCAGCGCAAGTTTGAAGCCGATCCCAACGATTATCAACGCCAACCCGGCAAGCAGAAGCAATGAAGAGGCTGATGCGGCAGCCCTCTCCGCAATCAGCGCAAACTGCATAGTTCCCATCTGTGTATAAACCAGCGCCATACCGAAAAGCAAAAAAGACGAAGATGCGGCAGCGAGGACCAGATACTTCAGTCCTGCCTCATTACCCCGTTCATCCGAACGTTGATACGCGATAAGGGAATAGAGAGAAACGCTGAGCAGTTCCAGCCCCAGGAAAAAGGACACAAAATGGCTGCTCGCGGCAAGCACTGCCGACCCCAGCGTTGCTATAAGGAGGAGAACATAATATTCATCACGCCTTCCAGGCCGGGCTTTAAGATACCCGTAAGAGAGCACCGCCACAAAAAAACTTGCGGCAATAATAAGCCCCATAAAGAAAAAAGCATACCGGTCGAGAATAATAAGCGGCGTCACCTGCCGGGGCAGTCTTGACGCCTCCGCCAACAGCATCATAAACGAGATAACAAGACCCGCCAGTGTCAGTATGACGGTCAGTTTGTGACTCCTGTAGAAGGCCATGATAAGCAGTACGATAACAGAAGCTGCGGCAATTACTATAATAGGGAATAAGGCTGCAAGATCCGCAAGATTCATCGCCGGCCTCCGTATCGGGCCTCTTCAGGCCCGGCAACTACAGTGAGCCGCATGCTCTGAAGCGGTCGTTTTGCGATATCGAACACCGGCTGCGGATAAAGCCCCATCCATACGAGCACAATCATCATAACTCCTATTACCGCCATTTCGCGCAAGCTGAAATCAGGTATATGCAGGTTATGTGCCCCCGGGACCTGCTCCTGTCCTAAAAAAACGCTCTGAATCATCCACAATGAATAGACTACGGCAGCAACAAAACCGAGTGACGCAATAGCTGTAATGACATAGTCCACCCTGTAAGCCCCGAGCAGCACGAGAAATTCGCCGACAAAATTTCCGAGACCGGGAAGCCCCAGGGATGCAAGAGCAAAGAAAAGTGTGACGGCACCCATGCGAGGCGCCTTTGACCACAGGCCGCCCATAACTCCCATATCACGGGTATGAATGCGCTCCTGGAGCGCACCTGCGATGAAAAAAAGTGCACCGGTACTGACTCCGTGACAAAGCATCTGCATGACAGCGCCCTGCAGTGACAGCGTATTTCCGGCATAGATGCCGAGAAGCACGAATCCCATATGACTGACGCTGGTGTAAGCGACAAGACGCTTGAGGTCGGTCTGTGCAAACGCCAGGACCGCCCCATAGAGGATGCCCATGACCGCCAGCACCATCGCAGCAGGAGCAAAATCGCGGGAGGCCTCCGGGAATAAGGGAATAACAAAGCGGAGCAACCCATACGCCCCGGTTTTAAGCAGCAAACCGGCCAGTATGACGCTTCCTGCAGTAGGGGCCTCAGTATGAGCATCAGGGAGCCAGCTATGAACACCCAGTGCCGGGAGCTTCACCGCGAACGCAATAAAGAAACCGAGCATGAGCCCAAATGAGGCGTCTCCCTTGACCGGCAAACGGAGCAACTGCATATAATCAAAAGTGTATACGCCTGTGGACGCACCATGCATAAAGTAAAGCCCGAGGATGGAAACAAGCATCAGTAAGCCGCTGAGCTGCGTAAACACAAAAAATTTGACCGCCGCATAATGGCGCCGCTCGTGGCCCCAGAGGTCTATGAGAAAGTACATCGGCACCAGCATCAGTTCCCAGAAAAAATAAAAAACAAAAAGGTCCATTGCAAGGAAAACGCCGTTTATGCCGGCCAACACCAACATCAGTTGCAAATGAAAAAACCCGGTCCTGTACTGGATCTCCCTCCACGAAGCCGCCACAGATGCAATGCCGAGAAAAGCGCTGAGCAGCACCAGCAAAAGACTCAGACCATCCATGGCCAGATGGAAACTTATGCCCACCTGTGGGACCCATTCATTATCAAACTCAGCCAGCCAGACTCCGCGCCCATTTCCGCTGCTGAAGCCGATAAGGCCCGGACTCTGCACGCATATACCGAACGCAAGTCCAAAGGTCAGAAAGAGTGCGCTAAGCGCTATCCAGCGCGGGAGCACAGGATCAAGGCGTTCTGACAGCCATGCAACCACACCGCCAATAATCGGGACCAGAATAAGCCATATAAGTATCATGAGAACACCACAAAGCCCAGAATCACCGCCGCTCCCATCCCTATGCCGGCAGCATACCACCTCAGCTTTCCGGTCTGGGTGAGTGTAAGGAGCCGGTTGACGCCTCTGCACGTCCAGATGACACCGAGGTAGATGAGATCAATAAAATCGTCCCTGTTAACTTTTGCCGCCCATACAAAAGGCCTGACAATAAATGTGTCGTAAATCCAGTCAAAGCCCCAGCCGGCCAGCCATAGCCGGCGAACGAGCGCTCCGGACCGGGATTCAGAAAGCGTCCGGACATAACCTGGAGCTCGCAAAAAAAGGAACCAGGCCAGCACAACGCCGGAGACAGACGTCATTGCAGTTATAATCTTCAGAAGTGATTCGCCTGCTAAGCTCCTGCTCACGGTCTGCACCTGCGGCAACGCCGTACTCATAAATCCCATGAGGGGCAACTCAACAAAACCTCCTGCTACAGAGAGGGCAGCTAGAATAACAACAGGAGCTGACATCAGTATACCGGTCTTACCGCTCACACTGGTTTTTGCCTCGCCGAAAAAGGTAAGGAACACCATGCGGAAACTGTATATTGAGGTCAACAAAGCACCTGCCAGGCCGGCCGCCCACAACCAGGGACTTCCTTCCTTTGAAGACCAAACCTCCCACAAGATCAGATCCTTACTGTAGAAACCCGCTGTAATAAGCGGCAGCGCCGATAGTGACAAGGCGCCGATAAGGAAGGTCCAGAATACCAGAGGAAGCTCCACTCTGAGGCCGCCCATTTTGAACATATTGTGTTCATGGTCAAGTCTTATTATCACAATACCTGCAGCGAGGAAGAGCAGGGCCTTGAAAAAGGCGTGAGTCATGAAATGGAAGATGGCCGCAGACCAGGCCCCAACTCCAAGCGCAAGGAACATATACCCGATCTGACTGATGGTAGAGTATGCCAGCACGCGTTTTATGTCAGTCTGCACAAGCGCGCTAAAACCGGAAAGCAGCAAGGTTGCTGCGCCTATGACGGCAACTGCCGTCTGCACGGCAGGAGCGAGGGTAAACAGCACATGGGTCCGGGCGATAAGATACACTCCAGCGGTAACCATCGTCGCAGCATGGATAAGCGCGCTCACCGGAGACGGCCCGGCCATGGCGTCGGGCAGCCAGGTCTGGAGAGGAAGTTGCGCTGATTTTCCCACAGCGCCGCCAAGAAGCAGCGCAGTTGCGGCAACGGCAAACACTGAGCCGGGCGCCCACTGATGTCCCGCGCGGGACATCAGTTCCTGTATCTGTAAAGTGCCGAGATTCGTAAACAGCAGGAAGAGAGCTAAGGCAAATGCTGTATCGCCCACCCTCGTGACCACAAAGGCCTTGCGGGCAGCATAACCGTTTGCTTTGTCTTTGTACCAGAACCCGATAAGCAGGTAACTGCAAATACCCACTCCTTCCCATCCAAGATAAAGCAGCAACAGGTTGTCCGCCAGCACAAGGGTCAGCATGGAGCCTACAAAAAGATTCATATAGGCGAAAAAGCGGCTGTAGCCGTCTTCATATCTCATAAATCCGGCTGAATAAAGATGAATAAGAAAACCCACAACAGTAATTACGAGCACCATGATCAGCGACAAGGCGTCAAGGTAAAAAGCTATCCGGGGACTGAAACCCGCCACGTCCATCCATGTCCATAGCACCTGCACATATGCATGAGACTGTGGAGGCTCCATAATAAATACGCAGCCGGTCAGGAAAACTGACAGCATTGAAAGCCCGACTGAGCCGGCGCCGATTGCCGCTACCGCCGTATGCGGGAGGCGGCGGCCTGTCAATGCCAGGATTAAAAACCCGGCGAATGGCGCTGCCGGCACTAACCATAACAGATGCATATTATCCCCTTTCCCTAGGATCCCGTATTCTAAAAAATAAACCACAGAGAACACAGAGACAACCTAACCACAACCAAAAGTTGGCGCTTCTAAGCGAGAGCACAGAGAAATACTTTGTGCCCTCTGAAAGACCCCCGCTCTTTGTCATTTCGACTCCCTCGTTCGTTGTCTTTCGACTCTCTCGTTCATTGTCATTTCGACCGAAGGGAGAAATCTTGCCCTCGGGACAGGCTCCGGGAGAAATCTTTGCCAGTGCAGGAAGTTAAGATTTCTCGCTCCGCTCGAAATGACAAACGTGGGAGGAGGTTTTTTATATATAATAATTTCTCTGTGCAGTCTGTGGTTTATTTTTGGTTTCATTTTTTCCCTTCTCACCCTTTCATCCGTCCCGCTGCATCGGAATCCAACGTTTTAAGTAAGTGATATGTCTGCATGGCAAGGGCCAGCCCGACCGATACTTCAGCTGCGGCCATTGCGAGGATAAAAATAAACATGACCTGCCCGTCAGGCTGCTGCCACCTCGACCCCGCAACTACAAAGGCGAGACCAGCGGCATTTAACATGATTTCTATCGAAAGCAGCATAAAAATAATATTACGCCTCACCAGCACCCCTAACAGACCCAGCGCAAAAAGCACTCCTGCGAGGATAAGTCCATGTTCTACAGGAATGGCGGCCATTATGACACTCCCCTGCCCTGATCACTGCGGCGTTCGCTGTTGCGCCGGCCCAGATGGTATGCACCGATCAGGCCTGAGAGCAGGAGCATCGAGGCCAGTTCAACTCCGATCAGGTAAGGGCCGAAAAGTGCGACGCCGGTCTGCTTAGGCCCGACAATGCCGGTCCCGGCAGTCTGCCCTCCGCCGCGCACAAACACAGAGAGCAGTTCGACCATCAATATACCGCACAGAATCATCGGCCCTATCCATGCTGCCGGGCCAAGGTATTTTCTTTCCAGTTCCGCGTACTCCGGGCCGATGTTCAGCATCATGATCGCAAATACGAAAAGCACCATAATAGCGCCTGCATAAATTATCACTTCAAGCGCAGCGACAAATGGGGCCCCTAGTGAAAAGAATACCGTAGCGACAGCCAGCAGTGATATGATCAGATACAGCAGCGCATGTACCGCGTTCAGTTTTGTAATGACCATAACTGTCGATATAACTGCTACTGCAGCTGATATATAAAACAGATCATTCATTCAAACACCTCCTAAAAAGAAAAGGTTAAGGTTAAGGTTAAGATAAAAAAGCAAAGAAAAAGTCTTTTTTCGTATTAACCTTAGCCTCAACCTTAACCTTAACCTGTTTTTTTTATGGCAGCAAACTTTTAACATCCACTGGCGGCTCCTCATTACCGGACTCACCCTTGTCCTTGACGCCGGCAGCCAATCCTGCAACCCGGTAAAAATTATAGCCCGGGTATTTTCCCGTTCCGCTTATAAGCAAATCTTCTTTCTCGTAAACCAGCGAAGTCCGCTTATATTCGCTCATCTCATAATCAGTAGTAAGCTGTATGGCATACGTCGGGCATGCCTCCTCGCAAAAGCCGCAAAAGATACAGCGCGAAAAGTTGATCCTGAAAAATGCGGGATAGCGCCTGCCATGCTCATCTTCTGCTGCCTGCAGCGCTATGCAGCCGACAGGACACGCAACAGCACAGAGGTAGCATGCCACACAGCGCTCTCCGCCATCGGGGTCCCGCGAAAGAATAATACGGCCTCTCCATCTGGGCGGCACGTAGGGCTTTGTTTCCGGATACTGTATTGTCACCCTCGGACTGAACATGTGGAGCAGGACAGCCCACGCGCCTTTTATCAGACTAAGCATTGCAACCTCCAAGATCAGGTTAAGGTTAAGGTTAAGGTTAAGGTTGAGGACTGAGGAATATAATTTTCCTTTCTTAACCTTAACCTTAGCCTTAACCTGTTTCTAATAGCACTATCGCTCCGGTGATGACAAGATTTAACAGCGACAGCGGCAGCATTATCTTCCACGCAAGAAACATCACCTGGTCATAGCGCGGTCTGGGATACGAAGCCCTGAACAATATGAACAAACAAATAAAAACAAAAGTCTTCAGGAAGAACCACACGACAGGCGGCAATACAGGACCGAGCCACCCTCCGAAAAAAAGTGTGGCGATAAGGGCCGAAATCAAAGTTATCCCCAGATACTCGCCGACAAAAAACATTCCGAATTTCATCCCCGAATATTCCGTATGATATCCTGCTACAAGCTCGTTCTCGGACTCAGGAAGGTCGAAAGGCAAACGGTGCGTCTCAGCAATACCGGCAATAAAGAAAATGACAAACCCCGGAAACTGGGGGATTACAAACCACAGTTTCCGTTGCGCCTCGACAATTTCATTGATATTAAACGATCCGGCCAGCATAACGACCCCCATGAGTGAAAGTCCCATGAACACTTCATAGCTCACCATCTGGGCAGCTGCACGCATGCCGCCAAGAAGCGAGTATTTGCTGTCCGAGGCCCATCCGGCCAGGACGACACTGTAGACCCCCAATGAGGACATTGCAAGAAAGAAGAGTACACCTATATCCATATCGGCAATACAGATACCGGGAGCAAATGGGATAACGGCAAAAGACATAAAGGCGCTGACCATAATAATGGCAGGCGCCATGATAAATACCGTTTTATCGGCAAAGGGCGGGACCCAATCCTCTTTCGCAAGAATCTTGACCATATCGGCCAGCACCTGCAACAGGCCGAAGGGACCCACCCGGTTAGGACCGTAACGGTCCTGCCATAATGCGAGCAATCTGCGCTCAAGCCAGATAAGTCCTGCACTGATGGTGGTCAGGACAAAGAGGATACCAAAAATAACGGCAAGTTGTCTCATAATCTCCATATCCATATTGCCTTCATGTCAAAATTAACCACAAAGAACACAGAGCCTGCCTACCCCAGGGGACACAGAGTAATGCTCTGTGCACTCTGAAAGACTTTATGGAGCTTTTTGTACATAAGTCCTTCTCTGTGTCCTCTGTGGTTTCTTTGTTGTTTCATTTTTTCTCCTACGGTCTGTTGCCTGGTTTTATGCTTCCCCATGCCGGCAATTCTATTCCTTCAAGCTTAGGCAAGCCGGCAGGCAGCACGCCGACTCCCGCCGGCAGTTTAGGCAGGTACTTCACAGGGAGAAGATATTCGGCGCCATTCAGAGTAAGCTGCATCTCTTCTCCTTCATCAAGATCGAAAAGCGCCGCATCTTCCGGTCTGAGCCCTACATACGGCGCTGGAGAGCGTTCCGAAACAGAGGGACTCATGGCACTCAATTCCTCTGAACCGAATACGTGCGAGATCCGAACGAGGAGCAGCGCGTCCTTACGAATAGAGAAGGCCTCAGTAGCCGCGCTAAAATAAGCTGCTATGCTGCCAGGCTCCGGCCCTAAAAGCCGCTGCCCTGAATCCCCGCCGCGCAGCGGGCCACCGACCTCACTTTGGAACTTATTAACAGCCTGCAAGGAGTTCCAGCCTGGTGACCAGAAGCGTGGAATAAGCGCAGCAGGCGGTTGCCCTTTATATCCTTCCATAGAGAATGAAAAAGGTGAATCAGGATCTTCCGGAGGTTTTGGCTCATGTATGGAAATATCGGCGTGCACGGCGGTCCGTCCGCTCTGCCTGTGGGGCTGCCGGGGAATTTTCTGCCCGACAATGCGAAACTCTGCACGAGGCGAGCTCTCTGTAATCCCTCTGAAAACCGGTATATCCTTCTCCATTGTCCGTGCAATATCTTCCAGCGCCATCCATTCTTTTACACCGGGATGTCCGGCAGCAGACATGATGTCACACAGCCAGCGCCAACTCTCCTGGATATTTCCCTGAGGTATAAGTACCCGGTAGCTCCGTTGCGCACGACCCTCATTATTCACCAATGTGCCGTCCGTCTCCGCAAATGAGGCGGAAGGGAGAACAGTATCGGCTTTAGACAGCGTTTCGGTACTGCTATGGTCCATGACGATCACGTGTCGCGCCCGGCCCAAAAACCTGTTTACATCTTCCCTCTCCGCTCTCCGGTACAGATCATTTTCAAGAACAATCACCGTGTCCGCCGCGCCATTATAAACTGTTTTGAAGGCCTCGCCCACGCTGCCCCCGCCCATAAGTGCAACTCCCAGGCTATTGCATTCCGGCACAGCAAAACAGAGGTCTGCTGAACGGCCTACCCTGCAAAGTGCCCACGCAATATTGGCAGCAGCCTCAATTACAGCCTCACTGCCGCAACCTGTGCCGGAAACAACAAGCGGCTGCCGGGCCTCCTTTAAAGCCCCGGCAATACGGGCAGCGAGTTCATGCAGGTCTTTCGGCAAGCCGCTAACCGCGGGAGACCCGTTGTCCAGCTCATGGGCCACTGCGAATCCTAACCTTGCCAGATCATCAGGCGCAGCATGCCAGGCATATGAGGACACCTCCTCAAGCTTTGTACCGTAAGGAGTGGCCAGGAAAAGCGGTCCCTTCTCCCGCTGCACCGCCCCGCGCACCGCCGCGTCATCCCACTCCGGGATATGAAGCCGCCTTGCAATTTCCATTGGCTTGCGCCTCACTGACTGCCGCAGCGCCAGGGCCAAAACAGGGGCCGAATTGGTGACATCCTCGCCGAGGACAAAAACCGCATCTGCTGACCCCACCTCCCGGAGCGACGGGGAACGGGCCGGGCCCTCTTCCATAACTTTTATGATTTTTGACATAAGACGCCCATCACCTTCCGACAGACCGGTATAAAAATGTTCCTTTCCGACAAGCGAGCGCAGGGCAAAATTTGCTTCAAGCGAAGCACGGGGAGAACCGATGCCGATCACCCGTGCTCCGAAATAGAGAAGCCGGGAGAGGTGCTGCATGACCTCTCCTTTGGGGACAGGGAAACCTGAACGCTTCAACATGGGCTCCCTTATGCGGCGTTCACTGTTCACAAACTCATAACCATAACGCCCGCGATCGCACAGGAAATACCTGTTCACAGCATCATTGTAACGGTTTTGTATTCGTCTCAGGACGCCATAGCGCTCTCCGGGAATAGTGTTGCAGCCTAATGCGCAATGTACGCACACTGACGGGGCGGTCTGCAGGTCCCATTT